>Ga0316622_100000774_pt1 | contig 19586 bp, 19 predicted proteins | sample OWC_Aug_OW2_C1_D_FD_207646 | JGI IMG/M metagenome (GOLD analysis project Ga0316622, IMG submission 207646) | Wetland soil microbial communities from Old Woman Creek delta, Ohio, United States - OWC_Aug_OW2_C1_D5_C | ecosystem: Environmental > Terrestrial > Soil > Wetlands | place: USA: Ohio... | reverse complement strand
CGCCACCTGCTGCGGGTGCGCGACACGCCTCCGCTCACCGGGCGGCCGGCGGCCGAGCGGCGCCTCCTCGTCCGGGCGGCCTTCCGGGCGAAGCCGACGGCCGGGCGCATCCTCGTGGTCGACGACGTGGCGACCACGGGGGCGACGTTCCGCGCCTGCCGGCAAGCCCTTCTCGCGGCCGGCGCGCGATCGGCCGATCTCCTCGTCGCGGCCGCGACGCCGCGGCGCTTTCTGTGACGGCGCCCGCGAAAGCGTTGCCGGTCCGCGCATTGCTCTGAAACATTGCCGCGCTCGCGCGGGTGTGATAGCGTGCCGCCTCGTTCGCGGACCGGGAAGCTCCGCCGGGAGATCGTCCCGACCGGGTTCCCATGGAAGGATGCAGCGATGTTCCGTGAGATCGTGATCAACGCCGATCCGATCGAGACGCGGGTCGCCGTTCTCGAGGACGCGGCGCTGGTCGAGTTCCTCGCCGAGCGGGATGAGGACCGCCGCCGGGTGGGGGAGATCTTCAAGGGGCGCGTCAACAAGGTCCTGCCGGGGATGGAGGCGGCCTTCATCGACGTGGGCCTGCCCAAAGCCGCCTTCCTGCACATCTCCGACACGCTGCCCGCGATGCTCGACCTGGAAGGCTTCGACCTGGAGGACGTCGATGCCGAGCGGCCTCCGGCGCGCTCGATCGCGATCCAGGATCTTCTCCAGAAGGGGCAGGAGATCCTCGTGCAGGTGGTCAAGGAGCCGATCGGGACGAAGGGGGCCAAGGTCTCCGGGCGCATCAGCCTGCCGGGCCGTTTCCTCGTCCTCATGCCCGGGCTCGGCCGGATCGGCGTCTCGCGCAAGATCGCCGAGCGCGAGGAGCGCGCCCGGCTGAAAGCCGTCCTGAAGGAGCTGAAGCCCGCCAACGCGGGGCTCATCTGCCGCACGGCGAGCAAGGGCCAGTCGAAACGCGAACTCGCCCAGGACGCCCGCTACCTCGTCGATCTCTGGCAGGAGATCGAGGAGGAAGCCGCGAAGCACGAGGCGCCCGCGCTGGTGCACCGCGACCTGGGGATGGCGACCGGCCTCATCCGCGACATCTTCACCAGCCAGGTCGACCGGGTCGTCGTCGACTCGAAGGAAGTCTACAAGGAGATCATGCGCTACCTGCGCGTGGTCGCTCCCGAACTGAAGTCGCGGGTCAAGCTCTACACCGGCGAAGGGCCGATCTTCGACGAGTACGGCATCGAGGCCGAGATCGAGCGCAGCTTCGACCGCAAGGTCTGGCTGCGCAAGGGCGGCTACATCGTCATCGACTCGACCGAGGCGATGGTCACGATCGACGTGAACACGGGGCGCTTCACGGGAAAGCGGTCGCAGGAGGACACGATCCTGAAGACCAACCTGGAGGCGGCGAAGGAAGTGGCCCGCCAGCTGCGCCTGCGCGATCTTGGCGGCATCATCGTGGTCGACTTCATCGACATGGAGGAGGAAGCGAGCCGCCGGGCGGTCACGGAGGCCTTCCGCGCCGCGATCCGCGGCGACCGGGCGCGGACCAAGGTCTATCCCTTGAGCGAGCTCGGGCTCGTCGAGATGACCCGCCAGCGGGTGCGCGAGCCTCTGCTGCACTACTTCAGCGAGGCGTGCGTCTATTGTGGCGGGACGGGGAAGAACCTCTCGATGCCGGCCTCGGCGATGCGCGTCGAGCGCGGTCTGCGGCGGGTCGGTGTGCGCACCAAGGAGAAAGACGTCCAGGTGCGGGTCCATCCCGATCTGGCGGTCTTCCTCTTCGACGAGCGGGGCGAGCGCCTGGCCCGGCTCGAGCGGCAGTATGGGCTGACGCTCGACATCCGGGAGGACCCGCGCCTGCGGCGCGACGAGATCCGGATCCACTTTCCGCGCCTGAAGAAGGACGTGACCGCCGAGTTCGCCGGCTGATCCCCGGCCCGCGGCCTCTGGCTCCCCGCCGGCGCGGCGGCTTTTCCCGGTTGACGCGGGCGGGTGCGGAGCGTTAGGCTTCATTGTTTGTAACCAGTTGGGACATTCTGCCGCGGAGGCATGCCGTGTACGCCATCGTTTCGCTCCAAGGATTTCAGTACCGCGTCAGCGCGGGCGACCGCGTGCGCGTCCCGGTCCTTCCCGGGGAAGCCGGGGGAGAGATCGAGGTCTCGCAGGTGCACCTGATCGCCGACCAGGGACAGGTGTGGGTGGGCCAGCCGACGATTCCCAACGCCCTCGTGCGGGCGGAAGTGCTCGGCCATGGCCGGGGCCCCAAGCTGATCGCGGGCAAGTACAAGCGCCGGAAGGACTACCGCCGCCGGTGGGGACACCGCGTCAACTACACGGAACTGCGGATCAAGGACATCGTGCGGCCCTGAGGGGCGGGAGGCGGGCATGGCTCACAAGAAAGGCGTCGGCAGTTCCCGAAACGGCCGGGACTCGAATCCCCAATACCTGGGCGTCAAGCGCTTCGGCGGCGAAGTCGTCGGGGCGGGCTGCATCCTGATCCGCCAGCGCGGCACGCGCATCCTTCCGGGTCGCAATGTCGGACGTGGCAAGGACGATACCCTCTTCGCCCTCGTCCCCGGGCGCGTGCTCTTCGAGCGCCAGGGGAAGAACCGGCGCCGCGTGAACGTCGAGCCGCTGAGTTCTTGAGGACCGGGCTTTTCGCCCGCGCGGCCGCCGCGCGCGCCGCGTGAGCATCCCCGGCCGGATCGGGAGGAGCGCATGGGGTGGCCCCGGGACGGGCTTGCGATCATCATTCCCGCGCGGCTCGAATCCTCCCGCCTTCCACGGAAGCTCCTGATCGAGATCGCCGGCCGCTCCGTGCTGGAGTGGACCTGGCGGCGCGCCCGCGCCGCCGGTGTCGCGCGGCGCATCCAGGTGGCGACCGACAGCTCCGAGATCGCCGCGGCCGTCGAAGCCTTCGGCGGCGCGGTCGTGCGGACGGGTCCGCAACCGACGGGAACCCACCGGGTGGCGGAAGCGGCCGCCCGCCTGGATCCCGCGCCCCGCTGGGTGATCAACCTCCAAGGCGACGAGCCGTGCATCGATCCCGCCGCGATCGCCCGCGTGGCCGAGCGCCTGTGCGGGCAGGGTCCGGCGGGGGACGCGGCGGCGAACGGAGCGGCCCTGGTGACCGCCGCCGCGCCGCTCGCTTCGTTCTCCGATTGGCAGGACCCCGGCATCGTCAAGGTCGTGTGCCGGGCCTCGGGCGAGGCGCTCTACTTCTCGCGGCAGCCCATTCCCGGCTCTCCGCGGGGCATCGCGGAGACTGATTTCGACCGCGTCCGCGGCCTCGCCTTCCAGCACGTCGGCATCTATGGCTACCCCGCGGAGATTCTCCAGCGGTTCGTCAGGCTCGCCCCCTCGCGGCTCGCCGAGATCGAGTCGCTCGAGCAGCTGCGCGCGATGGAAGCCGGGATCCCGATCCACGTCGTGCGCCTCGAGCGCGCGGCGCCTTCGCTCGATACGCCCGCCGACCTCGAACGGCTGCGCCGGCTGCCGATCGGAGCGGGCGACGAACCGCCGGCGCAGGGAGGAGCCCACGCGTGAGCCAGAAGCCGGTTCCGTCCGTACGGCGTCCCGACGACGAGCGGCGGCACATCTTCGTCACCGGCGGGGTCGTCTCGGCCCTCGGCAAGGGGATCGTCGCCGCCTCGCTCGGCCTGCTGCTGAAGGAGCGCGGCCTGCGGGTGACGCATCAGAAGTTCGATCCCTACCTGAACGTCGATCCCGGCACGATGAGCCCCTACCAGCACGGCGAAGTCTACGTGACCGACGACGGCGCGGAGACCGACCTCGACCTCGGCCACTACGAGCGCTTCACCGGCCAGCACCTGACCGGGCGCAACTGCGTCACCTCGGGCCAGATCTACGACACGATCATCTCGAAGGAGCGGCGCGGCGAGTTCCTGGGCAAGACCGTGCAGGTGATCCCGCACGTGACCGAGGAGATCAAGCGCCGCATGCTCGAGACGGCGCGCGTGCAGGACGCGGACGTGAACATCATCGAGATCGGCGGCACGGTGGGCGACATCGAGGGCCAGCCGTTCCTCGAAGCGATCCGCCAGCTGCGCCTCGAACTCGGGCGCGAGCGGGTGCTCTTCGTCCACGTGACGCTCGTGCCCTACATCAAGGCGGCCGCGGAGCTGAAGACCAAGCCGACCCAACACAGCGTGCGGCGCCTGACCGAAATCGGGATCCAGCCCGACATCCTCGTCTGCCGCAGCGAAATGCCGCTCGGCGAGGAGCTGCGCCGCAAGATCTCGCTCTTCTGCAACGTGCCGCAGGAAGCCGTCATCGAAGATCCCGACAGCGAGACGATCTACCAGGTGCCGCTCGCGCTCCATCGCGAGAAGCTCGACGAGCTCGTCCTGCACCTGCTGCATCTCGAGGCGCCGCGCGAGGTCGACCTCCGTTCGTGGGAAGAGATCGTGGCCATGATCCTCGATCCTCCGGGCGAGGTGGAAATCGCCCTCGTCGGGAAATACACCTACCTGCAGGACGCCTACAAGAGCGTGGTCGAGTCGTTCATCCACGCGGGGGTCGTCAACCGCGTGCGCGTACGCCTCCGCTGGGTCGAGTCGAGCCTGCTCGAGGCCGAGGACCCCGAGCGCCTGCTCGCGGGCGTCGACGGCGTGCACGTGCCGGGAGGCTTCGGGCTGCGCGGCATCGAGGGCATGGTCCGCGCGGTCCGCTGGGCGCGCGAGGGCGGCGTGCCCTTCTTCGGCATCTGCCTCGGCCTGCACTGCGCGACGATCGAGTTCGCCCGCCATCGCGCGGGGCTCGACGGGGCGCATTCCACCGAGTTCGATCCGACGACGCCGCACCCGGTGATCGATCTGCTGCCCGAGCAGCGCGAGACCGATCACCTCGGTGGCACGATGCGCCTGGGGGCCTATACCTGCGAGGTCGCCGAGGGGAGCCGGCTGCGCGAGGCGTATCGGTCCGACCGCATCGTCGAGCGCCACCGGCATCGCTGGGAGTTCAACGAGCTCTACCGCGGGCGCCTGGAGAGCGCGGGGCTGCGGGTCACCGGCACCGATGTCGAGCGCGGCCTCGTGGAAGTGATCGAGGTGCCCGAGCACCCCTGGTTCCTCGCCTGCCAGTTCCATCCCGAGTTCAAGAGCCAGCTGCGCCAGGCGGCGCCGCTCTTCCGCGAATTCGTGCGGGCCGCCAAGGAGCACCACGAGCAGGCGAAGCAGCCGACCCTCGGGCTGCGGTCCCGGGAGCGCGCATGAGCGCGCAGCCCTGCATCCCGCCCGAGGCGCCGCGCCCGTTCCTGATCGCGGGCCCGTGCGTGATCGAGAGCGCGGACCTCGCCCTCCAGATCGCCCGCGCGCTCGCGGCGGCTGCGCGGGAGCGGGGCATGCACTTCGTCTTCAAGGCCTCGTACCTGAAGGACAACCGCACTTCGGTCGATTCGTTCGTCGGCCCTGGTCTCGAGGAGGGCCTGCGCATCCTCGCCCGCGTGCGCGCGGACGTCGGCGTGCCGGTGCTCACCGATGTCCATGCGGTGGAGGAGGTCGCGCCGGCCGCGGAGGCGGTCGACTTCCTGCAGGTCCCCGCCTTCCTCTGCCGCCAGACGCGCCTCGTCCAGGCCTGCGCGCGCAGCGGGCGGGCGGTGAATCTCAAGCGCGGCCAGTTCCTCGGCCTGACCGACATGGCGCAGGTCGTCGAGAAGGCGCGCCGCGCGCGGCCCGAGGTCGAGCTCCTCCTGACCGAGCGCGGCACCTTCTTCGGCTACCACGACCTCGTCGTCGACATGCGGGCGATCGCCTTCATGCGCACGCTCGGGGCGCGGGTCGTCTTCGACGCCACGCACGCGCTCCAGCATCCGGGCAAGGGTGGGTGCCGCACCTTCGCCCGCCCTCTCGCGCGCGCCGCCCTCGGCGCCGGCGCGGAGGGCCTCTTCGTCGAGACCCATCCCGATCCGCAACGCGCGCTCAGCGACGCGACGACGCAGCTCCCGCTCGCCGTCATGCCCGCCTTGATGGACGAGTGGTTGCGCGTCGGGGAGACCGTGCGCCTCTGCGAAGGCACCGGCCCGCCCGGGCTCGCCCCGGAAGCGCCGGCCGCCGCGGAGGGCAGAGGGACCGCGGGGGGTGGGTCTCGGGCCGCTGGAGGCCGCCCGTGACTGCGCTGCAGCCGGAACGGGAGACGGTGCGGGCGGTCGCGCTCGGCGTCTTGGCAGAAGAGGTGCGCGGCGTGCGCGCGCTCGAGGGGCTGCTCTCCAGCGAGGCCTTCTTCCAGGCGGTCCAGCTGCTGTACGGCTGCCGCGGCCGCATCCTGATCGCGGGCCTGGGGAAGTCGGGCCTGGCCGGCCAGAGAATCGCCGCCTCGCTGCGCTCGACCGGCTCGCCGTCGATCTTCGTCCACCCGGTCGAAGCGCTGCACGGCGACCTGGGCATCGTCGATCCCGGGGACGTGGCCCTCCTGATCAGCAAGAGCGGCGAAAACCGCGAGACGTGCGCGCTCATCCCGACCTTTCGTCGCCTGGGCGTGCCGGTGATCGGCGTCACCGCCGCGGCCGGCTCGGATCTCGCCCGCGCGGTCGATCTCCTGCTGCTCCTCGAGGACGCCGACGGCGGCACGCCCCTGCCCGCGGTGCCGACCGTGAGCACGACCCTCGTCCAGGTGCTGGGCGACGCGTTCACCGTGGTCCTCTGCCGTCTGAAGGGGTTCACCGCCGAGGACTTCGCTTTCCTCCACCCGGGCGGCGTGCTCGGGCGCAAGGTGTCGCTGCGCGTTGGGGACGTCATGCACCGGGGCGGCGAGGTTCCCCGGGTCGGCCCGGACACGCCGCTGCTCGATGCCCTCGTCGAGATCGCCGAGAAGCGCCTCGGCATGACGACGGTCGTCGGCGGGGACGGGCTCCTCGCGGGCATCCTGACCGACGGGGACGTGAAACGCATTCTCCTGCGCCACGGCGGCAGCGTACAGCATCTGCGCGTGGGCGAGGTGATGACCCGCGCGCCGCGGACGATCACGCGCGAGCCGTTGCTCGTGAGCGCGCTCAAGATCATGGAGACGAACCACCCGGGCGCGATCACCTCGCTCGTCGTCGTCGACGAGGCGGGCCGCCCCGAGGGCGTGATCCACATCCACGACATCCTGCGCGTCGAGGGTCCGCCCGCGCGCGGCGCCGCTCCCGGAGCGGAGCGGGGGTGAGCGCGCCCGCTGGATCCGGGCGAGCCGCGGCGGGCGAGGGAGGCGGGCGGCAGGGACGCCCGCGCGAGAGCCGGCGCCTGCGCGAGGCGCGCCGCCTCGCGCGCTTCCACATCCTGCGCCTGCTCTTCGCCTGCCTCACGCGACTTCCCCGGCGCACCGGGCTCGCCGTCCTCGGCACCTTGTTCGCCTGGGTCGTCCCGAACCTGCGGCGCGTCCGGGGGCCGGTCCTGGCCAACACGCGGCTCGTCTTCCCGAGTTGGACGGAGAGCGAGCGGCGGCGCTTCCTGCGCGCTCTCGGGCGCGCCTTCGGCCGGAACGCGTACGATTTCCTGCGCCTCTCGCGCACCTCGCTGGCCGAGGTCGAGCGGCTGGTGCGCGTCGACGGGCTCGAGAACCTCGAGCGGGCGCGGCGACCGGGGGTCGGGGTCCTCTGTCTGAGCGCGCATCTGGGCTGCTGGGAGCTTCTGCCCTACCGCATGCGCTCGCTCGGCTACGATGTCGCCGTGGTCTACCGGCCGCTCCGCGACCCCCGGGTGCAGCACTTCGTCATCGAGCGGCGCCGGCGCTTCGGCATCGCGACGCTCGACCGCGACCGCGACCCGCGGGGCATCCTCCGCGCCTTGCGGGCCGGCGGGCTGGTGGGACTGCTGGCCGACCAGGACACGCGGGTCGACTCGATCGTCGCCCCCTTCCTCGGGAAGCCCGCCCGGACCCCGATCGGTCCCGTGCGGCTTGCCCTGCGCTCGGGCGCGCCGATCGTGCCGGTGGTCATCCACATGGAGCCCGATGGAACCCACCGCCTGCGCGTGGGTCCTGAGATCCCGGTCGGCGGGGGCGGTGGGGAGGGCGACTCGCCGTTGTTCGAGAGGGTGGTCGCGGAAGCGACGGCCCGGTGCAACGAGGCGATCGGGGCCATGGTGCTCGCCGCTCCCGAGCAGTGGATCTGGTTCCACGAGCGCTGGAGGGCGGCGCAAATGGGCCTGGGGGTAGGGGAAGAGACGGGGTGGGCGGAACGCCCGCAGCGAGACGCTTGAGCGGAGGCGATTCCTTTCCGACAATGGGGCTGGAGATGAGAATGGGCCCTGCAGACCCCCCGCCTGGGGGCGACGGCCTCCCTGGAGATGGCATGCGGTTTGCAAAGGAGACCCCGAAGGGGTTCGGCTCCCCGACGCCGGCCGGCGAAGGACCGCGCCGCAGGAGCGCCTTAGGCCGGCCGGCCCTTGTCGCATCCGCGGCGCTGCTCCTTGGCTGGGCCGCGTCCGGCTGCGCGAGCGAGCCCGCGCGGCAAGACGCCGCGGTCACGGAGCAGGCGGACGGCCCCGTCCAGACGGTCGAGGGGATGACGCTCCGCGAGAGCGAGAACGGCCGATTGCGCTGGGTGCTCTTCGCCGACTCGACGCTCGTCTACGAGACCGACGACCTCACCCTGCTCAAGGAGCTGCGCGTGGACTTCTACGACGCGACCGGCCGGGAAGTGAGCTCGGTGCTGCGGGCGCGCGAAGGCCGGGTGGACCCGCGCACCCACGCCATCGTCGCCCGCCGCGACGTCGTCGTCGTGAGCAGCGAGGGCCATCGGCTCGAGACCGAGGAGTTGCGCTGGGACCCGGAGCGCGGGCAGGTGATCTCCGACTGCTTCGTGCGCCTCACGAAGGGCGAGAGCGTCCTTACCGGGATGGGGATCGAGAGCGACCCGGAGCTCAAGTCGTACGCCATCCGCTCGCAAGTGCAGGGCGAGTTGCGCGAAGAGGACAGGATCTTCGATGACGAGTTTTGAACGACCGGAACAGGCCGCCGTCCTGCCGGGCGGGCCCGCGGCCGCCAGCGATGTGCTCGAGGCGCGGGGGCTCGTCCGCTACTACGGCAAATGGAGGGTCGTCGACGAGGTGAACCTCGTCGTGCGTCCCGGCGAGGTCGTGGGTCTCCTCGGACCGAACGGCGCGGGCAAGACGACGAGCTTCCACATGATCACGGGCCTCCTCACCCCCTCGGCGGGGACGATCTTCCTGCGCGGCCGCGAGATCACGCATCTACCCATGCATTCCCGGGCGCGCCTGGGGATCGGCTACCTCTCGCAGGAGGCGAGCATCTTCCGGCGGATGACCGTGCGCGAGAACCTGATGGCGGTCCTGGAGACGCTGCCGATGAAACGAAGCGAGCGCGAGTCGCGCTGCGGGGAACTCCTCGCCGAGCTCGACATCGCGCATCTCGCCGGGCGGCGCGGGTACCATCTGTCGGGCGGAGAACGCCGGCGGGTCGAGATCGCGCGCGCCCTGGTGACCAGGCCTTCCTTCATGCTGCTCGACGAGCCCTTCGTGGGCATCGACCCGATCGCGGTCGCCGAGATCCAGCAGAACATCGTGCGCTTGAAGTCCCGCGGCCTGGGTCTCCTGATCACCGACCACAGCGTCCGCGAGACGCTCACCGCGACCGACCGTGTCTACCTGATGTACGAGGGTCGGATCCGCCTCGAAGGCCAGGCGCGCGAGCTGGCCGATCATCCTTTGGCCCGCGAGATCTACCTCGGTCGGGATTTCCGTCTCTAGCAGGGCCAGCCGCCGCTCCACCTCGATCCGCAGCGCACCGCCGGGAGAAATGGCATGGGCCGGTTGCGGGCCGAGGTGTGCCTTGCGCCGCGCGGGCAGATCATCCTCACGCAGCAGATGCAGCTCGCTCTCGGGGTCCTCCAGGCGACGGCGAGCGAGCTGAACGCCATCGTGCACGATGCCTGGTGCTCCAATCCGTTCCTGGAGATCGATCTCCCCCGCGAGGGCGAGCCCCCGGACGGAGTCGCCGGAGGCGACGAACCCGGGGACGAAGGCGCCTCGCCGCAAGGAGCGGAGTGGGGAGGCGGCCCGCAGGGAGGTCTCGCAAGGGTTGCCACGGGGGCGCAAGGGTGGGAAGATAGCCCTTGGACCGAGCGCATTCCGGACGAGCGCGAGACCTGGCAGGCGCGCATGCTGGCGCAGTTCCGCCTGAGCGAGCGGCAGCCGGGCCGGACGCGCATTGCGGAATACGTCCTCGGGTGCCTGGACGCGCGCGGCTACCTCCGGGTGCCGGTGGACGAGATGGCGGCGGCGCTCGGCTCTCCGGCCCGCGACGTCGAGGCGGTGCGGCGCGCCATCCTGCGGCTCGACCCGCCCGGTTTGGCGGCGCGCGATCTGCGCGAGTGCCTTGCGGCGCAGCTCGAGCAGGCGGGGCGGGGCGCGTCGCTCGCGGCGCGCATCGTGGCCCATGAACTTGCGCCTCTCGCCCGGCGGCGCTTCGGCGAGATCGCCCGGCGCCAGGGGGTGGCCGTCGACTTGGTCAGGCAGGCGGCGCGCGAGATTCGCGCCCTACAGCCGCACCCGGCCGCGTCCCTCGAGCGGCACGGAGCCGACCCGGTGGTGCCGGACATCATCGTGGAACAGGTGGGAGCGGAGTACGAGGTCCTGATCAACGATCGGCATCTTCCGGGACTGCGCGTCGTGCCTCCCGGGTCCGCCCTGCTGGACTCGGACGACGCGGCAACGCGTGCGTTCTCGGCCGAGAACCTTGCCCGCGCGCGCTGGCTCGCGGGCAGCCTGGAGGCGCGCGGGCGCACGCTGGTCGCGCTGACCCGCCGCCTGCTCGAAGAGCAGCGCGGCTTCTTCGACGAAGGCGTCCCGGGGCTGCGGCCCCTCGGATACCGGCGCATGGCGGCTCTCCTCAATTTGCACGAGTCGACCGTCGCGCGCGCCGTGCGCGGCAAGGTCGTCCAGACGCCGCGCGGCGTCTTTCCCCTGCGGTTCTTCTTCACCCACGGTCTCTCTGCCGATCCGGGCGAGGCCTGGACGCCGGCCGCCGTCGCGCGGCGCATCCGCGAGCTCGTGGCGGCCGAGCCTGCGGCCGCTCCGCTCTCCGACGACGCCCTCGCCCACCGGCTGCGCGCCGAAGGCGTGCGCATCGCCCGGCGCACGGTTGCGAAATACCGCGATCGCATGGGGATTCCCCGTGCGCTGTATCGCGGGCGGTTCTGAACGGGCGGCGGGCCGGCCCCGCCGCAAGGGAGGAGCGCATGGACATCATCACCACCGCCCGGCGTTTCGAGATGACTCCCGAGGTGCGCGAGCACGCGCGCAAGCGCCTGCAGAAACTCGAACGCTACGTCGACCGCGCCGCGGAGGCGCACGTGGTGCTCGAGCAGGAAAAGTACCGCCAGATCGCCGAGATCAGTGTGCACGCGCGCGGCACCGAGATCAGCAGCCGCGAGGAATCCGACGACATCCTCGTCTCGATCGACAAGGTGGCCGAGCGCCTCGAACGCCAGCTGAAACGCCTCCACGCGCGCCGCAAGACCCACAAGGCGCGCCGGGGCACCGAGCCGGAAGAGACCGCCGGCGCGGGCGAGCCGGAAGAGGAGGAGGCGGCCGTCGAGGATTCCTTTGCTCCGGTGGTGATCCGTCAAGAGGGGTTCCATGCCGAGCCGCTCACCGTCGAGGAGGCGATCGAGATGCTCCGGCCGGGCGAGCGCGACTTCCTGCTCTTCAAGAACAAGCGCGACGGCCTCGTGGCCCTCGTGCATCTGCGTGCGGACGGCAACTACGGCCTGATGGAGGCGCGCTAGCGCGGGCGGGGCGCGGAGCGTCCGTGACGCGGCGGGCCGGCGCCCGCCCGGGGCGGGGCGATCGGCCCGCGCCGGGGGCCCCGCCTCCGCGGGGGGCCTGGAGGGGGAGGCGGCGAGCGATGGTGGGGATGACGGTCGCCGAGTTCTACGAGCGGACGCGCGAGCGCTTCGGCTTCACCCTGCTCACCGACAGTATGCACTCGCGCAGCCGCCTCGTGCGCTCCGACTACAACCGGCCGCAGCTCGCCCTGACGGGATACATGGAGAACTTCTTCTGGGACCGGCTGCAGATCCTCGGGCGGACCGAGATCCGCTACCTGGAGACGCTCAGCGAACAGGAACGCGGCCGGGTGCTCTCGCAGATCCTCGCCTTCGGCATCCCCTGCGTCGTCCTTCCCCACGGGCTCACGCCGCCCGCGCCGCTGGTCGCCCTCGCCTCGCAGAACGAAGTGCCTGTCTTCTCGACGCCGCTCGACACGGCGGCCTTCATCAAGCAGGTGACGGTGTTCCTGGAGGAGAGCTTCGCGCCGACGATCGAGATGCACGGGTCGCTGGTCGACGTGTACGGGGTCGGCCTCCTGTTCACCGGGCGGAGTTCGATCGGCAAGAGCGAGACGGCCCTCGATCTCATCGAGCGCGGCCACCGGCTCGTCGCCGACGATGTGGTCACGATCCGCAAGCGCAGCTCGAACATCCTGATCGGCTCGGGCAACGAGCTCCTGCGCCATTGCATGGAGATCCGCGGCATCGGGGTGATCGACGTGCAGAGCATCTTCGGCATCCGCGCCATCCGCGCATTCAAGCGCGTCGAGGTCGAGGTGCGCCTGCAGGACTGGGATGAGAAGGAAACCTACGAACGCCTCGGCCTGCAGGAGCTCCACACGGAGATCCTCGGCGTAGAGATCGCGCTCGTGGAAGTGCCCATCTTCCCGGGCAAGAACATCACCGTCATCGCCGAGACGATCGCCCTCAACTACCTCGTCAAGGCCTACGGCTACCATCCGGCCATGCGCTTCAGCGAGAATCTGCTCGAGGTCATCCGCCGCAAGCAGACGCTCTCGCGCCTGGCCGAGGGAGACCTGGAGTGAGCCCCGCAGCGACGATCCGCGCGACCCTCGTGACGCACGGGGCCCTCGGCGCCGAGCTCCTGAAGACGGCCGAGGCGATCCTCGGCCCCCAGGAGGGATGCGCCTTCGTGTCGAACGCCGGCCGTTCGCTCGAGGCGCTGATGGCCGAGCTGAGCGACCGGTTGGACGACGGCGAACCGCAAGTGCTCTTCGTGGACCTCCTCGGCGGCAGCTGCGGCCATGTCTGCGCGCTCATCCAGCGCCGGTACCCGAAGGTCCTCCTCGCGGCGGGGATCAACCTGCCGATGCTCCTCGAGTTCCTCCACCATCGCGGCCGGGTGCCGCTCGGCGAATTGAAGGCGCGCCTCCTCGAGCGGGGGCGCGACGGAATCCGCTGCTTCGGCTGGGACGAGGAGGCACCGCGGTGAGCCTCGCTCTCGTGCGCGTGGACGACCGTCTGCTGCACGGGCAGGTCGCCCTCGGCTGGGGGCCGGGGGTCCATGCGCGCGTCTACCTGATCGCCGACGACCGCGTCGCGGCCGATTCCTGGGAGCGGGCGGCCTATGAGGCGGCCGCTCCTCCCGGAACGCGGGTCGAGGTGTGGGACCTCGCCCGCCTCGCCGCTCGCTGGCGCGATTTGAACGGTGCGGAAGGGACCGTCATCCTGCTGCGCGGCCTGAGAGAACTCGCGGACCTGGAGAAGACCGGGTTCCGTCCGCCCTCCGGCGTCAACCTGGGCGGCTTGCACGCCTCGCCGGGAACTCGCGAGCTCTTGCCCTTCCTGCACGTCACGATGGACGAGAGTGCGATTCTCGCGCGCCTCCTCGAGAGCGGGCTCGGGCTCTACGCGCAGGAGCTGCCCGGGCGCCCGCGCTACGACCGCGACGCGCTCCTCGCACTGCTCGCCGCCATGGAAGGCGGGGCGGCCGCCGGCCGCACCGGCTCGGGCGCCGGGCGATGAGCCTTCCGGGCGGAGGCGGCGAGACGGCTCCCGGCGAGCGCGCGCAAAGACCGCGCGGTCCGGCCCGCCTGTCACCCTGGTGGCCCGTCGCCCTCGGACTCCTCGCCGTCGGATTGCCCGCCGCGCTTCGCGCGGCGATCGGGCCCCGCCATGCGGGCGATCTCGCGATCCTCCTGCTCCTCGCCGCGTGGGGCGCGATCGTCTCGCTGGACGAGCGCGCGCTCGGCCCGCTCGTCCTGCACGAACCTCTCGTCGCGGCGGGCGTCGGCGGCATTCTTGCCGGCCGCCCCGCCGAGGGGCTCCTCCTCGGTTTCACCCTGCAGCTCGTCTGGCCGGGCCTGCGCCCTCTCGGCGGGTCCCGCGAGCCGGCGGCTGGACTCGCCGCCCTGGTCGGCCTCGGCTGGTATCTCCTCCTCCCGGAACCGGGCGGCCCGTGGCGCTTCCCGGCGGCTCTCGGTGCGGCCATCGCGACCGCGAGCTGGGGCCGCGCGGCAGAGGACCTGCTGCGGCGGCGCAACGCCCGGCGGGAGGAGATCTGGAGCGCGCGCGGAGGCGAGGCGGCCCGGGCCGACCGGCTGCTCGCGGCCGGAGCAGCCGAGGCCCTGGCCCGCGGGCTCCTCGCGATCGGCCTCCTGGTCGGGGTGCCCCTGGCGGCGCTGCGCGCTTCCTCGCAGATCCTCCGGGGCCACGCTCCCGGTGGGGCGTTCGCGGGCGCGGCGCTCGGGGTCTCCTGGAGCGATTTCATGCCGCCCGAGCCGGCGGTCGCGGCCGTCTGGTTCCTCGCTGCCGGCGGCCTCGTTCGCCAGGCGTTCGCCGCCCGGCGCGAAGGCGGGGGAGGCCTCACCCCGGCGCTCCACGCCCCGGCCTTCCGGCCCCGGCGGACGGCGCGCGGCGAGGAGGGGGCTTTCCCGGCGGCGCAGGAGGGCGGACGTCCCGAATCGGCCGGGAGCGCGTTCCGCCGTCCCGCGCGCGTACGAGCCGCGCTCTGGATTCGCCTGCTGCTCATCCAAGCAGGCTTCAGCCAGGCCTTCCTTCAGCGCAGCGGGTTCGCTGCCCTCGCGCATCAACTCGGGCGCGGACGCCGCGAGGATGCTTCCTTGCGCGCCCGCGCCCTAGAGCGCGAACTGGCGGGAGGGCGGGCGCTCAACACGCACCCGGCGACGGCTGCCGCGCTGAGCGGCGCGCTGGATCGCCTGATCGAGGCGCCCGGGAGGGAGCCGCGGCCGCTCAGCCGCCTCGTCGAGGTCGGGGGCGCGACGCTTGCCCCCCACGCCGATCGCGCCTTCTGGGGAGCGGCCAGGCCCTGCATCGCCCTCGCGGCGCTGGCGATCTTCCCATTCTCCCCGGCCGCGGGTCTGATGCTCTTCCTCGCCGCCGGGCTCGTCCTGGAGTTGGGCGTCCGCGCGCTGCTCGCCGGCTGGGGCCGGCGGGCCGGGTGGGCGGTCGCCGCGGGGCCGGCCGGACGCTTCTCGCGGGCCGCGCCGCTGGCCGCCGCCCGCCTGCAGCCCGCCCTCTCGCTCGCGGTCCTCGGCGCCCTCGTCGCGTCCTCGTCGCCGGGAGCCGATCCCGCCGCTTGGGCTTTGCGAGGTGGGTGGTTTATTCTGGGCGGATTGACCGGCGGCCTCGCCCGGCGCCGCGGCATGACCTGGGGGTGGCTCTCCTGGGGCGCGGGGGCGGCGGGGACGCTGATCGCACGGATCCTGGGCCTCGGGATGGGATGACGAGGGGTGGGCGAAGGGTGTACGAGACAACCGTGACGGTCCGCAACGTTCCCGGCATCCACGCCCGACCCGCCGCGGAACTGGTGAAGAAGGCGAGCCTCTTCAAGTGCCAGATCCAGATCGGCACCGACCGGCTGATGGTGAACGCGAAGAGCATCATGGGGGTCATGATGCTGGCCGCCGAGACGGGAACCGTGCTCGTGATCCGCGCGACCGGTCCCGACGAGCGCGCGGCGGCGGAGGCGTTGAAGGGCCTGATCGAAGCGCGCTTCGGAGAGTGAGGCGGCTGCGCTGATGATGGTGAGGAAGGACAAACGCGTCGTCCTGCAGGGCCTGGGGGCTTCTCCGGGACAGGCTCTCGGCCCCGCGTTCCTGCTCGTCTCGCGCGAGGTGGACGTCCCGGTCCACCGCGTGCCTCCCGAGGGCGTGGCCGGCGAGATCCGCCTTTTCCGCCGCGCGGTCCGCGAGGCGCGCCGCGAGATCCTCGTCCTGCGCGAACGGCTGGGGCTCGTTCCCGAGGACCCGGGCGACCAGATCCTCGCCTCGCACCTGATGATCCTCCAGGACCGCGAGCTCGCCAAAGAGATCGTCGCCGCCATCAAGGCCGAGCAGTCCAACGCCGCGGCGATCGTGAGGCGGGCCTTCGCGGCGAAGGCGCACTACCTGGAAACGCTGGCGAGCGAAGTGTTCCGCGCCCGCGCGGCCGACGTGCGCGACGTCCAGCAGCGTCTGCTCGCGCGCCTCCTCGGGCGGACGGGCGGGTTGATGGGCGAGGCGCCCGCCGGGAGCATCGTGGTCGCCCGCGAGATCACTCCGAGCGAGACGCTTGCGCTCACCCCGGGCGGCGTCGCCGGACTCGTGACCGAGCAGGGCACGCTCATGTCCCATGTGACGATCCTCGCCCGTTCGCGCGGCGTCCCGGCGGTGATCGGCGTCGATGCCGCGCTCGCGACCGTCACGGCCGGCGAGCCGCTGCTCCTCGACGGCGACCGCGGTCTCGTCGTCTGCTCGCCGAACGACGAGGATGTGCGCCGGCACGAGGAGACGCGCGCGCGGGAGAAGCGGATCGCGCATCGCGTCGCGCGCGTCGAGGGGCGGCCGGGCGCGACGCGCGACGGGCGGCGCGTGCCCATCGCAGCGAACATCGAACGGCCGGAGGATGCCGAGGCGGCCCGGCGCGCGGGCGCCGAGGGAATCGGGCTCTTCCGCACGGAGTTCCTCTTCCTCGCCGGCAGCGGGCTTCCCGGCGAAGCCGCCCAGACGAGCGCCTACGAGGCAGTCTCGCGCGCTTTCCCGGAGTCGGCGGTGACGATCCGCACCCTGGACGTCGGCGGCGACAAGGTGGGCGGACTGATCGCGCTGCCGCACGAGGAGAACCCCTTCCTGGGGCTGCGCGGCATCCGCTTCTGTCTCGAGCACCCGGAGATGTTCCTCGCCCAGGTGCGCGCGCTGCTGCGCGCCTCGGCGCGCGGCAACGTCAGGATCCTGCTCCCGATGGTGAGCGCCGCGGGAGAACTGCGCGAGGCGCGCCGCCTGATCGAGCAGACGGCCGAAACTCTGCGCGACGAGGGCCACGCGGTGGCCAAGCCCTCCGTAGGGCTGATGATCGAAGTTCCCTCGGCCGTGTGGATGAGCGACGCGCTGGCCCGCGAGGCCGACTTCTTCAGCATCGGCTCGAACGATCTCATCCAGTACTGCCTCGCGGTCGACCGCGGCAACGCGCAGATCGCCCACCTCTACGACGGCCTCGACCCGGCCGTGCTGCGCGCGCTCGACCAGACGGTGCGCGGCGCGCACGGGGCGGGCATCCGCGTCGGTTCGTGCGGGGAGATGTCCGGGGAGCTGCCCGGGCTGCTGTTGCTCGTCGGGCTGGGGATCGACGAGCTCAGCGTCGCCCCGTTCCTCGTCGCGCGGACGAAGGCCGTCCTCGCGGGCGTCGACGCGGCGGATCTCGAGCGTCTCGCGCGCCGCTGCCTCGCAGCGGCCGCGGTGGAGGAGGTCCGCCGCCTGGTGGTTGCCGGGCTGCGGCAGTATCCGCAGTTCCACTTCGAAGAGCACGACGGCCTGACGTGCCTCTGGGACCCCGAAACCCCCTAGCCGGGAGCGCGGCGGCGCGCCCCGTCGGGAGAGCGAGATGAAGCCGGTCGCCATCGTCCCCGCCGCCGGAATCGGCACGCGCCTGCGCCCGCAGACGAACACGATTCCGAAGGCGCTCCTGAACGTCGCGGGGAAGCCCATCCTCGCGCACATCCTCGACACGCTCTTCGCCCACGGCGTCGAGCGCGCGGTGGTCGTGGTCGGCTACCACGGCGACCGCGTGCGCGAGTACCTCGCCGACCGCTATCGCGAGGGGATCGACGTGGTCGAGCAGGAGGAGCGCCTGGGACTCGGCCACGCCATCCATACGACCGCCGAGGCGGTCCGCTCAGGGCCCGCGCTGATCGTGCTCGGCGACACCATCGTCGAGCCGGAGTGGGGCGATTTCCTCGGCGGCGAGACGGCCGTGATCGGGGTGCAGGAAGTCGACGACCCGCGCCGCTTCGGCGTCGTGCAGATGGAGGGCGAGCGGGTCGTGCGCCTCGTCGAGAAGCCCGCCGATCCGCCGAGCCGCCTCGCGATCGTGGGCATCTACTACTTTCCCGAGTCTGCCGAGCTCTTCGGCGCGCTCGCCCGCCTGATCGACAGCGACCGGCGCACGAAGGGCGAATTCCAGCTGACCGATGCGCTGCAGGCGATGCTCTCGCGGGGGGTCGCGATGCGCGCCTCGCGGGTGAGCGGCTGGTTCGACTGCGGCAAGCGCGAGACGCTGCTCGAGACGAACCGCCACCTGCTCGCGCGCATGCCGCAACCCGCTCCCCTGCCCGGGGTCACCCTGCTGCCGCCGGTCTACGTCGCGCCGACGGCGCGCATCGAGAAGGCCGTCATCGGACCGAACGTCTCCGTGGCCGACGGGGTCGCGATCCGCAACGCGGTCGTGCGCAACTCGATCATCAACGAGGGCGCCGAGGTGGCGGAGATCCTGCTCGAGGACTCGATCGTTGGAGAGAATGCGGTCATCCGCGCGGCCTTCGAGCGCATCAGCGTCGGCGATTCCTGCGAGGTGGACCTCTCGGGCGGCAACGGACAGGGGTGAGACGGGCGCGGCTTGCGCCCTGTCGCCCGGGTCGCACCGGCCGCTCCCCGTCCGGCTTGCCGCGGGACGCCCGTTCGGGTATCATGCCGCGTCTTTCGATTCGGGACTTCTGGAGGGGGTGAAGCTCGAGATGACGACCAAGGATTATCTCTTCTCGTCGGAATCGGTTGCCCGGGGGCATCCGGACAAGGTGGCGGACCAGATCGTCGACGCGATCCTCGACGATGTGATCGAAAAGGACCCGCAGGCGCGCGTGGCGTGCGAGGCGATGTTGACCACGGGCCTCGTGCTCGTCGCGGGCGAAATGACGACCTCGGCCTACGCCGACATTCCGGCGATCGTGCGGCGGTCGGTGGGCGACGCGGGCTACGACGACCCGCGCTTCGGCTTCGACCACAAGAGTTGCGCGGTGCTGACCTCGATCGACGAGCAGTCGGGCGACATCGCCCGCGGCGTCGACCAGGGAGGCGGGAAGCTGGGAGCGGGCGACCAAGGGATCATGTTCGGGTACGCCACGGACGAGACGCCTGAACTCATGCCGCTTCCGATCATGCTCGCGCACCGGATGATGATCCGCCTCGAAGAAACGCGCGCGAGGAAGGTCCTGCCCTGGTTGCGGCCGGACGGAAAGGGGCAGGTGAGCGTGCGCTACCGGGAAGACCGCCCGGCGTTCGTGGAGACGATCGTCCTCTCGGCTCAGCACGACGACGTCCCGATCGAAAAGGTACGCGCGGGGTTGACGGAAGAGGTCATCCGCAAGGTCATCCCGGCGGATCTCTGCAGCGCGCAGGTCACGACGCTGATCAACCCGACCGGCCGCTTCGTCGAAGGGGGGCCACGGGCCGACACGGGACTGAGCGGACGCAAGATCATCGTCGACACCTACGGCGGCATGGCGCCCCACGGCGGCGGCAGCTTCAGCGGCAAGGACCCGACGAAGGTCGACCGCTCCGGCACCTACGGTAGGTGCCGGAGC
>Ga0316622_100000772_pt1 | contig 19613 bp, 16 predicted proteins | sample OWC_Aug_OW2_C1_D_FD_207646 | JGI IMG/M metagenome (GOLD analysis project Ga0316622, IMG submission 207646) | Wetland soil microbial communities from Old Woman Creek delta, Ohio, United States - OWC_Aug_OW2_C1_D5_C | ecosystem: Environmental > Terrestrial > Soil > Wetlands | place: USA: Ohio... | reverse complement strand
GTGGACGCGGAAATTCCGTCCCCCGCATCCGGCGTTCTGCTGGAGATACTGGTTCGCGAGGGGGAAACGGTTTCGATCAACACGGTGGTGGCACGGCTCGGTGAACCCGGCGAGGCGCCGGTGCCTCGTCCGGTAACGCAGCCGGCCGCGGCCGCGCAAGCGGCCGCGCCCGCCCCGGCCCCGACCCGGGAAGCCGCCGAGGCGCCCAGGGAAGTCCCGCCCCGCGCGGAACCGGCCGTGACGCGATTTGTGCGTTCGTCGCCTGTCGTGCAGAAGATCGCCTCCGAGCACGGCGTGGATATCTCCTTCATCGAGGGCACGGGCACAGGCGGCCGCGTGACCAAGAAGGACATCCTTCGTCACATCGAACAGTCCGCCGGAATGGCGGGTGCACCACCGGCCCCCTCCCCCGCGCCGAGGCCGCAAACCGCGCCGGCACCGCAGGCCAGAGCGCCAGAGGCCAAAGCGCCCCAGGCCAGGGTGTTCCCGGCCGGTGAGGACGAGATCCGCGAGCCCATGAGCATCATGCGCAAGAAGATTGCCGAACATATGGTGATGAGCAAACACACCTCAGCGCATGTGTATTCGATCTTCGAGATCGACATGTCGAACGTGGTCAAGCGGCGCGATGCGCTCATGGAGGAATTCGCGAGCGCGGGCGTGAAGATCACCTACCTTCCCTTCTTCATGGAATCGGTGATACGCGGGATCAAGGAGTACCCCATTCTCAACGCTTCCGTGGACGGCGACACCATCGTCTACAAGAAGAACGTCAACCTCGGTATCGCGGTGGCGCTGGAAAACGGGTTGATCGTGCCCGTGGTGAAGCACGCCGACCAGATGAACCTGCTGGGGCTGGCCAAGACAGCCGCCGATCTCGCGGACCGGGCGCGGACCAAACGGCTGGTTCCGGACGACGTTCAGGGCGGCACCTTCACCATCACCAACGTCGGCGTGTTCGGTAGCGTATTCGGTCTCCCCATCATCAACCAGCCGCAGGTGGCGATACTGGGCATCGGGACCATCGTGAAACGGCCGGTCGTGATCGATGACATGATCGCCATACGTCCGATCGCCCACGTCTCGCTCTCTTACGACCACCGGGTGGTGGACGGGGCCGACGCGTCGCGTTTCCTCGCGACGGTGAAACGTGAGCTGGAGAGGCCGGCGGCGTAGAAGGGGCTATCGACGATGGCGCAACATGACAACCGGAACTGCTACGTCGTGGAACTCGGCCTCGTCCCCTATCGCGCGGCCCTCTCGCTCCAGAAGCGCGACGTAGAGCGGCTCCAGCGCGGGGACGGCGAAGAGGTGCTGTACCTGCTGGAGCATCCGCACGTGATCACATTGGGCCGGAACGCGACCGGCGATGCGATACGCGCGGACCGCCAGGATATCGCGCGGCGCGGTGTCGAAGTGGCGCGAACCGACAGGGGCGGCGACGCCACCTACCACGGTCCCGGCCAGTTGGTGGGATACCCGCTGCTTCGCCTCGAGCCCGGTCGCCGCGACATCCGTCGTTACGTCGACGACCTGGAAGAGATGTTGATTCGTACGGTCGCCGATTTCGGGATTGCGGGACGGCGCCACGCCAGTCACCGCGGCGTGTGGGTGGCGGAGCGCAAGATCGCCTCCGTCGGGGTCCGCATTTCACGCTGGGTCACATGCCACGGCTTCGCGCTCAACGTCTCCACGGACCTTTCGTTTTTCTCTCTCATCAATCCGTGCGGTATCGAGGGATGTATCATGACCTCGATGGAGCGGGAGCTGGGCCGGGCGGTGGATATGGCATCCGTCCGGCACGCTGTCGCCCGGCATTTCTCTGCAGTGTATGACCGGCGCGTGTTGTGGGAATCTGCGAAGGCGCTGGTCGAAGGACGCGGTTCCGATGGATAGCCGGAAGAACGACGAGCACCCGTCGCCGCAGCGGCGTCCCGACTGGCTCAAGATCCGTCTGCGCACCGACGGGGCCTATCAGAACGTGAACGGCCTGATCTCGAGGCTTTCGCTCAATACCGTGTGCACGGAAGCGCGCTGTCCCAACATTTACGAGTGTTGGGGACAGGGCACGGCCACGTTCATGATCCTGGGCGACGTGTGCACGCGCCACTGCGGGTTCTGTTCGGTGGCCAAAGGCGCACCCAACGCCCTCAACCCGCACGAACCGGAGCGCGTGGCCGAAGCCGTCGAGTCGCTCGGCCTCTCTTTCGCCGTCGTGACCTCGGTGGACCGCGACGACCTCCCCGACGAGGGCGCGGGCCACTTCGCCGAGACCATCCGCGCGATAAGGCGCCGCACACCGGGCTGCCGGGTGGAGGTGCTGATCCCCGATTTCAACGGCCGCACCGGGCTGCTGCAGGTCGTTCTCGAGGCGAGTCCCGACTGTCTGGCCCACAACGTCGAAACGGTCTCCCGTTTGTACCGACGGGTGCGGCCGGTGGCCGACTACACCAACTCGCTCAAGGTGCTGGAGCACTCAGCGCTGTGGCGGGAAGCGAAGAATGTGGAAATGGCCGTAAAGTCCGGCATCATGGTTGGGCTCGGAGAGACCATGGAGCAGGTCCTGGACACTTTGCGCGACATCGCCGGTACCGGTTGCGATATCGTCACCGTCGGCCAGTACCTGCCGCCGAAGAAAGCCGCACTCCCCCTGGACCGCTTCTACACACCGGAGGAGTTCGCGTTTATTCGCGACGAGGGGATGAAGATGGGCTTCAAGCACGTCGAGTCGGGGCCGCTGGTCCGCAGTTCCTACCACGCGAAAACGCAGGTCGAGCGCGTCAAGAAGACCGGCGCGCCAGCGGCGCAAGGAACGGATTGAACCGCTTTTCCTGCCCCACCGAGGTCTCCGGGCCGTGCCCGGAATAGACAATGGTCTCGTCCGGGAGCGGGAGGAACACTGTCTCGAGTGTGCGGATGATGGTCTCGTAACTACCGCCCGGCAGGTCGGTGCGACCAATACTTCCTCGGAACAGGACGTCTCCCACAAAAATCCTCTGGGGCGATTCGTCGGCGAAGAGATAGCAGACGCTTCCCGGGCTGTGTCCGGGGGAGTGGATCACCCGGGCTGAGAGGTTCCCCACCGCTATCCGTTCACCGTTCTCCAGGCAGCGGCCGATCGTGACCCGCTTCGGAGCGGCCAACCCGAACATGAGCGCCTGCGCGCCGAGGCTCTCGTACACCGGCACCTCTTCCCGGTGCATGTACACGGGCGCGCCCAACCCTGCTACCACTTCCGGGAGTGCGCTCACGTGGTCTATGTGCGCGTGGGTTTCGAGGATAGCCGATATGCGGACGTGGAGGCGGTCGACCTCGGCGAGGATGAGATCCGCGTCGTCGCACGCGTCCACGATCACGCCCTCCCCAGTGTCGCTGCAGCTCACGATGTAGCAGTTGCTCTGGAAAACCCCCACCGGAAGCATGTCGATCTGTATCATCCCGAGTCCTTTCCCGGTCACGCGTCGCTGGAGGGCAGGATACCAATCACGGGACCACACCGCAACTCCCTCCTCGAACCCGCCAGCACGGGCGCCGGACCCGCAGGCGGGGGTTCCCACGGCCGCGCACTCCCGCCACCGGTCCGTATAGGGGCGCGGAAACAAGTCTTGACACCGGCGCCTTCTCAAGGCTACAATTGGAGTGCTATAAGACTCCTATAGGAGTGTTGGCGCGGTTAGGACGTCGAGCGCCATATTCGTGTGAAAACGACCTTTACAGGAGGAAAACCCATGAAGCAGCCCCGGAGGGCCGGTCGGTCTTTATTCTCAGGCACAGGCCTTTTCTGGGCCCCGCTGCTCGCACTTGCGATCGTCGGCTGCGGTGGGAAGGAGGAGCAGAGAGGGGCTCCCGCCACGGATAAACTGGTCCTGGGGGCCTACACCGTCCCCAAGGAAGCCTATGAAAAGGAGATCATACCCGCTTTCCAGAGACTCTGGTTCGAGCGGACGGGGCGCAAAGTGGTGTTCGAACAATCCTACGAAGCGTCGGGTGCGCAGGCCCGGGCGGTGGTCGAGGGATTCGAGGCGGATGTGGTCGCGCTGTCCCTCGAGGGGGATGTGGACAAGATCACCGACGCGGGGCTCATCACGCACGACTGGAAAGATGGGCCGTCGCGCGGCATCATCACCCGCTCCGTGGTGGTGATTGGTTTCCGCCCCGGCAATCCCAAGAACATCCGGAGCTGGGAGGATATCACGGGTCCGGACGTGGACGTGCTCTACCCCAATCCCAAGACATCGGGGGGCGCCATGTGGTGCGTCAACGCAATCTACGGCGCGGGGCTGAAAATGTCCGAGGCGGCGACCGGCCGCGCGGACTCCGCGCAAGCGCGCGAGTTGCTCATGGGCGTGCAGCGGAGGGTCAAAGTCATGGATAAATCGGGACGGGAATCAGTGACGACGTTCGAGCGCGGCATCGGCGACGCAATCGTTACCTACGAAAACGAGGCCCTGCTCCGACGGCTGCAGGGGCGTGAGTTTCCTTTCGTGGTGCCGGAAGCGACGATCCTGATCGAGAATCCCGCGGCCATGGTCGACCGCAATGTCGAGAAGCACGGCGTACGCGAGTTGGCGGGAGCCTTCGTCGAATTCCTCCACAGCGACGAGGCTCAGCGGGCCTTCGCCCGCTATGGTTTCCGACCGGTGAGCCCGGCCGTTATGCTGGAGTTCGCCGAGAAGTACCCCACGCCACCGATGGTCTTCGACATCTCCTACCTCGGTGGGTGGACAAGCGTGCGGGAGGCACTCTACGGGCCCGACGGAGTGTGGACCAAGGTAACCCAGGAATTGGCGACGGAAGAAAGGTAGGTCGGCTCCATCGCCGCGTATCAAGCACGAGAGACGGCTTTGAACCGGTCGTGGCGGCGCCGGACGACGGATGGGTCGCAGCTCACCCTGCGCGGGATCGGGCTGGGATACATCGGACTTTTCGTGGCATTGCCCATCATAGCGCTCGGGGCTCGCGCGTTCGCCGGCGGACTGCCGCGCTTGTGGGAGAACCTCACGCAACCGGAGGCCCTCTTCTCCCTGCGCCTGACCGTGATCATGGCCGGCGCCATGATTCTCATCAACGTGGTCATGGGCACGCTGACCGCCTGGTTTCTGGTCCGGCACCGCTTCCCTCTCCGTGGTCTCATGAACGCGTTGATCGATCTGCCTTTCGCGATCCCGACCAACGTGACCGGCCTCATGCTGGTGGTCCTTTACGGGCCGCAGAGCTCGATCGGGAGCTTTCTCTCCGCGGGCGGGGTCGAGGTGATATACGCCAAGCCGGGCATCGTGCTCGCGCTGCTGTTCGTCACTTTTCCGTTCGTCGTGCGCGCGGTCCAACCGGTCTTGCTCGAGCTCGACCGGGATGTGGAGGAAGCCGCATCCACCCTGGGCGCGGGGCGTTTGGCCGTTTTCCGGAAGGTGATCCTGCCCTCGCTTCTCCCGGCCATTCTTACCGGTGCGGCCCTGTCCTTCAGCCGTGCGCTGGGCGAGTTCGGTTCGGTGGTGATGGTAGCGGGCAACATCCCCCTCAGAACGCAGGTCGCACCCGTTTTCGTTTACGGTGAAATCGAAAGCGACAACCCCGAAGGCGCCCTGGGCGTGTCGGTGGTCCTGCTGGTCGGATCGCTGGTGGTGCTGATACTGCTCAACCTGCTGCAACGTTTGGGAAGAAGACAAGATGAGTAGCGCGGTCAGCATGTCGGGTTCCGGCGTCAACGGGAGCCCCCAACCGCGCGCTGCGCGCGGGGCGCCCCCGACACGCCGCGGGTTCACCTCCGCTTCCCGCGAAGGCCGATGGGGCACGCGGATCCTCCTCGGGGTCGTCATCGTCTGGTTCGCCGTCCTGATACTGGCTCCCATCGCGGCGCTGGTTTGGGGGACCTGCGACGCGGGCCTGGGGGCGGCGCTGGCGGCGCTCCGCACCCCCACCGCGCGCGAAGCCTTCAATCTCACCATCGGCGTCACCATAGCCGCGGTTCTCATCAATACCTTTTTCGGGGTGGTGCTGGCGTTGGTGCTGGCGCGCCAGCGGTTCGGGGGCAAGCTTTTGCTGGAAGGGCTGATTGACCTGCCGTTCTCGGTTTCGCCGGTGGTGGCAGGTTTCATGTTCATCATACTGTTCGGGCCGCAGGGCTGGCTTGGCCGCTGGTTCGAAGCCGGCGGGATCCGCGTCGTTTTCGCCGTTCCCGGGATCGTGCTCGCGACCATATTCGTCACGCTCCCGTTCGTCACGCGCGAACTGGTCCCCGTTCTTCGGGAGTGCGGTCTCGAGCAGGAGGAGGCGGCCCGAACCCTCGGCGCCAACGGGTGGCAGACATTCTGGCGAGTCACCGTGCCGTCGGTGCGATGGGGACTGGGCTACGGGATCACGCTCACGGTCGCGCGTGCGCTCGGGGAGTTCGGCGCGGTGCTGGTCGTGAGCGGCAGCATCATCGGCAAGACGCAAACGGCAACTCTGTTCATTCATCAGGAGTTTACGGATTTCCACTACGAGGGCGCCTTCGCCGCCTCCCTCGTGCTGGCGGTGGTTTCATTCTGCCTGCTGGTCGCGATGGAACTCATACAGAAACGGATGCAGCAGGAACGAAGCTGATGCCCGACGCACCCGAGCGCGGGCGAGCGAGGAGATGACGTAATGGCTATCGTCGTCAGCAACATTTCGAAACGGTTCCCGCCGGCCAGGGGCGAAGAGCGCGGACTGCTGGCCGTGGACAACGTCAGCTTCACGGTCCCGCAGGGTCACCTGGTGGCCTTGCTCGGTCCCAGCGGTTCGGGGAAGAGCACCATCCTGCGCATCATCGCGGGATTGGAGGAACCGGACACCGGAGAGATCCTGCTGGAAGGGGACGTTACCACCGCTAGCCCCGTGCACCAGCGCGGTGTGGGCTTCGTTTTCCAGCACTACGCACTGTTCAAGCACGCAAACGTGAGAAAAAACATCGCGTTCGGGCTGGAGGTGCGCAAGTGGCCCCGCCGTGAGATCCAAAAGCGCGTGGACGAATTGCTGGAGTTGATACAACTGCAAGGATACGCGGACCGCTACCCCTCGCAACTCTCGGGCGGCCAGCGGCAACGGGTGGCCCTGGCGCGGGCGCTCGCACCCCGGCCCCGAGTGCTCCTGCTCGACGAGCCGTTCGGGGCCCTGGACGCCAAGGTCCGTCGGAACCTCGCCACCCAGCTCCGGCAGCTCCATTCCGAATTCCACACCACCACCGTGTTCGTCACCCACGATCAAGAAGAGGCGATTGAAATCTCCGACGAGATCGTGGTCATCAACCGCGGGCGCGTGGAGCAGATCGGCTCCGCGCAGGAGATCTACGATCGCCCGTGCAGCAAGTTCGTCGCCAGCTTCATCGGCAACGTCAACGTGATCGAAGGGACCGCGGAGCGAGGCAAGATCCTCATCGGTCCCGATCGACTGCCCGCGCCGGGACTCCAGAGTACAGTGTCGGCCGGCGAGGTCGTCCTCCTCGTTCGCCCCGAAGATGTCGAGATCGCGGGCGGGCCGGAACACTCCACGCTGGAAGGGGTCATTCGCGATGTTCGTTACCGGGGGGACCGCTACGAACAGGAGATCGAGGTCGCGGGCCTTTTGATCAGGGCCATCGAGGTCAAGAGCAGAGGCCACGAGAGCAACCGGTCCGCCGGCGAGAAAGTCCACATTCGATTCGGGCGCCACACGATCTTCGAAGCCGACCAGGACCATGCTGCGATACGCGCGCAGCTCCAGAGCCTGGGATACATCGAGTAGCGCGCGCTGGTGTGGTGCCCCGGAAGTACCTCTTCATTTCGCGCGGGTGGCGCCGATGGGGGCCCCAGACGCGCGGAGCTTATGGCGCGTCTGACGCAGGCAGCCCCGCCGCGCGCAGCGTCGAGCACGGCGGGGGTAATCGGCGACAGGACCCGCGCGGCTGCCGGCTCGGGCATCTATGATGCTACCTACGGGACACCACAGGGTTGGAACACGAACCCGCCGCGACTTTGTGCTATCCTCCCCCGCAGATGGCAAAGACCCTGCGCAACACGTTCAATTGGTCGGTCTCCCGCGACTCCACTTTCCTGGAGTGTCCCCGCAAGTACTTTTTCCAGTACTACGGCTTCTGGGGAGGCTGGGAACAGGATGCGACCGAACGTGTCCGCGAGACCTATATTCTCAAACAGCTGCTGGCGCTCCCGCTCTGGATCGGGCAGGTCGTCCACGACTGCATCAGGCGGTCGCTCGAAAACCTCGCGCGTCGCATTCCCGTGCTCCCGGTGGACGAAATCCTCACCATCACACGGAACCGCATGCGGCAGGACTTCCGCCAATCGCGCGCGGGGGCGTACCGGAAGGACCCCAAGGCCCACTGCGGCCTTTTCGAGCACGAGTACGCCCTGGACGTGCCCGAGCGCAAGTGGCGCGAAGCGGCCGAGCAGGTCGATCGATGCTTGCGGAATTTCTACGAATCGGCCACCTACGAGCGACTCCGGCGGCTCCCGCCCGAGGACTTCCTGGAAATAGAACGGTTCTCCAGTTTCCGGTTGGACGAGAGCGAAATCCTGATCAAGCTCGACTGCGCGACACGCGAGAGCGATCGCATCGTGGTATGGGACTGGAAGACCGGGCGGGCGGAGCAGACCGGGCTGTCCTTCCAGATGGCCTGTTACGCGTACTACGCTTCCCACAACTACCGGGTGCCCGTGCGCCACGTCGTCACCCGCCGTTTCGAGCTCTTCCGCGGCGAGCTTCACGAAGACAGCATCAGCGAGGGATCGCTCGAGGAGTTGCTCTCGTACATTCGCGGGAGCATCACGGACATGAAAGCGCTCCTCGAGGACCGCGATCGCAATCTCGCCCGTGAAGAACGTTTCTCCAAGGTCGAGAAAGCGGACATTTGCCTCCGTTGCAACTTCCTCAAGGTGTGTAAACCGAATATTTGATCCTACCCGGTGGCCGCACCCGAACTGTCTTGTGCCGCCCGGTCTTTTCATGTATTAATGGATCTAGTACCAAAAACGAGGAGAACGTAATGCCCGAATATCCGTACGTGCCGGGGTTGGCCGAGGTCCCCGTCGCAGAGTCCTCCGTGAGCTACATCGACGGCGAGAAGGGGATCCTCGAATACCGGGGTATCCCGATCCAAGAGCTGGTCGCGCACAGTTCCTTCGAGGAAACGGCCTACCTTCTCATGAAGGGCCACCTCCCGACGCCGGACGAGTTGAACGGATTCAAGACGCGGATCGGAGAGGCGTGCGCCATGGGCCGCAGCACGCGGCGCGTGATCGAGGCGCTGTCTCCGACGGCCCATCCCATGGCCGCACTTCAGACCGCCGTGGCTTCGGTGGGCCTCGAGCTCATGGAATGCCGGGACCAGGACTGGCGGTATTGCGAAGCGGTTCACATATTCGCCAGGTTCCCGACCATTGTGGCGGCCACACACCGGGTGCGGCACGGGCTCAACATCATTGACCCCGATCCCGGGCTTTCCCGCGCGGCCGATTTCCTGAAAATGCTCACGGGCCGGGAACCCGACGACGTCAGCGCTCACGTCATGGACGCATGCTTCGTCATTCACGCCGAGCACACCATGAACGCCTCCACGTTCACCGCCCGGGTGTGCGGCTCCACCGAGGCTTCGCCGGCCGCCCTGGTGGCGGCCGCGGTGGGCACGTTGTCGGGCCCGCTTCACGGCGGCGCGAACGAACACGTACTGGAAATGCTCCAGGAGATCGGGACCCGGTCGCGGGCGAAGGAGTGGTTCGACCAGGCGATGGCCGAAAAACGGCGGATCATGGGCTTCGGACACCGCGTCTACAAGACCAAAGACCCGCGCGCGCTCTCATTGCAGAAGCTCGCGGCCGAGCTGTTCACACAGAAGGGTCATTCGGAGTACTACGACATCGCGTTGGAGCTGGAGATTCTCGCCAAAGATCGGCTGGGACACCGCGGTATCTGCCCGAACGTCGACTTCTACTCCGGCATCATCTATAACAAGATGGGCATCCGCACCGATCTGTTCACGCCCATCTTCGCTATCTCGCGCGTCGCGGGCTGGCTTGCCCATTGGTTGGAGCAGATGCCGAAGAACAAGCTCTACCGGCCTGATCTGATCTACACCGGATTGCACGAACAGCCGTACCGGCCGATCACGAGCCGGTGAGCCGCGACCGGATTAGATTCTCGGCTCCGCCCGCCACGATCAGCTCCTGGGGCACGGCGCCCAGCGGAGGAAACGCGAACTCCCGCCCGCCACACCTCACGACTGACGCCCGGAAGTCCACCTCCAGCTCCGGCCCTACGACGGTCGCCTCGGCCCGACCACCGAGCGTCTCTTGCAGGTGCTCCACCAGCGCCGGGCACTCGAACACGGGAAACCCGTTGTTGAACGCATTGCGCTGGTAAGTCTGACTCACGCTGGCCGCGATCACGCACGGAATGCCCCGGTACTTGAGGGCCGTCGCGGCCTGCTCGCGCGATGAACCCGTCCCGAAATTACGGCCGGCGACGACGATGTCGCCGTGGCGGTAATGCTCCCCGAAGCGCTCGTCGTAGTTCTCGAACACGACCGCCGCCATTTGCTCCGGCGTCATGTCGTCCTGGTAAGTCCACTTGCCAGCGAATATCCCGTCCGTGTTCAGGTTGTCCTTGTTCATGAACAATGCGCGACCGGCCACACGCGCGGGAAAACCGTCCAGGATCTGGACTGCGCCGGCCGCGCCGGAGCGCTTCGATGCCGGAATGTCGACGCGCGCTGCCCGCGTTTCAACGGTGTCGAAGTCTTCCGCGGCGCGAATGTAGCCCGCCAGGGCCGATGCGGCCACGACGGTCGGCGAGGCGAGATACACCTGCGCGTCGCGGCTCCCCATGCGGCCTCGGAAATTCCGGTTGGTGGCGCTGATCCCGACTTCGCCCGCCGCGATCGTCCCCCTGCCCAGACCGATGCACGGTCCGCATCCGGATGTGAGCATGATCGCGCCCGCCGCCGTCAGATCCTTCCAGTAGCCCAGGGCTTCCGCCCGTTCCTGCACCTCGGCAGAGGCGGCGGCGACGTACAATTCCACGCCGTCGGCCACGCGTTTCCCGCGTACGACCCGGGCCGCTTCGGCGAGATCCTCCAGGCGGGCGTTCACACAGCTCAGCAGGTACGCTTTCTGGATCGCGACGCGTTTGCGCTGTATCTCGGGAAGGGACGTCATGGTCTTGACGTCGTTCGGACCGGACACATGAGGTATCACGCTCGCCAGTTCCAGCGTGAGTTCGATGGCGTATCCGGCATCCCCGTCGGCGACGTCGCGCCGTTCGTACCACCGGTCGACATCGGCGCGCGTGTAGCGGAGGGGACGACCAGCGCTCTCGAAATAGTCGGCGCGACCGTACAGGTACTCGCGCAGCTTTTCATCGAAGGCGAAAACGCCGGCCAGCGCGCCCCACTCCGTCGTCATGTTCGCTATGCTCATGCGCTGATCCATCGACAGGCCGGCGACACCATCACCGGCGAACTCGATGGCGTGGTTCAGCACCTCGTCCCTGTTGAAGTGACCGCACAAAGTGATGATGACGTCCTTGCCGGTCACGCCGGGACGGAGCCGGCCCGTGAGCAGCACGCGCGCAATCGGCGGCACCTGCCACCAGGTCTGGCCGGTGGCCCAGATGCTGGCCGCGTCGGTTCGGACGATGGGAGTGCCGAGAGCGGCCATGGCGCCGTAGAGGTTCGAATGCGAATCGCTGGCCACGACGAGACTCCCGGGTGTCACGTACCCCCGCTCCACCATGATCTGATGACCGATGCCCGTGCCCGCCGGATAGAAATCGACGCCCTGTTCCTTCGCGAACGCCTCGATGCGCGCGTACTTGGCCAGGTTCTGCTCCGACGTGTTTTGGATGTCATGGTCGATAGCGAACACGGGCTGGCGCGGATCGGCGATGCGAGCGGCGCCGATCGACTTGAACTTGGGGATGACGGCGCCGGTGTTGTCGTGCGTCATCACGTGTTTCGGCCTTATCGTGATGTAATCTCCCGCGTGGACCGCGGCCCCGCGCGCGAGACCCACAGCGTAGCGCGTGGCGATCTTCTCGATGATGGTTTGTCCCATACGTCCTCCATATCTGCGAGTTCTCTCAATGAGGGGAGCGCTCGCGCCGGCGAACTCCCCCCGTCCGGCCTTCACTCGATGATGTACGAACCGCCGGGCGCGACCGAGACCGCCCGGGCCGCGTCGTCGATGCCCATGGTGAAGTTGTCGCCGATCGGAAGCAGGGCCACATCGAGCGGGCCGTTCATTTCGGCGATGAGCATCATGTCGAGGAACAGCCCGGTGTCACCGGCGTGATAGATCTTCTTACCGTCGATCGTGAGCACGATTCCCGCCGGATTCCCCAGCGCTTCCCCCCTTCGGACCGATCGAACCGTGGTGGGCTTGTCGTCAGCTTGACGTGCCCGAATGGGAACAAGTGTCCGCCTCCTAGGTGGAGCGGATGCGTCTTTCAGCCCTGCGCACCGAAGTAGCCCGCGATCTCGAAGTCGGCCACCACCGACGCTCCCGTCTTCTTGGCAATGTCCATGGAACGTGAGCCTCACCATAAGCGCATTCCCCTCGCGTGGAGTGGGATCAACCCGAACCGCCATGAAGCACTTTGAGCTTAACGGCTATGAGCTGTCTGTGCGACAACCTCAGGAGCGTAGCCAGCTTGTGCACCAGGTAGTCTTCATGCTTCTCCAGCCTGCCATCCGCGTAAACGATCCGCCACAACATCTCGACGATGCGCAATTTCTCCGCCTCACCGCAACGCTCGTTGATGAGGTTCGTGAAACGCCAGAGATCGAGGGCGCCCTCCATCTCGGCCGTGGTCGTCCGCACGAGCTCGATCGCGTCCGCTTCCGACAGGCCCAATTCCGAACGGATGAGGGAGAGGATGCCGTTGCGTTCCTCCTCGCTGAACTCATCGTCGATGCTGGCCATCTCCAAGAAGAGCGCGCAGGTCGCGATCCGCAGGTCCCCTTCCCGCGCCTGCTGTTGCTCGCTCATGGACCTATCAGGACGAGCGTCGCGAGCGTCGCGAGCGGGACCGAACATCTTTCGCAGAATATCCATGGGCACCATCTGCAGGCGACCACGAAGCGTGCCACGCGTGCGAAGCACGCGTTAGCATGCGCCTGCACGTTCATTGCTCACGCCTGCCCGATCACGGATTCGTAGACCTCGAGCAACCTTTCTCCCACGCGGCCCGCGCTGAAGTTGCGTTCCACGTGGTCGCGGATTCGGGGTGCAGCGGCGTGCCACTCTTCGCATTGCGAATTCATCTGCGACATGGCCAGCTGCAAAGCCTCGCCATCTCCCGCCGGCACCAGCCGCCCCAACTCCGCTGTCACTATCTCCTCCGGTCCCCCGCATCGGGTCACGATCACGGGAATTCCCGTGGCCATGGCCTCGATGAGCACGACGCCGAACGTCTCCACGCGGCTGGCGGACACGAACGCGTTCGCGCGCCACAACGCCGCGCGCACTTGCTCCCTCGAAAGCAGGCCCAAGAACCGCACCCTGTTTCCGAGGCCGAGGTCCCGGGCTACCGCCTCCAGCACCGGACGGTGAACGCCGTCTCCGCCGATTTCGAGCCGCACGGAATCGTCCGCACCGAAGGCGACGGCGAAGGCGCGCAGGAGTTCTTCAACACCCTTGTTATCCGTCAGGAAACCGACGAAGAGAAACGTGAACGGCCTCGTTCGGCGCGGCTCCGGGGGAGGCGAAAAGAATTCCGTATCCACGAGGTTCGGGATCACGCCGATCGCCTTCCCTCCCGCGTAGCGCTGGATCTGCTGGGAGAGAGCATGACTGACGGCGATGATACGGTCGGCTTCCGTGAAAACTTCCCGTGCCTGCACCAGCAGCGCGTCCGACAGCAGGCCGCGCGCGTAACCGGAGAAGTGCTCGGTCACGACGAAGGGGATGCGGAAGCGCCGCTTCGCCTCCATGGCCGCCACCCCGGCATTATGCACACAGTGAGCGTGGATGATGTCGGGCACGCCGTGCCGGCGCGCGTAGTTTCTCACCAGCCGTTGTGTTTGTTGCACCCAGAGCTGGCGTGACAGCCGTTTCGCCTGCGGAATGAGCCAACCCTCGACGCGCATGGTCGATATCCCGTTGTCGTCCGCCTCCGTGACCCGGTAGCGCCTGCGGAACAGCTCCCGGGCGCCGTCCCCGGGGAGCGAACGAAGAGAGCGAAGCTCTGTGTATACGACACCGGTCTGCACACCGAGCTTCGCCACGGCCAGCGCCTGATCCCTGAAGAAGCTCCCATGTACCGGATTGTCACGCGTCGCGTACCACGAGGGAATGAAAAGTACATGCGCGGCCATCGGTTTGGCGCTCACCTTGTCCCCTTCAATGACTCCAGCTTCTCCCTCAGCATCCCGAAGTCACGCCGTTGCAGCACCATCAGAGTGTACCACCGGTTTCCGGTGATCCTGCGGTATATGACGAGCCCGATGATCATGTTGAGACCGTACGAAAACGTTGCCGCCATGGCCGCCCCGTCCACGCCGTAATGCGGTATCAGCAAAACGTTGAGAACGATGTTCACGGCCACCACCACCGCCGCCACACTCAGGTTGATGTCGACCCGGCCGCGCGCCGCCAGATCATTTCCGACCCCCTTGGCAACCGCGAGCATCAGCACGCCCGGAAGCAGCCAGCGCAGAGCTCCGACCGCCTCCTCGTATACCGCCCCGAAAAGATAGACGATCAGCGGGCGCGACCCTGCGAACAGCACTATCGCGACGACACACGACGCCGCGAACACTGTCCTCGTCGCCAGAGGCGTGAGCCGACGGCGCTTGGCCTCGTCCGTGTGCAACTCCGACAGACGCGGCAGCAACACGGAGCTCACGGCCAGCGACAGCATCCAGATCTTCTCCGCAATCGTTACGGCGACGGCGTACACGCCGGTGGATGCGGGATTGATGAAGTAGTTCAACAGCAGATGTCCGGAGCGATAGGAAAAGAACGCGAGGTTGCCCCCGATCAACGCCTTCCAGCCGTACGCCACACAGCGTGCCGCGTACCGGTCCGATGGCGCCCCGGCTGTCGGAGGCTCCGTCGCACGCAGGTGCCGGCGACAAGCGTACCAGGCCACCCCCAGGTCGATGGCCAACGACACCACGTAAGCCGCCAACGCCCCGGCGATTCCCCAATCGAACACCAAGACCGCAAGCGCGGTCAGCGCCAAAGCCAGAAACGGTTGCACGAGCAGCACCAGGTTATAACGGTTGAAATCCTGCAAACCTTGCAGGAGGCTCACGAAGAAGCTCTGCAGCAGCGCGAATGGAAATCCTACCAGCGCGATCCACAATAGCGGTTCGGGTACACCGGGAAACCACGAGCCCGCCAGAAAGAAGACCACGAAAGCCCCCGCCACACCGCCGGACGCACCGAGCAGCAATGAAATACGCACGTTGGTCCGGAGCACCGCCGCGACCGACACCTCGCCCCGGCCGAGAAAATAGACGTTCGCCGCCGGCACGCCAAGATTGAAGATCGTCAGGACCAGGGTGACGAGCAGAACGGCCAGCGCGTATTTTCCCTGGCCGTCCGGCCCGAGCGTGCGCGCCAGCAGCGCGGCCAGGGCTACGCCCAACACCAAACCCAACCCCTGGCGCAGGAATGTCACGGTGATGTGGGTACCCAATCCTGGGGTCCGAGCCATTCTGACGGTTCTCCTCCCCCCCGCGCGAGATAGGGGGCCGGCTGATGATAGCACGAGCGCAAGTGGGGCACATGCGGTTTCGTACCCGCCGCAAAGGGCCGGCGGCTCACCGATGAGAGGGGCACCGCGTTCCGGTCCAGGACGCAACGAGATTACGGCCGCAGTGACGGAGAGGTGGGGCACAGAGTGGGGCACGACAGCAACGATGGGCGGACGGGCTTCGACCGCAAGCTTTCGAAGTCACTAGTCGTTCAGCGCGGACCGTTTTTGCCGGTCGCCGGCACCTGCGGCGCTAGTGTTCCTACATCGGCGGCGCAGCGGTCCAGACCGCTGTGACAACGGCGTGCCAGGGGACACACTTCCCGGCAGCAGCACGGTTTCTGCGTTGCCACCACCGACCGATAAAGATAACGGCCGGAGTAAGCGGCTGCCGCCAGGACGATGCTTGCGACGATGATCGATTCGATCATTTGCCCCCGATCAACCCAGTCCGAGCCGGGATCCGACCTGGTAAACCAGTACGGTCAGAACGAAAGCCAATCCGGTGAGCCCCCAGAATTGGGCCATCGCCCACCGCCATGAGTTGCTCTCCCGTCGCATGATGGCCACTGTCGCCATGCAGGGCGAGCTGATGAGCGTGAACAGCATGATGCAGAACGCCACCAGGGGCGTGTAGTCGCGCCTGAGTTTGTCGCGGAGCGTGTCGGAGTTCTCATCGGCCTCGCCGAGCGAGTAGACGATACCCATCTGCGCGACGAATACTTCCTTGGCCACGAACGCGCCGATGAGCGCGGTGCCGATTCTCCAGTCGAATCCCATCGGCGCCAGCACCGGTCCCATCAGACGGCCTGCTCTACCCGCAATGGAATGCTCGATCTGTTGCGCGGCCGCCAGCGACGGATCGCGTTGCTGCGAGCGGGCATCGGGTTGTACCCGCGGGAAGCTGGACAACGCCCACATGAGGATCGACATTCCGAGTATCATCGTGCCGGCCTTCTTCAGGAACAGTCTCGCCCGCTCCCACATCTGAAGGACCGCCGCCTTCATCGTGGGCACCTTGTAGGGTGGAAGCTCCATGAGAAACGCAGACGTTTCCCCCTTGAAGACAGCCTTTCGCAGCAGCTTGGCGCTGGCCAGGGCGAGCAGGATCCCGATCAGGTAGACCAGCCACAGCATCGGCGCTTGCCACCGTTGTGGGAAAAACGCGGGGATGATGAGCAGATAAATCGGAAGCCGGGCGCTGCAGCTGATGAGCGGGATCACGAACATGGTCGTGAGACGGTCGCGCCGGTTATCCAACGTGCGTGTGGCCATGATCGCCGGCACCGAACAACCGAAGCCGATGAGCATCGGGATGAAGCTCTTACCGTGCAGCCCCACCTTGTTCATGAGCCGGTCCATGATGAACGCCGCGCGCGCCATGTATCCGGAACTCTCGAGCAGGCTGATGGCCAGAAAGAGCAGGGCAATGTTGGGGAGGAACACGAGCACGCCTCCCACACCGCCGATAACGCCGTCCACCAGGAGCGATTTCAGGGCGCTGTTCGCGACCCCCCAGAATGATCCCACCGCGAGACCGAGCCGCCCGAATCCCGCCTCGATCCAGCCCATCACGGGCTCGCCCAACGTGAAGGTGAACTGGAATATGAGATACATCAACCCCAGGAACAGAGGAATCCCCAGATAGCGGTGGGTCACGACGGCGTCGATGCGGTCGGTCTTGGTGCGGCGCTCGAGGGCCGGCCCGCGGACCGCTTCCCGGTACAATGCCGATATGAGGTTGTATCGCCCCTCCGCAATGATGATCTCCGGCGCCTCGCCGTACAAGCGCGCGAGGCGATCCGCGTTCCGGTCGGCGACTTCGAGCACCTGCGGGTTCTCGATGCGCCGCCGGATTTCCTCATCCCGCTCCACGAGCTTGAGTGAAATCCAGCGCCGCTGGACATCGGTGAGCTGCCCGTCGCGCGCTTGCAGCGTAGCCGACACCTCCCCAATCGCCGCCTCGACCTCGTGCCCGTAATTCACCTGGAGGCTCCGCCGTCCATCCGAAGCCGTTGCCAGATTGACGGTCGCGTCGAGGAGCTCGCTTATGCCGAACTCCTTGTGACCGACGGTCGCAACCACGGGCGCGTCCAGGCGCCGGGACAGCTTGTCCAGTTCGAATTGATAACCCCGGGACCGCGCGGCGTCGATCATGTTGAAGCACAACACCAACGGAACGCCGAGCTCCTTCAGCTGGATCGCCAGGTACAGGTTGCGCTCCACGCTGCAGGCATCGATCACCGCGATCACTGCGTCGGGTTTCTCGTCGAAGAGGACGTTGCGCGCGACCACTTCCTCGTCCGAATGCGGGGTGAGGCTGTAGATGCCGGGGAGGTCCACCACCTCCAGCTCGTGGTCGCCCCAGCGACAGAATCCCGTCTTCTTCTCGACGGTGACACCGGGGTAATTGCCCACGTGCTGGCGGGAGCCGGTTATCGCGTTGAAGACCGTGGTCTTGCCGGAATTGGGGTTGCCGGCAATCGCGATGCGCAGTTGCTTGCCCGGCCTTCTCGCTCCGGGAGGCGAATCTGACTTCAGGAATGCCAGCATGCTTGCTCGAGAAAAACGCCCAGGGTCACTTCAGATGCTCGACGGTTACCGTCCTCGCCTCCGATTTCCGCAAGGAGAGATGGTAGCCTTTGACTTTCACCGCCATGGGATCACCGAGCGGGGCGACGCGTTCGACTTCGATCAGCGTCCCGGGTGTCAATCCCATCTCGGTCATGCGGCGCCGCGTCGCCCTGTCGCCGCTCACCAACACTACCTTCGCTTTCGTTCCGGGCGACAGGCGGTCGAGAGTGGCATCGTCTTCATCCGAGTGCACCTTTCGCTCCCGGTAGTCCTGCAGGCAAACGGTGAGACATTGTTCGCAGTCGTCCTCGCGCGCGGGATTGTCGCAGTATTCCTTGAATTCCTTTATCCAGCTCGCACCGGTGCGGGGGCAGATCTCGATGTAATCGGCCAGACGGATGATTCTCTCGAGCACATCCGGTGATATCGAGTGTTCCATGTCACAAGCCGCCTTGTCGGCCACATCTTCATTCAGGGCCAGAACTCCGACCAGAAAATCGCGGATGCCCTCGTGCCGGCGTACCACTTCGCGTGCCACCTCCGTGCCCTGTTCGGTGAGGGTCACGTACTCGTAGGGCGCGTAGTTCACGAGGCCACGATCCGCCAGCGCACGCAGCGCGCCGGTGACCGACGACATGTTCACGTTCAATCGCCCCGCGATGTCCTTCGCGCGCGCCGCTTGTTTGTCGGCGGTGATCCTGGCGATCGTCTTGAGATAATCCTCCAAGCTGGCGGTGAGCTTGTCCGGGATTTCCATGCGGCCCCCTCTCTGCTATTCCGTAGTTCGCTTAGACGAACAATGTACGGGGCTCCAAACACGCTGTCAAGCGGATTTTGCGATCCGATTCACAATATCGAGACCCACCGCCGATGCCTTCGGGGCGTGCAACGTTAACCTGTTGGGGTAAAATAGATTATGGCGTGGAGCGCCGGCGTGGAGCGCCGGCCTTGCCCGCCCCTGCGAGTCGCCCCCCGCACGTCTCGGCCCGTCTACTCGAAGTCCAGCACGTAGCTGTAGACACGGTCGTGGAGCTCGCTGCTCACCTTGAGACCGCACCGGTCGAACACCCTCTGCATGGCCCGGTTCTCGGCCAGCACTTCCGCCGTGAAGCCGCGAATGCCGTTTCGCTTCGCCAGTCGGACCAAGGTTTTCAACAGGAAGCTCCCGATGCCCTGGTTCTGCCACTTGTCGGCCACCACGAAAGCGACTTCGGCCCGGTTCGTCTTCTCATCGAGGTAATACCTGCCGACGGCAATGATCTCCTCCCCATGCGCCTCGGGGACGGTTGCGACCATCGCCAGATCCTGCCGGTGATCGATGTAGACGAACT
>Ga0316622_100000771_pt1 | contig 19637 bp, 15 predicted proteins | sample OWC_Aug_OW2_C1_D_FD_207646 | JGI IMG/M metagenome (GOLD analysis project Ga0316622, IMG submission 207646) | Wetland soil microbial communities from Old Woman Creek delta, Ohio, United States - OWC_Aug_OW2_C1_D5_C | ecosystem: Environmental > Terrestrial > Soil > Wetlands | place: USA: Ohio... | reverse complement strand
CCAGCCCACTGCTCGGCGCGCGGTTGGGCAAGGGATAGTTCTTCGTGTCGGACAGGATGGCGCGGGCGACGGAGCTGATCCGATTGGCCGGGATGATGTTGCCGGGGAACTGCTGGCCCGTCAGCGGGTCGCGGATGACCGTGGTGACACCCGAGAGGTTGCCCACGCGCCACTCGGCCGGCGCCACCGACGCGAGCTGGGTGCCGGGCTCATCGAGGACCGTGTTCTGGTAATTGGCGAAGAAGAACAGCTTGTTCTTGACGATCGGGCCGCCGAAGGTGCCGCCGAAGATGTGCTGGGTCCGCTCGGGCTTCGCCGCGCCGGCCCGGTTGTTCTCCCACCTGTTCGCGTCGAAGTCGCTGTTCCGGTAGAACTCGAAGACGTTGCCCCGGTACCGGTTGGTGCCGGTCTTCAGGATGCTGCTGATCACCGCGCCGGCCACGTTGCCCACGTCGGCGGCGTAGTTGTTCGTCTCGACGCTGATCTCGGCGAGCGCGTCGGGGTTCGGCTGGTAGGCGACCCTGTTGTCCACCGTCTCGGTCATGTCCACGCCGTCGAGCAGGTAGCTGTTGGTCTGCTCGCGGTGGCCGTTGACGTAGGGACGCCCGCCCCCGCCGCTGTTGCGCGCCGAGTTGAAGCTGCCGGGGTTCGGCGTCAGCGCACCGGTCATCAGCAGGGACAACTGGCTGGAGTTGCGCCCGTTGAGCGGCAGCGCCGTCACGGTCTCGGCCGTGATGACTTCTCCGACCGTGACCGTCTCCGTCTGCAGGAGTGGGCTGGTCCCCTCGACCACGACCGTTTCCTGGATCTGGCCGACGGCCATCTTGAAGTCGAACCGCGCGACCTGCTTCGCCTCGAGCCGGACAGCAGCGGTCGCGGCCGTCCGGAACCCCGCCAGCTCGGCCTTGACCACGTACGTGCCGACGAGCACCGAGGTGATCGTGTAGTTGCCGGCGTCGTTGGTGACGCCCACGTAGGTGACGTTGGTCGCCTGGTTGGTGGCGGTGATCGTGACGCCCGGCAGGGCGCCGCCGGTCTCATCGAGCACGAGGCCGGTGATGGACGCCGCGCCGGTCTGCGCGTTCGCCGTCGCCGCCAACACCAGCAGCAGGACAACGCACAACGCCAGCCAGCGCCCCGGTCGGATTCTGGCCATTGAACGGCTCCTTTCTCCTGAAAGACCGCCTGCGGAGGTAACGAATCGGCTGTGCGCCACAGGGAGCGTCGTGGCGGCGGACCCGCGAATCCTGACCTTGAGTTGAAGGCGGCCCCGGGTCCCGGGCCGATGCCCGTACGTATGCGAGGCTTTCATACACCTCTCCTGCCGAGTTGTCAAAAGCCCGGCAGGTGCGACTCGCCGTGGCGTGCATCGAGGGCCTGGCCGGGCGCCCCGAGTGCGCCCGGCGTGCCGAGGCAGTATGATCCCGGCTCGTGCGGCCCCGAGGGCCACGGGGGCGTGCGGGGCCCGACAGCGGAAGGAGGAGCGACATGCGTGCCGCGTGTTCCAACGTCCTGCAGGGGTTCCTCTTCACGCTGGCCCTCGTCTGCCTGCCCGCCCCCGGCGTGGCCGCACCCACGCTCGTGGGGCGCGCCGTGTGGTCCCATCCGCGCGACGCCGGCACCACCGAAGCTTCTGTCCGCACGTTCGTCGATCGACTGGCGAAGGCGCACGTCAACACGCTCGTCATGGAAGTGAAGACCTCGGGCGGCGTGTTCTGGCCCAGCCGGCGGTTCCCCGAGGCCGTCGTGCCCGAGTACCGCGAGTTCGACTTCCCCGCGGTGCTCATCCGGGAGGCCCACGCCCGCGGCATCGCGGTGCACGCGTGGTTCTTCGACTTCGCCGAGGGCGCCAACTCGCATGTCGCGCGGACGCACCCGGAATGGCTCGCCCTGAGCCCTGACGGCAAGCCGACGACGGCCGAGATCCTGCGCGGACAGCCGTACCGCATGGCGTGGATGTGCCCCGCGAGGCGGCCAGGCTACACGGACCAGTGGCTGATCCCGCTCATCAAGGAGTTCGCCGAGCGGTACGACGTTGATGCCATCCATCACGACTACGTGCGCTACCCGGGTGATGTCGCGCCCGACACGTACTGCTTCTGCGACTACTGCCTGACGCACCTGCCGCGCTATGCGTCGTACTTCTCGCAGGCCCGGCCGGACGACCCGCTCACCTCACCGTTCGACAGGCCGCATCTCGAGGCCCACTGGGAGCGCAGCCCGAAGGTGCTGCCGCAGAACTGGGACCAGTATTCGCGAGAGATGAAAAGCCGGCTGCTGCTGGAGGGCGGCTTCTTCCCGGGCGGGAAACGGGACCTGGACTACTTCTTCTACGAATACCGCGTGCACCATGTCGCCGAGTTCGCGCGCCAGGTGTTCGAGGTGATCCGCCAGGTGAAACCCCGGATCGAGGTGTCGGCCGCCGTGTTCAGGAATCCCGTGCAGAGCGGCCGCTTCATCGGACAGGACTGGCGGCGGTTCTCGCCGTGGGTGCAGTACCTGATGCCGATGGACTATCGCGGGCACTTCGCGGGCACGTTCGAGACCCACCTCGACCTGCTGGCCGAAACGATCCAGCAGCAGAAGATCTGGGCGCGGGACTTCGCGCACCTGTGGATCGGCGTCGCATCGTACCAGCTGTACGACGAGGAACGCGAACCGCTGACGCGGCTGCGCGCGCTGTTGGCGCGCAACGCGCCTGCGGCCGAACTGCAGCCGGCACTGGAGAAGGCCGCGAGGCTCAAGAACTTCGCGCCGGAACTGCACGCGGCCATCTCCACCCACGCGCGTACGCCCGGCGATGCCGCCGACCTCGCGAAGCGTCTCGAGGCGTTTCTTGCGAATCCGCCGGCGGGCTACTACCCGCCCGAGAAGCTCACGGCCACGCTCGAACGGGTCCGGGCACAAGGCGTCGAGGGCGTTGTCGTCTTCTCGACCGCCGGGCTGACGTCTGCGAAGCTCTGGGACACGCTCGGAGCGTTCTTCGAGAAGTGAAGCGGGGAGGGTGCCATGATGCACACGGCTCGTCTGGTCCTCGTCGCGGCACTGGCTGCCGTGGCCGCTGGCGCGGCCGGTCAACCGGCTCCACGTCCCAACATCATCTTCATCCTCGCCGACGACCTGGGGTACGGCGACCTCGGGTCGTACGGCCAGCGGATCATCCAGACGCCGCATCTCGATCGCCTCGCCGCTGAGGGCGTCCGCTTCACGCAATTCTACGCCGGCTCGACCGTGTGCGCGCCGTCGCGCAGCGTGCTCATGACGGGCCGCCACATGGGCCACACGCGGGTGCGCGGCAACGCCGGCGCCGGCAACTACGCCGCCCAGACGCTGGCGGCGGGCGACGTGACCGTGGCGCGGGTGCTCAAGGACGCCGGCTACGCCACCGCGCTCATCGGCAAGTGGGGCCTTGGCGAGATCGGGTCCGCGGGGGAGCCGAACCGGCAGGGATTCGACGAGTTCTACGGCGTCGTCAATCAGACGCACGCGCACAACCACTACCCGGACTTCGTCTGGCGCAACCGGGAGAAGATCGCGCTCTCCAACGTCGTGACGCCCGTCGGGACCGTTCCCGGCGCCGGGTATGCGACCACTCGTGTGCAGTACGCCAACGACCTCTTCTTCGACGAAGCGCGCGCCTTCATCGACCGGAGCAAGGACCGGCCGTTCTTCCTTTTTCTCTCGTTGACCGTGCCCCACGCCAACAACGAGCGGGCGCGGGCGCTCGGCGACGGCCAGGAGGTGCCGGACTACGGTCCTTACGCGTCGAGGGACTGGGCCGACCCGCTCAAGGGCCAGGCGGCGATGATCACCCGGATGGATGGGTACGTCGGCGAACTGCTGGCGCAGTTGAAGCGCCTTGGCATCGACGACCGCACCCTCGTCATGTTCGCCAGCGACAACGGGCCGCACAAAGAAGGCGGGCCGGCATACGATCCCGACTTCTTCGACGCGAACGGCCCGTTCAGCGGCATCAAGCGCAGTCTTACCGACGGCGGCATCCGGGTGCCGTTCATCGCGAGATGGCCGGGGAGCATCGCGGCTGGCCGCACCGCCGCTCATGTCGGCTACTTCGGCGATGTGATGGCGACGTTCGCCGAACTGGGCGGTGTGAAGGCCCCCGACGGCCTCGACAGTGTCAGCCTTCTGCCGACCCTGCTCGGGCGCGGCGCCCAGGCGACGCACGAGTACCTCTATTGGGAGTTCTACGAGAGCGGCTTCACCCAGGCGGTGCTGCTCGATGGCCGCTGGAAGGGCATCCGCCTGAAGTCGCCCGCGGCGCCGATCCAGATCTACGACCTCGGGAGCGATCCCGCCGAGGCGACGGATGTGGCCGCCCGGGAACCGAAGCTGGTCGATCGCATCGGCGCCATCATGCGCGACGCGCACGTGGACAACGAACACTGGAAATGGCCGGCCTCTGGCACACCGCCCGCCGAGCCTCGGCAATCCGACATCCTCGTCTACGGCTGCACCTCCGGCGGCATCACGGCCGCCATTCAGGCGCGCCACATGGGCAAGTCGGTCGTCATGGTCTGTCCCGAACGCCACCTCGGCGGCCTCACCGCCGGCGGCCTCGGATGGACCGACTCCGGCGACAAGGCCGTCATCGGCGGCCTCTCGCGCGAGTTCTACCATCGCGTCTGGCAGCACTACCAGAAGCCTGAAGCCTGGCCTTGGCAGAAGCGAGAGGAGTACGGAAACAAGGGCCAGGGAACCACGGCCCTCGACCAGGCCGCGGGCACCATGTGGATCTTCGAGCCGCGCGTGGCCGAGGCGGTCTTCGAGGCATGGGTTGGGGAACTGAAGATCCCGGTCGTTCGTGACGCATGGCTCGACCGCGAGAAGGGCGTCCGCAAGGACGGCGACCGCATCGCGTCGATCACCACGCTGGACGGACGGACCTACTCCGCCCGCGTGTTCATCGATGCCACCTACGAAGGCGACCTCATGGCGGCGGCCGGCGTCGACTACCACGTCGGGCGCGAGTCCACGAAGACCTACGGCGAACAGTGGGCCGGCGTGCAGACCGGCGTGCTCCATCACCGGCACCACTTCGGCGTGCTGAAGACGCCCGTCTCGCCCTACGTGATCCCCGGTGATCGATCCAGCGGACTCCTCCCGCGCATCAGCGCGGAACCACCGGGCGTGTACGGGGAGGGCGACAAGAAGGTGCAGGCCTACTGCTTCCGTCTGTGCCTGACGCAGGTGCCGGCCAATCGCGTCCCGTTCACGCGGCCCGCCGCCTACGATCCCCGGCAGTACGAATTGCTCCTGCGCGTCTTCGATGCCGGCTGGCGCGAGACCTTCGACAAGTTCGACCCCATCCCCAACGCCAAGACCGACACGAACAACCACGGCCCATTCAGCACCGACAACATCGGGCGCAACTGGGACTACCCCGAGGCCAGCTACGAGCGCCGCCGCCAGATCATCCAGGAGCACGCCGACTACCAGCAGGGCTGGCTCTACTTCGTCGCCAACGATCCCCGCGTGCCGGAGGACGTCCGCACCGCGATGTCGGCATGGGGCCTGGCCAGGGACGAGTTCCTCGACAACGGCCACTGGCCGCACCAGATCTACGTGCGCGAGGCGCGTCGCATGGTCGGGCGCTTGGTGATGACCGAGCACGAACTGCTCAAGAAGCGGCCCACCCCGGAACCCGTCGGCATGGGCTCCTACGGCATCGACTCGCACAACATCCAGCGCTACGTCACGCCCGACGGGTACGTCCAGAACGAGGGCGATATCGGCGTGTCCACGAACGGTCCGTACCAGATTTCGTACGGTTCGCTCGTGCCGAAGAAAGGTCAGGCCGCGAACCTCCTCGTGCCCGTCGCGGTCTCCAGCTCACACGTCGCCTACGGTTCCATCCGCATGGAGCCGGTCTTCATGATCCTCGGCCAGTCCGCCGCGACGGCGGCGGCCATCGCGATCGACGGCGGGCTCGCGGTCCAGGACGTGCCCTACGGCGCGCTCCGCGCCCGCCTCCTGGCGGACGGCCAGGTCCTGGATTACCCGGGCGGGCGAACCTTGCGCTGACGGTCCCGGTACGCCACGCTGACTTTGACGACGGCCTTGCGCGAGACATGCGGGCCGTCGAGGTGGAGGCTGGGCCTGTGCGCGTCGCCCGGCGCGAAGACCGCGAAATCTCCCGCGCGAAGCGCCAGTGTCGCCGACTCCCGCGGCGTCGCGAAGAACTCGATGTCTTTCGCGGCGTCGTAGGGCTCGACCGTCGTGAGCGCGGAGACCGGCGCGATGCCGATCGCCTCCTGGCCCCGAACGACCAACTGGATGTCGATGTAGCGCCGGTGCGCCTCGAACCTGACCTGTTCGGGCGGGCGCGTCTCGCCCTCGGACATCATGATGAAGACGTTGTTCCCGTCGATGTCGGTCCGCCCGAGAGGCAGCGCCGCGAGGTCGGTCTTCGCGAGGTACTCGAACGCCCGCTCGAGTCCCTCGATGCCCCGAGCCGATCTCCAGTCATTCAACGTGCCCCGCGCCACGGCGTCCTCCTTCTTCGGTGATGCCTGCCCCGCGCCCGGCATCAAGGCCGGTCTGATGTTCTCGAGCGCCACGCCCGGCACCGCCCTGTCGGCCTCGAGTACGCTCACGCGCCGGTCGACGGCCGCCCGGTCCGAGCCGCCCTGGCCGCTCGGCCGGATCACGTCGACGTGCCGCTCCAGGAACACAATGTCATCGGCGAAGCCGGGAGCGGGGACACCCCGGGAGAACGGTGTGGATGCCGTCACACACAACGATGCGGCAGCGATGATGACACGCGTCATGGACATGATCCCGGCGGGCTAGTCCCGCAAACCCTCGAGCCTCGGAGTCAGCCGGCGGCCGTCGGCGACGAGCTGCTCCCAGGTGACGAGGCCGTTGTTGTACGCCGCCGCTCTTCCCAGCAGAGTGACGAGGTTGCTCTCGACGCTTGGGGCCACCGTCGGGTTCGATACGTCGCCGCGGCCGATGGCGGCGTGGAACACCGCGATGTTGGCAGCCGCGCCGTCCCGGTAGATGCCCGTCGTCTTGCCTCCGCGGTAGAACTGCTCGCCGCGGAAGAGCACCGGCCCGCCGTACTCGGTCTCGAGGACGCCTCGCGACCCGAACACGCGGTTCCTGATGCCTTCCTGTGTGCCATGGCCTTTGAACTGGCGCGCGCTGAACTGCATCCGCACGCCGCCGGCGTACTCGTAGAGCGCGACGAAGTGATCGGAGCACGTGCCGATGCGCGGGCGCGCCTTGAGACCGCAGGAACCGACCGCCGAGAGCGGCGGCCGGCCCATGATCCAGCTCATGACGTCCAGCGTGTGGATGTCCTGCTCCGTGATCATGTCGCCGGACAGGGCGCGGTCGAGTCCCCAGCCGCGAATCCAGCTCTCCGGGCTGCCGGGGTCCTTTTGCAGCAGGTCGTACCACTGCTCGAACGGACAGTCCGCGTGGTAGATCGCCTCGCCGAATACGATGTCGCCGATCGCCCCCTGCTGAACACGCGAGACGGCTTCGATGAACAGCGGATCCGCGCGGGTCTGGAAGTCGACGAGAAACACCCGCCGCTTCTCCGCGGCCTTCCTGGCCGACTCGCTGATTGAGTGGCATCCCGGCACGTCCACCGCGACAGGCTTCGCCAGATAGACGTGAACGCCCGCCTCGACGGCGGCTGCGGCCTGCCCGGGGTGGAAGTACGGCGGCGACTCGATGGCGACCGCATCCACGCCGGCGTCCAGCAACCGGCGATAGCCCGAGAGTCCGGTGAAGCGCCGCTCGGCGGGGACCCCGAACCTCGTCGCGAAGACCTCCGCGCGGTCCGGGAAATAGTCGGCCGCCGCGGCGATCTCATACCCGCCATGGCTCCTGAAGAGATCGGCAATCCACGTGCCGCGGCCGCCGCAGCCAATCACGCCGAGGCGCAGTCTGGAATTCGCCTGCGAACCGCGGACGACGTCAGGGCTCAGGATGGTGAAGGACAGCGCAGCCGCGCCCGCGCGGCCGCAGAACTCGCGGCGGGTCACCGCCGCGCCCGCGTTGATCGGCTCGTCGCTCATGGGACGCTCCTTCACGAACGCCGGAACAGCGCCTCGTAGTGCGGCGACCGCTCCAGCATGCCGCCGCTGCGCGCGTAGAAGTCCTGATCGGCGTGGAACACGCCCCGCTCGGGCAGCGTCCACGGCGCGCCGAAGCAGGGGTGATAGCGCCGCATCGTGTCCCAGTTCCTGTAGTTCTGATGGCCGTTCGTCTCCACGAGCCCGAGCGCGAACCCGGGGAGCGGCGCCAGACGGGCGGCGAAGACCTTGTTCCAGTCGACCAGGATGGGGTTCACGGTGAGGTCTGCGCAGAAGCACGGGATGCCGCGCTCGTGCGCGAGGCGCGCGATGCGCAGCGTCATGCTGAGCGTCTTGGCGATCGGCTTCAGCGCGATCGCGCCGTACCCGAGATCGATCCGCCGCGCGGCGTCGGCGTCGGTGTGCGCGCTCTCGTCGGCGGCGATCCGCACGCCAAGATCGTCGACTCGCGCTTCCACCTCCTCGGGGAACGGCTCCTCGACAATGGCGATCCGATCGAAAGCCCCGATGCGGCGGGCGTGATCAAGGAGGCGTTGGAGCGTGTCCTTCGACTCGTAGCGGCCGTTCGCGTCGAAGTAGTAGGGCAGGCGGGCGTCGCGCGTGTGCGGGGTCTCCATCCCGCCGATCGCCGCGTGGATCTCCGAGAGCCGCGCCTTGTCCTTCTCGAGCATCTCCGCCTGCGTGCCGGGCTGCCCGATCTTGATCTTCATGAAGAAGAAGCCCTGCGCGGCGGCGTCGCGGATCTCGGAGACGGGCACGGCGTATGCCATGAGCGGGATGGCGGCCACGAGGGGATGCCGGCTCGCGAGGGCCGGCTGGAACTCGGCCGGGATCATCGCGTCGAAGCCGGTGATGCCGTTCGCGTCGGCGTGGAGCAGCCAGGCGGCATTGTCGACCGGGACCAGCGCGTTCAGGGTGAACGTCTTGCGAAGGTCCGCCCGTCCGGTCACGGCGCGGGCGTACGCGTGCAGGGGCTCCAGGATGGTGTTCTGCAGATCGATCGGCGAGGCGAACGGCCCGGCCTCGCGCACCAGGGCGAGCGCACGCTCGGTCACGGCATACATCAACGCGTTGCCGGCCGCCTCGGAACGGCCGGCGAAGACCTCCGCATCCGACCACAGCACGTTCTGCGTGCCGAGGCCGACGCGCGCGCCGCCGCCCTCGCCTTCCATCAGGACGGCGGCCTGCCAGATCTCCGACATGTAGCCGCCCTTGAATCCAAACGGGCGGATGAGCGGCTCGCGCTCGAACGTGGAATCCGTGCGGCGGACGCGCACCGCCGTCCTCGGCGCGCCCGCGGCGCCGGCCTGTGCAACCGCTGTCGGCGGCGATCCGGCCGCCAGGGCGAGCGGCCCGCAGGCGGCCGCGCACAGGACCTCCCGGCGCGTCCAGCCGCCGGCCCGTGCGGACGGCACGGCCTTCATGGCCTGCGCCCCCAACCCGCCTCGGCCATTGCGGCGTTCAGCCGTTCGCGGTCCTTGCGCATCAGCGCCACGGCCGCCTTGCGCCGCTCCGCGGGCGTGCCGGTTTCGGGGAACGGATACTCGAAGTGCATGGAGACGGGCTTCACGACTCCCGAGGCGCCGAGCAGCCTGAGGAACTTCACCAGGTCGACCGCCCCCTCGCCGAGCGGAACCGTCACGGGCTGCCAGCCCTTCGCCGTTCGCTCCCACCGGCCGTCCTTGATGTCGACCGTATGGATGTGAGGCGCGATCACCCGCAGCGCGTTGGGCCAGGAACTCATGCCTTCGATGACCGCGTGGCGGATGTCGTACTGGCAGCCCAGCCACGGCGAGTCGACGTCCTTCAGCACCATCCACAGGTCCCACACGGCGCACCCGAACCGGTCGCCCGCGTGGTTCTGGTACGCCCCGCGGATGCCGAGGCGCTCGTGGAGGGCGGCCAGCTCGCGGAACGGGTTTCGCAACGACTCGAGAGTCCCGCTGATGCCCCGCGCCTGGTCGTAGGGCAACCACCCCAGGCGGTAGTCGCGGATGCCCAGCCGGCTCGCCGTCGCCAGCACCGTCTCCGCGTGCGGGTCGCGCGCCGAGACGATCGTGGTGGTCATCATCGGCACACTGATGCCGGCCGCCCGCGCGGCCTCGACGGCCTTCGGCAGGTCGTCTCGCACGCGTTCGGGCAGCACGTGCCCGCCCTCGCGCACGGTGAGGTCAATCCCGTCGAATCCCGCTTCCGCGACCGTGTCGGCGAGCGCGCGATAATCGAGGTACTGCAGGTGCTTCGAGAAGACCGACAGCGAGACGGCCGGCGGGGCGGTCCGTGCACGGGCCGCTTCAGCGCCCCGCAGCGCAACGGCCAGGCCGGCGGCGCCAAAGGACGTCGTTTCGAGGAACTCGCGTCGCGATAGCGAAGTGCCCATCCGTCCTCCTTACCTCAGCGTCCAGGGCTTCCGGTACTCGTAGTGAAGCAGCGCGTTCGCCGCGGCATTGCCTGTGGCCCGCTCCGCGGCCGCATCCCACTCGAGGCGGGACTTCGTCTCCAGGGCGATGTTGGCCAGATGGGCGAACGACGTCGAACGGTGGCCTTCCTCGAGCGGGCACCACGGCGTGGCGCGCGACTTCACGCAGTCCAGGAAGTTCCGCACGAGCCGCTCGGTCGAATCCTCGGCGTCGGGCTGCCTGACTTCCTTCGGCTCGACCAGCGCCTTCCAGGTCTGGAACTGCCCGGCCCGGGAGGGCCGCACGGCCCATCCGTCCTCGTTCGCGACAATCGTGCCCTTGGTGCCGACCAACTCGATCTCGCCGCCGGCGATTGGGCTGCCGCCACCGCCCTCGTAGATGCCGAAGGTGATGATGGCGCCGCCCGGCATCTCGAACGTCACCTCCATCGTGTCCGGGATCGTGCGGTCGTCGTCGACGATCACCCGCCGGCCGTGCGCCGAGATGGCCGCCGGCGCCTGCTCGCCGATGAGCCAGCGGATGACGTCCATGTAGTGGACGCCCCAGTTACCCATCTGCGACGAGTAGTCCTTCCACCAGCGGAAGCAGTAGGGCGCGATGTTGTACTGGTACGGTCGGAACGCGCGCGGCCCGAGCCACATGTCCCAGTCGAAGCCGGGAGGCGGGTCTTCCGGATTCATCCGGCCGATGCCGTTCGGATGCATGTTGTCGATGCGGTACGCCCGCGCCATCGTCACCTTGCCGATGAGGCCCTCGCGGACGAGCGGCAGCAGTTGCTGGTAGACCGGCGATCCGCGGCGGTTCAGACCCACCTGGACCACGCGTCCCGTGCGGCGCTGCGCGTCGACCATCTTCCGGCCCTCGACGAGCGTAATCGTGAGCGGCTTCTCGACGTAGACGTCCTTGCCCGCCTGCATCGCGAGGACAGCCTGGACGGCGTGCCAGTGATCGGGCGTCGCAATGCAGACCGCGTCGACGTCCGTGCGCTCGAGCAGGCGGCGGAAGTCGCGCACGCGTGGAACGGCGGCGGGAACGGTCGTCCGCATTCGCGGAATCCTGCCCATCGCCTTGTAACGCTCGTGGATGGCTGACGCGTCCCGCTGAAGGTACGGCTCGTAGACGTCGCAGAGCGCCGCGATCTCGACGTCCGGCTGCTTGCCAAACGCGTCCAGAAGCTGGTCGCCGCGGTTGCCGACGCCGATGAACCCGACGCGGATCCGATCGCTGGGCGAGGCGATCACGCGCGTGTCCAATCCCGCCGCCGCCGCCGCGAACGCGCCCGTCTCGATGAACCGCCGCCGGCTGATCATCCTCCCGCCTCCTTCACCGCATGCGCTCCTGCAGCGCCGGGCACATTATCGTCTACCTGCCGGATCAGGGTGCATGCCGGAACGCCCGCTCGACGGCATCACCCTGAAACCGCTGATCGTCGACGGACGCACGACCGAGGAAGTCCGCGCATGGCAACGCTCCGTGAAACGGAGCCTCAGCGGCGCGGACTATCGCTGAAGAGTCTCGCGCCTACCTCTCGTACGGGTACCCGCGGTCGACCCAATCGGTCTTGAAGTTGTCCTGAATGAGCAGCACACGCACGCGCGTGAAGCCGAGTCCCTTCAGCGCCCTGTACGCCGGGCTGAGGTTGGGGCAGTGAGCCAGCGGGCAGCAGCCGCAGTAGATGACGATGTTCGACGAGCGGGGGAGCGGCTGCGCCCAGGCCGTCAGACTGTTGAGGCCTTCCAGAGAGGACGCCGGGCCGTGGAGCACAGCGCCCGGGATGTGGCCGATGCGATAGAGGAACGGCGGCGCCGTGCAGACCACGACGGGCCTGTCGGTACCGGAGGCGCTGGCGAGTTCGGTCGCGAACTCGGAGGGCGCCACCGAGTCGGTCCCCCACGGCCACCCGGAAGACGCCGAGCCGGCTTCACCACCCGCGCAGGCGGCCGATAACGCGACGACCGTGGCGGCCAGCAACACGAGAGCGACGGGTTCCTGCCACCACCATCGATACGTCACCACGTGCCTCCCCTCTGCCATTATCCACGGGGGCGTGGTTGCCGCCAATCAGACCGATCAAGACAATACCAACATCAAGGGTTACTAACAGCGCTTGCTACTATCAGTTGATGCGAGTGATGATGACGCCGTGAGCTCATTCGTGAATAGAGTCAACGAGTTAGCGGCGCTCGAGGCATGGTACTCGGGCGCGGCGCCGAGCATCGCGCTGGTCTGGGGCCGACGTCTCCGGCGTCGCCCTTGAAGCCGAAGCGGTGCCTGGTGCCGCCCGTGACCGCACCTACCTTGTGTGCGCGCGCGACGCACTGCGAGATGCACCCGCCGGCGCGATTACCGTGACGGCGGCCGACATCTTCGGCACCTAAGAACGGCCCCGGGCGTCCCTGTATTCCTCGTGTGTGAACCGGAAGGCCACCGGGGCCGACTGTACCAACGGGAGAACGGCGTGCGGACACGCGGCGACGTCGTCGACGACCTGCTGGTGCTGGCCTCTCAGGCCGGAGATACGTCCGCGTTCGAGCGCCTCGCGTCGCGGTGGCATCCCCGGCTCCTCCGCCACGCCAGGCGCCTGACGGGCGATGCCGACGCGGCGAGCGACATCGCGCAGGACACGTGGATCGCGGTGGTCCGGGGTCTGCCCCGCCTGCGAGACCCCGCCCGTTTCGGGGCGTGGGCGCTTCGAATCGCGGGCCGGAGGGCGGCGGACTGGATCGGCCGTCGCGTGCAGACGCGCACGCGGATGGCCGCGGCGGCGGCGGAGGCGCCGAAGGCCACCGCTCCGGACACCTCCGCCGACAACCGCATCGCGCTGCTCCGAGCCGCATTCAGAACGCTTGCCGCCCCCGACCGACTCCTGGTGACGCTGTACTACGTGGATGGGTACTCGGTGGCCGAAACCGCAGTAATCCTTGGCGTGCCTGCCGGCACGGTCAAGTCGCGGTTGTTCCATGCCCGCGAGCGGCTCCGGGCCGAACTGGAGGTGTCAGATGGCGCGCACGACCGACGTTGATGAACTCATTCGGGAGGCGGTGAAGGCCGAGGACGTCGAGGAGTTCGACCATCTGGCCGAACCTGGGCTGCCCGAGATGGTGGTCGACCTGTTCCGGGGGCGGCTGCGGGCGTACGTCGTGATGTTCTTCGTCATGATGCTCGCCTGCACGGCGGTGGCCGTCTACTGCGGCTACCGGTTTCTCGGCACGTCTGACGTGCCGGCGATGCTGCGGTGGGGCGCGGGGTTCTTCCTCTGCACCTTCGTCGCGCTCAACGCCAAGAACTGGTACTGGATGCAGATGGAGCACCTGGCGACGACGCGTGAGATCAAGCGTCTCGAGCTGCTGGTGGCGCACCTGGCTGTGGAACTGCGTGCGCGTTCCTGAGGCCGTCCCGGATCAGGGAGCGGCCGCGGTCAGCCAGGCGGGTGGAGCCTCGGGGGCGGCGCCGGCGCCGGCGCGTCGATCACGAAGCAGCAAAGCGTCACGGTGCAGCCTCAAGGGCGCACGAGACCGGCTACGCCTTGCGATCGGCCGTCCACTGGCCGATGCGGAAGATCACGAACTCGGCCGGCCGGAGCGGCGCGACGCCGATCTGGCAGACGAGCCGCCCGCTGTCGAGGTCGTTCTGCGTCATCGTCGAGCGGTCGCATCTCACGAAGAACGCCTCTTCCGGCTTTCCGCCGAGCAGCGCTCCGCGCTGCCACTCGTTCAGGAGGAAATCCTCGATGGTCCGTCGGACGGTGGCCCAGAGTGCGTCGCCGTTGGGCTCGAACACGGCCCATCGGGTCCCCTTGTCGATGGAACGCTCGAGATAGGTGACGTAGCGCCGCAGGTTGACGTATTTCCACTCGGGATCCGAGCTCGCCGTTCGCGCGCCCCACAGCCGGTAGCCGCGACCCGCGAAGAAGCGGAAGCAGTTGATGCCCTCCGGGTTGAGCACGTCCTGCTGCGCTTCGTTCAAGGTCTGCTCGAACCCGATCGCCAGATTCACGACCTCGTTGGCCGGCGCCTTGTGGACCCCGCGGGTGATGTCGTTCCTCGCGTAGATGCCAGCGACGAAGCCGCTCGGCGGCGTATCGGCCTCCCTGCCGGTGATCGGATCGACGATTCGGACCCAGGGATAGTAGAAAGCGGCGTACTTCGAGTCGATCTTCGCGCGCTGCTCGCGCACATCCTGGAGGCTCAGCGCGTTGGTCGCGTCGAGGACGGCGATGCGGTACCGCATTCGCTCAGCGTGCGCGACGAGCAGGTTGATGTTGCCATCGACCTGGCTCTCATACGCGGCGCTCGCGGGCGACAGGTACGTGGACCCCGGCGCTGCGACGATCGAGATGTCGTCGATGTCTTCGAGCGCTTTCAGGCCGGTCCTGGCCATCGTGCCGGGCTGCGCTTCGCCTTCGTACTCGGCAGATGTCGGGCGGTTGCCGTCGTTGCCCTTGTCGAGCGTGATGTCGATCGATCGCGCCTCGGCGGTGGAGCTGGCGTCCGTGAGCGCGGGCAGAATCCTGCCGGTCGCATAGCGGTCGATCGCGTCGAGCAGCGCGAGGCCGGAGGTAATGCCGGCGCCAGGATGCAGGACGATCGGCAGCGCCTGCTCGAGCGCCGGCGCCGCCGGATTCCCCGCCGAGCGCTCCGAGATGCCGTGACCTGTGCCGAAGCGCTCGTGCCGGGGGTCGAGCGGCAGGTCCGTCCAGCGCTGCACCGGCGCACCCGGGTCGGCCGGGAAGACCGTCACCTCGATCGTGACGACCTGGATGCGGTGCGTGTCCGGCTCGAGGTGGTCTGGCGGCGGCCCCGGCTCCAGCGACAGCACGCGCGGCGTGGGCGCCGCCAGGTTCGAGAAGCGGAAGCTGGCGGCGTCGCGCTCCGCGCCGACGTACTCCTCGACTCGATACGCCCGCGCCGCCGCCGGGCAGGCGCGGTCCGAGATCCAGACGATGTCGCCGGGGCGCACCGCGCCAGGCGTGAGCTTGCCGTCGAGCGAGCGGAAGATGTCTTCGCCGAGCCTCACGGTGAAGCGGAGGCGCATGGCGCCGGCGCTGCCGGGGTACCGAGCCCGGATCGCCACGGTGCCCGGATCGCTCGCGCGACTCTCCTCGTTCACCGGCAGGTATGCGTGCGCCCGGCCGTCGCCGTCGCCCTGGCGGAACACGCGGACGACGTAGAGCCGTCGGCCACCTTCCTCGAAGTAGGCGCGGACCGCCTGCCATGTGAAATTCGGTATCGGGCCGGTGTCGCCGAACTCGAGCGGCCGGCCATCGCCATAGATCCGTTCGAACTCCGCGAGACTCGTGATGAGCCCGGGCACCAGATCGGTCGGGCCGCAGCGCGTCGGGCCGACAAACCCCGTCGTCGTCGTGCTCACGCCCTCGATGGATCTTGGGCGATGCGGCACCTCCTCCACGTAGACGCCCGGGGCGAGATCTTCTGGCATGCCGTTCCTCGCGGTTCTGTGGCAGCCGCGCCGCGCCGGGCGGCGGCGGCTCCCGGCAAACGGTGGCCCGGCGGCGCAGCTGAGACTATGGGGCGCCTCTCCGGGGTGGAGCGGCGTCGAATGGCACCAGCTTCTCCAGCAGCAGGCCAACAACGTGCGGCAGGCGGATCCGGCTTCCCTCGATGTTCAGCTCCACGCCCGGCTCCTCCAGCACGGGTCGAGCGGCCCGGATGGTGGCGAACAGGCGTTCGCGAAAGGTCATCGGCTCCAGTATAGGCATGCGGCGAAAGTTGGTCCAGACCGGCCGCGCTTCCGCACCGCATGGCCGATCAGATGCCTCGCAGCCCCAGCCCGTTACGGGCAGGTTGAGGTCGAGTGAACGATGCGGGTGGCGGTAGAATCGGGCCGCCGCTTTCGGCGAGGAGGGGAAGGCCATGCACGCAGTGACACGTCTCGCGGCGTTCGGCTGCGTGCTCCTCCTCTCCGGCCCGGCCCCCAGCCAGGATCAATCGATCGAGCTGAGAAGCCCGGACGGGAAGACGGTCCTCGTCGCCGGCATGCTGGAGCCCGCCAGCGGCAACTGCGGCTACGCGGTCTCGCACGACGGCCGCGTGATCCTGCGGCCGTCGGCCTTCGCCCTCACATTCCGGGACGAGCCCGCGTTCGGCGAGCATCTTCGCGTCGCCGCCGTCGCGCGATCTCGATCGGCTAGACAGTGGAACCCCGTGTACGGCGAACGGCGTATCGTGCCCGATGCCTACAACCAGGTGGTGCTGTCATGCTCGGAGACGCGGCCTCCGCACCGCACCGTCGAGATGACGTTTCGCGCCTACGACGAGGGGGTGGCGTTCCGGTACGTCGTCCAGCCCTCCGAGGGCCGCAGCGAATCCGTCCTGCTGGAAGAGCACAGCCGTTTCGTCTTCGATCGGGACTTCCCGGTCTGGGTGGCGCCGGCCGCGCAGGGACGGTACGAGAGACTCCCCATTTCGTCCATGGGCAACGATCGCGAGCGGCCCCTGGTGGTGGAGCTGGACGCCGGCCTGCACGTCGCGCTCGGCGAGGCGAGACTGGTCGATTTCGCGAGGATGAAGTTCTCGGCGGCGGGCGGCCCCTCGCCGGCGGTCGAGTCGCGCCTCTCCGGCGAGGTCCGGCTCGCGCTTCCCGCCGCCTCTCCCTGGCGCTACGTCATGATCGGCGCGTCGCCTGCCCGGCTGCTCGAGCGCAACTACCTCTTGCTCAATCTGAACGACCCGCCGGCGCTTGCCGATGTCTCCTGGATCAAGCCCGGGAAGGTGATCCGGGACGTGACGTTGACGACGCAGGGCGGGCTGGCCTGTGTCGACTTCGCCGCGGCGCGGGGTCTTCAGTACGTCGAATTCGATGCGGGGTGGTACGGGCCCGAGGACAGCGAGTCGTCCAGCGCCCTGGCGGTCGATGTCGACCCGCGGCGTTCTGCCGGTCCGCTCGATCTGCCGCGCGTCATCCGGCACGCCGCGAGCAAGAGCATCGGCGTCATCCTGTACGTGAACCGCCGAGCCCTGGAGCGCCAGATCGACGACATCCTCCCGCTTTACCGGTCATGGGGGATCAAGGGGCTCAAGTTCGGGTTCGTCCAGGTGGGATCGCAGCGATGGACGAGCTGGCTGCACGAGTCGGTGCGCAAGGCGGCGGCGCACCGGCTGATGGTGGACGTGCACGACGAGTACCGCCCGACGGGCTACGAACGCACGTATCCCAACCTGATGACCGTCGAAGGCATCCGCGGCGACGAAGAGAGCCCGGACAACTGCCACACGCTGATCACGCTGTTCACGCGCATGCTGGCCGGTCCGGGCGACCACACGATCTGCTACTTCGCGCCGAGGGTCCGCACCATGGGCTCGCATGCGTCACAACTCGCGAAGTCGGTGCTGCTGTACAGCCCGTGGCAGTTCCTGTACTGGTACGACCGTCCCGCTGGATCGCCCCGGCAGGCCGGAGGGGCGGGGAGCAGCGACGGGGTGATTGGCGAGGAACCCGAACTGGAGTTCTTCGACGCGCTGCCAGTGACCTGGGACGAGACAAAGGTGCTGGAAGGGAAGATCGGCGACTACGCCACGATGGCCAGGCGAAAGGGGCAGGAGTGGTTCGTGGCTTCGCTCACGGGCGGACAGGGGCGGGCGCTCGAAATCCCGCTGGGCTTCCTGGAGAAGGGCCGTCAGTACGCCGCGGTGCTGTACTTCGACGATGCGCAGGTTCAGACGCGAACCGGTGTCAGGCGGGAGGAGCGGCGCGTCGTGTCGTCAACGGTGCTGCAGCACGCCTTGGGGAAGAACCAGGGGCTGGCGGTCGTGATCCGTCCGCGCTGACGCCGGGCCGCCAGCGGCGCGTGTCACTTGGTGTTGAAGACCACGTTCATCCGCCGGCCGTCCCGCAGGACCGTGATCGTCACCTGCGGCGTGGACTGCAGTTTTCCGAAGAGCCGCATCACGGTCGGCATCCCGTCCAGGACCTGGCCGTTCACGTCCAGGATCACGTCGCCGTTCCGGAGCCCCAGCCTCTCGGCCGGTCCGGACGGCTTGACCTGCGTGACCACGAACCCATCGATCACCCGCTGCCCGCCCTCACCATCCCGGTAGCGCGGGACCGCGAACGCGGAGCTCAGAAGCTCCGGCAGGTTCGCGATGGCGGTCTGCACCGCTTCTGTGGGCAAGGCAATCTGCATGGGCTCCGACGGCGGCGCGGAGTCCGGGACCGGCTCCGCCGGACGTGGCGGCGCGGCGGCCGGAGGCGTGACGCGCGGGAACGTCAGCAGTTCCAGCGTCTTCGCCTCGAGATTCTCGATGACGACGGCGTCCTGCCGGACTTCGCGGACCTCGGCCACGTCGCAGACGCAGTCGCCAATGGAGAAGATGCCTTGGCGCCCGGGCTGCGCGACGCAGCGAATGAGGCAGGCCGACTTTGCCGGCTGGCCCTGGTCGAACAGGATCCCGGTCAGGCGGAGCGGAAGCACAGACGGCGCGAGCGGCGCTTGAGAAGAGAGACCCGGGGCGCTGGCGGCGGACAGCACGACCGCCAACGCGGCGAGGGCCGTTGGGAGTCCGCTCATGTGCGCGATTGTAGTCCTTTGGCTGGTCCCGCCTGACAGAGCCGCCCCGACGGCGCCCGGACGCCCGCCTGGAGCGCCGGACGAAGCAGGCGCGCGACCCCTGCTGACGGCGAAGGCCGAAACCGTCGATAATCAACCGGGAGGGTTGCCCATGAAGCGTCGGGACTTCCTGAAAACGTCGCTCCTCGGGCCGCTGATCGCGTCGTGCGGCGGCGACACGGGGGCAAGCCCGAGTCCGAGTCCGACCCCGATCCCGGCTCCCGATCCGCCTCTCCAACTCCCGCCCTCGGGCAGCGTGGTCTTCCACCTCCGGGGCGTGCCGGACGATCCGTTCACGGGCGCCGCGAACCATCACGCCGGAGTCGACGCGCTGCTCCAGCTCATGGGGCGCTCCGGCCTCAAGTTCCACCGCGCGGCCACGGCGGGCGAGACAAGCGGGCCCTCCGGCCTCATCGCGGCCGGCGACGTCGTGCTGCTGAAGGTGAACGCGCAGTGGAAGTACCGCGGCTGCACGAACAGCGACGTCGTGCGGGGGCTCATCCAGCGCATCCTCGAGCACCCCGACGGCTTCGCCGGCGAGGTCGTCATCGTCGAGAACGGGCAGGGGCGCGGCAGCCTGCGCTG
>Ga0316622_100000770_pt1 | contig 19638 bp, 19 predicted proteins | sample OWC_Aug_OW2_C1_D_FD_207646 | JGI IMG/M metagenome (GOLD analysis project Ga0316622, IMG submission 207646) | Wetland soil microbial communities from Old Woman Creek delta, Ohio, United States - OWC_Aug_OW2_C1_D5_C | ecosystem: Environmental > Terrestrial > Soil > Wetlands | place: USA: Ohio... | reverse complement strand
GCTCCTTGCCAAACGACTCGTACCCGCGAAAGTGGAGACGGTAACAGGGCCGGAGCGCGGGAGACAAGGGGCAGGTCGAGGGCACGGGGCAGCCTCTGGCCGCGGTCCCGGCCGGCGAGTGGGGGCTCGCCGGCGCCCAATTCGCAGAGCCCTCGCTGCTTGGGGCTGCACGAAGCACTCATCCCACGGTACAATAGTAAGGATTGGAAGCTCGCGGTTGCGTCCCGGGGGCGGCTGCCTGTCGACCTCGGTCTCCGATCATGCGATGAGATGGTCGCGCGATGCGCTGCTCGGGGGAGGAATCGCAGATGAGGGGAATCGTCGTTTCGCTCGTGCTCGTCGTCGCGCTCGCCATCCTGGGCTCGCTTCAAGTCGTTTCTGCCGCGACTCTCGACGAATGCGCCGCTCAGGCGGCCCGACGGATCGACCTCGTCGCCCGCTACTCCTCGGCTCATCCTGAGGCGCCGGGGGCAATCGCGGCCTGGGACGAGGCAAGCGCGGGCGAGGCGCTGGCCGTCCAGACCTACGGTTCCGACCAGACGATCACCGTTCTCGTTCCGGTGATCGCGCCTACGGGAAGCATCGCGGGTTACATGGGCGTGGATCCACAGACGGCAGCGTGGCAATGGTACGTGGAGGCGCAACCAAACTGGCAGCCGCTGACCGATGAGGCCGAGGCGCGCGCCTTCCTGACCACCTCTGCGATCCGCCCGCCCGGCGCGGCTCTCGCTGGGCTGCGGCTCGTCGAGATGCCCGACCGCCACTTCTACTGGCACACCTCGTGGGCCTCGAACGATGGCCTGACGCACGAAGTCTTCCTGGACGCGTGGGACCCGGCCGGTCTCTTCACCGAGCGCGATCGGGACCGGCTCCTCACCGCCCCGCTCGCGGGCGACGCCCAGGCGCTCCTGGACGGCGCGCGCGACGAGCAGACGCGCGCGCAAGCAGCCGCGGATGCGGCGGGATCGCCCTCCGATCCGGCGCGCGCCTCTTCCGATGCAGCGCAGACGCCGGCGGACCAGTCCTCCGCCCCGATGGACGAGCGCGTTCCGCCGCCCGAAACCCGTTATCCCTCCGAGTACGACATCACCTCGTGCCCTCACTACTACCAGAACACCAGCTATAACTGCGGTCCCGCGTCGCTTTGCATGCTCTTCGATTACTGGGAGATGCCGATCCTCCAGAACGAAGTCCGCCAGGCAGCCAATTGCCGGCCCTCGATCGGGTCGTACGGGAACGACCTTCGCCGGGCGGGCCATTTCAGCCACCTGTCGACCGCCATCCAGAACCCGAACCTCCACGGCTACACGCCCCGGCCGTACGGCTACGCCTCGATGGAGTGCACGTGGTCGTCGGGCAGCCACTACACGACGCGCTACTCCGACTTGAAGACGCTGGTCTCGGGCGACATTCCCATCCTCATCCTCACCTGGTACGACTCGAGCCACTCGTCGGGGCATTTCCGCGTGGTCAAGGGATACAGCGATCCACTGAACGTCTTCATCGTCCACGATCCCTGGTACAGTCCTCCCTACTATGGCCCGAACGTGAACTTCAACCAGGAATTCCTCGTCGACAACCTCTGGGTCTACTCGAGCCGCTGGGGCATGACTTCGCAACCCTGGACCTTCACGACCACGCTGCCCGATTCCGTCGTGCCGGGCGAGACCTTCACGGTGAACGTCGAAGTGGCCTACCCGGGCATGCATCCGTTCGAAGGCGCGTACATGACCTCCTCTCCGCAGGCGACGATCGCGCTTTCCTCGGGGCTCACCTTCGCGCATGGCGAGACCGCGACCAAACCATTGCCGGACGTCAGGACATCCGGCACCACCGACTCCGTCTCCTGGCTGCTCGTCGCTCCGGATGAAGCCGGCACGGCGGGCTTCGGCCTCTATGCGAGCGGCATCGTCACGGGCAGCTCGTATTCGTATTCGGCGTACGAGGATGAAATCGGCGGCGTCGATACCTGCTTCGTCCGCGTGCAGATCGATCCGAGCGAGATTGCGCAGAGCGACGCAGCGGGAACGCCGCTGCTCGCCCTGGAACCTGCCGGACCGAATCCCTTCCGCACGAGCGCGGATCTGCGCCTGCGCCTGGCCCGGGAGGAGCACGTGCGCGTCTCCATCCACGACGCGTCCGGCAGAGTGGTGGCGGTTCTCCTGGATGCCGGTCTGGCCCCGGGCACGCACGCGCTCGCCTGGTCGGGAAACGACGACGCGGGCGTTCGCGTGGCCCCCGGGCTGTACTTCGCGCGGTTGCGCACCGGCAAGGGCGCGAGCGAGCAGTGCCGGCTCGTTCTCGTCGACTGAGATGACCGGCCTCCCGGAATCGCTTTGCGCCTTCGCGCAGCCCGATCTGCATCTCGCCGTGGCGCGCATGATCCGCCGGCGCTCGACGCACCCGGCCGACGTTCGCGACTTCGCCTTCGAAGGCATCGATCTCACCCGCGTGCGCCGTGTCCTCGATCTCGGCTGCGGGTTCGGCTTCGTCGTCGAGACGATCGCCCCACGGCTGCCGGCCGATGCGCGCTGGACCGGCATCGATGCCTGCGAGGCCAACCGCGCGCCGTTCCTCGCGCGGGTCGCCTCGGCCGGCCGCCAGGGGGAGTTCATCGCGATGCCGGTCGAGGATCGCCTGCCGTGGCCGGCCGCGAGCTTCGACCTCGTCCTCTGCTCGTACTCGCTCTACTTCTTCCCGCAGGTGCTCCCCGCCGTCGCCCGCCTGCTCGCTCCGGACGGGATTCTGGTCGCGCTCACGCACCGTCTCGGATCGCTGGAGACGCTCTTCGCCGTCTGCGGGATCGACCCGGGCCGCGCATTGCTGCCGCGGCTGATCGAACGATTCCCCGCGGAGCGCGGCCGGCGCATGTTGGGTGAGCATTTCACGCAGGTGACGAAGCGCGATTACGCGAACGCGCTTCGCTTCACCCGGGCGGACGCGAGCGACCTTCTCCTCTACGCGCGTTTCAAGCTTCCGTTCTTGATCCCCGGCGCGAGTTCGGTCCAGGATCTTCCGGACGACATCCGGCGTGCGGTCGAGCGGTTCCTCGCCGGTCACGACGAGGTCATGCTGGAAAAGGACGACGCCTGCTTCCACGCCCGCGGGCCGCGTGGGTAGCGGAGAGGAGGGCCCGCGCCGACTCCGGACCTTGCTCTCCGCCGGAGCGACGGGAGGCGGGACATGGCCAAAGCTCCCCGCTACTGCGCGCAATGCGGCGCCCTCGTCGAGACACGCTTGATCGACGGGCGCCAGCGCGAGGTGTGCCCGACCTGCGGCACCGTCTTCTACCGCAATCCCTTGCCCGTCGCCTCGGCGCTGGTCATGAACGAGCGGCGCGAAGTGCTCCTCGTCAGGCGCCGGCAGGAGCCGCAGCTCGGCTTGTGGTGCTTGCCGATCGGGTTCGCCGAGCAGAACGAGACGATCGCCGAGGCGGCGCTTCGCGAGCTGCGCGAGGAGGCGGGAATCGAGGGCCGCGTGATGCGACTCCTCGACGTCGATTCGTACGCCAGCAACTACTACGGCGATCTTCTCATCGTCACCTTCGAAGTCGAGAAGACCGGCGGGGTCGAGTGCGCGGGAGACGACGCGTGCGAGACCGGCTACTTCGCCCTCGACGATCTTCCCGCGCTCGCTTTTCCCGCCAACGACCGGGCGGTCTTCGCGGCCCGGCGAGCGCACGAGGACGAGTGGGCGATCCGGGACTCGTTCCAGCGCCTGGCTCAACCCGTCGGCAGCGGCTGGCGAGTCCTGCCGACGCCCGAGGCGCGCATGCTCTCCGACGCGCTCGTGTCCTTCATCGAGGAGCACGTGGCCGAGATCTCCGCCGCCTGGCTGGCGGACGTTCGCAGCAGCGCAACCACGACCGGCTATCGCAAGCTCGACCCTGCGGAGCTGCTTCCCAAAGCCGATTTCGCCGTGCGCCAGTTCGGGCGCTGGCTGACCGGAGTGGAAGTGACGGGCGAAGCGCGCGAGTTCTACCGCCGTCTGGGCACCGAGCGCCGCCAGCAGGGCGTGGCGGAATCCGAGGTGCTCAGCTCGCTCATGCTCCTGAAGAAGCACGTCTGGTCGTTCGCTCGCGACCGGGGCGTATGGGAGCGGCCGATCGACGTCTACCGCGTGCTCGAGCTGGATCGCCGGCTCGTGCTGTTCTTCGACCGGGCGATGTACCACATGCTGCGCGGATATGGGGAGGCGTGAGGGCACGAACCCACCCCCCGCGCCCAAGGAAGGTCCGGTCCGATCGGATCCCTTCCTCTTGACCCGCACAGACATTAGGATTCACGCGTGGCCACGGAACCGCGCGTCATTCATCTGATCAAGGCAACCGGCATCGCCGGCGCGGAGCGACATCTCCTCGATCTTCTCCCCCAGTTGCGCGCCCGCGGATGCGACGCGCACCTGTGGGTGCTCACCGAACCCAGGCGGCCTGTGGTGGAGTTCCTCGACGAGGCGAGGGCCCGCGGGATTCCGACTGAGAGCCTGACGATCCGGGCCGACCTGGATCTTGCACTCCTGGTCCGCCTCGTTCGCCGCTTCCGGCAGACCCGGCCGGATATGGTGCATACCCATCTCGTCCACGCGGATGTGCTCGGCGGGCTGGCGGCGCATTGGGCGGGCGTGCATGCCGTCGTGACCACGCGTCACAACGACGACGCGTTTCGCCGCCTCCTGCCGTTCCGCGCTTTGAACGGCTGGCTGTGGCGGCGCGTGGACGCGGGCATCGCCGTGTCCTCATCCGTCGAGCGCTTCAGTCGCGAGATCGAGTTCGCGCGGGCTCCCATCCAGGTCATCCACCATGGAGTGGCCTCCGTCGCGCGGAGCGATCGCGGCAATGCGCGCGACGCGCTGGGCATTCCGTCGGATGCCGTGGTGATCGGTCTTGCGTGCCGGCTCACCAAGCAGAAGGGTGTGACCCACGCCCTGCAGGCCTTCGCGATGGTGAGCGCCGCATATCCGCAGGCGATCCTCCTCGTGGCCGGGGACGGGCCCGAGCGAAGGAAGCTCGAGTCGCAGGCGGCGCGATCGGACGGCAGGGAACGCGTGCGCTTTCTCGGGTGGCAGGCCGACAGCGGGCCGGTTCTTTCGGCGCTGGATGTCTTGATGGCTCCAAGCCTCTGGGAAGGCTTCGGCATGGTGCTCCTGGAGGCGATGGCTCGCGGCGTTCCGATTCTGGCCACGACCGCGGGCGCGATCCCGGAGATCGTGGCCGACGGAGAGACCGGCCTCCTGGTGCCTCCCGGAGACGCCGCCGCCCTGGCGGCCGCCCTCGATCGGCTTCTCGGAGATGCCGCGCTGCGGGCGCGCCTCGGTGCGGCGGGCGCGGAACGGGCGCAGCGCGACTTCGGTCTCTCGCGCATGGCAGAGGAGACTCTGGCGTCGTACGCGAAGGTGCTGGCGAGGTGACCGGTCCAGTCCCACTCGGGAATCGAAGCGACCACCGCCGCACGCGGAATCGGAAGAGGATCGTGATGCGGATGACCGGGGAGTCGGTCCTCCAGATCGCCCTCGTCGGCGTGACCGCGACCATCCTCATCCTCGGCTCGGACTGGGGATTGCCCTCCAGGAAGCGCTTCGATCTCCTGCTGGCCGGAACTCCCGTCACGCCGCAGCTTCTGGAAGCCCTCGATGCATCCACCGGCGAGTACTTCGAGGAGCGCGCGCGAGCCGACGAGCGCTCGTTGAGGAAGCTGGAAGAAGGTCGCGTTCCGGATCTCCATCGCGTGGAGGCCCCGGATTCGGTCTACACCTCAGCGGAGCTGTTGCGGACGTTCCGCCGCTTCGTCGTGGGCAGCAGCGCGGTCGACGAGCGCGAGACCTACATTGCTCTCGGACGCATGGAGCCGGCGCGCTTCGATTTCAACCCGCATGGTTTCATGTACGGCGGCGCGTATCTTTATCCGGTGGGCGGCGTCCTCTGGCTCCTGCGCCTCCTCGGCCTCTTCCATCCCGACTCAGGGATCGGACATTTCCTGGCGCACCCCGAGGAGCTGCGCGCCATGTACCTGGCCGGCAGAAGCCTCAACGTCCTCGCCTTCCTCGGCACGATGGTGCTTCTCGGGCTGACGGCCCGCCGCTTGGGCTCTCCCCGCCTGGGGATCCTCGCGATGCTCGCCTGGGGGATGTCCACGCTGCCGCTCAACCTGGCGCTGGTTTCGAAACCGCACGTCTGGGCGGCGTTCTGGATCGCGCTCATGATCCATCTGCTCCCGGGCTACATCCTCGAGGGCCGGCGCGGCTCGGGCATCGGGGCGGGAGTGGCGCTGGGACTGGCGGCGGGCAGCAACATCTTCTCGGCCGCGATGGGGTCGCTTCCCGTTGCCCTGCTCGTCGAGCGCGATCCGGCTCGCTCGCTGCGCAGACTGGCGCCCGTTCTGATCTCCGCCCTGGCAACCTATCTGATCACCAACCCCTATGTCCTGCTCGATCCGCGACCGTATGCCGCTTCCATTCTGCATCACGGTTCGGGCGAGGGCTGGGGATATGCCGTGGCGGAAATCCCCTCGACCCTGGCATGCGTCCACGATCTGCTCGTCCGCTCCTTCGCCTTTCCGCTCGCGATCCTGGGTGCCGCGCAGGCGATCGTCCTGCTCTTCAGGAGCGGGAGCTGGGACTTCTGGAAGCGGCTGGCTCTCGGTTGGCTGCTCGCCTTCGTCATCGTGGCACTGTTCGTCGGTGTCGCAAGGATCCTCGTCTTCGTGGGCCCGGCTCTCTGCCTCTTCGCGGCACATGCGCTCGATCGCGTCTTCCGCCACGAGCGCTTTCGGCAGCCAGCTCGAAGGCGTCTGGCCGGCGCACTCGCGCTCGGTCCCGGACTGCTCTTCGCCGGCCTGTTCGCCGCCGACACGCTCGACGATGACGCCTGGTATGAGCCGGCGGCGCATTGGATCGCCTCTCTGTCCGAGAGAGACGCGCCGACAATCGGCGTATACGGCCTGATGGAGCCGCAAGACTTCCCGGCCCTGCCCTTCCTGCGCGTGACCTTGCTCAACGTCGAGGGGCTGCGCGCGGAGAAGACCGCTCCCGACTACGTGCTCATCGGAAGTTCCCGGAAGATGGGGCGATCCTGGTCCGATCATCCGCTCCACGCCGCCTACGAATTGAGTCACGTGCTCGGCGATCGCCCGACGGCTGCCTGGCTTTCCGGACTGCGCACCGAGAGCCTGTCGCGCACGGCGGCCTGGGTGTATTCGCGGAAGGGATCGCGGTAGCCTGATCGCGGATCAGCGTTCTCCGGAAATGACGTTCGCGTTTGTGCTGGTTCGGCGTTTCCTTTGACTTCGAAGTGCAAGCGGCGGTGCACTGCCCGCCGCAGACGGAGCACGATGTCGTCAATGTCGCCGCTGCGCCCGCCTCTCAAGCCGCTAGCGCTCTCCGCAAGACCTCGAGGTTCGCCTCGAGCGCCTTCGGCGGCACCCCATCCCTGAGCGCGCGCTCGATCACGGCCGAATCGACGCCGGGAATGATCTGCTTCTGTCCCACGCGCGCGAGCAGCGCGACGTTCTGCATGCGGGGATCCGGGAGATCGTCCAGATAGACGCGCTCGAGGCGCCCGCCGCGTTCCTTCACGACTCGCGCAAGATCCTCCGCCGTCGGGTAGTGGAAGAGACCGAGCCGCACGTGCACCGGCTGGTAGACCGTGTCGTAGTAGGCCACGCTGCCGCCGGGCTTCAGCATGCGCTCGGCGGCGCGGAGCGCCTCCAGGCGCTCAAGCCCGATCACCGCGTCGGCCGTGCCGGGGGTGATGCGCGGCGTGAAGACGTTCCCGCCGATCCGCAGATGGGAGACGACCGTACCGTGGCGCTGGGCGAGGCCGTGCGTGTCGCAGCCGTGCACCGGGTAGCCGGCGGCGAGGCAAGCCTGTGTGAGCACCTCGGCGAGGAGACCGATGCCCTGGCCGCCGACTCCGCAGAGATAGACGTTCATCGCGTTCATGCCCGGCCTCCCTGATCGGTCCGCCGCGGCGCTTCGGGCGGACGCACGGCGGCCGGCCCTTGGGGCGGACGCGCGGCTCCCGGCCCTTCGGGCGAGCGTGCCGTCGCGCGCGCTTCGGGCGGGCGCACGATCGCCGCCGCGGGGCAGGTCTGCTGGCAGGAACCGTCTCCGATGCACAGGTCTTCGTGCACCGTGACGCTGCCATCCTCGTGATAGACGAACGTGGGGCAGGCGAACTCGCGCAGGCAGACGTGGGCGCGCGTGCACATCGCCTGGTCGATCATCACCTGGCGCACCTTGGCATCGGGCCGCTTGGCGCGCGTCTCGCGCATGAACTTCAGCATGCACGGATGATGGGCGATGATCACCGCGAATCCCTTGTGCGCCATCGCTTCGCGCAGGTGCTCGGCCAGTTTCGCCTGGCTGTAGGCGTCGACCTCGCGAATGAACTTGACGCCCAGGCCGGCGAACATCTCGGGGAGCGGAATCTTCGCCCCCACCTCCCCCGAGCCCACCCGCGGCTGGTGGCCGGTCATCGCCGTCGTCCCGTTCTCGAGGACGACGAGCGTGACGTCGTGATCGCGGACGACCGCGTTCACGATGCCCGGAAGCGCGGCGTGGAAGAGCGTGGAATCGCCCATGAAGGCGATCACCTTGCGATCCGGATTGTGGAGCGCCAGCCCCGAGGCGGTCGCAGTCGCGTGCCCCATGCACAGGAGCACCTGGCCCATCTCGTAGGGCGGCATGTAGCCCATCGTGTGGCAGCCGATGTCGGCGACGGTGATCGTACCCGGCGGAATCGTTTGCTTGATCGCATGAAAGGCCGAGCGATGCCCGCAGCCCGGACAGAGCTGCGGCAGGCGCGACGGCACGGGCGCGCCCGCGGGCGTCTCGCTTCCGCTCCCTTGCGCCGCCCCCTTCCCTGCGCCGCGCGCGACCTCCGCAGCGCGCGCGATCGCCTCCCCGCCCGGCGCCCTCTCCGCGGGAAACCGCTCGGGCCACGCCCGCGCGAGAAGCCGCCAGGTTCGATCCGGGGTGAACTCGCCCATCAGCTCCTCGGCGCCCGCCCGCGCGTGAATCCGGCACCGGGCGCCCGCGTCCCAGGCGATTGCCTTCACCTCGGTCTCCATGACGCGGTCGAGCTCTTCGACGATCAACACCTCGTCATGAGCGGCGAGGAACTCGCGGATCAAGCGGCCGGGCAGCGGATAGCTGAAGCCGAGCTTCAGAAGATCCACGGGCGCCTGCGCGGCGTGCAGGTTCTCGAGCACCGCCAGCGCGGGCAAACCGCTGGCGATCACGCCCAGCCGGCGCTCGGCCTCGCTCGCGCCGGACCTCGAATGAGCGCCGGGCGCGCCCTCCGGGGTCCGTTCGGCCGGACGCCCTCCGGCCTTGGCATGGAGGACATTGAAGCGGCTCGCGCTCGCCAGCTCTTCGAAGGCGGCCAGCTTCTCGAACGTTCGCCGCTTCATCGGAAACACGGTCTCGGTGATCGGGACGTACGGCCCGTTGGCGGGATCGAATCGCGAGGTCCAGTCCGGCGGGACCGTGGAGCGCGCCCCGAAGCGGACGACCTCCTTCGCATGGCAGACGTGGGTCGTCAGGCGCAGGAAGATCGGCCGCCGGTGCTCGCGCGAGAGGCGCGCCGCCTCAAGGAACATCTCGTAGGCTTCCTGCGGCGTCGCCGGCTCGAACATCGGAATGTAGGACATGCGCGCGAAGTGCCGGTTGTCCTGCTCGTTCTGCGAGGAATTGAGGCCCGGATCGTCGCCGAGGATGACGACCATCCCGCCGATCATCTCCAGCAAGCCAAGCTGCACGAGGGAGTCGGAAGCGACGTTGAGACCGACCGACTTGAAGAAGGTGACCGCGAGGTGGCCGTTCAGCGAGGCACCGGCCGCGACTTCCAGGGCGACCTTCTCGTTGGTCGAGTACTCGAAGTAGTAGGGCCGCCGCTCCTCCGGCACCGAGGTGAGCGCCGCGGCGATCTCGGGGGTCGGCGAGCCGGGATAGGTGGTCGCCACCATCACTCCCGCCTCGATCATCGCCCGGGCGAGCGCGTGGTTGCCCATGATGAGACCTGACCACGGCTCATCCTGGAGCAGCCGATCGGCAAAGCGTGCCATGGGTTCCTCCCTCCGCCTCACGTCGGCCCGCCGGGCGGCGGGCCGGCCCGGGAGTCGCGCGCGGTGACCCGACTCTCCGCCGGCGGACAAGCGGCCTCGCGCCGGCGCGCCCGGTCGCGCGCGCTCAGTTGTCCTTCAGGATGTTCTCGTCGTACTCGATTTCGAAGCGCTGCTTGTGCTTCGCTTCTTCCTGAGCGAGAGCGAGGAGCATTTCGCGCAGCTCGGGGACGTCCACCTCGCGGGCGAGATCGGTGTAGAGCTGATACGACGCCTTCTCCCGCTTCATGGCCAGGATGAGCGCATCCTGATACGAGATCTTGGGCCCGGGCTCCTCGATCACGAGGTAGTCGCTGAGCGCCAAGTTGAGCACCTTCTTACCCAGCTGCAGCTTCTGCTTGCCGCTCTTCACCGCCTGCAGCTTGGCCTTGTGACCGCGCTCCTCTCCCGCGAACTGGGTAAAGACGGCCTTCATCGCGGGCGACTCGACCTTTCCCGCCAGTTCCGTATAGAAGTCGACCGCCTCCTGCTCCTTCTCGATCGCGTAGTCGAGGACCTCTTCCATGCGCGTACCCAGCATGCGTCACCTCCTTCAATCGGCGCCGTCGCGTCTCCGCGCTCAGTCCTCGACCGGGCGGAACATGTCCTTGCCGACCCCGCACAGGGGACAGAGCCAATCGGAGGGCACGTCCTCCCAACGGGTCCCGGGCGCCACGCCCGAATCCGGATCGCCCTGCGCGGGATCGTAGATGTAGCCGCAGGCCTCGCACTCGTACTTCTGCATCGCACGCTCCTTTCGTTCTACGCCTGGCCGCCCAGGCGCTCGACCACCGCGGCCGCGACACGTTCCCCGAGCGCGCGGCAGCGGCTCAGACCTTCATCGTCCGGCACGTATTGCAGGCGCAGCCCCTCGCCCGCGAGGTCGATCTTCATCTCGCGCAGCTGCGCCTCGATCAACCCGACCGCCTGCCCGCTCCAGCCGTAGGAGCCGAACGCGGCGCCGAGGAGGTTCTTCGGGCGCAGGCCCTTCAGATAGGTGAGCACGTCGGCCACGGTCGGGAAGATCTGGTTGTTGATCGTCGGCGAACCGACGATCAGCGCCCCCGCCTCGAGCAGCTCGGTCGCGACATCGCTGCGATGCGCGGCCCCGAGCGGCATCTGGCACACTTCCATCCCGCCCGCCGCCAGTCCCTCGCCGATCGCCCACGCCATGCGCGCGGTGCTCTGCCACATCGTGCCGTGCACGACGACCGCCTTGCGCTGCGGCTCCTGCCGGGACCACTGCGCATAGAGCCGCACGATATTCTCCGGATGCCGGCGGAAGATCGGTCCGTGATCGGGGGCGATCACGCGCGGGCTGAGCTTCAGCTCCGCCGCCCGGGCAAGGAGCTTCGCGACGACCGGCGAGAGAGGCATAAGGATGTTCGCGTAGTACTTGGCCGCTTCCGCCCGCCACAGCTCGGGCGGCACCTGGTCGATGAAGCGCGCACTCCCGGCGAGATGCATGCCGAAGGCATCGTTGGAGAAGAGCACGCCATCCTCGACGAGGAGCGTGAACATGCTGTCGGGCCAGTGCAGCATCGGCGTCTCGATGAAACGCAGGTGCACCCCCCCCACTTCGAGTTCCTGCCCGTCGGCCACGACTTCGACCGGCTGGTCCCAATGGAAGTGGCGCGCGAGCGCGTCGCGGCCCTGCGCCGAGGCGAGGACCTTCTCCGGCCGCACCCGCGCGACGACCTCCGGCAGCGCGCTGCTGTGATCCATCTCGGCGTGGTTCGAGATGATCCAGCGAATGCTCCCCGGATCGACCAGCGAGGCGATGCGCGCGAGCATTTCGTCCTTGAAAGCGGCCTTGACCGTGTCGACGAGGACGACCGGATCGGAGAGGATCAGGTAGGCGTTGTAGGTCGTGCCGCGCGAGGTGGCATAGCCGTGGAAATCGCGCAGCGCCCAATCGATCGCGCCCACCCAGTAGACGTGGTCGCTCACCTTGACGGCTTCGAACGCGCCACTCATCGATGCCCCCCTCCGTCCGCTCGCCTGACTGGATCGCCCAGGCGCCCGCCGGTCGGGCCCGCCTTTGCCCGGCTGCCGCGCGGCTCGCCGGGTGCGCGGCCATCGCGCCTACCAGTTCTCCGCCAGCACCTCGAAGTGCGCCTGCGGATGCGCGCAAGCAAGGCACGCGCCCGGCGCTTCGGGACCCTCGTGCAGGTAGCCGCAGTTGCGGCAACGCCAGACGACCGGCTTGGCCTTCCTGAAGACCGTGCCGTTCTCGATGTTGCGGGCGAGGTCGCGGTAGCGCTTCTCGTGCTGCTTCTCCGCGACGCTGATCGCCTCGAAGAGCCGCGCGATCGCCTCCAAGCCTTCCTGGCGCGCCGTGCGGGCGTAGCCGGGGTACATTCCGCTCCACTCTTCGTGCTCGCCATTCGCGGCCGCACGAAGATTCTCGAGCGTCGTCCCGATCACCCCCGCCGGGAACGACCAGCGCACCTCCGCCTCGCCGCCCTCGAGATGGCGGAAGAAGCGCTTGGCGTGCTCGCGCTCCTGATCGGCCGTCTCGGCGAAGATGTCGGCGATCTGCTCGAAGCCTTCCTTGCGCGCCTGGCTGGCGAAGTAGGTGTAGCGATTGCGCGCCTGCGATTCGCCGGCGAAGGACGTCAACAGGTTCTTCTCGGTTTGCGTTCCCTTCACGACCGTCATGGCTTCTCCTCTCCTGTGCTCCATCCCTCATCGTCGGGACTGGACTGCGCAAGCTTCCCGCTCCGACGACCGCGGCACCAAATATACCGCAAGGGCGCCTGCTTCCCAAGCGCCCGCCCCTCAAGCCGTTCTCGATCCCTTGCCCGGAATGCGCGCCGGCCGGCCCTTGACGGCCTTCTTCTGGATCCCTTGGCATTCCGGACAGATACCGCGCAGATCGACTCGGGCTTCGATCACCTGGAAGCCGGCCAGCCGGCGGATCCTTCGCGCCGGCCAGCCCAAGGCCGATCGTTTTAGATCCTGCAGCCTCCCGCAGACCACGCAGCGGATATGTGCGTGAGGACGGCAGTTGTCGTCGAAGCGCGCTTCCTTCCCGGGCGCGGGGAGTTTGACGGCCTCGCCCTCGTCCACCAGGACCTCGAGATCGCGATAGACGGTCCCGAGGCTGATGTGGGGCAGCCGGCGCCGCACGGCCGCGTAGATCTCGCTCGCCGTCGGGTGGCCGGGCAGGCGGCCCAGGACCTCCCGTACCGCGCGCCGCTGCCGTGTCGATCGATGGTTGCTCGCCATGGCTTCCTTATCAGGAATGATTACCATTATCTAGTAGGTCCGGCAAGCCCGAAGCGCGGTCCTCCGGGAAGACACGGGCCCGCCGGCTGGGCGGAGCTCTTTTCCCCCCTTGCCCCTGATGCCTGGATCGACGACACTTCTCTGCGCGCGTGACCCTGGCCCCGTCGCCTGAGAGCACAGTTCGCGCCGCGCGCTGACCCCTACGAGCGACGCCGGCGATGACCGCCGGATGCCGCCTGGTATCGCGTGGGTCCTCGTCACCCGCTGGGTGCCGGGAACCCGGCCCGGCGGGCAAGGTAGAGAGGCAGCGATCGGCGGGATTCCGGGACGCGCGCTTCGACCGGCGTGACACCGTTGGACGTGAAGGAGGGTGGGATGACCGAGCGCAGGCAAATCTACAAGTGCGAAGTCTGCGGCAACATCGTGGAAGTGCTCCACGAAGGCGCGGGAGAGCTCGTCTGCTGCGGCCAGCCGATGATGCTCCGCAGCGAGAACACCGTCGACGCGGCGCGCGAGAAGCACGTGCCCGTGATCACCCGCACGCCGCAGGGGATCAAGGTCAGCGTGGGCAGCGTCCCCCACCCGATGGAAGCCAAGCACTACATCGAGTGGATCGAGCTCTACGCGGACGGCCAGGTCCATCGCCAGCATCTCGATCCCGGCGCCCCTCCCGAGGCTACGTTCGCCGTTGGCGCGACGGAAGTGAGCACTCGGGAATACTGCAACCTGCACGGCTTGTGGAAGACGACGGCCTGACCGGCCGCAGGGTTTCGAGAAGGAGGACCGGACCATGGATCAGGCGACCAAGCGCGTGGCCGACGGATTGCTGAAGGCCATGCAGGCGGAGCGTGAGGGCCAGCACTTCTACCGCATGGCTGCCGCGGCGACCGAGGATGAGCAGGGACGGCGCACCTTCCTGGACCTCGCCGCGGACGAGGAGGAGCACGAGAGCTTCCTCAAGAAGCAGTACGAGTCGATGGCTCGCACGGGCAAGCTCGACGGCTCGGCGCAGCTCGGCGCCCCGCGCGAATTCTCCGCGCACCATCCCATCTTCTCGGAGGAGCTGCAGCGCCGGGTGGCGGGTGCCCACTACGAGATGACCGCTCTTTCGATCGGCATTCAACTCGAGATGTCGGCGGTCAAGTTCTACGAGGGCGAGGCGGCCGCGGTGTCCGAAGCCCGCGCGCGCGATTTCTATCGCCAGTTGGCCGTATGGGAACGCGGGCACCTGAGCGCGCTTCAGCGCCAGGCCGACGAGTTGAAGGGGGATTATTGGGGCGCTGCCGGATTCGCTCCGTTCTAGACGCCGGCCCCCGTCGATGATGACAAGTCCGGGTCCGCCCCGATCGCCACAGGGCCGGGGCGGCGTGAGATTGCAGCCGCGAATGTGCACGGGCGGCCGAACGAGGAAAGGGAGGTGGAGATCATGATCGCCAAGAAGATCCAGGACGCGTTCAACGCGCAGATCGGTGAAGAGCTGGAGTCGGCCTACATCTACCTGGGCATGGCGGGGTACTTCGAGGCACAGACGCTCGACGGCATGAGCAGCTGGATGAAGGCGCAGGCGATCGAGGAGATCTTGCACGCGATGCGCTTCTTCGACCACGTGAGCGCGCGCGGCGGAAAGGTCGCGCTGCCGGCGCTGAAGCAGCCCAAGGCTGAGTACGCCTCGCCGCTCGAGGCCTTCAGGGCGGCGTACGCCCACGAGCAATACATCACCGGCAAGATCAACGCGCTGGTCGATCTGGCCACGGCGGAGAAGGACCACGCGGCGGGGGCCATGCTGCAGTGGTTCGTGACCGAGCAGATCGAAGAAGAGGAGCAGACGCAGAAGGTCGCCGATGCGCTTTCGCGGATCGGTGATTCGGGCCAGGGGCTGATGATGCTCGATCGCGAGCTCGCGGCGCGGCCGCTTCCCGTGACCTTGCCCGCGACAGCCGGATGAGGGACCCGATCCGCCGAGCACTGCGAAGCACAGGATCGCGCATGCGGGCCGGCCTCAACGCCGGCCCGCTCCGTAATGGCCTGATCGCGGTGGGAAGATCGGGGAGCGCAGAGGCGCCGGCGTGTCCTCCCCGCCCTGTTCTCTGCGCGTCACTTCCGCTGTAGACGACTGCGTACTCGCCCCTCGCCCGCGCGGGCGCCGCCAACGGCCCGGTGTGCGCCGCAACGTCGCCTAACTCCCGTTGCCGGTGGCCGATTCCCGCCCCTCGCTCCGCGCCGGACAGGACGGCATGCCCCTTGCCGCTCCTCATCCGCAGGAAAGGAGGAGCCCATCATGAAAACGATCGCGATGACTCACCGTCCCGTTCGGTCGGCGATCCTCGCATGGTCGGCCGCTGTTGCGGTGGCCTGCATCTGCGGCCCCACGACCGCCGCGGATGAGCGGGTGCAGCCGGGAACGACCTCCGAGTTCCGGCCGATGGACGTCTCGCGACTCTTCACCATCCCGACCGCGAACGTGCTCGGGTCGTTCCGCGCGGACCTGAACGGCGGCGGAACGTTCTCGGCCGAGAAGGAGCGCGGATTCCTCGGGCGGGCCGCGGTCGGGTTGGGGGATGTCGCCGAGGTGGAGTTCTCGACCCTGTCGATTCTCAATTCCCTGAAGGCGCGCTCCTCCGGCTTCCCGACGACCGCCTTGAAGATGCGCATCTTCGGGGAGCGCGCGCGACGCCCCGCCGTGGCCTGCATGCTGCGCGGAACGACCGGCTGGCGTGAGCTGGACTCTGACCGTTCCCCCATCGATTTCTACCGTGCGTCCTACGACACGCGGCTCACCCGCTTGCATGTCATCGGCAGCAAGACGATCGCCTCGACCAGCGTGCACCTGGGCATCGGGTGGGTCGACGTGCGCGTGAAAGGCCCCTCCACCTCCGGCGGCGAAGTGCAATCGGGCGAGAGCCAGACGAACCTGTTTGCCCCGTTCGCCGGCTTCGCCGTGCAGGTGAATCCGCTCACCCTGATCATGGGCGAGATCGAGACGTCGCCGCGGTACAAGTTCCCCGCCGGGAGCGAGTTCTCCCATCCGGAGGTCGAGCGTGCCTGGTCGGCCGTCCTCGGCGTGCGCTTCTTCTTCACCGACTGGCTCGCGACCGACGCCGGCGCCGGCTACCGCAGCGACTTCGACGGCATCGCCGACGCCAGCATTCGCGCCGCCGCCACGATCATGCTGCCGCTCAACCAGTGGTGAGCGGCGCATGAGGTCCGCACGCGCCGAACGGATCAACGCATGAGGACCAGACGACCCTGGGCGGCCGCTCCCGCAGCGGCTGCTCCCGTCCTGAGGCGCCACGCGTAGACGCCGCTGCCAACCAGGCGACCGCTCTCGTCACGTCCGTCCCAGTCGAGCCGCAGGAGGGCCCCCTCGCCCGTCCCCTGGCCACTCCAGCGCAGGGTGCGCACCAGCCGGCCCTGCGCATCGAACAGCTCCATCCACGCCTCCGCCGGAGCGCGCAGGCGGAAGGAGACCGCGCCCGCAGACGGGTTCGGCGTGGCGAGCACGAGCGGTTCTCCGGCGATCCCACCGCTCCACGGTTCGGAGGCAAGATCGGCCGGATCCGGCGCGCACACCATGACCCGATCGAAGTGCGTGTGCTGGGCCCCGCGCACGCCGGGCGCTGACGCCCAGGCGACGCCCAGACCGATCGTCCCCGCCGGCAACGGCACGGGATCGATCAGATGAAAGAGGGGCACGATCATCCCGAAGGGAATCTCCAGGGTGCCGTCGAGGAGCGCTCCACTCGACACGATCGTGAGTTTGTGCCACGCGTCGGCGTACTGCGGGCAGTCGAACTCGGCCATGATGCAGATCAGACCAAACTCGTAGCGCAGCAGCATGCCGCGCTGCTCCTCGGTCTTCAGCACCAGTTCGTACCAGGCCTCGTCCTCCGGCCGCATGCGCCAGCGCGCGTGCGTCTCTCCGCCCATCTGGGTGTCGACGGGCCTGAACCAGACGGAGAATTCGAAATCCTCGCTGACGAAGTCGGCCACGTATGCCCGGGCGCTCGTCGACAGGGAGTTCATCGAGTACTCACCGTCCTCCACCTCCACCTGCTCGGGCCGTTCTTCCTCGACCACCCAGCCGTCGTCCGCCTGGTCGCTGAAGTTGTCGTAGAAGACGACGTCCCTCCCGGCGAAGCAGGCGACCCACCCGGCTCCGATGTCCTCTCCGTGCATTCCCGTCCCGTTGCAGGGCGAGTGCTCGAACAGGCAGTACCAGGGCGGCGCCGCCGCGATTTCCTGGCAGTAGAGCGGGTCGCTCGAAATGCTGTGCGCCCCCGGGGCGCAACCGTAGTAATCGTAGAGACCGTTGTTCCAGACGTCGCAATAGTCGGAGTCGATGACCGGAGCGGGCTCGGCGTGCGCCGCGACGAGACCGCCGCCTTCATTCGACGAAACGATCGTGCTGCGCACGGTCAGGTCGCCCTTGCGGGCCAACACGCCTCCGCCCACCGGATCGATCCCGCCGGGCGCGGCGCGATTGCCGTGGAGGGTGCAGCGATTCAGGAACAGCGACGGAACCATGGAGACGGCATCCGCGAGCAGCCCGCCGCCTCCGGTCTGGCTCTCGTTCCAGGCGATCACGCATTGGCGCGCCTCCAGGCTGTCGGCCTCGTAGCACAGCACGCCGCCGCCCTCCTGAGACGAGTTCCCGGTGATTTCGTTCCGTTCGAAGGCCGGACGCGGGAGGGTGCCGTAGAAGTAGCAGAACCGGATCCCGCCGCCGCCGAGATCGCTCGTGTTGTCGTAAATGCGATTGTCCGACACGCGGGCCTCCTGGCGGGTGAGGCGAGTGTCGTCCGGGCAGGGTGTCGCGCGATCCGCGTCTCCGCAACTGCGGAGCATGCCCGGAATTCAGTAGAACAGCCCGCCGCCAAAGTCGCCCCCGTAATTCTCGTAGATGTCATTGCGCTCGATCACGGACGTGCAGTTGCGGCTGGCGATGCCGCCACCGTAGTACTCGATCACCTGGTTGCCATGGATATCGTTGTCGACGATCGTCGGGGCGGAGTGCTCGCAGAAGATCCCTCCTCCGCGGAACTGCGCGACGTTCCCGGCGATGTGGTTCTCGCGAATCACCGGGGCGCCGAAGATCGCGCAAATGCCGCCTCCGTCGCCCAGGTTGGGTTGAAAACCCGCCCAGTTGTAGGTGATTTCATTGTGTCGGATGTCCGGCGTCCCGTCCAAAACGAAGATGCCCGCGCCGCCAAACTGGCCGCCAGGGTTCTCCGTTCAGTTGCCGGTGATCGTGTTGCGGCGGATGTCCGGGCTCCCCAGCTCGACGTAGATCCCGCCCCCGTCGAACCGCGCGCAGTTGTTGTTGATCGTGTTGTAGGCGATCGTCGGGCTGGTGCCCGAGCAGCGCACGCCGTTGCCTTGCATGCCCATGGCGCCGGTGATCGTGAATCCGCACAGCAGCGCCGCGCGCGTCTGGCCGGCGGCGATGTGCACGACCGGGAGATCGGGAGCCATGCTCTGGATGACCGTGTTCGCGATGTAGGCCGGGTCCTGGGTCAGCAGGTAGTTGCTGGCCACGGTGATGTCATAGGGCCCGAAGAACACGTTTTCCGGATAGAAGCCGCTCTCCACGAGAACGGTATCCCCCGGCATGCAGGCATCGATCCCCGCCTGGATCGTCGCGTAGTCGTGCGGCACGTGGCGGATCTCGGCCCCGGCCCTGAACGGAGCCGGCCGAACGGCCGCGAGGATCACGACAATCAACAGACAGCGAACCGCCAGCTTGATCGGTTGCATGCTCACCTCCCCTTCCTGTGCGGGACATTGGCCCGCACGCTCGGGCATGGACCTCGGCCGCCCGCCCTCCCGCCCTGTCGGCGGAGCGCAGGCTTCCCGCTGCGCGCTTCGCGGTTCGGGATTTCGAGAAGGGGTGGCCGGACGGGCGCGTTCTCTCTTCCGGGCCGAGCGTCCGTAGAGCGTGGACTCCGGGCAGGCAGCGATCGCGAGTGCGGCCGAGTCCGTCAGGGTGCGGGGCAGTCAGACGACGAGCTCCGGAGGATGAAGGGGAGCCGGACTCCCTGTCTCCCCGGTGAGCAGTCGCCCGCGACCCTCAGTCAGCCGGCGCCGCTGCCCGGAATGCCCCTTCCAGTACCCGAACCAGCGCAGATGCGGGAGTGGATGCGCACTCCCTTTTCACGTTTGCGACCGGGATTATAGCACGTCCGCCTGCCTCTGAGAAGTGGCGGCGCGAGGAGGGTGCGGTGGGGCGCGAGGCCGCCGTGGCCGGTCGCCCCGGTCCTCCCGAGACCGGACGGCAGATCGAGAAGAGACGATTGGGCCGGCCGGGAACCCT
>Ga0316622_100000769_pt1 | contig 19651 bp, 16 predicted proteins | sample OWC_Aug_OW2_C1_D_FD_207646 | JGI IMG/M metagenome (GOLD analysis project Ga0316622, IMG submission 207646) | Wetland soil microbial communities from Old Woman Creek delta, Ohio, United States - OWC_Aug_OW2_C1_D5_C | ecosystem: Environmental > Terrestrial > Soil > Wetlands | place: USA: Ohio... | reverse complement strand
GCGTGCCCGGCCCGATCAGCGCATGCGCACTGCGCACCACGCCGGGCACCCAGAGGACCGTATCGGCCACCGTCACGACCGGGCAGGCCCGGCGCACCGGCCGCGGCACCTTGCGGTCCACAAACACGTCCTGCAGTTTCCGGTGTCCTGTCATCCCGAGCGGCTGAACACGATCACCCGCCCGGCCACACCGGACTCGCAGCGGCACAGCCACGAGGTCAGCGTCGGCAATACACGTCCAGAGATCGGCCGGCGGGGCGACGGGCGTGTCGGGCCGCGGATCGACGGCGGCGACAATGCGCCATCCCCCGGCGAGTTCGATCACCCGGCCGGGCACGATCTCGCAGTCCACATCCGGCACCGCTTGCGGCCGGTCGACCACCCACACCAGCGCATCATAGGTCCGGACCACGCGCCCCCCGGGCAGCGTCACCTCGGCATTCGGGCGTGCCCCGAGGGCGAGGTCCACGACCGCATGCACGTGCGCCGCACTCAGTCGCTGCACATCGCCGCGATGCCGTCGCAGCCAGGCGCGCACCAGGCGGCCGCGCAAACCGCTGGCGACGGCCTGCAGCATCGTCACCGTCAGCTCGGCATCCGGACCCACCCGGGCGGCCGCCCACTCGTCGAGCGCCGCCCGCTCGGCCGCCGCCAGTGCCGCCGCGGCCGCCAGATGTTGTGTGGCCCGCGGATTCAGCGCCTGTAGGTGCGGCAGCACGTCGTACCGCACGCGATTACGCAGGAAGCGGCGGTCGGTGTTGGAGCTGTCGTGGCAGAACGGCAAGCCCTGTTCGTCGAGAAATGCCAGGACGTCGCGCCGCTCCCATCCAATGAGCGGCCGGATCACGGTCGTGTCGCGTACTGGGGGAATTCCAGCGAGGCCGTCCCACCCGGCACCGCGCAGCAGATGCAGCAGCACGGTCTCGGCTTGATCGTCCGCCGTGTGCCCGGTCGCGATGCGCGCACAACCCTGGGCCGCAGCGACGCGTTCGAGAAAGGTGTACCGCTCGGCGCGCCCATGCGCCTCGCGGTTGTGGCGGGGCGGCAGCGCGGCGGCTGACCCGACCACGCACGGCACGCCGAGGCGTGCGGCCACGCCGGACGCACAAGCCTGGTCGCGATCCGATTCGGCGCCCCGCCATCCGTGATTGAAGTGCGCTGCCGCCAGGTGCACCTGCAGCCGTGCAGCCAGCGCGTGGAGCGCGCCCAGGAGGGCCACGGAGTCCGGCCCGCCGGACAGCGCCACGAGAACTCGTTCGCCGGCCGCCACCATCCCGTGGCGGGCGATCGTTCGCGCCACCAGGTTGATCAATGCCGCGGATCGGTTGCGTTGCACTCTATGAATCACTTTGACATTCTCACCGGACCAGCACAAATGCCCTCGCTCGTCGTCCCCTCAGTGCGCACCATGTGCATCCGCCACATCGCCGTCGCCGCCTCGGCGCTGAGCGTATGCGCCCTTTTGGGCGTCGCCCCGCTCCACGGCGAGGAGGCCCACCCTCCCGAGCTGCCGTCCTCTCCCCAGGAGATCGCCCAGGCAATGCAAGAGTTGGAGCGGGCCTACGGCAAGGATGCCGTGGCCCTGAAAGGACAGTTGCTGGGGCAGGCGGTGCGCAGTGGATCGATCCTCCCGGCGCTCATCGCGGTGCCGGGAATCCGGGAACGCGACGGCCGCCGCTTTCTCGCCTTCGACCTCGACACGGGCATCGTCTTCAACGACCGCGACACCGCCGCGGAACAGCGTCCCGCCGAGGTGTGGACGCGGATCGTGGTCCCGTCGCTGCAACAGTTCGCGACGCTCAGACTGCCCGCCGACGGCGTCGCACTGCAGATCAGCTATCGTCACCGCCCCTATGCGGACCTCGCCGCGTTGCGTGCCCAGCTGCGCGACACCCCGGGCCCGACGGAGACGGCTGCCTTCTTCGTGCGCATCGCCGACGCGGCCGACTTGGCGGCCAAGCGGATCACCAGCCAGCAGCTCGTTGACCGCTCGACCGTGCTCGTCGACGGCACCGCTCGACAGCTCACGGTCCCGGAGCCCGCTCCGGTCCCCACGGCGGACGCCGGATCGTGACCGCCCGCGAGCAGCAGATCGCCGACGTAGTGCGGCGATACTGGGGCTACAGCACGTTGCGGCCGTTGCAGGCCGACGCCATCCAGGCGGCGCTGGCGCATCGCGATTCGCTCGTCGTCCTACCCACGGGCGGTGGCAAGTCGTTATGTTACCAGGTGCCGCCCCTGGTCGCTGCCCGCACCGACTTCGTGGTGTCGCCGCTCATTTCGTTGATCAAGGATCAGGTCGACGGGTTGCGTGCCAGCGGCTACCCGGCCGCCGGGTTGCACAGCGGCATGCCCCTCGACGAGGTGCGCGCCACCGAACGCGCCGTCGCCGACGGCCAATTCCGGCTGGTGTTCGTCGCGCCCGAGCGTCTGCTCACGCCGCGCTTCCTCGCCCTCATCGCGCGGCTGCGTGTGCGCGCCTTCGCGATCGACGAGGCGCACTGCATCAGCCACTGGGGGCACGACTTCCGCCCCGAGTACCGTCAGCTCGCCGAACTCAAGGCGCGCTTCCCCGAGGCAAGCGTGCACGCGTACACCGCGACCGCCACCGAACGCGTGCGCGCGGACATCATCGAGCAGTTGCGCCTGAGCGACCCGAGCGTGCTCGTGGGCACGTTCGACCGCCCCAACCTCGTGTATCGCATCGTGCCGCGGACCGAGCTGCGCACGCAGGTGCTCAGCGTCATCCGGCGGCACGCCGGCGAGGCAGCCATCGTCTACTGCATCAGCCGCAAGGACGCCGAGTCGATGACCGCCACCCTGGAGGCCAACGGGGTGCGCGCCGGGGTCTACCACGCCGGCCTGGAGGCGGACGTGCGCCGGCGCACGCAGGAAGCCTTCGCCACTGAGGCGCTGGACGTCGTCTGCGCCACGGTGGCGTTCGGCATGGGGATCGACCGCAGCGACGTGCGCTGCGTCGTCCACGCGGGCATGCCGAAGTCGATCGAACACTACCAGCAGGAAACCGGCCGAGCCGGTCGCGACGGCCTCGCCGCCGAGTGCGTGCTGTTCTACTCGGCGGCCGACGTGATGCGCTGGGAGTCCCTGGTCGACCGCAGCGCCGCGGAGGCCGGTACCCCGGCGGCGGCGGTGACGGCCGCACGCGACCTGCTCGACCACATGCGCCGGTTCTGTGTCACGGCCACGTGCCGCCACCAGCAACTGTCCGAGTATTTCGGCCAAGCCTACCCGCGACAGGCGTGCGGCGCGTGCGACGTCTGCCTCGAGGAGGTCGAAGGGCTGGCCGACGCCACCGTCACCGCTCAGAAGGTGCTGTCGTGCGTGGCCCGGGCGGGGCAACACTTTGGCGTCGAGCACATCGTCGACGTGCTCCTCGGCGCCAACACCGACCGGGTACGACGCTGGCAGCACGAGCAGTTGAGCACCTACGGACTGCTCAAGGGGCTCGGCCGGCCGGAACTGACGAACGTGCTCTACCAGCTCCTCGACCAGGGCCTCCTCGCGCGCACGCCGGGCGACCGACCGGTGCTGCAACTGACCGACGCGTCATGGGAGGTGTTGCGCGGCACGCGCGGCGTGCGGCTGCTCGAGCCGCGGACGCGCGCCGTCAAGAAGGGCCGGCCAGAGGACGAGTCGTGGGCCGACGTCGACCGCGCGTTGTTCGACAGCCTGCGCGCCCTGCGGCGGGAGATCGCCACCGTCCGCGCCGTACCGCCGTACGTGATCTTCAGCGACGCGTCGCTCCGCGACATGGCGCGGCTACGTCCTGGAACACCGGAGCGCTTTCTCGCCGTCCGCGGCGTCGGCGAACGCAAGTTGCAGGAACTCGGCCCGCAGTTCCTCGAGTGCATCGTCACCTACTGCGAGGCGCACGGCCTCGCGGTCGATCGCGGCACGCAGCAGGGCGCCGGCCGGGGCCGGCGCCCGTAGTCGACACCGGCCTAAAACGGGTCCGGGCTCGCCTTGAGGTCGGTGTGGCCCATCAAAAACTGGTCGACGGCGCGGGCGCACTCGCGGCCTTCCCAGATGGCCCACACCACCAGCGACTGTCCGCGGCGCATGTCGCCGCACGAGAACACGCCGGTGACGTTGGTCATCCAGTTGCGGTCGACCCCAACGTTGCCGCGGTCCGTGAGTTGCACGCCAAGGTCCGTCAGCAGCGGCCCCTTCTCGGGGCCCGTGAAGCCGAGCGCCAGCAGCACGAGGTCGACGTTCATCTCGAACTCGCTGCCCGGCACCTCACGCATCACCGGGCGGCCGTCGGCGGCCGTGGTCCACTCGAGTCGGACGGCATGCAACTTCTTCACTTTGCCCTCCGCATTCCCGGAGAAGCGCTTGGTGTTGATGCTCCAGTCGCGGATGACGCCCTCCTCGTGCGACGACGAGGTGCGAAGGGTCATCGGCCAGTACGGCCAAGGTGCGACCTCCTCGGTCCGCGTTTCCGGTGGTTGCGGCAGCAACTCGAACTGGTGCACGGTGCGCGCCCCGTGGCGGTTGGACGTGCCGAGGCAATCGGAGCCGGTGTCGCCGCCACCGAGGATGATGACGCGCTTGCCCCCGGCGCTGATCTGGTTGGGGACCGTGTCGCCCGCCACGCGCTTGTTCTGCTGCGACAGGAAGTCCATGGCGAAGTGAATCCCCTTCAACTCGCGGCCGGGGACTGGCAGATCGCGCGCTTGCGTCGCACCGCCAGCCAGCACGACGACGTCGAACTCCGTGCGCAGCCGGTCCGCCGGGTAGTCAACACCGACGTTCGTTCCCGGCTTGAAGGTAACCCCCTCTGCCGCCATCTGGTCCATGCGGCGTTCCACATGGAGCTTCTCGAGTTTGAAGTCGGGGATGCCGTACCGCAGCAGGCCGCCAATGCGGTCGGCCCGCTCGAAGACGGTCACCGCGTGCCCGGCCCGCGCCAGCTGTTGGGCACACGCCAGGCCGGCCGGCCCGGAGCCGACCACCGCCACCCGTTTGCCCGTGCGCTGCGGCGGGATCTGCGGCTGCACCCAACCTGCCCAGTATGCGTGATCGATGATTTGCTTCTCGATCTGTTTGATGGCGACGGGATCCTCGTTGATGGTGAGGACGCACGCCTCTTCACACGGCGCCGGACAGACGCGCCCGGTGAAGTCCGGAAAGTTGTTGGTCGAGTGCAGGCGGTCGATGGCCTCCTGCCAGCGGCCGCGATACACGAGATCGTTCCAGTCGGGGATGATGTTCCCCAGCGGGCAGCCCTTGTGACAGAATGGCACGCCGCAATCCATGCAGCGTGCCGCCTGGACCTGCAACTTGTCCGCGGCCAGCTTGCCCTCGAGCTCGCGCCAATCGCGCAGCCGCTCTCCGACCGGCCGGCGCGCCGGCAGCTCCCTCTTGAACTCCAAGAACCCTGTAATCTTGCCCATGTGTGCTCCGCTGTCCCCGGCCGTCAGATGCTCGCCAACTTCGCCGCGTCCGTATCGAGGTGCTGCGTGGCCAGCACACGGCGGTACTCGACCGGCATGACCTTCACGAACTGTCGCGCATAGTCCTTCCAGCCGGACAGCAGGCGCCACGCCACGGCACTCTGGGTGTAGTCGTAGTGGCGTCGCACCAGGGTGTGGACCGTCTCCGCATCACGTTCGTCGAGCGGCTCGATGTCCACCATGCCCCGGTTGCAGCGGCTCTGGAAGTCGGCGTCCGTGTCCAGGACGTATGCCACGCCACCGCTCATGCCGGCGGCGAAGTTGCGGCCGGTCTTGCCGAGGATGACGACGACGCCGCGGGTCATGTACTCGCACCCGTGGTCGCCGACGCCCTCGACGACGGCGGTGACACCGCTGTTGCGGACACAGAAGCGCTCGCCAGCCAGGCCACGCAGGAACACCTCGCCGCCGGTAGCGCCGTAGAGGGAGACGTTCCCGACGATGATGTTGTCCTCGGCCACATATGTCGCCGTGCGCGGCGGGAAGACAACGATGCGTCCCCCCGACAACCCTTTGCCGAAGTAGTCGTTGGCATCGCCCTCGAGGGTCACAGCAACGCCCGGCGCCATGAAGGCCCCGAAGCTCTGGCCGGCGGAGCCCGTGAACTTGATGCGGATGGTCTCCGGCGGCAACCCCTCCAGACCGAAGCGGCGGGAGATTTCGGCCGACAGCATCGTGCACACGGTTCGATTCACGTTGCGGATCGGCAGATCGATTTCCACGGGCTGCTGGCGTGCCAGTGCCGGGCGCGCCAGCTCGAGGAGCCGGTTGTCGAGAGCCTTGTCGAGGCCGTGGTCCTGACTCTGGACGCAACGCACGGCCACGTGTGTCGGCACATCCGGCTTGTGCAGGATCGGCGACAGGTCAACGGCCGACGCCTTCCAGTGGTCCTCGAGGTCGGCGGTGTCGAGCACGTCGACGCGGCCCACCATCTCCTCGACCGTGCGGAAGCCAAGCTCGGCCATGATCTCGCGTAATTCCTCGGCAATAAAGGTCATGAGGTGGACGACGTGCTCGGGCTTGCCGGCGAACTTCTTGCGCAACACCGGGTCTTGCGTGGCGATGCCGACGGGACAGGTATTCAGGTGGCAGACGCGCATCATGACACAGCCCGACGCGATCAGGGCTGCGGTCGCGAAGCCGAACTCCTCGGCACCGAGCAGGGCCGCGATCGCGACGTCGCGCCCGGTCTTGAGCTGTCCGTCCGTTTCGACCCGGATACGGCCGCGCAGGTCGTTCATGACCAGGACCTGCTGCGTCTCGGCGAGGCCGAGCTCCCACGGGATGCCGGCGTGTTTGATCGAGGTGAGCGGCGAGGCGCCGGTGCCGCCGGAGTCGCCGCTAATCAACACCACGTCGGCCTTGGCCTTGGAGACGCCGGCGGCGACGGTGCCGACGCCGACCTCGGCCACCAGCTTGACGCTGACCCGTGCCTGGTCGTTCGAGTTCTTCAGGTCGTGGATGAGCTGCGCCAGGTCCTCGATCGAGTAGATGTCGTGGTGCGGCGGCGGGGAGATGAGCCCCACGCCGGGCGTCGCGTAGCGGACACTGGCGATGTACGCATCGACCTTGTGGCCGGGCAGCTGGCCGCCCTCTCCCGGCTTGGCCCCCTGGGCCATCTTGATTTGCAGCTCGTCGGCGTTGACGAGGTAGTGGCTGGTGACGCCGAAGCGGCCGGAGGCTACCTGCTTGATGGCGCTGCGGCGCAGGTCGCCGTTTGGATCCGGCGCGTACCGCACCGGGTCTTCACCGCCTTCGCCGGTGTTGGACTTGCCGCCGAGGCGGTTCATGGCAATGGCGAGGGTTTCGTGCGCCTCGCGGCTGATCGACCCGAGCGACATCGCCCCGGTCTTGAACCGCTTGACGATCTCGCTCGCCGGCTCCACCTGGTCGAGCGGGATCGGCATGTACGTCTTGAACTTCAAGAGGCCGCGAATCGTGCAGAGCCGTTCGCTGTCGGCATTCACCAGAGCGGAGTACTGCTTGAACGTCGGGTAATGCCCCGACCGGCAGGCGTGCTGCAACTTGGCGATCGTGTCGGGATTGTACATGTGGTACTCGCCGCGCCGGCGCCACTGGTACTGGCCGCCCGGATCGAGCTCGCCGTCGAGTGCCGGCGACACCTCATAGGCCTGGTGGTGGCGCAGCGCGCACTCCCGGGCGATCGCGTCGAGCCCGATGCCCTCGATGCGCGAGGCGGTCCACGTGAAGTACCGGTCGATCACCTCGTGGTTGAGGCCGATCGCCTCGAAGATCTGCGCCCCGCGGTAACTCTGTACCGTCGAGATGCCCATCTTCGTCATCACCTTGAGGATGCCCTTGTTGGCGGCCTTCAGGTAGTGGTCGACCGCGGTGGCAGCGTCGACCCCCTTGATCCGCCCGTCGCGGACCATGTCGATGATCGTCTCGCAGGCGAGGTACGGGTTGATCGCCCCGGCGCCGAAGCCGATCAACAGGCAGAAGTGGTGCACTTCGCGCGGTTCGCCGGACTCGACCACGAGGCCGCAGCGGGTGCGGGTACCCTCGCGAATGAGATGGTGGTGCACCGCGCTGGTGGCGAGCAGGCTCGGAATCGGGGCCCGCGCCGCATCGTGCCCCCGATCCGAGAGCACGAGCACGTTGTACCCTCGCTCGAGGGCCACCGACGCTTGCCGGCACAGGTCGTCGAGGGCGGCCTCCAGCCCGTCGCCGCCCTCGGCAATCGGGAACAGGGTCGATAGGGTCACGGCGCGCAGGTCCCCGATGTAGATGTTCTTGATCTTCTGCAGGTCCGCGTTCCCGATGACCGGCGCCGGGAGTTCGAGCTGGTGGCAGTGTTCCGGCGTCTCGTCGAACAGGTTGCGTCCGGGCCCAACGCTCCCCTTGATCGACATGACGAGTTCCTCGCGGATGGGATCGATGGGCGGGTTCGTCACCTGAGCGAACAGCTGCTTGAAGTAGTTGAACAGCAACTGCGGACGGTCGGACAGCACCGCCAGCGGCGTATCGTTCCCCATCGAGCCGACGGCCTCTTGCCCGTTGATGGCCATGGGCGCCATCAACATCCGCAAGTCCTCCAGGGTATACCCGTGCACCTGCTGGCGGGTCGGCAGCGTGGTCGGATCGTGGACGGGCGGCAGGCTCGGCGGTGGCGGCAAGCTGGAGAGCCGCACGAGGTGCTGGTCGACCCACGCACGGTACGGTTGGCGCGCCGCGATGCGCTCTTTGATCTCGTCGTCCCCGACGATCCGCCCGTTGACCGTGTCCACCAGGAACATGCGGCCTGGCTGCAGCCGGTCCTTATGCTCGACGTTCTCCGGCGCGATGTCGAGCACGCCAACTTCGGAGGCCATGACGACGAAGCCGTCCTTGGTGACGACGTAGCGCGATGGGCGCAGCCCGTTGCGGTCGAGCACGGCGCCGATCAGCCGGCCGTCACTGAACGCGATCGACGCCGGGCCGTCCCAGGGCTCCATGAGGCAGGCGTTGTACTCGTAGAACGCCCGCTTGCTGTCGCTCATGGCCTCGTGTTGCTGCCACGCCTCCGGGATCATCATCATGATGGCATGCGGCAGCGAGCGCCCGGTGCGCACCAGCAACTCCAGCGCGTTGTCGAACTTGGACGAGTCGCTGCCGGCCTCATCGATGATCGGCAGGAGCTTGGCGATGTCGTCGCCGAAGCGCGACGAGGCGAACAGCTTCTCACGCGCCCGCATCCAGTTTTCGTTGCCGCGCAACGTGTTGATCTCGCCATTGTGGGCGAGGAAGCGGTACGGGTGGGCGCGTTCCCAGGACGGCAACGTGTTGGTGCTGAAGCGCTGGTGGACCAACGCCAACGCCGACGTCATGCTCGGATCGCGCAGGTCAGCGTAGAATTGCGGGATCTGTTCCGGCAGCAGCAGGCCCTTGTAGACGAGCGTGCGCGTTGACAGGCTCGGCACGTAGAACGCCTCGGCGTCGCGCAAGCCGGCGTCCTTCACCGCACGTTCCACGGACCGGCGGACGACGTAGAGCTTGCGCTCAAGCTCCTCCTCGCTGCGCACCGCCTTGCCGCAGCCGATGAAGATCTGACGGATCTCCGGCATGTTCGTGCGGGCCAGGTCGCCGCACGCACTCGGGTCGGTCGGCACCGTGCGCCAACCGAGCAACCGCAGGCCTTCCCGGCGGACGATGCACTCGAACAGCTCCTTACAAACGTTGCGCTCGTTCACCTGCTGCGGGAAGAACACCAGGCCGACCCCGTACTCACCCGGATCGGGCAGCGTCATGCGCAGCGGCCGGCAGGCCTCGGTCAGGAACTCGTGCGGCACCTGCATCAGGATGCCAGCGCCGTCGCCGGTCAGCGGGTCACAGGCACACGCGCCGCGGTGCGCCAGGTTCTGCAACACTTGCAACCCGCGCTGGATGATGTCGTGGGTCCGCACACCCTTGATGTTCGCGACGAAGCCGACGCCGCAGGCGTCGTGCTCGAAGCGTGGGTCGTACAGGCCCTGTTTGATCAGTCTGCGCCCCGTGCTCATGATTCACACTCCCTTGAAGTCCGCGCGTTTCTCGCCGTTGCGCCGTGACCGCCTGGTGGCCGCCGTGGCATCGAACGGAAGGGTGATCTGGGTCCGTTCCGTGTGCGTCGAGAGCACCACCATCGTCTCCGTGCGGTCCACGCCCTCGATCGACCGGATGCGGCTGATGAGGTCTTCCAACGATGAGGTGTTGGCCGTCTTCACCTTCACCAGCAACGTGTGCTGCCCGGTAACGTGGTGACATTCGAGCACGTCGTTGAGTGCGACGATCTCTCGCTCGAACTCACCGATCAGCTTCGGGTGACTCACCGACACGCCGATGAAGGCGGTGACGTCCTTGCCGACGCGCCGCGCGTCGACGACGGCGCGGTAGCCCATAATGACGTGCTGGTCCTCGAGTTTCTTGATGCGGTCGATGACTGACGGCGCCGACAGGCCGACCTTCTCCCCGATCTTCGCCAGCGGCAGCTTGCAGTTCTCCTGCAGCAGCGTGAGGATGTGCAGGTCGATATCGTCACATTCGGCTTCCGGCGGGTGCTGGCCTAATTTCATAAGGGAAAATAGCCTCGGTGCCGAATAAATAGATAACGCATGGCCTCTCTGTCAACCCTCCGTTCGGCGCCGTGATTCCACGAACGTCGCCCGCGACGGCGGCGATCGAGCGCCGCGGACGGTCAACGTGGGGGCGGGGAGAGCGCCGGGCTCCCGTTCCTTTGCACCGACCGGGTCACCGCGAGCAACGCCAGCGCCGACACCACAAACACGGCGCGCAGCCCGACGTGGGCGCCGATGTATCCGCCCGCCAGTGGGCCGCACAGGTTGCCGAACATGGCGGCGCTGGAGGTCAGGCCCATCATGCCGCCACGACTCTCGGGCGGGCTGGCCGCCGTGATGAGACCGAACAGCGGCGGCAGGACGCCGGCCACGAAGCAGCCGTACAGCAGCCGCACCACCAGCAACTGCAGCACGCCGGTCACGCACGCCTGTAACAGGAGCAACACGGCCGACCCGACAAGCGCCCGCGTGACGACCCGCAGGGCGCCGTGACGGTCACTGTACCGCCCCCACCACGGCGCCGCGATCAATGACGTAATGCCGGTGGCGGCATAGAGGACGCCGGTCGTCGTCGACAGCAAGCGCGGCTCGACGCCGAGGCCTTCGACGTACAGCACGAAGATCGGCTGCAGCGTCGTAACGAGCGTTTGCGACGCGATGACGGCCAACAACGCGAGTCGCAACGGTGCCGACCCCCAGGCGACCGCGAGGTTGTCGCGCACGCCACCCGGCGCCGTCCGGGCGGGCACCGCGACGCGCGCGTCGACCAGCAACGCCGCCGCCACAACCCCGCCGAGCGCACACACCGTGCCGGTGATGTAGAAGATGGCACGGTAGCCGATCAGGTCGGCCAGCACGCCACCGAGCAGCGGCCCGATGAGGCCGGATGCCGGCACCACCGCCTGCAAGAGGCCGAGCGCATACCCGCGCCGCCCGTCGGGCACGGTGACGGACAGCAGCGCCATGCCGGCCGCGAGGAAACCCGAGATAGCCCCCAGCACCAGTCGCCAGGCGAACAACCCCGGCACGGTGGCCGCCATGGCCATGCCGAAGTACGCCATCGAGCTGCCCAGCAGGGCCCGCACGACCATGAGTTTCTGCCCGTAGCGGTCACCGAGCACGCCCCACAGCGGCGTGACCAGGAACGACACCATGAAGGGCCCGGCCAGGATCAGCCCACTCCATCGGGTCACGTCGGCCGTATCGGTGAGGCCAAGCTCGCGCAGGTACAGCGGGATGAACGGCAGGATGAGGGACAGGCCGACGAAGGCGGCGAACAGGATGGCCCACAGGCCGTACAAATTGCGCTGCCAGGGCGCCAGGTGCTGTAGCCGACTCACGACACTCCCGCGCTCTGTGCAGGCCCGGTTGTCCCCGCGGGCCGCCGCCCAAGCAACGCCGCCTCAACCACCGGCCAGCGGCGGATAGACGTTCACCTCCTGCGCGTCGCGCAGCGCGGAGTTGGGCTCGAGGTGCTCACCGCCGGACACCATCATCTTCGCGTGATCCAGAGGAATGCCCAGCCGGGCGACGGCGTCGGCGACCGTCGCACCCGCCGGCACGTCGATGCGCACTGCGTTCCCATCGGCGCCGGCGGGCAGGTACTTGCGCAGGGTTGCGTGGAGTCGGATCGTGACGCGCATGCGTCGTCGCTCTTGCACCGGGGGTGTGCCGCCGGACGGCGCGCGCCGGTGCGGCTCAGGCGGCGTGCGCCGCGTGCGCGCCGGCGGCTTGCGGGTTGCGCAGGCCGCAGAACTCCTCGTAGTCGATGAGCTGTGTGATGGTGGGCTGGGCGCCACACACCGGGCAGTTCGGGTCCTGCCGCAGCTTGTGGATGCGCAACTCCATGCTGAGCGTGTCGAAGTACACCATGCGACCGATCAGTGGTTTGCCGACACCGAGGATTAGCTTGATCGTCTCGAGCGCCTGCACGCAGCCCACCAGGCCGGGCAGCACACCCAGCACGCCGGCTTCGGCGCAACTCGGGGCGGCACCCGGCGGCGGCGGCTCGGGGAACAGGCAGCGGTAGCAGGGCCCCTTGCCGGGGTAGAACACCGATGCCTGGCCTTCGAATTGAAAGATGCTGCCATGCACGTTCGGCTTCTTGAGCATCACGCACGCATCGTTGACCAGGTAGCGGGTCGGGAAATTGTCGCAGCCGTCGACGATGACGTCGTACTCGGCGAACAATCGCAACGCATTTTCGGACGACACCCGTTCGCGGTAGCCGACGACGTGGACATCGGGGTTGAGCGCTTGCAGAGTCTCGCGCGCCGACTCCACCTTCGGCATGCCGATCCGGTCGTTGGTGTGCAGGATCTGCCGCTGGAGGTTACTCATGTCGACGACGTCGTGGTCGACCAAGCCCAGCGTCCCGACGCCGGCGGCGGCAAGATAGAAGGCCGTTGGCGACCCCAGACCGCCGGCCCCGATGAGCAGGACTTTGGCGTCGAGCAGCTTGGCCTGCCCTTCTTCCCCGACCTCGGGCAGCAAGAAATGGCGGCTGTAGCGCGTGAGCTGGTCCGGACTGAACTGCCGGTCTTGTTTCCACGGGTAGCCGGCGCCTTTCCACGCGCTGTAGCCACCGCTCATCGACACGACCTGCTGGTAGCCCATGTCTTTGAGCTGCTTGGCGGCGAGGAGAGACCGCGTGCCGCCCGCACAATACGCGATGATTGGCTTGCTCTTGTCCGGGACGTCCTGCTCGACGCGGATCTCGAGGAAGCCGCGCGGCAGCGACACCGCGCCGGGGAGATGTCCCTCGCGGTACTCGTCCTTTTCGCGCACATCGACCAGCACGTGATGGGTGCCGCCGCCGATCTGCTCGCGTACCTGGTCGATGCTCCACTCCGGCACGTCCCGGCGGGCGTCTTCCATCAAGTCCTTGAACGTCTTTGCCATCGCCCTGTCTCCTTGCATGTCCTGCTGTCGCGGCCGCCGGCGGGCGGGCAACCGACCGCGGGTGGACTGCGGGCGTGTTGTGTCCTTCCCGACCTCGGTGCTGCGTGTCGCCCCTATACCGTCCCGGCGTCGCCGAGTCTATCACCCTGGGGGGTAGTCGGCGCGTCGGCCCGGGTGGGAACCCCGGCCTCGGCTGGCGTCAGTGGCAGCGGGGGGACCCCACGGCCTTCAGACCGAGGCGGGACTCGGCCACGTGGAACTCGATGACGTCGGCCAACCGGTGGCCGCGGGCCTCGAGCGTCGGCGCCTCCAGCAGGCCCTGCTTCTCGACCGGGGAAATGTCGAGCGCGTACGAGAAGAAGTTGACCAGCAGCTCGTCTGACAGCGACCCGCTGCGCAGCAACCGTCCGGCCGGTGAGGCGGGCTCGGGCCGCAGGAAGTCGGTCAACACCCGCACGAGTCGGTCCCGACACGGCGCGTCGAGCGGCGTCTGGCCGGCGCTGCGCCAACTGACCTCCGCCTGCCGGTACGGCTTGTCGAACAGGTGCTGGCGTACCACGAACTCGCGCAAGCCGTGGAGGACGATGTTGAACTTGCCGTCGGGAAGGGCCTCGACGTTGACGAGCTTGCCAGCGCAGCCGACCTCGTACACGTCGGGATTCTCGTGGTAGCGCGGCTGCCAGTCGCCGCGCAGGAGCACCATGCCGATGAGTTCGTGGCCCGCCGACGCCTCGCGCACCATCTCGCGGTAACGCGGCTCGAAAATGTGGAGCGGCAGCGGCACGCCGGGGAAGAGCACGACATTCGGCAGCGGAAACACCGGAATGACCGTCGGATACTCCATCGATTATTGGATCGCACGTCACCCGGCACGGCGCAAGCGAGGTACGACTCCCGTGCGTGGCGGGGCGCCCGCGGCCCCCGCCGCACCCGCCGCGTGGCCGGGGCTTTGCCTTGACAAGGTGGGCTGCCCCATTTAATCGACAGTCGGTTCATCGATCATCATCATCACTCACGACGCTCGGCGCATGGCACGTCTGGTCGCCGACCCGCTACGGAGGGACGTATGGACTTCATGAATTTCCTCGAATCGATCTTCCGCTGGCTCCACGTGGTCTTCGGCATCATGTGGATTGGGTTGCTGTACTTCTTTAATTTCGTGAACGGGCCGTTCGAGGCAACAATGGACGGCGAGACCAAGAAGAAGGTCGTTCCCGAGTTGCGGCCACGGGCGCTCTTCTGGTTCCGCTGGGGTGCCGCGGTCACCTGGGCAACCGGAGTCCTGCTGTTGCTCGTGGTCTTTTACCACGGCGGCGCGCTGTTCGGCCCCGAGGGACGCTGGGGCGTCGGGGCGGTGCTCATGATCGCGCTCACGTTCCTGGCCCCGTTGATCTACGACGCGTTGGTCAACTCCGTATTGAAGGAGTTACAGGCGGCATTCGTCGGCGGCCTCATCCTGTCGTTGGTCGTGCTGCTGCTGTTCGACCACGTCGGCGGCTTCGGCGTGCGCGGCTACGCCATCCACCTCGGCACCATGTTCGGCACGATCATGGCCTTCAACGTCTGGTTCCGGATTTGGCCGTCGCAGCAGAAGATCATCACGGCGATCAAGGGCGGCAGCGCACCCGACGCAGCCCTGGTGGCGCTCGCCGGTACGCGCTCCCGTCACAACACCTATATGTCGGCGCCACTGGTGTTCCTGATGCTGAGCCAGCACTCGCTCGGGTGGGCGACCAATCCGCTGGTACTGACCCTGGTGGTCCTCGCCGGCTGGGGACTCGTCTACCACCTGTACAGTCGCGCGGCTGCCGTGAAGGGGTTCTGAGGCGCACCGACCGCGCGCATCACCGCACGTCAACGACACGGGGGGCGCGGCCGCCAGGCGCGCTCCCCCTTTTTCTCGCTCACGAGGCCCTGCCCCGGCGCGGCAGCCGAGGCTGCGATGCCACCTACGGCTTGCCAGCCGGAAACACGAATTCGAGCTTGACCGCACCGCGTGGGGCGAGCGTGACCGCTTGTTCCTGCGTCCCGAGCGTCTCGTGCCACACGCCGACCGTGTAGGTGCCGGGCGGCACCTTGGCGAGCGTCACCGCGCCCGAGGCCGGCGTCACCCCGAAGTACGGGTGGTCCACCACCCCGACATAGCCGCGCATCCACGGATGGATGTCGCAGCCGACCGGCACCGCCACCTCGGACCTGTCGAACGTGATCGAGCGCGACGATCCCTGACGGCTGGTCATGAAGTTCCACGGCGTGACCACCTCGGGACGACCGTGGACGTTGTGTGGCTCCGGGTCGCTGTTCAGGAAGGTCACCGGCTGCGACACCATCGCGCCCACCACGTGCGGCACGTACATGCAGCCCTTCTGGTCCATCGTCACCGGATCGGTCGGTGCCGTGAACGTCTTGCCCTCGAAACCCTTCTTGATCCACACGAACGCATTGACGAGGCGGCCATCCTGGACGACCAGGGACGGGTCCAGCACCGGCTCCGTGTGCGCCGCCGCACACTGCGGAGCGCTCCGCATGTTCAAGGGCTGCGCCGTCGGTGCCGGACCGGCGTAGCGCACCTGCACATCGATGGTGCCAGCTGTCGCCGGGTCAACCGTCGTCGTGCCCGCAGCCGGTTCCCCTGTTGGCGTCGCGTCGCTGCAGGCGGCCAGCGCAACGGCCAGCCCGACCACGGCCACCGACCCCACCGCGGCGCGCGCCGTGCGCGCCATCGCCTTTCTCCACTCCTCGATACGCATCAGGCCCACCTTTCGTGTCAGCCGCGGCCGTCGGGCGCCACCGCAGCCCCTTGCCGCTGACAGCATGCGGGACACAGTCCGTACAGCGTCACGGTCTGCGCCCTCACGAGGTACCCCGCCCGGTCCATTTCACGACGTGTTGGCGTCCCGGCTCGCCGCGGTACCACCACATCGACCACCGTACCGCACGCGTCGCACAGGAAGTGGTCGTGTGTCTCGAGCATCCCGTCGTACCGCGCCCCACGCCCGGCAATCTGCAGGACGCGCAGCCGCTGGTCGGCCGCGAGCTTCTGCAAGTTCCGGTACACCGTGCCGAGACTGACCTGTGGCAGCTTCTGGCGTACGCGGCGGTGAACCTCCTCGGCGCTCGGGTGATCGTGGGCGGTACGGACCACCGCCTCGACGGCCGTGAGCTGTCGCGTCCGGCGACCGGTCACGCCGCCTCCAGATCCTGCACCAGTGACGCCCGGACCTCCGACGACAGGGGCGCGCGGTGACGGTAGTGCGGGTGGTCGATCACCAGCGTCACCGGCTCCACCCCTTGCGCCAGGGCGCGGCGCGCTGCGGGATCGAGCCCGAAGCGCACATACTGCACCGCACTGAGGTTGTCTTCCTTGCTCCGCCCGCCCTCGAACTCGGCCGGGATGCGCATGGTGTCGCCGATCTCGAGCCACACCGTCTTGTCGATGCCGATGAGGCGCACCAACTCGTCGCGGATCCGGGACTGCTCGGTAATCTCGATGAGCATCGTCGCACGGAGTTCGTCTGGGCCCGGAATCAGCTCGTTGTACACCTCGAGCTCCTCACGCACCTTGTCCAGGTCGACGATGTGCTCGGCCCGCAGCATCTCCTGCACCTGGAAGTGCATCGTGTCGTGGTTCTCGAACACGAACGTGATCTGGTCACCAACGTGTACGCGCCGGTCTTTCTTCAGTTCGATGATGCGCCGCCGGAAATCCGGGCGCACCTGCTCGTATCGCTCGAGGCCCATGACCTCGTCGAGCGTCACCTTCTTCATCGTTGTCTCACCTGGTCAAAAGGTCCGCCTGCTCGGGCCGCCGGTCGGACACTGCCGTGGCAGGTGGACGAGGGAGGGGCCGAATCGCCCCCCCCATCCCCGTACCCGGTGCTGCGCCTACAGGCTGAGGCCGTCGAGGCCCTTCTGGAACCGACCGGCGTGCGACTTCTCGGCGCGCGCCAGCGTCTCGAACCACTCGGCGACTTCCTCTAGCCCTTCCTGACGCGCCGTCTTGGCAAAGCCGGGGTACATCTCCGTGTACTCGTAGGTTTCGCCTTCGATGGACGACTTCAGGTTCTTCGCCGTGTCGCCGATCGGTGCACCCGTGCACGGATCACCAACTTCCTTCAGGAAATCCAAGTGCCCAAAGGCGTGACCGGTCTCCGCCTCGGAGGTGTCCCGGAAGAGACCACCGACGTCGGGGTAGCCCTCGATGTCGGCGCGACGAGCGAAATACAGGTAGCGCCGGTTCGCCTGCGACTCGCCGGCGAATGCCGCCTTCAGATTCTCGTGGGTCTTTGTGCCCGCAAGGGACTTTGCCATGTGCCTTCCTCCTTTATTTACTAGGAATAATTCCTGGTAAGGCCTTTATGGCTCCGCCCTGGTGCTCTGTCAATGGGGCCTCCAGGCTGTGTGGCCCCGCAGAGTTGCGACGCCACGCCCGCTTCAGTAGCCGAGGGCCTGCACGCTGGGCCGCTCGCGCAGCCGGGCAATCCACCCCGGCACATTGTGCAAACGCGGGTCGAGCTCAACTCCCAGCTGCCCCAGGATGATGGCGCGCGGGGCGAACGCAGCGTCGGCGATCGAAAACTCACCGCCGAGGAACTGCTTGCCCTCCAAGTGGACCTCGACCCGTACCAGCACGCGGCCCAACTCTGCTTGGTAGCGGCGCAGCCGGTCCTGGTCGCGCTCCGCCTCGGGCTTGCTCAGCTCGGCCAGTATGAGCCCGGCCGGCGGGATGAAGGAGTTGTCGCAGAAGTCTTCGAGCAACCGAACGCGGGCGCGGCCCGCCGAGTCTTCCGGCATCAGGGAGGGGTTGGGGTACTCGTCGTCGAGATACTCGTTGATGATGGTCGAGTCGTACACGACCACGTCCTCATCGATCAGCACCGGGACCTTCCCGTACGGGTTGAGCTTCAAAAACTCAGGCGCTTTCTGCTCACCCTTCTGTAAGTCCACGTGAACCCGTTCGTATTCGAGGTCCTTCTCCGCCAGCACAATGCGGACCTTCTGACAGAAGGGGCAGTCCGGGTAGTCGTAGAGTCTGATCATCGATGTCTCCCCTTTTTGCCTTTACACGCACAACACCGCCGCTCACCATCGCAAAAAAGCACCGACCTGTCTACCACCGACGGCAGATATCGAGGCGGCGCGGTTCAGGGAACATGTGACCAGGCGTGGTAGGAACTGCGCACCAAAGGACCGGACTCGACGTGACGAAACCCGCAGCGCAGAGCATCCTCGCGCAGGGCCGCAAACTCGGCCGGGGTCAGGTAGCGCTCCACTGGCAGGTGGTCCGCCGATGGGCGCAGATACTGGCCGAGCGTCAGGATGTCACAACCTGCCGTCTGGAGGTCCCCAAAGACCGCCCGGACCTCGTCCCACTCCTCGCCGAGTCCGAGCATCAGGCCGGTCTTGGTCAACAGGTCGGGCCGGCGGTCCTTTGCTTGGCGCAGCAGCGACAGCGAGCGCTCGTACTGCGACCCTGGCCGGACCCGCCTGTACAGGCGGGGGACCGTCTCGGTGTTGTGGTTGAAGATGTCGATCGGTGCGTCGACGACCGTCTGCACCGCCCGGTGGTCGCCTTTGAAGTCGGGCACCAGCACCTCGACGCGGCAGTCAGGCTGTCGTGCCTTGATGGCCGCCGCCGTCCGGGCGAAGTGCCCAGCCCCGCCGTCGGGCAAGTCGTCGCGGTCCACCGACGTCACCACAACGTGTCGCAGGCCCAACCGGGCCACTCCCTCGGCCACGCGCTCCGGCTCCCGCGGGTCGACGGCCTGTGGCCGTCCGTGGGTCACGGCGCAGAACCCGCAATTGCGGGTGCAGACGTCGCCCAGCAGCATGAACGTCGCCGTACGGTGGCCCCAGCACTCGCCGACGTTCGGGCAGTGGGCTTCCTCGCACACCGTGTGCAGCCGCAGTTCGCTGACGAGCCGCTTCGTGTCGAAGAAGGTCTGGCCCGACGGGGCCTTGACCTTGATCCACTCCGGATGCCGGCGCGCTACGCTCATGGCCGGCACGCCTCGCGCGCCGCCGCCGTGTACCCAAACACGGCACGGAACTCCTGCTCGAAAACCGCCTGCACAACCTCCATCGGTGGGACGCCAGTCGCCAGTTCTCGGGCCAGCGAGGTGACCCGCATGCCCGGGACCCGGCACGGAACGACGGCCTCGAAGAAGCGCAGATCCGTGTCGATGTTCAGGGCGACGCCGTGGAAGGTCGTCCACCGGC
>Ga0316622_100000768_pt1 | contig 19674 bp, 21 predicted proteins | sample OWC_Aug_OW2_C1_D_FD_207646 | JGI IMG/M metagenome (GOLD analysis project Ga0316622, IMG submission 207646) | Wetland soil microbial communities from Old Woman Creek delta, Ohio, United States - OWC_Aug_OW2_C1_D5_C | ecosystem: Environmental > Terrestrial > Soil > Wetlands | place: USA: Ohio... | reverse complement strand
GCTGCTCGTGCCCGCGCTCTTGGTCATTTTGTACAACTTCATCCGGCTCTACCACCGGTTCTACATGCCGTCTCGGGCAATCTCTCCGGGGCCTCCCTGGGCATCCCAACTCCAGGTATCGGTCGAGATGGCCAACATTCTGGCGGGATTGATCGTTCTCGCCCTGGGATATAGACGCCTGAAGGGGGCCGACGAGCGGCGCGGCTTGCGGCGGGTCTTCTTTGCAGCCCTGATTAGTTTCGGTGCGGTGGCGTTCTACTTGTTGATGCTCTCATCGAACTCCCCGGTTCTTCGCCAGATATCTGAAACCAAGGCAACTGACCTCGTTCTCCTGGTGCTCTGGAGTGTCTTTCCAGTTGTGTTCGCCCAGGCTGTGCTGCGCGCCGGCGCGCAACCTGCAAACACCACCGCGAGCGCTCGGTAGATCAGCGTGCGCTCCGGGCAGGGGCGGGTACCCGGCGCGGCGGTGGCCATCTTCTCTGCGAACAGAGAAGACGGAAAGCGCGGCGCTCGACTGGCACTGCTCGCAAGGAGAGGCTGGAGCTGACCTGGTAGCGCGTACGGGATTCGAACCCGTGTTACCGACGTGAGAGGCCGGTGTCCTGGACCCCTAGACGAACGCGCCGGGGACGGGGAAATCTATCGAAAACGAGGCCTTCGGCGCAAGGCGAGGCGGCTTGGGGCAGGGGCTCCGCAGCGGTGCCCCCGGGGCTTTCGCGGTGCGCCGGGACCGCTCAGGTCTGGCGGAAGACGATCTTGACCCCGTCCGGGTCGTGGGTCTCGAACACCAGCGCGCCGTCGGGGTCGGGGCGCAGGCCGCCCGGGATGTTGCGGTCGCGGAAGATCAGGTCCTCGTAGGCCTTTTCGGCCGAGGTCACGGTGAGCACGACGGTCAGCTTCTGCTGCGGCCCCTGGTAGTCGAACGACTCCTCGCGACCGGCCTCGAGGCCGTGCGGGCGGCCGAGCACCTCGATCGCGCCCGTGCCGGCGGCGAACAGCGCGCCGCGTCCGGCCTCGCGGTCCCAGCTCTGCAGGCGCGGCAGCGCCAGCGTCTCACCGTAGAAACGGCAGGAGCGATCGAAGTCGCGCGCGCGCACCACGACGCGGAATTGCCGGATCTCCATGGTTCGTCTCTTTCTCGGAGCCTCGTGCCGGAGCTTCCGCCGCGGATCCTCTCACGGCGCCGCGCGGGCGTCGAGGCCGGTGGTATCGTAGCCGACCGTGACGCCGATGACCCCCGCGCGGGCGCTCCTCGCACTGGCGTTCGCGGGGGTGGCGCTCGCCGCCGCCCAGGAGACTCCCCCCGAGACGCCCCCCCCGCCGCCCGTCGTGGTGGCCGCCGGGACGGGCGTGCTGGCAGTGGCCGGCGCCAGCGAGGTGCCGCTGCCCTGGGTGGACACCGCCGAAGGCACGCTGATCGCGCTCGCGCCGGTGGCCGCCGTGCTCGGCGGGCGGCTCGAGACCGGCACGCTGGGAGTCAGCTACACGCTGACCGTGGGCGACGTCGGCTTCGTGCTCGCCCCCGGCAGCCCGGCGCTCACCCACGGCACCGAGATCCTGACCCTCTCGCGCGGACCCCTCGAGTGGGAGGGGCTCCTCTACGTGCCGCTGGACTTCGTCGAGAGGAGCTACGGCGGGCTGGTCGGCGCGCACGTCGCCTGGGACGGCGCCGCACGCCGCCTGACCCTGACGCGCCCCGAGGTACGCGAGCTGCCGGTCGAGCTCTCGCTGGTGAACGTCGAAGGGGTGACCACCGTCGTGCTGCGCCTGCCCGAGACGGTCCGCTACCGCGTCGTGCGCGGCACGGATTTTCTCGACGTGGTACCGGTGGGGGACCGTTTCCTGCCCGCCGCGACGCGCACGCTCGCGGACGACCCGTACCTGCGCGCGGTGCGCGTGGCGTCCGATCGCGTCCGGCTCGAGCTGGCGGCGGACGTCGAGGCCGACGAGTACGCCCTGCGCGATCCGTTCCGGGTGGTGATCGACCTGTTCCGCCCCCGGGCGGCGCCGATCGGCCCGCTCGGCACGCCCGCGCCGCCGGTGCGCGGCCGGGGCGTGCGCACCGTGGTGGTCGACCCGGGCCACGGCGGCGACGAGACCGGAGCGATCGGCCCCTCCGGCACGATGGAGAAGGACCTGACGCTCGCGATCGCGCGCGAGCTCGCCGAGCGGCTGCGCGCCACGCTCGGCCTCCAGGTGGTGCTGACGCGGGACGAGGACATCGCGGTGGCGCTCGACGCACGCTCCGCGCTCGCCAATCAGCAGAAGGCCGATCTGTTCCTCTCCGTGCACCTGAACGCCACCGTGGCGGGCCGGGCGCGCGGCGCCGAGACCTACTTCCTGTCGCTGCAGGCGACCGACGAGCGGGCCGCCGGTCTGGCGGCGACCGAGAACCTGACCGGCGGCGCGCCGGCGTCGCCGGGCAGCGAGGAGTTCGATCTCCAGCTCCTGCTCTGGGATCTCGCCCAGAGCCGGCATCTCGCGTCGAGCCAGCGCCTCGCCACCTTCATCCAGGAAGAGCTCAACCGTGCGCTCGAGCTGCCCGACCGCGGCGTCAAGCAGGCGCCGTTCCGGGTCCTGACCGGAGCCGCGATGCCCGCCGTGCTGGTCGAGCTCGGCTTCCTCTCCAATGCGGAGGAGGAGAAGCGCCTGCGCGACCCCGCCTACCGGAGCGGCCTCGCCGAGACGCTGGTGCGCGCGGTGGCGCGCTTCAAGTCCGAGCTCGAGGGCGCGGGCGCGGCGGCCGGGGCCGATCCGTGAGCCGGCGCGCCGCCGCGTTCGTGCTCGCGGCCGCGCTCCTGGTGGTGGCGCTCGGTGCGTACTGGGCCTTCGAACGGCGCGCGCTGCGGCGGGGCGCGCCGCCGGTGGCGGCCGAGCCGTCGCCCGCCTCGCCGGCGGCCGAGGCGACCGAGAGCTGGGCGGCGACGCTCTGGCTGCCGTCGGAGTCGGGCCGGCTGGCAGGCCAGCCGGCCACGCTGGCCAGCGGCGCAGGCGCGCGCGCGCGCGGCGAGGCGGTGCTCTCCGCGCTGCTCGCCGCGCGGCCCGAGCCGCCGCTCGGGCCCGTCTTCCCGGGCGCGGTCAAGGTCGGCCGCCTGCTCCTGGTCGACGGCACCGCCTACGTGGACCTGCGCCCCGAGGACGGAGGCGAGCCGCCCTCGACCGGATCGACGCTGGAGCTCCTGCGCGTCTACTCGGTCGTCCATACCCTGGTGCGCAACGTGCCCGAGGTGCGTCAGGTGGTGTTGATGTGGAACGGCGTCCAGCGCCGGGGCTTTCCCGGGCATATCGACACCGCGCGTCCGCTGGTGCCCCTGGCTGCGCTCGAGGGCTCGTGAGCGACCCGCGCCCGATCGGCGTGTTCGACTCCGGCGTGGGCGGGCTCACGGTCGCCGCGGCGCTCTCGCGTGCGCTGCCCGGCGAGTCGATCCTCTACCTGGGCGACACCGCGCGCCTGCCCTACGGCACGAAGTCCGAGCTCACGGTCGCGCGCTACACGCAGACCAACGTCGACTTCCTGGCCGGGCGCGGGGTCAAGGCCGTCGTGGTGGCCTGCAACACCGCCTCCGCGCTGGCCCTCCCCCACCTCGTCACCGCCCTGCCGGTGTGGGGCGTGATCGAGCCGGGCGCCCGTCGCGCCGCCGCGATCTCGGCCGGGCGCGTGGGCGTCATCGCCACCGAGTCGACCGTGCGCTCGGACGCCTACGCGCGCGCGTTGCGCGCGCTGCGCGCCGATCTCGAGGTCCGCTCGCAGGCCTGCCCGCTGCTGGTGCCGCTGGTGGAGGAGGGCTGGTTCGACGACCCGGTGACGGTGGAGGTGCTGCGGCGCTACCTCGAGCCCCTGCTCGAAGCGGCGATCGACACCCTGGTGCTCGGCTGCACCCACTACCCGCTGCTGGTGCCCGCGCTGCGGCAAGTGGTCGGCGAAGGCGTCGCGCTGGTGGATTCGGCGGCGGCGGTCGCCGCCGAAGTGGCGCGTGATCTCGAGCGCCTCGGGCTGCGCTCGGAGCACCGGGAGGGCGAGGACCACGTGTGCGTCACCGACGCGGTGGAGAGACTCGCGCGCCTCGCGCGCGAGATCCTCCATCGGCCGGTGCGGCTCGAGCTGGTCGACCTGGGCGACGGTGGAGGCGGGACCCGATGAGCGAGGCGGAGCGGAAGCGGGAGGGCGGACGCGGCCACGACGAGCTGCGGCCGACGTCGATCGAGATCGAAGTCTCCAAGTGGGCGGAAGGCTCGGCGCTCGTCACCACCGGCGACACCCGGGTGCTGGTCACGGCCTCGGTCGAGACGCGCGTGCCGGGCTTCCTCGCCGGCAGTGGCCGCGGCTGGCTCACCGCCGAGTACTCGATGCTGCCGCGCGCAACCTCCACGCGCTCCGCGCGCGAGGTCGTCCAGGGCCGGCCCTCGGGGCGCACTTCGGAGATCCAGCGCCTGATCGGTCGCGGGCTGCGCGCCGGCGTCGATCTCGCCGCGCTGGGCGAGCGCACGCTGACCATCGACTGCGACGTGCTCCAGGCCGATGCCGGGACGCGCACCGCCTCGGTTACGGGTGGCTGGGTCGCGGCGGTGCTCGCGCTGTCGAAGCTCTACCTCGCCGGCGACCTCGCCGCGTGGCCGGTGGTGGCGCAGGTGGCGGCGGTGTCGGCGGGCGTCGTCGGCGGCTCGGTCCTGGTGGACCTCGACTTCGCGGAGGATCAGAACGCCGAGGTGGACGTCAACGTGGTGGCGACCGTCGACGGCCGGCTGATCGAGGTCCAGGGCACCGGCGAGCGGCGCGCCTTCGAGCGCGCCGAGCTCGACCGCGTGCTCGATCTCGCGCTGGCCGGCGTCGCCGAGCTCGGCCGCGCCCAGCGGGGCGCCCTCGCCGAGCGGCTGGCCGCGGTCGAGGAGCGCCGCGCGCGCGGCCGCCGGGCGCCCTCGCCGCCACGTCCGGAGCGCGGGCTATGGGGCCCGCCCGGAGGCAAGGCCTAGTCGACCCGTGCCGAGAGCGGGACCACGAGCTCGGGCATCGTGGCGCTGCTCGTCTCGATGCGCAGCTCGCCTTCGACGCGGCCCCTGGGCAGCGTGGGCGCGAGCTCGACGACCACGCGCCAGCGCTTGCCGGCCTCGACCACCTCGGGCCGCGCGCTCACGCCCTCGACGCTGGCGGTGACCGAATGCACCTCGACCGGCTCGGTGCCGAAGTTGATCAGCGTGAGCACCATGCGCCGCGCCTGGCCGGCAAGCGAGAGCTCCCCGAACGCCGCGGAGCCCGGCGTCAGGTGGAGCACGGGGCGCACGACGCCCGAGAGCGGGATCTGGAGCTCGGCCTGCTGCGCGTGGTTCGTGCGCACGATCAGGAAGTCACGCAGCGGGCCGATCGGCGCGTCGGCGCCCAACGTCGCCTCGACCCGCCACTGGCGGCCGGCGGCAGTCGCGACGCGCTCCGCCTCGCTCGCCTCCCGCACGCTCGCGCTGACGAATGGCAGCGTCGATTCGACGGCGGTGACCGCCAGGCCGGGCTCGTCCGGCGAGAAGACGGTCACGCCGACGGTGGGCGGGGGCAGGGTGCGGGTGTGCACGAAGCGCACGTAGGAGGGCTCCGAGAGCAGATGTGCCTCGACCTCGGCCTGCACGGTCAGCAGCAGCCGGGGATGGAGCGGGTCGTTGGACAGGACGGTGAGCGACTTCGAGATCGCCCCCGAGAACGCGGTGGTGTCGACCACGGCCGCGACCTTGCCGGTGGCGCCCGGCGCGACGCTGCGATCGAAGGAAGCGACGGTGCAACCGCAGGCGGGCTGCACGTCGCGGATCTCGAGCGTCCCGGGGCCGCGATTCTCGAGCACGAACTCGACGCGGATCCGCTCGCCGCGCGAGACGCGCCCGGCGTCGATCACCGGCTTGTCGACCGCGAGAGCCGGTGCTTTCTCGGACTCGGCGGGCGGCGTCGCGGCAGGGACCTCGGCGCCGGCGGCGGGCGCGGTGGCGGCCGGTGGCGGAACGGCGGGCGGCTCGGCCTGGGCGGACAACGGCGGCGCCGAGAGCGCGGCGAGGAGCAGGTAAAGGCACAGGAGCGCGGACGGGCGCATGTGGTCCTCCTTCGGATCCCGAGCCGCGATGCTACACTCGAGGCTCGCCCGAGGCGATCCGTTTGCCCGCTCCGCAGCCCCTGGACATCCACCTGATCGCGATCGGCGGCACCGGCATGGCGCCGCTCGCCTGCCTGCTCGCCGCCGACGGTCATCGCGTGCGCGGGTCGGACGCACCCCTCTATCCGCCCATGTCGGCGCTGCTCGAGCGGGCGGGCATCGTGCCCCGGATCGGCTACGATGCGGCTCACCTGGAACCGCGCCCCGACCTCGTGGTGGTCGGCAACGCGGTGCGCCGCGACAATCCGGAAGCGGTCGAGGCCGAGCGCCTGGAACTGGCGCGGCTCTCGATGCCCGAGGCGCTGGCGCGCTTCTTCCTCGCCGACCGCAGGCCGCTCGTGGTGGCGGGCACCCACGGCAAGACGACCACTTCCGCGCTGGCCGCCTGGGTGTGGACGCGCTGTGGGCGCGATCCCGGCTTCCTCATCGGCGGCGTGCCGCTCGATCTCGGCGAGAGCTTCCGTCGTGGCGGAGGCGCGCGCTTCGTGGTCGAGGGCGACGAGTACAACGCCGCCTATTTCGACCGCGGTGCGAAGTTCCTCCACTACCGGCCCGACACCGTGCTGCTCTCCTCGGTCGAGTACGACCATGCCGACCTCTACCCCGACCCGGGCACGCTGGTCGAGGCGTACCGGAAGCTGGCGCGGCTGCTTCCGCCCGCCGGGCTCCTGGTGGCGTGCGGGGACTCGCGCGAGGTGCGCGAAGTGGCGCGCGAGGCGCGCTCGCCGAGCGTCTTCTACGGTGCCGGTGCCGACAACGACGTGCGCTTCCTGGAGCCGCCGCGCGCCTCGGCCGCGGGTGTGCGCTTCACCGTCGTCGAGCGCGACGGCGCGCGCTTCGAGCTCGGGCTCGGGGTGTGGGGGGAGCACAACGCGACCAACGCCCTGGCGGTGTGGGCCGCCGCGCGCCACGAGGGCCTGGAGCCGGAGCAGGTCGCGGAGGCGTTCGCGACATTCCGCGGCGTCGCGCGCCGCCAGCAGGTGGTGGGCGAAGCGGGCGGCGTGACGGTGGTCGACGACTTCGCCCACCACCCGACCGCGGTCGCCAAGACGCTCGAAGCCCTGCGCTCGCGCTTTCCGGGACGTCGCCTCGTCGCCTGCTTCGAGCCGCGCAGCCTGACCGCCGGGCGCGCGTTCTTCCTCGACGGCTACCGCTCGGCGTTCCGCGCCGCCGACGAAGTGCTGCTGGCGCCGATCTACCACCGCGACCGGCTCTCGGAGGGCGAGCGCCTCGATCTCGCGACGCTCGCCGACGACCTCGCACGGGCCGGCATCCAGGCCGAGCCGCTGTCATCGGTCGAAGCCGTGCTCGAGCGCGCCCTCGAGCGTGCCCGTCCGGGCGATCTCGTGGTGACGATGTCCTCGGGCTCGTTCGGCGGCCTGGCCGGCCGGCTCGCCCGGGCGCTGGCCGGGCGCGTGGGCGAGGACTTTCCGACGCCCGCTGCGGGTTGAGGCCCCGGAAATGGCTCTGCTACCATTGTCCTGGCACCCTGAGCGCAGCGACCGACCGGCGACGAACCGTCCGAGCCCATGACCTATCCCGGGAACCCCTCGCTCTCGCCCGACGTCCAGCGCCGCATCCTCACCACGTACCGCCAGTCGTTGCAGAGCGCCCAGCAGGGCAACCTCGACGAGGCGCTCCTGGGCTGCGACTTCGTGCTCCGCCTGGATCCGCAGTTCGGCGCCGCGCGTACGCTGCAGCAGATGATCTCGGCGCGCAAGCCGCCGGAGGCGTTCGCCGAGCTGCTCGCTGCGCTCGACGGCACGGCGGCTCCGCCCGGCGCCTCGGACCTGCGCTCGAGCTTCACCCAGATGCTCGCCGAGCGGCGATTCGCGGAGATCCTCAACGCCGCCGAGCGCGACAAGCGGCTGGTCTCCGCGGACCCGGAGCTGGCGCGCCTGGTCACGGAAGCGCAGTCGCGCTACGAGGCCGACCCCTACGTGGCCAAGTTCGCCGACGCCGCCGCGCTTGCCATGCGCACGGGCGAGCGCGAGGAGGCGCAGCGACTGATCGACAAGGCGCGGTCGCTCGACGCCACCCATCCGCGCATCGTCGAGCTCGACGAGATGGTCGCGCACTACTCCGATCCTTCGCGCGAGATGGGTGGACGCCGTCGGGGAATCGCCGTCGAGGAGGAGGAGCCGGCCGCGAGCGCGCCGGCCGAGGAGGCCGCCGGTGCCCCGCTCGAGCTGCCCGAGCTCGATTTCTCCTTCGGCGACCTGGCCGCCGAGTCGGGGGCAGGCGCCGAGGGCGCCGGGAGCGGTGACGAGGAGCTCGGACGGCCCGCCGAGGAGACCTCGGGGCGCATCGCCGGCCTGCTCACCGAGGGCCAGGCGGCCTTCGATCGCGGCGAGTACCAGGGTGCCATCGACGCCTGGTCCCGCATCTTCCTGATCGACATCGACCATGAGGAGGCGGCGCGCAAGATCGAGCGCGCGCGCCAGCTCAAGTCCGAGCGCGAGCGCGAGATCGAGGAGATCTTCCACGACGGCGTCGGGCGCTTCGACGGCGGCGACCTCGCCGGCTCGCGCCAGGCCTTTCAGCGCGTGCTCGGGCTCAATCCCGGTTACGCGCTCGCCCGCGAGTACCTCGAGAAGATCGAGGAGCGGGAGAGCGGCGTTGCGTTGCCCGGCGCAGGGCTGCCCGAGCTCGCGCCGCTGCCGGGCGCGGCCGCCGCGCCGCCGAAGGCGGGCGATGCGAAGCGACGACCGAGCGGAGAGCTGCCGCTGCCGGTCGAGCGGCCAGCCGCGCGGGAGTCGCCGCGCCGTGCGGTCGGCTCGGGCTACGCCGCCAAGGCGCGTAAGTCGGGCACCGGCGTGTCGCTGCGATTCGTCGCCATCGGCGGTGCCGTACTCGCGCTGCTGGCGGTCGCGGGCTGGCTCCTGTTCACGCAGCGCGAGCGGCTGTTCCCGAACGCGAAGTCGACGCCGACGCCCGCCGCGCCGGCCGAAGCCGACCCGATTCTGCGTGCGCGCGAGCTCCAGGAGCAGGGCAGGACGGCGATGGCGGTGGCGCAGCTCCGGCTCGTGCCGCCCCAGGACTCCCACTACGCGGAAGCGCAGTCGCTGATCTCCCAGTGGGAGAAGCTCGCCGCCCCGGCTGCCACGGAAGTGGACGCGCGGCTGGTGGCGCGCCGGCGGACGCTGCTCGAGCAGGCACAGGCGTCGATCGCCGACGGCGAGCACTTCCGGGCCCGCCGCCTGTTCGCGCAGGCCGCGGAGCTGGCGCCGCTCGACGGCGACTGGGCGCGGATGGCCGCCGCCGCGGAGGAGAGGCTGCGCCCGCTCTCGGGAGAGCTGCAGCTGTTCAAGGACGGCGACTACGAGTACCTGGTGAGCCAGCTCTGGCGGCGACGCGAGGCGGACCCCAACAACCGCGACGTCTCGCGCATGCTGGTCGACGCCTACTACGACCTGGGCGTGCTCGACCTGCAGCGCGGCGATCCGGCGGGAGCGCGCGAGAAGTTCCGCGAGGCGCGCGCCATCGACGGTTCCGACCCCGGGCTGCAGCGACTCGAGCGATTCGCCACCGGCTACGAGAAGAAGAGCCAGGACCTCCTCTACCGGATCTTCGTCAAGTACCTGCCCATGCGATGAGCGAGACCCCGCACGAAGAACCGGGTCTGTTCGACCTCCCGCTCACGCCCGGACGGACGGACGAGCCGGGGGCCGCGGCCCCGGCCCCGGCGCGGCGGACTCGCCGGGCCGCCGGCGAACGGCCGGAATCGCTGCCGCTGTTCACCGTCGAGGAGCTGGAGGGGCCGCCGCCGGTCGAGGAGCGAGTCGAGAGCGAGGCGAGCCGCCCCATACCGCGGCTGCGCGCGGTGGCGGTCGAGCCGGAGCCACCCGCCCGACCCGGGGCCCCGCTCGGGGCTCGCCTGCGCGCCTCGGCCGGGGACCTGCTCGTGCTCGCCGCGGTGGCGACCCTGGCGATCGCCGGCGCGCGTGCGCTCGGCGCGCCGGTCGCGCCGGCGGCCGCGCCTGCGCTGGGGGTCTTCCTGCTCGCCTGGAGCTTCCTCTACTTCGTCGTCTCGCTCGCGTTCTGGGGCCAGACTCCCGGCATGGCCTGGGCGGGACTCATCGCGCGCGTCGGAGAGAGCGAGCCGCTCTCCTTCGGTCAGACCGCGCGGCGCTGGGTAGCCACCTGGCTGACCTGGGCCTGCGCCGGCCTGCCAGGCCTGCTCGCCCTGACCGGCCGCTCGCTCGCCGACCGCATGTCCGGCTCGCGCACCTACGCGCTCTAGGCGCGGGCGCGCAGCACTCCGAACGCGACCACCAGATTGCCCGCCGCGGTGGCGAGCGCGAAGGCGATCAGCGGGGGCACCCCGGGCACGAGCGCCGCCACGCCGCCCACCTGGTAGACGATCCCCGCCAGCCGCTGCGCGCCCAGGGCGAGCCCGCCGAGTGCGAACAGCGAGTGACCGAGCAGCAGCAGCCAGAGCGCGGGCAGCAGCGCCTCGCGTCCGGCGGCGAGCAGGGCGATGGAGAGCGCGGCGCCGACCAGCGACAGATTGCCCTGCACGCGCATGGCCCAGGCGCCGAGCGCCGAGGATCCGAGGCGGCGCCGGGCGGAGAGCAGCACCGTGCCTTCGACCAGCCCGCCCGCGAGCACCGTGAGCGACCAGAGCGCGAGCACGGCGGGGACCCCGCCGGCGGCCGCGACGCGGCCGGTGGCGAGCGCGGCACCGGGCAGCAGCGCGGCCCACGCGAACCAGGGGAGAGGCGAGGAGAGATAGGGCCGGCTGGCGCGGCGGAAGGCCGCCTGGACGCCGGCCAGGTCGTCGCGCGCAGCGCCGTCCGGCGGCCCGGCACCGAACGCCGGGTCGTACTCGGAGCTCACGCGCGGGATTCGATCACGGAACGCGAAGGAGGGGAGAGACGGACCGAGGTCCGTCCCTCCCCGGTGCGCGCGCGGGTCAACGCCCGCCGAGAACGATGCGCACGGCGACCTTCTCGGAGTCCTGCTCCCGGTAGGTCACGGAGACCTTCTCGCCCACCTTGAGATCGCCCCACACCGCGGCGTTCTCGCCGCGCGAGAAGCGAGTGGAGTTCTCGGTGCGGAAGACGACCTGTCCGGCGTCGCCCTTCACCGTGACCGTCTTCCTGGCGGCGTCGAGCGCGACGATCTCGCCCTGGAGCACCATCTCCCGCGCGGCGGGCGCCTGGTCGGACGGAGTCGCGGCGTGGTCGCCGGCGACGCTCGCGAGCGCGCCGCCGCTGAGAAGGAACGCCCCGGTCAGGAGCACTGCTGCGGCCTTCTTCATCGCGTCATCCTCCCCGGGGCCGCGGTCGCTCGTGGAGTCCGTTCTCCCGTCGCGCCGAACCCCGAGCAGTCCGCCCCGAGCAGGCTCGATGCCAGCTCGAGCCCGGCGGGCTCAACTGTCTCCGAGCAGGGGACTTGCGTTGGGAGCGCAGAACCGGAGCACGGTCCGCGTGCCGGCGGGCCGCGCCGTTCTGACGACCTCGAACGAGGTCGGTCAGTGGCCGTGGCGGCCGATGGCGCGCGCGCGCTCGAGCGCGCGCAGCTTCCGACGCCAGGCGTCGTCGGAGCCGGCGGAGAGGTCGCGCGCGGCCACCAGCGCGTCGCGGCTCGCCGACCTGGTGAGCTCGGCGGGGTCGGAGGCTTCCTCGGTGAGGACGGTGAGCCGGTCCTCGACCATCTGCGCGAACCCGCCGGAGACGAACAGGCGTCGCTCGCCGCCGCCCGACTGCTCGACGCGCAGGATCCCGGAGCCGAGCTGGACGAGCAGCGGCGCACGCCGGGGCAGCACGCCCATCTCGCCGTCGTAGGCGGGCAGCGCCACGAACCTGGCTTCGACGTTGAGCACCTCGCGCTCGGGCGTGACCACCGCGACCCGGAATGCGCCGGCCATGATCAGGCGGCCTCGATCTTCTCGGCCTTGGCGGCCGCTTCCTCGATCGCGCCCACGTACATGAAGGCCTGGTCGGGGAGGTGGTCCCACTTGCCGTCGCACAGCTCCTCGAAGGAGCGGATGGTGTCCTCGCGCTTGCAGTAGTTGCCCTTGAAGCCGGTGAACTGCTCCGCCACGAAGAAGGGCTGCGAGAGGAAGCGTTCGATCTTGCGCGCGCGGCGGACGATGACCTTGTCGTCCTCGGAGAGCTCGTCGACGCCCAGGATGGCGATGATGTCCTGCAGGTCCTTGTAGCGCTGGAGGATCTGCTGCACTCGCCGGGCCACGCGATAGTGCTGCTCGCCGACGCTCTCGGGCGAGAGCAGGCGGCTGGACGAGGCCAGCGGGTCGACCGCCGGGTAGATGCCCTTCTCGGCGATCGAGCGCTCCAGGTTGACCGTGGAGTCGAGGTGGGTGAAGGCGTTGGCCGGCGCCGGGTCGGTGTAGTCGTCGGCCGGCACGTAGATGGCCTGGATCGAGGTCACCGCGCCGCGCCGGGTGGAGGTGATGCGCTCCTGGAGCTCGCCCATCTCGGTCGCGAGCGTGGGCTGGTAGCCGACCGCCGAGGGCATGCGGCCGAGCAGGGCCGAGACCTCCGAGCCCGCCTGCGTGAAGCGGAAGATGTTGTCGATGAACAGGAGGGTGTCGGATCCGGTCTGGTCGCGGAAGTACTCGGCCATGGTGAGCGCGGAGAGCGCGACGCGCAGGCGCGCGCCCGGCGGCTCGTTCATCTGCCCGAAGACCATCACGGTCTGGTCGATCACCGACTTGCCGGTGTCGCCGATCTTGGCCTCCTGCATCTCGAGCCAGAGGTCGTTGCCCTCGCGCGTGCGCTCGCCGACGCCGGCGAAGCAGGAGTAGCCGGAGTGGAAGCGGGCGAGGCGGGCGATGAGCTCCTGGATGATGACGGTCTTGCCCACGCCGGCGCCGCCGAACAGGCCCGCCTTGCCGCCGCGCACGAGCGGGCAGAGCAGGTCGATGACCTTGATGCCGGTCTCGAAGATCTCGGTCTTCGAGGACAGCTCCGACATCTCGGGCGGCGGCTGGTGGATGACGCGCCGCTCGTGGGCGACGATCGGGCCGCGGTCGTCGATCGGTTCGCCGACCAGGTTGAAGACGCGGCCGAGCGTTTCGATGCCGACCGGCACCGAGACCGGCTCGCCCACGTCCACGACCTCCTGGCCGCGCCGCAGGCCATCGGTCGAGCCGAGCGCCACCGCGCGCACCTGGCCGCCGCCCAGGTGCTGGGCGACCTCGCACCAGAGGGTCTCGCGGCTGGTCACGCCGAGAACCGTGCGCTCGACGTCGATCTTGAGCGCGTTGTAGAGGGCCGGCAGGTGGTCCTCGGTGAAGCGCGCGTCCAGGGTCGAGCCGATGACCTGGGTGATCGTTCCGACGTTGGGGGTCGTCATCTGGAAACCTCTCAAGCCAGGGCGTTGGCGCCGCCCACGATGTCGAGCAGCTCCATCGTGATGTGGGTCTGGCGCGCCCGGTTGTACTTGCGGGTCAGGCTCTTGATCATGTCCTCGGAGGCGTCGGTGGCGGCCTTCATGGCCGCCATGCGCGCCACCTGCTCGGATACCGCGGCATCGAGGAAGGCCTGGAAGAGCCTCACGCGCACGGTCGCGGGCAGCAGCTCGGCCAGGAGGGATCCCGGATCGGGCCGGAACTCGTAGTCGATCGGCGCCTTGGGCTCCGAGCTCTCGAGCGCGGGACGGTCGGGCGCCAGGGGCAGCAGGGTCGCGATCTCGGGCCGCTGCCGGCCGGCGGAGAAGAAGCGGGTGTAGGCCACCGAGACACCCGAGATCCGGCCGGCGAGGAAGTCCGCCATGAGCCGGTTGGCGACGCTCTCGACCTGGTCGAAGCGTGGCATGTCGCCGATCGACGCGTCCTGCGCCGCCAGCGGGGTGCGGTGGAACCGGAAGAAGGCGATCCCCTTCTTGCCGAAGACCCGCAGCTCGTGAGGCCGCTCCGCCGCGCGCCACTGCTCGAGGCAGGCGGTCGTCGTGCGCAGGACGTGAGCGTTGTAGCCGCCGCACAGCCCGCGCGTCGAGGTCAGGACCAGGAGCGCGACCGGGGCGTCGGGATTCGCCGTGCGCATCAGCGGGTGGTCGATCTCACCGGCGCCACGCGAGAGATCACCGACCAGCTCGGCGAGCTTCTCGGTGTAGGGCCGGGCGGCCACCGCGCGATTGAAGGCGGTCTGAAAGCGCGCGGTGGCGATCAGCTGCATCGTCCGCGTGATCTTGCGGATGTTCGCGATCGACTTGCGGCGCTTGACGAGGACTCTGCGATTCGCCATGGCTCGGCTCGCGCCCGGTCAGGGCTTGATCGCCTCCTGGGCGCGTTTCACGAACTGGGCCTTGAAATTGGCCAGTACGTCGAGGAGCTTCTTCGAGAGCTCGCCCGACAGCTCGCCGGTGGCGCGCATCTCGTCGAGGATCTCGGGGAACTCGTGGCGCAGATGCTTGAGCATCTCGGCCTCGAACGAGAGCACGTCGGCGAGCGGCAGGTCGTCGAGCACGCCCTGGGTGCCGGCGAAGATCGAGGCCACCTGCGCGAACGTCTCGTAGGGCTGATACTGGGGCTGCTTGAGCAGCTCCACCATGCGGCGGCCGCGATCGAGCTGCTTCTGCGTGGCGGCGTCGAGGTCGGTGCCGAGCTGCGCGAAGGCCTCGAGGGCGCGGAAGGCTGCGAGATCGAGACGCAGCGAGCCGGCGATCTTCTTCATCGCCTTGCGCTGGGCGTTGCCGCCCACGCGCGACACCGAGATGCCGACGTTGACCGCCGGGCGGACGCCGGCGAAGAAGAGGTCGGGCTCGAGGTAGATCTGTCCGTCCGTGATCGAGATGACGTTGGTCGGGATGTAGGCCGACACCTCGCCCTCGAGGGTCTCGATGATGGGCAGCGCGGTCATCGAGCCGCCCGAGTCGGGGAAGCGGTGGACCCGGTAGGCGTCGGCGTCGGGCAGCGTGGCGCGGAAGGCCTCGGCGCGCTCGCGGCCGTGCGGGCGATGGTAGAGCCCGAGCTCGTCGTCCGGACGGACCTCGGGCGGCGCGGCGAAGCCCTGCGGATGCCGGAGCGCGAGCTCCCGATCGGTCGAGTCCTCCTTCGTCGCCCTGGGCACCACCGCGTACTCGTCGCGCAGCTTGACGGCACGCTCGAGCAGGCGGGAGTGGAGATAGAAGACGTCGCCCGGGTAGGCCTCGCGACCCGGCGGGCGACGCAGCAGGAGCGAGAGCTGGCGGTAGGCGGCGGCCTGCTTGGTGAGGTCGTCGTAGACGCACAGCGTCGCCCGCCCCTGCGCGTACATGAAGTACTCCGCCATCGCGGCGCCCGCGTAGGGCGCGATGTACTGGAGCGGCGCGGGATCGGAGGAGGCGGCCGAGACCACGATGGTGTAGTCCATCGCGCCTGCGTCGCGCAGCCGCTCGACGATGCCGACCACCGACGACTCCTTCATGCCGATCGCGACGTAGACGCAGATGACCCCGGTCCCCTTCTGGTTGAGGATGGTGTCGATGGCGATCGCGGTCTTGCCGGTCTTGCGATCGCCGATGATCAGCTCGCGCTGGCCGCGCCCGATCGGGATCATCGAATCGATCGCCTTGATGCCGGTCTGGAGCGGCTCGTTGACCGGCTGGCGCTGGGCGATGCCGGGGGCCTTGAACTCGATCGGCCGCCGGTGCGGCGTCTCGATCGGGCCGCGGCCGTCGAGCGGCCGGCCGAGGGGGTCGACCACGCGGCCGACCATGGCCTCGCCACACGGAATCGAGAGGAGCTGGCCGGTGCGCCGGACCTCGTGGCCTTCCTTGATGCCGAGGAAGTCGCCGAGGATGACCACGCCCACCGAGGCCTCCTCGAGGTTGAAGACCTGGCCGAAAGACCCGTCCTCGAAGCGCAGCAGCTCGCCCGAGAGGGCGTTGGACAGTCCGTACACGCGGGCGATGCCGTCGCCCACTTCGAGGACCTTTCCGACCTCGCCCAGGTCGAGCTCGGTGCGGAACGTCCGGATCTCCTCCGCAATGACCGAGCTGATCTCGTCGACGCGGAATTTCATCGCTTCACCTCGGGAGGCTGGCTCCTGCTCTGGATGATCTCGTTCGACGCGCGCTCGAGCAGCGCCGTGTGCAGCCGCTCGAGCTTGGTCTTGAGGGTGGTGTCGAATTTGGAATCGCGCACACGCACGACCAGTCCACCGAGCAGCTCGGGGTCGACGCGCTCGATCAGTCGGGCGGTGAGACCGGAGCGCCGCTTGACCGTCTCGCGCACCCGTTCGCGGTCGGCAGTCGAGAGCGCCACGGCGCTGGTCACCGTGACGTCGACGATGCCGCGCGCGGCCTGCAGCGCGCTGCGATAGGCGAGCGCGACCTCGGGCAGCAGGTCGGGCCGGCCCTTGCGGTTGAGCACCTGGTAGAAGTCGACCAGCACGTCCTGGGCGTGCCCGCGCAGGATCCTCTCGATCGCCGCCCCGCGCTGGGCCGGGCTGGCGAGCAGCGACAGGAACGCGCGCCGGAACGCCGGCTCACGGTCGCCGAAGGCGACGATCTCCTCGAGCTCGTCGAGCACCTCGTCGGCGCAGCCCTTCTCCTCGGCGACGCGCAGCAGCGCCTCGGCGTAGATGCCGGCCAGTCCCGCGCTCTTCTCGTCGCCGGGCATGCTCAGCTCGTCCTGCGCTCGATCTCGTCGAGGGAGTCGCGGATCAGGCGCTCGTGGTCGGCGCTCTTGACCTCGCGCTCGAGGAGCCTGCCGGCGATCTCGACCGCGAGCTTCGCCGAGACCTGGTAGAGCTCCTTCTTGGCCGCCTCGGTGGCGAGCTCGATCTCGCGGCGGGCGCGCTCCACGATGCGGCCGGCCTCGGCGTTGGCATCTTCTTCGATGCGGTGGCGGACCGCGTCGGCGTCGCGCCGGGACTCCTCGACGATCGCGGTCGCCTCGGCGCGCGCCGCGGTGAGCTTCTCGGTGTACTCGCGCAGCCGCGCCTCGGCCTCCTCGCGGTCCTTGCGCGCCTGCTCGAGCGAGCCGCGGATGAACTGCTCGCGCTGCTGGAGGCCGTGGAGGATCGGCCGCCAGGCGAACCGGCCGAGCACGAAGACGACCAGGCCGAAGATGACCAGGGTCCACAACACGTTGCCGAAATCGCCGGCGAACACGCCCGGCTGCCCACCCTCGCTGGCGAGGGCGGGCGCCGCGGCGAGCGCGCCCAGCGCGCCCGGCAGGATTCTCGATGACTTCATCGTCGCTCCCGTCGGAGCCCGGCCGCGCCTCTCCGGCGCGGGCGAGCCGCCGCTCGTCTGCTCTCGTCTACTTGATCGCCGCCAGGAAGCCGCCGAGCACCGCGAACAGGGCGGCGCCTTCGATCATGGCCGCGGTGACGATCATTGCGGTGTTGATCTGGCCGGCGACCTCGGGCTGCCGGGCCATCGATTCGACGGCCGAGCCGCCGACGCGGCCGATGCCCAGGCCGGCGCCGATCACGGCGAGTCCGGCGCCGATGGCGCCGCCCAGGTTGGCGAGGGCGTTGCCGGACGCCGCCGCGGTCGCGGCCTCGGCGTCGGCGGCGAAGGCGGCGGGAGCGAAGGCCAGGGCGAGGCCGGCGAGGGCGGCGATCCTTCCGAGCATGCTGCGGTTCATGTGCGATCTCCCTGTCGTGGAATCTGAGCCGGTGGCGTCAGTGATGGGCCGGAGCCTCATCGTGGTGTTCGTGGTGGACGTTGACCGACATGCCGATGAACAGCGCGGTCAGGAAGCTGAAGATGAAGGCCTGCAGGAAGGCGACGAAGACCTCGAGCAGGCTGATCGCGACCGCCCCGGCCACGACCAGCGCGCTGATTCCCAGGCCCGCGCCGAGCCCGAGCGCCGTGCCCGCCGAGAGGATGAGCCCTACCAGCACGCCGAGCAGGATGTGGCCGGCCATCATGTTGGCGAAGAGTCGGACGGCGAGCGCGAAAGTCTTCGCGCACAGGCCGATGATCTCGACCGGGACGAGCAGCCAGAACAGCCACCAGGGACCGGGGTTGAAGTGGCGGACGTAGTCCATGCCGCCCAGCCGCAGTCCGTTGGTGACCATCATGACCAGGGTGAGCACTGCGAGCGTGGCCGTGACCCAGATGTTGCCGGTGGCGGTGCCGCCGAGATGGAGGCCGGCGAGCGCCGAGACCGCCGCGAGCGGCAGCAGGCCGAGCACGTTGACCGTGAGCACGAAGAAGAACGCGCTCCAAACGTAGGGGATGAAGCGATCGGTGTGCTCGCCCAGCACCGGCTGCGCGACCTCTCTGCGCAGGTACTGGCAGACGGTCTCGAAGAAGTTGCCCCAGCCGGTGGGCACCAGGCGCCCGATCGCGTCGGAGCCCGCACGCCGGCGCACCATCGCGGGCACGAAGAGCACGAGCAGGATGCCGGCCAGGATCATCATCGTGATCTGGTCGGAGAGCACGGTGAGCTTGCCGCCGGGAGTGAGGAATCCGAGATCGGCGTCCACCTGCACCAGGGGGTGCTGGACGACGTGGCTGAGTGGGTTGTCCGCGGCCATCATGCGACTCCGGTCCTCGATTCCCCTATCGCGTCCCGCCGGCGTGGATCCACCGCACCAGCCAACGCGTCTCCACCACCAGCAGGGCGCCGTACGCCACCCCGACCCAGATCAGGAACGGCAACCGCGCCACCCCGGTCCCCAGCGCCACCACCAGCGTGCCCGCGAGCGCCCCGGCGGCGCGCAGCGCCATGCTCCTCGCCGCCACCGTCTGGGGCCGCTCGATCGGCCCGCGCGCCAGGGCCAGCAGCACCGGCGCGGCGCCCAGCGCGGCGCCCGCGAAGGCGACCGCGCACCCGGCGGCCATCGCGGTCCAGCCCCCGGGCCCGCCCAGCCGGGCCGTGGGCAATGCGCCGAGCCCGCCGACCACGGCGAGCGCGAGCGCCGTACCGCCGAGCCAGCTCGCGGCCGCGCGCCCGGCCGGGGTCATGAGCCGGCCCCCGGTCCGCGCCCGGACTTGCCGCGCTCGAGCTCGCGCGCGGCGGCGAGGGCGGTCCGGATCAGGTTGTACATCCCCCCTACGATCCCGACCGCCGCCAGGGCGACCAGGGCCCGGGGAGCGGTGCCGAGCTGGCGATCGATCCACCAGCCGAGCAGCGCCCCACCCGCGATCGAGGCCGCGAGCTCGAGCCCGAGCCCGGCGAGTCGCATCCACGCCTGCGAGGGTTTGCGTTCCGCCACCGAGAGCCCTCGAACCTGCCTGGAGCTCGAAACCGCTCGAAGGATGTCTGGGATCGACTCCAGCCGACCGCGGCGGGACCGGCCCCGCGGCCGGTGCCAGACGCCCCGAAACCCTATCAACGGCGGCGGGCGGATTCAAGCGCGGGCGGCCTCCCGGGGCGGCCGGGGCGGCGGCGATAGGATCGCCGCGGTCCGCGAGCGGAGATCCCATGAGCCAGGACAACGTGGCAGTGCTCAAGTCGCGCCTCGAAGCCGCGCGCGCCGGCGGCGGCGCGGAACGGGTCGAGCGCCAGCACCGGGAAGGCAAGCTCTCGGCCCGCGAGCGGGTCGAGCTGCTGGTCGACGCCGGCTCCTTCGTCGAGCTCGACGCGCTGGTCACCCACCGCTGCCGGGATTTCGGAATGGAGGAGCAGAAGGTGCCC
>Ga0316622_100000767_pt1 | contig 19676 bp, 15 predicted proteins | sample OWC_Aug_OW2_C1_D_FD_207646 | JGI IMG/M metagenome (GOLD analysis project Ga0316622, IMG submission 207646) | Wetland soil microbial communities from Old Woman Creek delta, Ohio, United States - OWC_Aug_OW2_C1_D5_C | ecosystem: Environmental > Terrestrial > Soil > Wetlands | place: USA: Ohio... | reverse complement strand
CGGCGTGTAGCCCTGGTTGGCCAGGCGCAACGTCTGGTCGTGGATGTAGCGGTACGTGTCGCGCTGCGACCGCAGGTATTCGAGCGCGCGCTCGTTGCCCCAGACCGGCCAGTGATGGCTGTTGAAGGCCACTTCCATGTCACCGAACCGCGCGGCTGCGTCGTCGATGTAACCGCTCCACTTGCGCGCATCGCGCACTTTCGCGCCGCGCAGCGTGTACAGGTTGTGCAGCGTGTGCGAGATGATCTCGGCGCCGCACCAGGCCTTGTGGTCCGGCAGGTAGAACGTCAGCTCCGCCGGCGCCTCCGACTGCGGCGCATTCTGGAAGACGAAGCGCACGCCATCGATCTCCATTTCCTGCGGCGTGCGGTCGATCAGCACCGTCGGCTCGCGGATGCTGATCGTGCCGCCCGTCGGCACGCCCTTGCCGAGCCCGGTATCGACGTGCCCGACCGGACTGCGCGGCAGCGCGAGGCCATACATGAACATTGCACGCCGGCCCATCGCAACGCCCGCGAGCACGTTTTCGCTGGTCGCTTCCTCCATGAAGCCGGCCGGGGCAATGACCGGCACCGTCGAAGGCCCGGCCGGGAGCACGCCTTCGATGCCGCCGAAGTGATCGACGTGGCTGTGCGTGAAGATCACGGCCGACACGGGCCGCTCGCCGAGGTGCCGGCGCGCGAGCGCCAGCGCGGCCGCGGCGGTCTCCTGCACCGTGAGCGGATCGACGACGATCCAGCCCGTGCGCCCCTCGATCAGCGTCATGTTGGACAGGTCGTAACTGCGCACCTGGTGGATGCCCGGCACGACTTCGTAAAGGCCGGGCCGCCCGTTCAATTTCGCCTGCCGCCACAGGCTCGGGTTGACCGTGGACGGCGCGTCGCCTGAGACGAACGCGTAAGCCTCGAAATCCCACGCCGTCGTGCCGTCCGATCCCGCGACCTTCAATGGCGCGTCGGTCGCGATGAAGCCGCGCTGCGCATCCTCGAAATCCTGCATTTCGCCCAGCGGCAAGGCGCTGGCAACCGCGGCATTGGCGGCGACCGTGTGACGGCTCGCGGCGCCGCTCGCCACGCCTGGCGTGCCCGGCGCATCAGGCGCCTTCGCGCATGCGGCCAGCACCGCGAAGGTCGCCGCCATCAGAACGATTCTCGAACGCATCAACGTTGCTTCCTTGTGCGCAGGCCAGGCGGTACTGTACCGGTCGTCCGACATGGAGGGATGCACTATGCAATTGCGTTACTTCGTCGCCGCGTTGGGGCTCATCATCGGCAGCGCGCAAGCGGGCGAGCCGGTGCTGATGTCCGCCGATTGGGGAGTCGCCGCCTGCGACGCGTGGAATGCCGACCCGGTGCTGACGCAGGACCTCGCCAAGAGCGGCTGGATCAAGAACGACAAGGGCCGCGGCTACAAGATCATGCAGGTGTTCCGCGAAGACTGCGGCGACAAGCCGACGGTCGAGCTGCGCGTGGCCCTCGAGGACGGCGCAGCGCGATGCGTTTACGGTGGCCCGGTCCAGCAGGACGCGCTCGACCGCGGCGCCGACTACGTGATGCACGCGAAGACGGCACGCTGGGTCGAGATGGGCAGCGGCGAGTACGGACCGATGAAGGGGATGATGCTCGGCCGACTCTCGTTCAGCGGGCCGTACTCCGAGGCGATGGGCAACATGGGACCCTTCACGAACTTCCTGCTGCTGGTCGGCAAGGTGCCGTCCGACACGACGACCTGTCCGCAGTGACGCGGCTGACTCAGAGCGGCGTGCGTTCCCGCAGCACCCACCACAGGCCACGCACGTCCGCACGCCACTCGCGCAGCACGCCGAGCAGCGCCAGTTCCTCCAGGCTCGCGACGATGCTGCTGGTCGCGGCGAGGTAGAACAGCCAGGGCTGAAACCCGAACAGGAACAGCACGCCGATGAAGAGCCCCAGGACATTCGCGACGATCTTCGACAGGTAGGTGTGGAAGCTCGACAGGCGCCGGTACCGCACCAGTGCCATGACGTTCTCGAACGCCCACAACCCGACCGCCAGCCCGCACAGCAGCGGGTGTTCGCGGATCACCTCCGGATGAAACACCCAGATGCCGTAGACACAGACGAACAACAGCATCGAATCGGCGACGGAGTCGAGCACCGCGCCGAGACGCGACTCGAGCGAGAATAGCCTCGCGACCAGTCCGTCCGCGATGTCGGTGAGCAGGGCCGGGATCAGCACCCAGGTGAACGCGGCTTCGTGCCCGGTGAACGCGAGCACTGCAAGCAGCGGGACCGCCGCGATCCGCACGCCGCTCAGCACGTTCGGCACGTGCCGCAAGACCCTGGAATGACGGACGGGCGCATTCATGGGGACGGAGCGCTCAGGGCCGGTAGTGAAATCCCCGCGGCGTCGACGCGAGCGCACCGGCCGCCAGGTCGGCAAACTCGCACAACCACCGCCGCGTCTCGGCGGGCGGGACGATTTCCTCGACGTAGAAGCGCTCGGCCGACCGGAATGGCGAGCGCAGCCGCTCGAGGCGCGCACGGATCTCGCGCTTGGCCGCCTCGGGGTCCGGCGCGGCCTCGATCTGCGCCTTGAAGGCCGCCTCGATGCCGCCCTCGGCCGGCAGCGAGCCCCAGTCACCGCTCGGCCACGCGATCCGGTAGCGGAAGCGCGTATGGTCCATCATGCCCGCGCCCGCGACGCCGAACGCACGGCGCAGGATCACGACGCACCAGGGCACGGTCGACTGGAAGATCGTCGCAATCGCACGCGTGCCGTCACGGATCGTGCCGGCCTTCTCGGCCTGCGAGCCGATCGTGAAGCCACCGACGTCGACGCAATGCACGACCGGCAAGCGGAACGTCTCGGCGAGCTCGACGAGCCGCGCCATCTTGCGTGAGGCGGCCGCCGTCCAGGTGCCGCCCATCTGCCCCGGGTCGCTCGCGATCACCGCGACCGGCAGCCCGTTGACGCGGGCGAGGGCCGTGACGATCGACCGCCCCCAGGCGCGGCCGATCTCGAACAGGCTGCCACGATCGAGCACGGCCTCGAGGATCGGACGGATCTCGTACGGCCAGCGACGATCCCGAGGGATCGTCGCATCGAGCCACGGCTCGGCTCGATCGGGAGGATCGTCGCAAGGGACGCGCACGGGCTGCGCTCCCGCCCGGCCGGGCAGGTAGGAAAGGAACCGGCGCGCCCGCGCAAACGCTTCCGCCTCGCTGTCGACCACGTCGTCGATGCTGCCGGTACCCGCATGCAACTCCGCCCCGCCCAATTGATCGGCAGTCACTTTCTCGCCGGCGGCGGCCACCACCGGCGGGCCCGCCGTGAACATCTGGCTCAGGCCGCGCACCATCAGCGAGTAGTGGCTCGCGACGAGCCGCGCGGCACCGAGGCCGGCGACGGGCCCCAGTCCCAGCGACACGACCGGCACCGCGCCGAGGTTGGCGACGACCTGGTCGAATCCCGGCACGTAGGGCACGTAGGTCGCGCCGAGTCGCTCGATCTCCGCGACCGAGCCGCCGCCGCCCGTGCCGTCGAGCAGGCGCAGCAGCGGCAAACCGTACTCCGCGGCCATCAGCTCCGCCTGCACGTTCTTCTCGTGCAGGTAGCTCTCGGACGAGCCGCCGCGATTCGTGAAGTCGTCGGCGCTCACCGCGACCGGCCGCCCCTCGACCGCGCCGCGGCCGACCAAGCAGCTCGAAGCGCGAAAGCCCGTCAACCGGCCCTCGGCGTCGTACTGGCCCTCGCCAGCCAGGCTGCCCCATTCCCGGAACGAGCCCGGGTCGAGCAGCGCGTCGATCCGCTCGCGCACCGTCAGCTTGCCCCGTGAGCGCTGCCGTGCGACGCGGTCCGCACCACCCATTTCCGCCGCGAGGGCCTGCCGGCGCCGCAGCTCCGCGATTTCGTCTTCCCAGCCGTTGCCGCTCATTCGTGCCGCCATCCGCTCGTCGTCGAAGCGGCAAAGGTGCGGCCACGCGGCGCAGGTTTGCAACTGCGGATTCCCCCGTCCCGGGCCTGCAACGGGGATGACGCGCGCCGTGGAAGCAAAGTAGGATGCGCGCTCCCTGCGGCCCGCGGCCGCCCTCCCCCGATTGCCTGCCAGGAGTTCCGTCGATGAATCGCCCGTTCGTGACCACTGCCGCCCTCGTCTTGACGCTGCTCGCCGGCCCGGCGACCCGGGCCGCCGAGCCTGCCGCCATGAGCGAGACGGCGCGGATGAACTACGCGCTCGGCTACCAGCTCGGGCGCGACCTCGCCGGAACGGATTTCCAGTCCGACGCGCTGCTCTCGGGCATCGCCGATGGCCAGAAAGGCACCCAGCCGAAGCTGAGCCCGCAGGAGATGGAAGCCGCGCTGAAGGGTCTCGAGCAGCGCATCACCGAGCAGCGCGCCAAGGAGCAGGCCGCGGTGGCCCAGCGGGCCGCGGCTGCCGGATCAGCCTACCTCGCCGAGAACGCGCTCGCGGCCGGCGTCAAGACCACGGCCAGCGGGTTGCAGTACCGCGTCGTCAAGGAAGGCACCGGGCGCGCGCCGACGGCCACCGACACGGTCACGGTCCACTATCGCGGCACGCTGGTCGACGGCACCGAATTCGACAGCTCGCACAAGCGCGGCCAGCCGGCCACGTTCCCGGTGAGCGGCGTAATCCCCGGCTGGACCGAGGCGCTGCAGATGATGAAGGAAGGCGCCCAGTGGCAGCTCGCGATCCCGCCGAACCTCGCCTATGGCGACCGCGGTCCGCTCGCGGGCCAGGTGCTGGTGTTCGACGTCGAGCTGATCAGCGTGGCGCCCGGCGCGCCGGCCGGCCAGTAAAGCCCGTACGCAGTCAGCCGCTGTTGCGCAGGCCCGCCGCGATGCCGTTGATCGTCAGGTGGATGCTGCGCCGGGTGCGTTCCTCGCGGTCGCCGGACCGGTAACGGCTCAGCAGCTCGACCTGGATGTGGTTGAGCGGATCGAGGTACGGGAAGCGGTTGCGGATCGAGCGCGCCAGCAGCGGATTGGCCTGCAGCAGGTGCCGGCTCCCGGTGATCGACAGCAGGTTCTGCACGGTGGCGTGGTGCTCGGCGCGCAGCCGCGGGAAGATCGCTTCGCGCAGGTCCGCGTCGCTGACGAGCCCGGCATACCGCGAGGCGATCGCGAGGTCGGTCTTCGACAGCACCATGTCCATGTTCGAGAGCAGCGTCGCGAAGAACGGCCACTCACGCCACATCTCCCGCAGCAGCTCGAGGCCGCCCGGATTCTCGGCGAGCCAGTTGTCCACCGCGGTGCCGAAGCCGTACCAGCCGGGCAGCATCAGGCGGCACTGCGCCCACGAGAAGACCCAGGGAATCGCGCGCAGGTCCTCGATCGCCGTGGACTTCTTGCGCGAGGCCGGCCGGCTGCCGATGTTGAGCTCGGCGATCTCGCTGATCACCGTTGATTCCCAGAAATAACGCTCGAAGCCCGGGGTCTCGTAGACCAGCCGCCGGTACGCCTTGAACGCGTGCGCGGACAACTCGTCCATGGCCCGGAAGAACGCTGGACGCGGCGCCGCGTGACGCTCGGGTAGCAGCGTCGCCTCGAACGTCGCAGCCACCAGGGTTTCGAGGTTGCGACGCCCGATGTCCGGGTTGCCGTACTTGGCGGCGATCACCTCGCCCTGCTCGGTGACGCGGATCTGGCCCTGCACGGCGCCGGCCGGTTGCGCGAGCACGGCCTGGTAGGTCGGTCCGCCACCGCGACCGACCGAACCGCCCCGGCCGTGGAACAGCCGCAGGCGGATGCCGTGCCGCGCGAAGACCTCGACCAGCGCGCGCTCGGCCTGGTAGAGCTCCCAGCCCGAGGTCAGGAAGCCGCCGTCCTTGTTGCTGTCCGAGTAGCCGAGCATCACTTCCTGCATGGCGCCGCGCGACCGGATCAGCCGCGCGTACAAGGGCAGCTGAAACAACCGGTCCATGACCCGCCCGGCGTTGCGCAGGTCGGCAATGGTCTCGAACAGCGGGACGATGTTGACGTCGAGCCGGCCCTCGCGCGGCCGCAGCAACCCGGCCTCGCGGGCGAGCAGCGCGACCTCGAGGATGTCGGAGACGTCGTTGGTCTTCGAGCTCGCCGCGCGTCTCGTCCGAGTAGTCGACGAATGGCGACAGCAGCGGTCGCGGCGTCGCGAGTTCCTGCGCGAGCAGCTCGACGCGCGCCTCCTCGCCGAGGCGCAGGTAGTCCACGTCGGGCTGCGTGGCCGCGAACAGCTCCGCGACCACGCGCTCGTGGACCTCGGAGTTCTGCCGCAGGTCCACGGCCGCCAGGTGAAAGCCGAACACGCTCGCCGCGCGGCGCAGGTGGCGCAGCCGGCCGCGCGCGAGCAGTGCCGAATTGTGGTCGACCAGCGAGCGGTGGATCACGTCGAGGTCGGCGGCAAATTCCGCAACGCACGCATACGGCGGAGCGTCGCCCACGGCATGGCGCATGGCCACGAGGTCATCGATCTTGCGTGCCGTCGCGGCCATGCGGGCGTACAGCCCGGTGAGCGCGCGGCGGTACGGTTCGTCCGAGCGTTGCGGGTTCGGGTCCGGGGAGCGCTCGGCCAGCGCGAGCAGCTCGGGGGAGGCCTCGATCACGGTCGTGGCACCCGGGATATCGGCGCCGAGCTCGTGCAGCTGCTCGAGGTACCAGGTGAAGATGCGGGCCGACTGCATGCGCAGCGTGCGACGCAGCACATCGGCGGTCACGTATGGGTTGCCGTCGCGGTCGCCGCCGATCCACGAACCCATGCGCAGGAACGGCTCCAGTCCGGCCGCGGCAAACGACGGATCGCGCCGGGCGAGTTCATCCTCGAGCATCGCGTACAGGCGCGGCAATTCGCCCAGGAACGTGTGGTCGTAGAACGCGATGCCGTTCACCACCTCGTCGATGACGGCGAGGCGTTGCCGGCGCAGCATCCGCGTCTGCCAAAGCGCGAGTACCGAGCGGCGCACCTCCTCGTCGTTCGCAGCCTGTTCCTCCGGCGTCAGCCGCGTTCGATCCCGCGTCTCGAGCAGCGCGGCGATCTTTCGCTCGGTGTCGAGCACGCTCTTGCGCTGCACCTCGGTCGGGTGCGCGGTGAGGACCGGGGCGATCAGCGCCGTCGCGAAAAACCCGGCGATCGCGTCGTGTCCGAGGCCCGCCGCTGCGGCACGCGAGAGCGCGTGCGCGAGGCTGCCCTCGCGTGCCACCGAGCCCGAGATCTGGTGCGCCCGCGAGCGACGGATGTGGTGCAGGTCCTCGGCGAGGTTCGCGAGATGCGAGAAATAGCTGAACGCGCGCACCACGATCAACGTCTCCGTGGTGCTCAGGCGGTCGAGGAGCGCCTCGAGCTCGGCTCGCGCAGACGCATCGTTGTCGCGGTGGAACGCGATCGAGCTGCGGCGGATCCGCTCGATCAACTCGAACGCGGCCTCACCCTCCTGGTCGCGGACGGTGTCGCCGAGCAGTCGCCCGAGCAGGCGGATGTCTTCCTTGAGCGGCAGGTCCTTGTCGGTCTCGTCGTTCAAGCGGCAATCCTCGCTGCAACCCGGCGCGGCGGAGGCTGCACCGGGTTTGCAGCAGAGGTTACGCGATTTCCGCAGCGGACACTCGCGCCATACCATGCTAGACGAGGGCTCGAGACCGCCAAGCGGAGCCCGCCCATGTCCGGACTGAAATCCATCGTCGTCGGCATCGATTTTTCCGGTTGCTCGCGGGCTGCCATGCAGCACGCCCTGAGGATCGCCGGCTGGTCCGGTGCCAGCGTACATGCGATCCACGTGGTGGATGTCCCGGCCGACCCGGCGGCTGAAGGGCTGCGCCTTTCAACTGCACAGCACGAGATCGGGGCAGCGCTTGCCGCCGAGGCGAGGGCGCGGTGGCCGGAGTTTGCCGCGAGCGTGCCCGGCGCGGCTGGCATGCATCTGGAGATCCGCACGGCCGGCCGCATCGAAGGCATCCGTCTTGAACTGGAGTCCCGGGCGGCGGACCTGCTCGTGGTCGGCGCGCGCGGCGCAGGGAAACCGAACGTCGGGCTCGGCACGCTGGCGACAGGGTGCCTGCGCAACGTGCCGACCGACGTGCTGATTGTGCGCGATAATTCCCCGATCCCGCTCCGGACCATCGTGGCCGGCATCGATTTCTCGTCGACGAGCCGGCGCGCGCTGGATGCGGCGGCACGCGTCGCGCGCGGCGAGGACGCGCGGCTTTACGCCGTGCACGTCGTCACCGCACCCGACGGCTCGTCGGAGACGGCCGCCCGCTTGTCCGCGGAACATGGCCCCGGGCTCGCGGAGTTCACGGCCGACGCGACCCTGGAACTCGCGGGCCTCGAGATGCGCAACGAAGTGTTCCCCTACCGCGGCCACCGCTCGGGACTGCTCGAATTCTGCGCGGTCGTGAATGCAGACCTGCTCGCCATCGGCACGCGCGGCCGCACGAACCTGCGCGACGTCGTGCTGGGCAGCACGGCTGAAAAGGTCATGCGCGACAGCGTCTGCGCGGTCTGGGCATCGAAGCCGCGGGACTGAACCGGATTACACGGCTGAAGCGCCTGCGGCACGCAGCATCGCGGCGATGCTGCGCTCGACGTCCGAGTCCGTCGTCGCCCAAGAGCAGACGCTGATCCGCATCGCCGCGCGCCCCTGCCAGACCGTCCCGCCGCACCAGCACGTGCCATCGGCCTGGATCGCGTCGATGACTCGCTGCGTGGTGTCCGCCGACCCGAACGAGACCAGCACCTGGTTCAGCACGACGTCGTTCAGGATCTCGTAGCCGGCTGCGCCGAGCAGTGCGGCGAAGCGCCGTGCCTGGCGGCAGTTGCGCTCGAACATCTCGGCGAGCCCTGAGCGCCCGAGCGAGCGCAGCGCGGCCCAGACCTCGACACCGCGAGCGCGGCGCGAAAGTTCAGGCGTGAAATCGGCAGGGCTGCGCTCGACCTGGTGGACGGGAAGATAATCCGCCGTGATCGCCATGGCCGACGGTAACGCACCGGGTTCCCGCACGAACGCGAGGCCGCTGTCGTAGGGCACGTTGAGCCACTTGTGGGCGTCGGTCGCCCAGGAATCGGCGAGCTCCACGCCGTCCGCCAGTGGCGCCAATTGCGGCGCCGCCCGGGCCCACAGGCCGAACGCGCCGTCCACGTGCACCCAGGCGCCGGCCGCCCTCGCCGCGGGACAGATCTCGCCGAATGGATCGAACTCGCCGGTATTGATGTTGCCAGCCTGCACGCAGACGATCGTCGGGCCCACCACGGGCGGCAACCGCTCCGCGCGCATGCGCCCGCGACCGTCCGTCGGCACCCGGACGACTCGTTTGCGGCCGAGGCCGAGCAGCCCCAGGGACTTGAGCAGCGTCGGGTGCGCCTCGTCGCCGACGACGACCGTGATCGGCGGCGCGCCGTACAGGCCATCGGCCTCGACGTCCCAGCCGGCGCGCGCGAGAACGACGTGGCGCGCCGCGGCCAACGCAGTGAAATTAGCCATCGTCGCGCCCGTGACGAACGCGCCTTCAGTCTGGGGTGGCAGGCCGAGCACCTCCACCAGCCAGCGCAGCGCCACCGCCTCGACCTGCGCGACACCGGGAGTGACTTTCGCCAGGCACGCGTTCTGGTCCCACGCGGTCGCCAGCCAGTTCGCGGCCAGTGCTGCGGGAAGCGAGCCACCGATCACGAAGCCGAAGAAGCGCGGTCCGGCCGTCGCCATCGTGGCCGGCGAAACGAGTTCGTCGAGCAGCGCGAGAACGCCTGCCGGGTCAGTTGGGCCCGGTGGCAACGGCTCGTCGAGTCGGACCAGCCGCTGCACGGCATCCGGATCGGGCCGCACCGGTCGCTGCTCGAGCGAGCGGAGGTACGCGGCGGAACGCCGCGCCGCATCCTCCAGCAGCGCGGGCAGCGCGACACTCGTCGCGCGCGGTGCGTCGTCGTTCATCGCGACTCCTCAGCGCGGGTGCAGCCAGCCCGGCAGGAACGTGTACGGATCGATCTTAGCAGTACGATCGTAGTCCACGCCGCTGCGTTCGAGCAGATCTTGCGCGCGCCCGCCGCGCCAGGCCTCGAACAGGTCGGTGCAGCCGCCGATGAACTCGCCGCCAATGAAGATCTGGGGAATCGTAGCCACCGACGTGCGCGCGGCGAGCGCCGCACGGATGCGCCCGCCACGATCGTCCTGCTGGTACGCGACCGAGTCGAGGTCGACGGCGCGATAGCGAATCTGCAGTCGGTCGAACAGCCGCCGCACGGACCAGCAGAACTCGCACCACTCCAGCGCGAACAACACGACGGGCTGCTCGCGATCGGCCAGCGCCTGCTCGACGAAGTCACGCTCCTCGGCCAGGATCGGGGACGCGGGCACGGCGAGCGGCGCGGCCGGCACCGTGGGTCGAGCCGGTGTGTCGAACCGGAAGCCGGGCGTCGATTGCGACAGTTCGATCTCTTCCTCCGTCATCTCCGCGGGGACGTCGGCGAACAACGGCGTGCTCAGGTACCGCTCGCCCGTGTCGGGCAGCATGCAGAGCACGTTGGCGCCATCCGGAAGGTCTTTGCAGACGTCGATCGCGCCCGCCAGCGTCGCGCCGCCGGAGATGCCCGCGAGGATGCCCTCCTCGGTTGCGAGTCGGCGTGCAAGTTCGAGTGCACGAGCCCCACTGACTGGCACGACCCGATCGATCAGCTTCTGCTCGATCGCGTCTGCGGCCAGCTTCGGAATGAAATCGGGCGCCCAGCCCTGCACGGCGTGCGGCCGGAACACAGGGTGGCTCGCGGACGGCGAGCCGTCCGCAGCCCGCGCCTGGGCGATGCCGCTGCCGAGCACCTGCGAATTGTCGGGCTCGCAGACGAAAATCTTCGTTTCGGGACGCTGCGCGCGCAGCACCCGGCCAACGCCCTTCAGCGTGCCGCCGCTGCCGTAACCCGTGACCCAGGCATCGAGACGATCATCCCGGAAGTCGTCGAGAATCTCGACCGCGGTCGTGCGCGAGTGCACGTCGGCGTTGGCCTCGTTCTCGAACTGGCGCACGAAGAACCAGCCGTGCTGGTCCGCGAGTTCGCGCGCCTTGGCGAGCATGCCGCTGCCCTTCTGTGCTGCCGGCGTGAGCACGACCCGGGCGCCGAGGAACCGCATCAGGCGGCGCCGCTCGACGCTGAAGTTCTCCGCCATCGTCACCACGAGCGGGTAACCCTTCGCCGCGCAGACCATCGCGAGGCCGATGCCGGTGTTGCCGCTGGTCGCCTCGACGACCGTTTGCCCCGGCTGCAGCAATCCCTCGCGCTCGGCGTGCTCGATGACGCCGAGCGCGAGGCGGTCCTTGACCGAGCCCATCGGGTTGAAGGCTTCGAGCTTCACGTAGAGATTCACGTGCCGCGGCGCGAGCCGGTTCAGGCGCGTGACGGGCGTCCGCCCGATCGTGTCGAGGATTCCCTGGTATCGCATCGTGATGCCCCCCTTGCTGCCGCCGGGCCCCCGTGCGCGCGCCTCAGGCTGGCGCGTACGTCGGATCGATCATGCCGCGCACGACCTCGATCCTGTTCGCGGGAAAGCCGGTGCGCGCGGCGTGCTCGCGGATGACCTCCGGTCCCTCGGCGAGGAACACGCAGTAGACCTTGTCGCTCGCCACGAAGGTCTCCAGCCACTGTACTCGCGGCGCGAGGTCCGCGAGCACATTCTTCGAGGTCTGCGCGATCCCGCAATAGTTCTCCGGCGGCTGGTTGCCGACGCCCGGGATTTCACGCTCGATGATGTACTTCTGCAACATGACGACTCCTCCTGGTGATTTGCCCGCCTGGACGGGCTGCTTGATGAACCGTTGATCTAACGCAAGGCGACCTGCGGCTTGACGGCATGGAATGCGACAGCCCTCACACGCAGTCGTCCCGCAAACTTCCGCTCGACGCTCGTGCGTCGGAAGCAGTCGAAGTGACGGACGACGCGACCGTCGGCCAGTCCGGACTGCGCGGCGAGCGATTCGAGCTCCGGCTCCGTGACCGCGCCGCCGACGCAGGCTGCCCAGAGATCCGGATCGCTGCGCGCCTCGATCGAGAGTTCCCGCTCGATCACGACGTCGGCGAGCAGCAGGTGACCTCCGGGCCGCAAAACCCGCGCGATCTCGGCGAACACCCGGGGCTTGTCGGGCGCGAGATTGATCACGCCGTTCGAGATCACGACGTCGACGCTGGCGTCGTCGACGGGCAGGTTTTCGAACGCGCCTGCCCGGATCTCGATCAGGTCGTCAAGACCGGCTTCGACCGCGGCACGCGCCGCCTGCTCGCGCATCGCCGGCGTCACGTCAACGCCGATCGCGCGGCCCCGGGCGCCAACGCGGCGGGCCGCCAACAGCAAGTCCATGCCGGCACCGCAGGCGTGGTCGAGCACGACGGCGCCGGGCGGGATCTCGCCGCCGCAATGCGGATTGCCGACGCCGGCGAAACGGGACGTGCTGGAAGCGGGCAGCGCTTCGATCTCGGCGCGCGGATAGCCGAGCGATTCGATGGCGTAGGTCGCTCCGACGTTGAAATGAAACCCGCTCTCGGGATCACGGGCGACGCGCTCGTAGGTTCGCTGCACCTGGTCGCGCAGCCGCTCCGCGTCGAATCCGATCGGACAACTGGTCGCCATCTCGCCCTCCCCGCTCCGGAGCGACCACTCGATGCGATCGCGTGGAGGCAGTCTGGCGGGCCTGCGTATCACGGTGATTTCCTCGGCGGGGAGTTTTGTATCGTTTTGTAACTCGCCGAGGGCAGGAAGTGGACAGCCCGACGTGGCAGGGGATACGCTGCTTCGCAAGGAACCCTGCCTCGTGAAAATTCCAGCGGATCATCCGCTGCGCCTCGAACTGAACCATGAGGTGCACGCCCGCCCGCCGGAGGCGCTCGCGCCGCCGCTGCGCCTGACCTTTCTCGCGCTGTACTCCGACGCCAACCAGCGCGATCGCGAGCACGAGCACGTCTGCTCGCTCGCAAGGCGCTATGGCGCGCCCGAGCCACCACCTGGCGCGACGCACTACAGCGCAGACCTCGGGCCGTTCCGGATCAAGTGGGAACGCCACACCGAGTTCGCGCGCTACAAGTTCATCGTGGGCGGGCCCTGCGGCGATCCGTTCGGGCCACTGGCGATCGAGGTCGTGCCCGAGGAATGGCTCGCTGGGATTCCCGGCGAGGTCATGGTCGCCGCGCACGCCGCATTGATTTCCGTCGGCGCCGACCCGCCGGACTTCGAAGCGCTCGCGGTGCGACACTTCGCGGGCAACGCGCTCGTCGGCGCGAGCATCGCGGGCGGGGCGGGCATTGCACTCACCGATTGCCGGATCCACGATGGATTCGGCCGTCTGCTGGTGTTCGATCGCGGCATGACCCCGCGACAGGCGGGCCGGATGATGCAGCGCCTGCTCGAGATCGACACCTATCGCCTGATGGCGCTGCTTGCGCTGCCGGTCGCACGGTCGCTGACACCGGCGCTGACGACTTCGGAGCACGAACTGGCGCAGATCACGAGCACGCTCGCCGGCGCGAGCGACTCGGACGAGCCCGCGCTGCTCGACCGCCTGACCCGGCTCGAGGCCGGAATCGAGAGCATCGAGTCGCTGCACCACTATCGCTTCGCGGCCGCCGCGGCCTACTACGAGCTCGTGCAACGACGCATCGAGGAACTGCGCGAGACGCGCATCCAGGGCATGCAGAACTTCCAGGAGTTCACCGAGCGGCGGCTCGCGCCGGCGATGAATACCTGCCGTGCCGTTTCCTCGCGCCTGGATTCACTCTCGCAGCGCGTCGCGCGAGCCACCCAGTTGCTGTCCACGCGCGTCGACGTGTCGCGCGAGCGCCAGAACCAGCGCGTGCTCGAATCGATGAACCGGCGCGCGGAGGCGCAGTTGCGGCTGCAGCAGACCGTCGAAGGCCTGTCGGTCGCCGCGATCACCTATTACATCGTCGGCCTGGTCGGCTATGCGGCCAAGGGCCTGCGCGGCGCTGGGCTCGACGTGAACCCGGATCTCGCGATGGGCATCAGCATACCGCTCGTCGTCGTGATCGTTGCGCTCGGCATGCGCAAGATCCGCAAGGTCGTGTTGCACGCCAGGGATTGAAGCCGAACGGCCACGCGCGACGAACGAGCGCGGTAACAGGAGCCGATCCGTGCCCAGTAACGATCCGATTCGAACGCGGCGAGCCGCTGCCTTGATGTTGGTGCTGATCGCCGGTGCCGTCGCTGCCGCTTCGGTACCCGGCTCCAGCGACATCCATCGCGCATCCCGATCAGCGGGCGGGCCGGAGTGCGTGCCGGTGGCGAGCTGGGTCATCCCAGGCGCGAACGGTGGCCAGGCGACGACACTCGAGGCGCTGCTCGAGCGCGCTACCCAGGCGGGCACCGTGCTGCTCGGTGAGTCGCACGACAGTCACGAGCACCACCGCTGGCAATTGCAGGTCATCACCGCGCTCCATGCGCGTCACCCCGACCTCGTGATCGCGCTGGAGATGTTCCCGAGGCGGGTGCAGCCCGCTCTCGATCGCTGGGTCGCCGGGGAGATCGACGAGGCCGAGTTCCTGCGCGCCTCGGAGTGGCGTCAGGTCTGGAGATTCGACCCGGCGCTGTACCTGCCGATCTTTCATTTCGCGCGGATGAACCGGATCCCGTTGCTCGCGGTGAACGTGGAACGATCGCTGATCCAGGCCGTGTCTGAGAAGGGCTACGACGCAGTCCCGGCGAGCGAGCGCGAAGGCGTCGGCGAGCCGGCACCGGCAATTGAAGCGTACGAGGACATGCTGCTCGAGAGCTGGCGGGATCACCTGCCGCCGGACAAGCAGCAGGACGCTGCACTCGCGCGGCAGGATGACGAGTTCCGGCGTTTCGTCGAGTCGCAGCTCGTCTGGGACCGCGCCATGGCGCAGGGTATCGCGGACGCCGCGCGCCAGAAGCCGGGCGCCGTCGTCGTCGGGCTGATGGGCAGCGGCCACGTGATCCACGGGTGGGGCGTGTCCCATCAGCTGCAGCAGATGGGCCTCAAGGCGCCGTTGGCGCTGCTGCCCTGGGACCGCGACGGCAACTGTGCGACCCTGGTTCCCGGTCTTGCCGACGCCGCGTTCGGCGTTGACGAGCCGCCCCGCACGACCCCGGTCGCCCAGCCGCGGCTCGGGATCACGCTCGAGCCCGCGGAGAATGGTGTGCGAATCGGAGCGGTCACAGCGGGATCGATCGCCGAACGCACGGGACTGCGCAAGGGTGACCTGATCATCGAGATCGCCGGGGTGCGCCCGGAGCAAGCCATCGAAGTCGCAGCCGCCGTCATGCGCCAGGCACCCGGCACCTGGTTGCCGCTCAAGATCCAGCGCGGGTCGCGCACGCTCGAGCTCGTTGCAAAATTCCCAGCGGCAAGCGAACCGTGATGACGCGAGGGCTGACCATTGCCCTACTGCTCGGCTTGCTGGTGGTGCCATGCGCGAATGCTGCGCGGGACGCGGCGCCGGTGCGCGCCGACATCGAGGTTCGCATCGACCCCGAGACCCGTGAACTGACGGGCAGGGGCGCCTGGACGGTTCCGCCTGGTGAGTCGCTGGCGATTTCGCTGGACGATCGATTCGACGTGCTGCGGCTGAAAGTCGACGGGCGGCCCCCGTCAGCGGTTACGCAACGCGACGGGCGCCGGCAGTGGCGTTTGGCGCGGAGCGACGCAGCGACGCGACGCGTCGAGATCGAGTGGCGCGGCCGGCTCGATCCGCTCGAAGCCGACCTCGATCATCGGCAAGTGCTGCGCCACGTCGGGCCGGTGACGGCTCCACGCGGCACGTTCCTGCCGGGTGCGGCACAGTGGCACCCGGTCTTCGTCGGTCGTCCGCTGCAGTACACGCTGCGTGTCGACATCCCGCAGTCGCAGCGCGCCATCGTCGCCGGGGATCTTGCGTCGGACAGCAACACGGATGGCCGACGCCTGCAGACCTACCGGTTCGAGCAGCCCGACCCGGCGATCGACCTGATGGCCGGGCCGTACCGCGTCACGGAGCGGAAATTCACAGGCGCCGACAACCGCAAGATCACGCTGCGCGCGCTGCTTCACGAAGATGTCGCGGATCTCGGCGCGAGTTATCTCGACGCCACCGAGCGCTACCTGCGCCTGTATGAACGATGGATCGGGCCCTATCCTTACGGCTCGTTCAGCATCGTCTCGAGCCCGACCCCGACCGGCTTCGGCATGCCGACGCTGACGTACCTCGGCATCGACGTGCTGCGCCTGCCCTTTATCCGCGACACCTCGCTCGGCCACGAAGTGCTGCACAACTGGTGGGGCAACGGCGTGTACCCGGACTACGCGACCGGCAACTGGTCGGAAGGCCTGACCACGTTCATGGCCGACCACGCGTACCGCGAGCAGGCGGGGCCGGCCGTCGCGCGGGAACTGCGCCTCGCCTGGCTGCGCGACCTCGCAGCGCTCGACGCCGGGCAGGACCAGCCGCTGCGCGAGTTCACCTCGCGGACGCACGGCAGCGACCAGGTCGTCGGCTATCACAAGGCCGCGATGCTGTTCGTGATGCTGCGTGACACGATCGGCGACGAGACCTTCGACCAGGGGTTGCGGCGGTTCTGGAGCGAGCACCGCGGGTCGATCGCCTCGTGGGAGGATCTGCGCACTGCCTTCGAGCGTGCGTCGCAACGCGATCTGGCCGGATTCTTCGCGCAATGGCTGAACCGCGCCGGCGCACCGAACCTGCGACTCGAGTCGGCGCAGGCGGTCAGGGACGCCGACCAGTGGCGCGTGGACTTCACGCTCGGCCAGGACCGGCCGGCCTACCAATTGCGCGTACCCGTCGCCGTCGACGCCGGATCCGGCCAGCAGGTGCATTGGGTCGACTTCGACCGCGAGCGTGCCACGTTCGGCCTGCGCAGTGCACAGCCGCCGCGTTCGATCACGCTCGATCCCGATGCGCGGTTGCTGCGGCGTCTTGCTCCCGGAGAAGCGCCGCCGATCCTGCGCAGCGCGATGCTCGACCCGACGACGGTCACAGTGCTGACCGGGGCGGAAGAAGCCGGCGCGGCGCTGGCGCGGCGGGTCGTCGAGCACCCGCTGCAACTGCGATCACCCGAGGCGCCACTGCCTGCGGCGCCGCTGTTACTGGTCGGCCTGGAGCGCGACGTGAACCGCTATCTCGCGCGGCACGGCCTGCCGCTGCGACCCGCTGAACTGTCTGCGACGCCCGATCGACCAACCGCCTGGGTGTGGACCGCGACGCGCACGACGGGCGAGACGGTCACGATCGTGTCGGCGCGGGATGCCGCCGCGCTGGCCGCCCTTGGGCGCCCCCTGCCGCACTACGGCCGCCAGAGCTGGCTCGTGTTCGCAGGCGGTACCGCTACGGCGCGCGGCACCTGGCCGTCACGCCCGCAGAGCGTTCGTCTCGACCGCTAGCGAACCCTGGCCCCGCTCGAGGTCGAGCAGCAACTGCTTGCGCCAGACGCCGCCACCGTAGCCGCCGAGGCGGCCATCGGCGTTCACGACACGATGGCACGGAATCACGATCGCGATCCGGTTCATGCCGTTGGCGGTGCCCACGGCCCGCGTCGCGCCGGACTGCCCGATGCGCTCGGCGAGATCGCGGTACGACCAGGTGTCGCCATACGGAATCGTCAGCAGTGCCTGCCAGACCCGCTCCTGGAACGGCGTGCCGCGGATCACCAGCGGCAGGTCGAATTGCTGGCGCTTGCCGGCGAAGTACTCGGCGAGCTCGACGCGCAGCGCGCCGAGCCAGCGATTGCGCCCGGGCACGAGCGGCACGCCGAGTCGCTTTTTCAGCGTCGCGAGCTGCGCCTCGAGCATGCGCCGGTCGCTGAACTCGAGCAGGCACACGCCCTCGGACGTTGCGCCTGCAACCAACGGTCCGACCGGTGACGCAATCCAGTCCAGCGCCACGGTATCCGCTCCGACCGCTTCGGCCGGCGTCGTGCCGAAGGCGCGCGCGAACGCCGTACGGAAGCCGCTCTCAGATTCGAACCCAGTCGCTGTCGCTACGTCGCTCACGGCGGCGCCTCCCTTGATCAGTCGAAACGCATCGGCCAGCCGCCGGGCACGGCAATAGGCCTGGAACGTCATGCCGTAATTCTTGAGGAAATAACGTCGCGCCCTTGCTGGGTCGACACCCGCGCTGCGCAGGTCCGCGGCGCGGATGCGCGACGCAGGATCGGCCTCGAGTCGCTCGAGCAGCCGTCCCACCCAGGCCGGGGGCCGGCCGTCCGCATCGAGCGGGCGGCATCGCTTGCAGGGCCGATAGCCCGAGAACACCGCCTCGCGATGGGTCGCGAAAAACTCGACGTTCTCCGGTCGCGGCTTGCGAGCCGTGCAGGAGGGCCGGCAGAAGATGCCCGTCGTCTTCACGCCGGTGAAGAACACGCCGTCGTAGCTCGCGTCCCCGCTCAGGAAGGCGCGGTGCATTTCACGCTGGGACGGCAGGTTCTGCATGGCGGCAACGTTACACCGGCCACCGCCGCGCTCCCACCGAAAAAGCGACAAGCAATTGGACAATCGGTGCCGGTGGTCGGATCCGTCGGATTTCGGTAGCTTGCTGCCATCGAGGAGAGGCTCATGACCGACGCGCCTCAGTACGACTGGCGAGGCCTCGTGGCCGACCTGAACGCGCTGCTGCGGCTCAAGACGACCGTCACCGGCATGAAGCTCTTCGAGCGCGTCGAGGACATGGAAGCGGTCCCGCGGATCCGTCGTCCGCAGGCGATCCACACGACCGACCAGATCGTCAGCATGGCCTCGCGGCTGGGTTGGACTGTGGGCATCACGGCCGACGACCTCGCCGGCGCGCAATGCCGCGCGGTGGTCGGCCTCGGGGCCCAGGACGAGGCCTGGAAGAGCGGCCAGGAATTCGTCGGCGTCTGGCACGCCACGGCCGAGGACGCCCGCCGCCGGCAGGAAGCACTGAGCGTCGTGCCGCACGGCCGCTATCGCGCCCTCGCCGTCAGCCCGCTCGAGTCGGGCCGCCTCGATCCGCCGGACATCTGCCTGGTCTACGCAACGCCCGGCCAGATGATCATCCTGATCAACGGCCTGCAGTGGCGCGGTTACCGCAAATTCGACTGGAGCGTCGTCGGTGAAACCGCCTGCGCCGACTCCTGGGGCCGCGCGCTCGCCACCGGTGAGCCGAGCCTGTCCCTGCCCTGCTACGCCGAGCGCCGCTACGGCGGCGTTCCGGATGAAGAGATGCTGATGGCGCTGCCGCCCTCGTACCTCGTCAAGGCCATCGAGGGCATGAAAGCGCTGGCGAAGAACGGCCTGCGCTATCCGATCGCGCCCTACGGCATCCAGAGTGACGTACGCGCTGGCATGTGGGCCAGCTATCCGCCGACCAAGGCCTAGGAGCACCGCGATGAACACGCCCGACAGCGACGGCTGGCACAAGACCGCCTGCATCATCTGCGCACTCAATTGCGGCCTCGAGGTGCAGACGAACGGCACGAACCGGCGCATCACCAAGATCCGCGGCGACAAGGCGCATCCGATCTCGCAGGGCTACGTCTGCGAGAAGTCGCAGCGCATGGACTACTACCAGAACGGCGCCGACCGCCTGAGCTCGCCGATGCGACGGCGACCCGACGGCAGCTACGAAGCGATCCACTGGGACACCGCGATCCGCGAGATCGCGCAGAAGTTCAAGGCGATCCGCGACACGCACGGCGGCGAGAGCATCCTGTACTTCGGCGGCGCCAACCAGGGCAGCCATCTCGGCGG
>Ga0316622_100000766_pt1 | contig 19677 bp, 24 predicted proteins | sample OWC_Aug_OW2_C1_D_FD_207646 | JGI IMG/M metagenome (GOLD analysis project Ga0316622, IMG submission 207646) | Wetland soil microbial communities from Old Woman Creek delta, Ohio, United States - OWC_Aug_OW2_C1_D5_C | ecosystem: Environmental > Terrestrial > Soil > Wetlands | place: USA: Ohio... | reverse complement strand
CGTGGCCAACTCATCGGTCAGCCAGGTCATCAGTGGCCGCGTCACATCCGCCAAGATTCAAAACCGCATCTCGCAAATCATCGGAAAACCGGTGGCTGCCATCTGGGAACCACGTCCCACGCTGCGGCGGGTTAAGCCAAAGGCAGGGCATGCATCTGCTGGAGCCGCAGCATGACAACCACCAGCATCCCTGTCGGCGCAGTGCGGTGCGCCCTGATATCCGCCATCGTCAAACAGAAGACGGCAGGGCGTGAAATCCAGGGCAAGCCGCTGGCTCGCACCGCAGCCTTCACGAGATACGAGTCGTTCACCTCGGTGTCGTGCCGCAATGCACAACAAGGCCCGCGCCTCCAGCACATTCCAGCAGCCCACTTCGGCCCCGTTAACCGTGGCGACCTGGATCGCCTGGTGCGCAACGTCCATCTGTTCCACGGTGCCGCCGAGGTGCGCAAAACCTGGGGCTGCAGCATGCGTGCCCTGCGCGCGGAAATTGCCACCGGGGCGTTGAGATGAGCGCCACCCTCTACACCGTCGATGGCCTGATGGGCATGACCTTTTGCCCAGGTCGCCAGATGCCCAGCGCCGCCTACCTTTTCGGTGCCCGCGCCGGGTTTAACCGCCACCTGAACAAGGTTCACATACTGTGTCCTTATTTCTGTGGCGCAGCCGAGTTCGATGCCTTCTGGGCGGGTGATGCCGAGGCGCGTGAGGTCATCAAGCTGGAACAAATTGAGGGGGCAGCATGAACACCTGGGACTTTTACGCCCTCTATGCCCAAGCGCAAATGGCGACATTCCTCCATTTGGATATGGGCTGGCTGATGGCCGCTGACGACATCTGGGCTGAATACGGCATGGATGCCGCCATTGTTTTCCTGGTGGGAGCCTGAGCCATGAGCGCGAAAACGCCCACTCTCCCAAGCCACACCCAAAAGACCTGTGAGCTGTTTCGCCTGCTGGCGGGCTATGACCATATAGGCCTTGCGCCGGGTGAGATTGCCAAGGCCCTGCGCGTAGGCGCACCGTGGGTCAGTGTGAACCTGCCCCTGCTGGCTGAACTCGACTTTGTGGAGCGCATTCCCGACACGCCACGCTGGCGGCTGGGGCTCACCATGCTGCGCATTGCCAATACCGCATTCAGTGCCAATGCCGATGCGCAGGACAAGCTCAAACAGCGCGAGCGAAACGCGCGCACCCCTCTTTAAAAACCAATACCTCCAAAGGAAGCCACCATGTCAAAAAAAGCAAGCGCCACCCCAGCCGTCAAAGAAGCCCCACTGGATGAAGTGCAGGTAGCCGCCAATGCAGACGCACGCCAGCAGCTCGATGTGATCACCCTGCAAGACCAGCATGAACTGAGCCTGCTGGCCACACAGCTGGGCTATGAAGGAAGCCTGACGGTGGGCGCGATTGAGGATGAAATCCGCTTTTTTCAGCGCCGCACCGTTGAAGCCATTCTTGAGACTGGTAAGCGTTTGGTGTTGTTAAAGAAAATTTTGCCGCATGGCGAGTTTGAGCCTCGGGTGGAATTGCTTGGTTTCGCCAAGACAACAGCATTCCGATTTATGACGGCTGCTCAAAAAATAAGCAAAAGTTCCAAATTGGAACTTTTGAGCGGTCAAGTCAAAAACTCCAGCGCCTTCCTGGAACTGATAACCCACGACGATGGCGTGATCGACAACCTGGCCGAGATGGACAACTTTGACCGCATGAGTGCCAGCCAGCTGCGCGAAGCGGCCCGCCAGCTCAAAAAAGATGCCGAGTTTGAGGCAGAAAAGCGCGCCCAAGCCGAATCAGCCCGAGACGCTCTAGAGAAAAAGCTGCGCGGCAACCGCCCGGTGACGGTGCCGCTGGATGTTCGGCTTGACCCGATCAAGGCCGAAATCAAGGAACGCCAAGATCTGTTTGAAAAATTACTCGTAGCGCACCACCAGGCCGTCGTAGCGTTGGACAGTTGGCACACCGCCGAGGTCACTTCATCGCCAGATTACGACCCAGAGCGCTATGTTCCACTGCCACCCGAAGCGCAAAACGTGCTGATGGAATTGGTCACAGGCACAGAGCGCACCGCCCACCTGGTGGGCGCACTGCAAGCCAAGATGGACGAGCTGTGGGGCACAGACATTGCCGCCGCCCGCCAGTACCTGATGACTGAGCCTGGCACTGGGGCACAAAGTGAGTGAGCTGGAGGCTGATGCCATGGCACTTGACCCCGAAATCACCGCCTACCTGCGCACCCTGGGCCAGCGGCTGGATGCTGCCCCCAGTGGCTGCACCGCCATGGTGCTTGATGCAGCTGAGTTTTTGCAATGGTCGCCCCAAACCGTGTACCGACAGCTCAAAGCCGCCGTGGGCTGGAGCCCGGTCAACGCCAACGGAAAGCCCCGTAAACCCCGTTCTGACAAAGGAACCACCAGTGTGAATGAGGCTGCACTCACCATGCTCGGTGCCACCCAGCGCGAGGTCGTGCGCGAGAACGGCAAGCAAACCCTGCACACCCCGGCAGCACGCGGCATGCTTGAGCAAAACGGCCTGGCCTTTGGCGTGAGCAATGGGCGGCTCAATACCCTGCTGCGTGAGCGCCGCCTGAACGTTGCCGCCCAGCAAGTCGCCACCCCGGTGCAGGCCCTGCGTGCCCCGCACCCCAACCACACCCATGAGGTAGACCCCAGCCTGTGCCTGGTGTACTACCTGCGCGGCAAGCAATACATCATCCGTGACGACCAGCTCTACAAAAACAAGCTCGACAAACTGGCCGAGGTCAAATTCAAATGCTGGCGTTACGTGCTGTATGACAAGGCCAGCGGCACCCTGGTGCCCTGGTACTGCGAGGCCGCTGGTGAAACACAGCACAACCTGTTTGAGTTTCTGCTGTATGCCTGGGGCCAGCAGCCTGGCCGATTGATCCATGGCGTGCCCCTGTTCATGCTGTGGGACAAGGGCAGCGCCAACCAGGCCGACGCGGTCAAGAACGCACTCACAGCCCTGGGTGTCACCCCACTGACGCACCAGGCTGGCAACGCCCGAGCCAAGGGTGGCGTAGAGAACGGCAACAACATCATTGAAACCCAGTTTGAGAGCCGCCTGCGCTTTGAGCCCGTGGCCGATGTCGCCGCCCTGAACGCCGCAGCCTTTGCTTGGGCCAATGCCTACAACGCCAACCTGATCCCCGGCCAAGACACCCGCCTGCGCCGCGCTGGCCTGGCTGCACCCATTGCCCGTTACGACCTATGGCAGCTCATAGATGCCGCCACACAGTTGCGTGTGTTACCACCGGCCGATGTGTGCCGCGCCATGATGGCGGCCAAGGCCGAAGACCGCAAGGTCAAGCCAGACCTGTCCATCACCTTCAAGCACCCGCAGGCCGAGCGCACAGCGGTCTACATGCTGCGCGGCCTGCCAGGCATCAACGTAGGCGACATCGTGCAAGCCCGCGCCCTGGTGTATGGCGACTGCGCCGTGCAGGTTCAAGTGCCCCGCTACGACGGCGAAATGCTCACCTACCAAGTGGAGCCAGAACGCGCCTTTGATGCATTCGGCCAGCACATGGATGCCGCTGAGATCGGCGCTGAATACAAGCGCACCACCAAGACCGATGCTGAAGCGGTGGCCACCGCCATGGACGCACTGGCCTACCCCGGCATGACGGCTGACGAGGTAGCCGCTGCCCGCCAAAAACGCACCACACCGTTTGAGGGCAAGATCGTTTCACACGGCTACCTGAAGGCTGTGGAACAGCCCACCTACTTGCAGCGCCCAGGCAGCACCATAGAAACCCCGGCACACCTGACCCCCAAGGTAGAGCTGCTGGACGCTACCGCTGCCATGCTGCGCATCGTGAACGCCATTGGCCGCTATCTCACTGCCGAAGAACACGCCTTCTTGTCTGCCCGCTACGCCGACGGTGTGCCAGAAGACCAGGTTGCCACGCTGGTAGCCCAGTTCAGCGCACCGGTTGAGCGTGAACCTATCCGCGCCGTGGGTGGCTTGCGGGCGGTCGGGGGTGGGGTATGAGGCCAACCAAAGTCACACCAGCGCTGGTTCGGTCGTTGTTCAAGCTGAGCAGCCATGCCACCAATGCGCAAATTTCGGCTGATCTTGGCCTGGGTGTCAGCACCCTCAAGGCTGTGCGATCTGGCAAATATGCACTGGACAAAGACAGTTTGTGCGCCTGGCATCAAACCTTCGGCAAGGAAAAGGCCCAAGAGGGCGGCTTAAAACCAGCCAAAAACTCCCGAACGGCTCGGGCCGCTACATCGGCCTTACCAAAGGCCTCCAAGACCGCCATGGCCCCGTTTTCAAGCGCCCCCAAAAAGTTGGCCCCAGAGGTCTCGAACACCCCTGGAGCCGTTCCCAAAGTCCCAACCACTGAAACAGAGGAAGAAACCATGTTACTCCGACACCTTCGCTTCACCGCCAAAGCCTGCGAACACTTCAGGATCGTGCGCGACCCCTTCATTGATGAGCTGCAAAGCGCCGAAGATGTGTTCATCACCGACGGCATCCGCGAGGTGCGTGCCGCCCTGCGCCAAACCGCCAAATACGGCGGCATGCTGGCGGTGGTGGGCGAGGTGGGCAGCGGAAAAAGCATCTTGCGCCGCGACCTGCACGAGTGGATCAACCGCGACGGCGAGTCCATCATCGTGGTGGAACCCTATGTCACCAACATGGAAGACAGCGACGTGCGCGGCAAAAACCTGCGTGCCAAAGACATTGAGGGCACCGTCATCCGCGCCCTTGACCCCAATGCCCGCCTGGCCGCCAATACCCAAGACCGCACACTGCAAATGCACAAGCTGCTCAAGGCCAGCGCCAAGCTGGGGCAAAAGCATGTGATCGTGATCGAGGAGGCGCACGCCCTGTCTATCCCCACGCTCAAGCACCTCAAGCGCCTCTATGAGCTTGACGACGGTTTCCGCCGCCTGCTGGGCATCATCCTGATCGGGCAGACCGAGCTGGAGGGCAAGCTGTCCGAGCGCAACGCCGATGTGCGCGAGATGGTAGGCCGCTGCGCCGTGGTGCATGTGAGCGCACTGGACAACCACGTAGCCGCCTACTTGCGCCACAAGTTTGAGCGTGTGGGGCTGGATGCCAATGCCCTGATCACCCCTGATGCCATTGAAGAGATCACCGCCCGCCTGCGCCACACCGTGACCGAGACATGGGGCGGCAAGCGCACGCAGCGTGAGCAAAGCCTGTGCTACCCCCTGGCCATCAACAACCTGGTTACCCGCGCCATGAATGAGGCCGTGAAGATCGGCGCACCCAAGGTGACGGGTGGTCTGATTGCTGCGGCTGTGAAGGGGCAGTGACCCATGAAAACCAATCAAACCATTCGCAGTTTCCGTTCGCAAGTTACCCGGCGTTGCCATCCCATGTTCATGCGGGATGCTGGTGGCAAATGGGTTCGGTTGCTCTCGTTTACTGATTACAAGCCGTGCGCCCATGGTGGTGAACCTCGCAATTTTTTGAAGATGCTGACACATACCCGTCATCCGCTTGGATGCCACGTGCCAAAAAACTCCGCAAAGTTTTACGCCGAAAAAATCATTCCTGCTCTTCAGCCGGGTGTGTGGACGGAGGTCGTTATCAAATGAAAACCTACCGCATCACCATCACCCTGCCAGACGGCACCCAAGACGGTGGCCTGGGCATCTACAGCGACGGATTCAACGCCGTGATCGACGCAATGACGAATTTCCCAAACGCCAAACGCATCAGCGCCCGGAGGATGCCATGACCACCAAACACACCCGCTGCCAGCAGCTTGGCGTTTGCCAAGGCCTTGGCCCTGACAGATGCCCGGACTGCGACGGCTGGGAATGCGAAGTCCCATGCGCCGAACCGCCTGCACCCACCCGGCCAGTGGCTCAGTACCCATTCGCACCCGGAGTGATAGAGGGCGCACCCCAGGGCCGCTACATCGCACCGGCTGACGATTGGTTCCCCTTGAGCCCGGCTGATGCGGCCAAGCTCATCGCCGTGCTGGCCGCGCTGTCGTTCCTGGCAGGCTACCTGGTGGAGGTGTGCAAATGACCGCTACCACCGCCAGCCTTGGCGACCGCTGCTGACTGCCCCAATTTCAACCACCCAAAGGACTCACCATGACTGACACCCCAAACACCATCCCACCAGGCTACTGGCTCAACGGCCAGGGCAATCTGATACCTGATGCCAAGGTAAAAACAATTGACAAGCTGCAAGATGAGCTTGTGCGCAACCTGGCCGCACGTGCTATCGCTCAATCGGAGGCCCTTGAGAAATTCAAGCGCGAATCCATGGCTGAAGTCCTGGCGTTTATCGAGATCAGCCAGTCTGAATACGGCGTGGCGCGTGGGCGAGACAAAGGCAATGTCACCCTGAGCACGTATGACATGTCGCTGAGAGTCATCCGGTCAATGCAAGACAAGATCGCCTTTGGCCCATCTCTTCTTGCCGCAAAAGCGCTGATCGACGAATGCGCCCAAGAGTGGTCTGTGGATGCCAATGACAACGTCAAGGTCGTCATCCAGCATGCCTTCCAAACAGATCGTGAAGGCAAGATCAATATTGCCAATGTGCTGGCCCTGAAGAACTACGAAATCAAAGATGAAAAATGGCTTCGTGCCATGAAAGCCATTGACGATTCAATCAAGACGGTGGGTACCACGCCCTATATCCGCTTTCACAAACGCAACGAAAAGACTCTGAAATACGAGGCCATCGTTCTTGACCTGGCGGCGCTGTGATCATGAGCATCAACATCGCAACCCACAAGGGCAAGCCCACGATCCGCGCGTCTGGCGAAGATGCGCAGACCCTGATTGACAACCTGGGTAAAACAGTCGTCAAGTCAAAGCCATTCAATCACGCGAAGACGAGCAAAGAACAAGCTTTTGAAAATGCGGCGCTTGACCTATTTAGTACCGATAGAAAAGCAGCGCTATCGCTGGCAACTGGTGTATTGGTAGGCATGGTCACAGCCCTGGCAAGAGGGAAAGGCCACGACCCCGATGCCCAAATCGTGCTTGACGGTGGAGCCGACCGCGACATCATCATTGGCGCAAAAAAGACGGGCGGGGCAGGATGAGCACCACAGACGTAAAACCCCGCCCCGTCAAGCTCCAGGTCAACACCACAGGTGCATGGCGGCACGTGATGGACTTTGACTGCGCCGACAGTGGTCGCGTTTTGCCTGCGGCTGCTGATCTGTTTTCGCTGATCACGTGCACGCTGCGTGTGATCATGCCAGGTGATACCGCGCCATTGATGTACTGGACACCCGAGCGCGGCTGGGTCGAATGGGCCGAGAGGTAATCATGGCCACCAAACCCGCCACCCGTCAATCCAAACTCGCCGCCATCCACATGGCGCAAAAAGCGCTGGGCATGGATGACTGCGATGCCATGGCCCTGAAGTGCAACGTCATCGGCAAATCAAGCTGTGGCGACATGACTGACCAGCAGTTGAGCAAGTACCTGGCGCACCTCAGCGGCCTGCAAAAAAAGCAAGCGCCTGCGGGTGGCCACAAGCCAGCCCACGCCCACCAGCGCCCAGCCCTGCACCGCAGCATTGACGACGAGCAGGATGCCCGCTGGCACAAGGCCCGCTGCCTGTGGGCGGCGCTGGCAAAGGCCGGTGTGGTGCGCCTGGACAGCGACGACGCACTGTCTGCCTGGGTCAAGCGCCAGGCCAAGGTAGACAGCTGGCGTTTTCTGAACACCCACCAGATCAACAACCTGGTCATTGAGCCGCTGAAGAAATGGTGCGTGCAAAAAGACGTGCCCATTGATCCATCGCTATAGGAGAGCATGACCGTGACCACTGACAACAGCATGGCCGAGCGGCCCGATCTGTGCGACCTGACCGCAGACGACATTGCACCACTTGAGCGCCTGTTTGACCCGCTCACCCCCGACACCTGGCGCGACTTTGCCCGCAGCCTGTATCTGACGCTGCGCACCCGGTTTGCAGGGCAGCAGCCAGACGCAGACATGGCTGACCTGGCCATGCTGTTGACCAAGGGCATCGCCACTGACATCGGCGGCACGCAGCCCTACATCCCCGTTGGCAGCCAGTTGATGTCGTCCGCCAAGGCACGCAAGGTGATTGAGCTGTGCAACCAAGGCAAGAGCTACGCAGAGGTGGCGCGCCTGGTGGGCGACATCACCGAGCCCCGCGTGCGCCAGATTGAGCGCGCCTGGCGGCAAGAGCAGCGCGCCCTGCGCCAAGGCACGCTAGACCTGTAAATTTCAGACCCCCTCGCCCGCACGCGAGGACAGTCAAAAATAACTGATGCGCATCAGTTAGCACCAAAGAGGCCCGCCGCAGAAACTTGCGGCCATGGCACACACACTACCCTCACTCACCGCAGCCAAACCGCTGCAAATCTTCAAGCCCGGACGGCACACCGCCATGAGCGGGCAAGCCTTGAGCTTCACCGCGTCCGATCTGGCTGCCACCTGCGCAGCCTACGACCCGGCCAAGCACGAGGCCCCGCTGGTGGTAGGCCACCCCGCGCACGACCTGCCCGCCTATGGCTGGGTCAAATCCCTGGCGTTCTCAGAGGGCGGCATTGATGCCACCCCGGCCCAGGTCAACAACGACTTTGCCGACATGGTGGCCGCAGGTGCATTCAAGAAGATCAGCGCCAGTTTTTATTCGCCCAACTCACCCAGCAACCCGGTGCCAGGCGTGTACTACCTGCGCCACGTGGGCTTTCTGGGTGCGCAACCGCCCGCCGTCAAGGGCCTGCGCAGCCCCAGCTTTGCGGATGCCGAAGAGGGTGTGCTGACGTTTTCAGAGTGGGACGACGTGGACAACGCCAGCCTGTGGCGCAACTTGCGTGAGTGGTTCATCGGCAAGTTCGGCCAGGCCGAGGCTGACACGGTGATCCCGTCCTACAAGGTGCAAAGCCTCGAAATTGCAGCACAAGACGAAGTGCGCGAAGCCGCTGCCGAGGCTGCTGCCAGCGGCCAGGCTGATGCTGCCACCAATCCACCCCCCATGTTTACCGAACCCCAACCACAGGAGCCCTCCGTGAACCCAGAAGAGAAAGCCGCCCTTGAGGCTGAAAACAAGGCGCTGCGCGCCCAGCTGGCCGCTACCAGCGCAGCGCAAGTGCATGCCACCCATGTGGCGTTTTGCGAGGGCGTTGCAGGCTTGCCAACCGAGCACCGCAAGACGTTCGCAGCCGTGCTCGACCACCTGGCAGCTCAGCCAGAGGTGGTGCAGTTTGGGGAGGGTGATGCCCGCGCACCGCTAGCTGACCAGCTCAAGGCCTCATTGCAGGCGCTACCGCCCCTGGTGGTGTTTGGTGAGATTGCTACATCAGCCAACGCCACTGTAGCAAAACCAGAAGACAACCCGCTGCTGGTGGACGCTGAAAAGCGTCATGCCAAGTAAATCAATTTCAACCACGGTCTATAGAAAGAAACCATCATGCCCAATAAAACTCTTGCCGCCCCGCTGACTGACCTGGTGTTGTATGAGGTGGCACCCATTTTGTGCCGGGATACCGTAACCCTGGGCGCTGGCAGTCAGGCGCAGCCTGGCACGGTGCTGGCAAAAAACGCAGCAGGAACCTATAACCCGGTGGACTTTGCCGGGGCCAATGGTGCTGAGCTGGCTGTGGCGGTATCTGTTGCCCAGGTAGATGCCACTCTGGGAGCCAAAAAGTGCACTGTGATCAGCCGTTTCTGCGTGCTTGATGTCGCAGGCCTGCTGTGGCCTGCTGGTGCAACCGAGCCGCAAAAAGCGGCTGCTATTGATCGTCTCACAGCGCTTGGCATTGTGACCAAAGTAGCCCAGTAAGCCGATTCACCCTAACCCTCTATTGATTGGATCAAAAAAATGAATCTTGCAGACCTCTTTACCGTTGCGAGCCTGACCGCCTCTGCCAACAAACTTCCCCCCATGCCGACAAAGCTGGGCGCTTCCGGCCTCTTTTCAGAAAAAGGCATTGCAACGACCTTTGTGACGGTGGATGAGCAAAACGGACGTTTGATCCTTGTGCCCAACACATCGCGCAATGACGACCCGGTGCCCATGAAAAATGGCGGCCGCACCCGCCGCGTGTTTGAAGCCGCCCACTTGCCCGTGACCCGCACGATCATGGCAAACGACTTGCAAAACATTGCCGCATTTGGTCAAGATGGGGTTTTGCAGTCGCAAGCCCAAGTGATCAACGACAAGCTGCAGGAGATGATCAACAGCGTGGAAGCCACGCGCGAATGGCAGCGTATGGGCGCTGTCAGTGGCAAGATTTTGGATGCTGATGGCTCTGTGCTGTTTGACCTGTTTGATGAATTTGGCGTGACCAAGAAAACCACGCCAGTGCCTTTGAGTGCGGCGGGTACAAAGGTCATGAAGTACTGCCTGGATGCCAAGCGTTGGGCAGAAACAAAACTGGGCGGCGTGATGGTGACGGGTTTTCGGTCTTATTGCGACTCTGTTTTCTTTGACGCGTTCACCAGCCACCCTACCGTCCAGGCGGCATTTGCAAACTACCAAGCGGCCCAAGACCGCCTTGGCGGTGACATGCGCAGTGGTTTCACGTTTGGCGGCATTGAGTTCATTGAATACGAGATCACCGTCAGCGGGCAGAAATTTATTCCCGAAGGTACTGCCAAGGTGTTCCCGGTTGCACCGGGTGTATTCAGCATGACCAATTCACCGGCCAATTACAACGAAACGGTCAACACTCTCGGCCTGCCGTTTTACGCAAAGTCAGAAGCGCGCAAGATGGGCAAAGGCTGGGATCTGGAGGTACAGGCCAACCCCCTGGCCATGTGCTTGTACCCAGAGTCCTTGGTAGAGATGACCGCAGCCTGACCCATGGTCTACGCCACCATTGCCGACTTGCTGCAGGCCGCTACCGGCGGCTGGGACGAACTGGCCCAGCGTGCCGCGATGAATGCGCTGGTAGACGGCCAGCTGATGCAGGCCACGGTAGAGGGCACAGAGCGCACAGCCTGGACTGCGCCCGCCGTAGAGGCCGCAGATGCTGCCCTGCTGCGCATCAATGATGCGCTGGCCCGTGCCAGTGCCCATGCGGACACCTACATGTTCCCCCGCTACCGCACGGTCATGCCCTTGGCTGCAGAGCTGGTGGCGGGCTCAAGCCTGCCAGCCGCCGTGGCCGCCATCGCGCTCAAACGCTTGTATGGCCACCTGGTGCCCGAAGAGGTGCGCAACGGCACCAAATGGGCAGACGACTACCTGCGCGACCTGAGCAAGGGCGTGGTCAGCCTGGGCGGGTTGGATGCCACGGTGGCGCAGCCCGCAGGGCACATGGTGAGCCGTGCCCAGGCCAAGGCGTTTGACTGGGGTTGCTACTGATGTTGGACAACCTGCTGGCCCTGGAGCCCGAGCTGATGGAGCGCCTGCGCACTGAGCTGACTGGCATTACACCTGCGGTGCACGTGCTCAGCGCCGACGACCTGGCGGGTGTGAAAGAAGAGCAGCAGCTGGTGCCCGCCGTGCACGTGGTGTACCAGAACTACCGGGTGACCGAGACCCGCCACGATGGCAAGGCTGCTCGCATCAAGCAAACCTGGCTGGCGGTGGTGGTGACCCGCAACGTGGCCAACCTGAAGTCTGCCGACGCAGCGCGCAAACAGGCGGGCCTGCTTGCTGGCCAGGTGACCAAGGCACTGATGGGCTTCAAGGCGGCGAGTGCATCAGGCCCCCTGAAGCTGGCCAGTGGCCCCGGCGCTGGCTTTAACAAGGGCTTTGGCTATTTGCCACTGGCGTTTGAAGTGGAACTGGCCCTGGTTCCGTAATTTTTTAACCCTGAAGGACTTGAAATGACTGATACCGTTTACTACCCCTACCTGGGCGTTGGCAAGCTTTACGCCCGCATTGCCGGTGCCGCCGCTGGCCTGATGGACATTGGCGACGTGTCCAAGCTTGACCTGGCCGTCAAAGAAGACAAAAAGAAGCAGATGGACAGCAGCAAGATCGGCGGCGGTGTGCGTGTCACGGCCAGCCGCATCACCGAGGTCACCCTGGGCATGACGCTCAACGACCTGAACAAAACCAACGTGGCCCGCGCCGTGTTTGGCTCTGAGGCAGCTGTGGCTGGTGCCACCGTGGCGGATGAGGCAGTCACCGCCTACAAGAGCGCATTGGCCCCACTGGCGCACATCAACCCCACAGCAGTGACGGTGACCAATGATGCCGCTACCACCACGTATGCGGCAGGCACGGATTACGAAGTGCGCCCAGGCGGCATCTACATCCTGAGCACCGGGGCCATCACGGACGGCCAGGCGCTCAAGGTGGACTACACCCACGCCGCCTATGACAAGGTGGAAGCCATGACCACCGGGGCCATCACGCTGGAGCTGCATTTTGAGGGCTTGAACGAAGCCAACAGCGGCAAGCCGGTGATTGTGGACATCTACCGCGCCCAGCTCAGCCCTACCAAGGCACTGAGCCTGCTGGGTGACAAGTTTGCCGATCTGGCGGTAGATGCCGAGGTGCTGATTGACTCCAGCAAGGTGGGTGAGGGAATCAGCAAGTATTTCAGGGTGAAGATGGCCTGATAAGGACATTGCGGAACACGGGCCGCCCGCTGCACCAGTGGCGCGCGGCCCGTCGCATGACTGAACTTACCAAACAACCATGGCAATCAAACCCGTCGAACTCATCATCAGGGCCAAGGATGAGGCCAGCTCAATACTGGGTGGGCTGCATACCAAGTTAACCGCCGTGGCCACAGCCGTGGCGGGTTACTTCGGCTTATCTTTTGGATCGAGTGCATTAAAGGAAGTTGCCGCCCTGGCCGATGGCTTCAACAACCTGCAGGCGCGCATCAAGCTTGTCACTGGCGAGGGAAATGTTTTCACCAGCTCATTTGAGCGTGTGAGTGAAATCGCCCTGCGCACCAGCAGCGCCCTTGAAAGCACCGGAGGCCTGTTTGCCAAGCTGGCAGAAGCTGGTAAAAGCGCAGGCCTTGGCACTCAAGCAGCCATTGACCAGGCTTTGGCACTTACAACAACCGTCAACCAGGCCGTGCAGCTCAGCGGGGCCAGTGCCCAGGCCAGTGATGCAGCCATTACCCAACTGATTCAAGGTCTGCAAGGCGGTGTGCTGCGCGGCGATGAATTCAACAGCGTGATGGAGCAAAGCCCCCGCCTGGCCAAAGCTCTTGCAGACGGCCTGGGTACCACCACGGGCGAGCTGCGCAAAATGGCCGAAGCTGGGCAGCTCAGCAGCGATGTTGTCATCAAAGCCCTGAAATCTCAGGCTGACACTGTGGCGGGCGAATTCAGCAAACTCCCACCAACGGTAGGCCGGGCGTTACAAAACCTCAGCACCAGCTGGACGCTCTACGTGGGTGAAGCAGATAAAGCCACTGGAGCAAGCAAAGCAGCGGCTACTGTCATTGATGGTTTGGCTAAAAACCTGAGCACCATTGCCAATTACTTGATGGATGCCGGACAGGCCGCCACAGCTTTTGCCGCGCTTAGGCTTGCCCAGCACTTCACTGGCATTGCCACCGCAGCCACCAGCAGCGCCACCGCCGTGGCCGCCAACACCGCAGCCATGACCGCAGCGGGTGCAGCAGGAAGCACTGCTGCGGTGAACGTGGGCCGCTTTGCCTCCGTACTAAGTGGTCTGAAAACATTTACCCTGCTCGGGTTGATCACCAATTTCCATGACATTGGCACAGCCATTGGCGAAGGTGCGGCCAAGCTCATGGGCTATAAAGATCGTACCGAAGAGCTGGCCAGAGCGGAAAAAGTGGCGGCGCAGCAAGCGGCTGATACCGTCGAGCAACGCAAGCGCATGGCTCAGGCCACGCAAGATGCCATCAATGCTAACTACGGTCTCAGCAAGGCCGCCAATGCCAGCATTGCCGAATTTGACAAGCAAACTGCAGCCGGCAAAACCGCCGCCGCGGCCGTGGCTGGCATAGGCAAAGACTTCAACCTGTCAACCATTCCCGGTATCAAAGACGCTGCCAGCGTGCTAGATAAATTGGCCGCAGATGGCAAAATTACTGCCACCGAGTTTCAGGCGGCATGGGCTGAAGCCCTCAAGGGGCAAGATTTGGCCGTGTTCGAGGTCAAGTTTCGCACTGCCATGCTGCAAGCCAAGGATGAGGCCAACAAGGCAGCAGACGCATTGCAAGCCGCCCTTGCACGCGGCGTGAGTGGCAAGGAACTTGAAGTCTTTGAGAAAGCCGCCCGCGTGGCCTTGGCTGCTACAGGCCACGATGCCGAGCGCCTGGGGCAGGTACTGGATGCCAGCTTGCGTGAGAGCATTCGCCGCACTGGCCTGGACTTTGATGTGATCAGCGGCGGCATGGGCAAAGCCAGCGCAAGCGCCATCAACGACACCGAGGCCATGATCAAAGGTCTTGACAGGCTCAAGGCCATGGGTGTGGACACCAGTCAGGCCCTGGTGGCCAGCATTGGCAAGGGCATTGATACAGCCCAGAGCCAAAAAGCCATTGAGGCCGTCAAGCTGCAAATCGAGGCTGTGCGCAAGGTGTTGGGTGACAAGGTGGCTGATGGGTTGCTTGAACAGGCAAAGCAAAAAGCCAATGAACTCAGCGATGCGCTGGACAGGGCCAAGCCAGGTATCAACAGCTTGCGTGAGGCCATGCATGAACTCGGACTCAAGTCGCGCGACGAATTGCAGGCTACAGCCCAAAAGGCCGAAGAGGCCTATGGCGTGATCAAGGCCAAAGGGCAAGAAGAGGGTGAATCGTATGTAGCCTGGCAGCTGCGCAAGCAGCAGGCCGCGCAGGTCATGCTTGAGCGCTTGATTGCAGCCAATGGAGGCCTGGCCGATGAGACCATCAAAACCAGAGCAGCGATGGAAGGCCTGCAGATAGCCACTGACAGCACGGGAAAAGCCATCGTCAGCGCGATGGACAGCGGCAAACAAGCCACAGACGGGTTTACTGGCAGCGTGCACAGTGCCACCAGCGCCCTTGAGCGTCAAAACGCTGCCCTGGAGCGCACCATCAGCGCCCAAGAAAAAGCCAACCAGCTCAAGGAACGCGCCAACGCCCTGGAGCGTGAGCGCCTGAATATTGACAAAGAAGGCTTCTCAATCGACCCCGTCACCAAACAGCGCGTGAACATGGGAGAAAGCCAAGCCAGCGCAAACCAGCGGGTTGCGCAGCGCTACGGCGACAGCATGGTCGGCAATGCCGATGCCATAGCCGCCACGGAACTGGCTCGCAAAATCAACGAGGCCAGAGGTAACCCCATGGGCGTTACACCTGGCGCAAACGCCGAAATAACGGGCATGCTTGCAGAGCTTAGACGGCTTGAGTCTGTCATTCAAGCTGCAAAAAACAAGTCTGACACCCAGCAGAACCAAAACAACAGCACCCAGCCCAGCGCCAAGACCTACACCGTCAACATCCCCAACTACGGAACATTTAACGCAGCCAGTCCCAGCGATGCCCAAAACGCCGCCAGTCTGATTGCGCAAATTGCCCGCGCCAAACTGAGCGCCTGACACCATGGCCATCACCCTGACCTATACCCCAAGCGGCATCACGCTGACCCTGCCACCTCACCTCAACTGGGTGAATGAATACGGCTGGAGCCCCGTGCAGCAGAGCGCGGACTACACCACGACAGGGGCGCTGTTGATCGAAGAGGCCAGCAAGCAGTCTGGCCGCCCCATCACGCTTGAAGGCATCGCAGACTATACCTGGTGCACCCGCGCCAATGTTGAACAACTGCACGCCTGGTCGCAAATCCCAGGCATACAGCTCACGCTCACGATCCGTGGTGTGGCCCGCACCGTGACCTTTGACCATGAGCACGGCGCGGTGCAAGGCCTGCCCCTGTGGTTTTGCAACGATGACTCGATTGCCAGCGACGACTGGTACGTCCCCACCCTCAGATTCCTGGAGCTCTAACCCGCCATGCCAATCCGCACCCAAGACATCAAGCTGCTCAAATCGTCCGTCATGGCCGACACCGCCAACGGCGGTGGGCAGATGACTGGCACCCAAGTCATTGACGGCCTGAGCAACAACCTTTTCCCGAACACCAGCTCGGCAGACCGGGCATTCGGCAGAGTCGCCGCGCGCAAGGTATTTGGCGTGGCGCAAACCACCGACACCGACACCTTCATGGGCGCGCACGCCATCATCACCAGCGCCCCTGCAGACCCGCTGGTGCACTGCGCGCTGATCAAGACAAGCGGCTGGGCCGATGAGCGAACTGCGGCCAAAGATGCCATTGAGCGCTATGTCGTCAAAGGGCCAAAAGCGTCCGTACGCATCTACGACACCCACTACGCTGGCAGCATGCAGCTGCGGCTGATTTCATTCTCATCGGCACCCACCTTCCCCGCAGGTGGCGATGCCATCGTGATCCGACAACCCAATGGCTCAGAGCAATGCGTGCGCGTGTTGCGTACAGCCACAGCCATCCAGCAAGTCGCCGTCAACGAGGCCAACAGCGTGCAGGTGTTCTCGGCCACGGTATGCACCTGTGAGCTGGGCCAGGCGCTCAGCATGGATGTGTCCGGCCCGCCCGCTGCACGCGTCTTTAACGCCAACGGCATCGGGCCAGAGACTGACTACGCCATGCTGTACACCACCTCACTGGCCGCAGGCGCACGGTTTTACGGCATCAAGCCGCTTGGGGCTGCCGGGGCGGTGGGTGACGTATCAGTCACCACCGCAGGCGGCATCTACACCCCCGTGGTGCCAGCCGCGACGGTGGAGACACCCATCATTGACCAGTACCCACTGCAAGGCCGCAGCGCGGTGATACCGTCGGCCATTGCCTCGGTGACGCTGCCCGCCGTGTCAAAGGAGATCAGCCCCGGCGCAGTAGTGCTGCTGCCCACAGCCATCGAGCCAAAATCACTGAGCATGACCCACGGGTCAACCGCATTCACGGACACCGGTGTTGCGCTGTACCAGGGTGCCACAAAGGTGGCTGACATCGTCTACAGCACCGGGCGCATCACCTTTGTGTCTGATTGCCCGGTCTATGGCACGGCCAACCTGGCCATCGCCTACAAGCCAGCCTCTCAAGTGCCTGCCATGACCCACAGCAGGGCCTTTGCCATCACGTCGGCCAATCAAGGCCTGTCGTTTGTGGATGTGATTGAGCCCCTGCCAGCGCCCGGCAGTGTGACGATCAGCTACATGGCGCAAGAGCGCTGGTATGAAATTTCTGACAACGCCAATGGCAAGCTTGACAGTGTGGGCTATGGCTCTGGCCCCATCAACTACGCTACCGGCTCCTGGGCGGTCACACTGGCCGCCATCCCTGACGTGGGCAGCCAAGTACTGGTGCAGTGGGGTGACAAGCAAAGCGCCCAAACCCCCGCCACCTTGCCACCCAAGGTGGGCGCAGATTTGGTGCTGCCCTACAACACGCTGGCCGGGGGCATTACTCTCAGCTGGTCAAAGGACACAACCCACTACACGGCAACGACCGATGCCACCGGGGCGCTGTCTGGTGATGCGACGGGGCAGTTTGCCTACGGAAATCTGCAGTTTTATCCAAGCGTTTTTCCGGATGGCAATATCACGGCCAACTACGCAGTAGCTGCCAATACCGGGTACACCGTCACAGGCAGCAATCACGCTTACCACTTGACCGCAGGCTTGCCGATCAAGCCGGGGTCTGTGGACTGCACCATTGGGGTGTCTTTCCCGAGCGGGGCGATGTACGCCGTGACCACCATGCCGGTGATCGACATCAACGGCACGCTGTACGCGTACTACGGCCCGCACAGCGCTGACAACCGATACCCGGTGGGCTCAATCAACTACGCCACGGGCGATGTGGCTTTCAGCACAGGCGTATCAATCAACGGCACCGTCAGCACCCTGATGACGGCTCACCCTGCCACCGGGCCGCAGTATGACTACCTGCGCACAGAGGCACGGGTGCTTGATGTGGCTATCGGTGATGCTTCTGGATTCAGCTACACCTACGGTGCCGACACGCCCACATCGCTTGTGATTGCATCGCCCACCTGGGCACTCACGGTGCCAACCGCAGGCAAATCCCTGGTGCAAAAGTCCGTGGCGTTCATGCTTGGTGGAGAGGTTTACACCTCCACTGGGGCCGTACTGCAAAAGGGCTGGGATGCGGCCACTGGCGCGCCGGGTGTCGCCAATGCGGGATCTGTGGCAGCAAACGGAAAGATCAGCATCACCGCACTGCCTGCCAGCCTTGCAAACGGTGTCACGTGGGTCAATGCTGCGCTGGACTCTGCTTCGCACCTGATCCAGAGCGGCGTATTTCGCACCGCCAGCGCGCCGCTTAAAACAGGCGTTTTCCAGCTGCAGCAAGACAGCCTTGTGGGCAGTGGCAATGACGCTGGCACGATCTCTGGCGGATTCAGCGGCTCGGTCGATTACGTGCGCGGCCTTGTCGTCTGGGCCGCATCCACCAACAGCATCAACCCGGATTCGCTCAGCTACAACGCCGTGTTTTTGCAATACCTGCCGCTGGATGCATCGCTGCTCGGTCTGGACACCGCTCGCCTGCCGCTGGATGGCAATGTGCCCATCTACCGCAGCGGCGAGCTGGTGGTGGTGCACAACACCCAGTCCTACAACCTACCCAACCCGTTGGTCAAAGACACCGTGTACAACCTGGGCCGCGTGCGCCTGGCCAGCGTGCGGGTCAAGGACGCGACTGGTGTCACCGTGCCCGACACGTTGTACACCGCAGCGCTTGACCCCGGCACCTGGCTTGTGCCCGCAGCCAGCGACATCACAGCCTACCCGCAGCCATGGACGGTAGAGCACCGCATTGAGGACATGCTGCTGTGTACCGTGGTCGACATCAGCGGCAAGCTCACCTTTGCCAGCCGCTTGACGCACGTCTACCCGGCGGGCACATCGTTTGTGTCAAGCGTACTGTTTTTCGGTGACCTGGCTGCCCGCGTTTACAACGTGTTTGACCAGGCCACCTGGACAAATGTCTGGTCTGATGCGCTGATCGGCTCGGGCACCATTGCCCAGATCAACACCACGCAATACCCCATCACCGTCACCAACGGCGGGGCCATCAAAGAGCGCTGGCTGATCCTGTTTACTGCCACCACCGCTTTCCGCGTGATTGGCGAGACGGTGGGCGAGATTGCCACCGGCAGCACGGCGCTGGACTGCAGCCCCCTGAACCCCGCCACCGGCGCACCGTATTTCACCATCCCTGCCTTGGCCTGGGGCGCTGGCTGGTCAGCTGGTTACTGCCTGCGCTATGAAACCGATACCTGCGGATCGCCTTTTTGGGTCATCCGCACCGTGCTGCAAGGCCCCGCATCGGTTGAGAGTGATCAGTTCACATTGGCCTTTCGGGGCGACGTTAACCCCCCTTAATTTTCCAGGAGATTTAAGACATGACAGATACATCGGTTAAGCATTTTCATAGCGCCATGGTCGGCGCGCCAGTGTTAAACGGCGTTGCGGGCTCGTTGGTCGCACTGCTCAACGCCTGTTTGATCACGGGCTTTGATCTCAAGTCAGCGACATCACTTGTGGTGGCAGGTGGCGTGGCCACGCTGTCATTTTCAGGGACTCACAGCGCCACGGTGGACAGCGTGATCCTTGTAGATGGCAGCGCCATTGCCGCACTCAACGGCGAGCAAAAGGTAACCGTTATCGGCGCAGGTGTTGTCAAATTCGCCACTGCCGCACCAGACGGTACCGCCACCGGCACGATCACTTTCAAGATGGCCCCGGCAGGCT
>Ga0316622_100000764_pt1 | contig 19683 bp, 17 predicted proteins | sample OWC_Aug_OW2_C1_D_FD_207646 | JGI IMG/M metagenome (GOLD analysis project Ga0316622, IMG submission 207646) | Wetland soil microbial communities from Old Woman Creek delta, Ohio, United States - OWC_Aug_OW2_C1_D5_C | ecosystem: Environmental > Terrestrial > Soil > Wetlands | place: USA: Ohio... | reverse complement strand
CGACCTCACGCAGGCCACGTTCTCGTTCTCGCGCGAGGACGCCGAGAACAAGTTCCTGCCGATGTACAACGAGCGCGGCATCCTGCAGGACAATCCGTTCGAGGTGCTCGACGTCAAGGGCGTCGGACGGCTGATGGCTCTGGCCGTGGACTGGGGCCGCACCAGCCGCCCCGGCCTCAAGGTTGGCATCTGCGGCGAGCACGGCGGCCACCCGGCCTCGATCCGCTTCTGCGACTCGATCGGGCTCGACTACGTGTCGTGCTCGGCGCCGCGGGTGCCGATCGCGCGGCTGGCGGCGGCGCATGCGGCGATCGCGGGGGCGGTCGGACTGGACAAGGCCGCCTGAGGGAACTGGATCTGCCGGTCAGCCAGTGACGACCGCGACCGGGAACGTCATGCGGAACGACTCGACCTTGAACGCAGCCAGCGCCGGTGCGACGGCAAGGTCCGGAAACAGCGCGGCATCAAAGCGCCACGACAGCAGCCGGCCGAGGCGAGCCCGGCCTCCCGCGGCGGGCGCATAGTAGTAAGTGCGGCCCCGGAAGCTCTGCGCCAGCGTGCGCAGTCTTGCCGGCAGCAGCCCGCCTGGCACTGGCAACGAAGGCGCGTAGCGCAACGTGGTGAGTCGCAACTCGCACAACTCGCGGCCCTCGCTGACGACACGCACCCGATCTTCGCGGCCGCCGTCGAGGCCCTGCTCCACCTCGAAATCGGCGCGATCCTTCGGGATGCCCCAGTTGTCGCGCCCGTTGACCACGCTGTCCCACGTTGACACCAGGATGCGGCTGATCGTCAGGTGACGCCGCCCGTCGCCGAACGGGAACGCGCCCGGAATGAACAGCAGCTCGCGGTACGGGCCGCAACCCGACTCCACGTAGTCGACGTACATCAGGTACGCGGCGCGACCACGACCCTGGCCCGCAAGGCCCGGAGGCAGGAACGCGTCGCGGGCCGGCGAGCCCGGAGGCAGCTTGAGCGCGACGATCCACGCCGAGCCGCGCAGGTTCCAGGGCGCAGGGTGCCTCGGTACGTCCGGCAGCATCGAATCGGGTTGCAGCATCAGAGCAACGCCGGCGTCGTCGCAATCGCGAGCTGCGCCGCGTAATAGAGCGGCAGGCCCCAGGCGCGATTCACGAACTCGTGGCGCACGAAGCGGTCCCGCGCGACCGACACGTCCGACGCCGTGAACGCGAGCGCGCCGACTGCGACGGCCCACGACCCGCCCGCTGCGGTGACGCCGCAGGCCAGCGCCGCCATCACGCCGATCACGAGCATGTAGACACGCACGGGCCACACCATCCCGGCGGGCAGCGCGGGACCGACCCAGCGCAGCACGGCACCGACGACGACGGCGAGCAGCACGCTTCCGGCGACGAGTCCGAGCGGATCGAGCGGTCGCGTCAGGAACGCGGCGGAGTACGCCACGTGGCCCGCGAGGAACGCGAAGACGCCCGCCCGGAACACGGCCGGCCGCTCGAGAGGGATCAGAAGGACGTCGCCGACGAGGCACAGCACGAGCCCGAGCAACACGAGCTGCCCGTAGCCGGAATCGAGCGCGCCGGCCGCAAGCCCGGCCCAGATGAACGCCAGCGACGCGACGGGCTTCGCGAGCCAGAGGCCGGCCCGCGAGCGCCGGTATTCGGCCACCAGCAGGCCCGCGACGGCCACCGCGCACAGTATGTATGGACCCAGGTGCAGCAAGAATCCTCCGCGTGTCCCGCATGGCTCGCGGGGCGCGACGCAGCATGCCGCAGCCGCACCGATTGCGCTATCTGCGGGTACCGCGCCGACCGCGCCGGAGGTTACAGTCGGCCGGCATGCCTCACGTCGACTCGTATTACGCGGCCACGGCGCACCCGGCCCCCACGCACCCGCAGCTGCAGGGCGCGGCCGGATTCGACGTTTGCGTGGTCGGCGCGGGCATCGCCGGCTGCGCGACTGCGCTCGAACTCGCCGAGCGCGGTTATCGGGTCGCGCTTCTGGAGGCCGAGCGCGTCGGCTGGGGCGCCTCGGGCCGCAGCGGCGGCCAGGCGATCTTCGGCTACGGGACGAGCCAGGCGAGCCTTGCCGCACAGGTCGGTCCCGAGGTCGCGCGCCGGATGTGGGAGGTCTCGATCGACGCACTCGACTGGGTGCGCGAACGCGTCGCCCGGCACGCGATCGACTGCGACCTGAACTGGGGGCACCTCCACGCGGCGACGAAGCCGCGCCAGCGCAACGAGCTGCTCGAACTGCAGCACGAGCTGGCGGCGGTCTACGGCTACCATTCGCCGCGGTTCCTCGAGCGCCACGAAGTCGAGGGCTTGCTGGCGACGCAGCGCTACTGCGCCGGGCTGTTCGATCCTCGCAGCGGGCACCTGCACCCGCTCAATTACACGCTGGGCCTGGCGCGCGCGGCCGTCGCCGCGGGCGTCTCGATCTTCGAGTCCTCCCCGGTGATCCGGATCGAGCGCGGCGACCCCGCGCGGGTCGTCACGCCGCACGGCACGCTGACCGCGCGCTTCATGGTCCTCACGCGCGGCGGCTACGTGGCCGGCCTGCGTGCCGGTTCCGAATGGCGCGTCATGCCGGTCGGCACCTACGTCGTCGCGACCGAACCGCTGGGCGTGGGGCGGATCACCGCGTTGATCCGCGAAAACGTGGCCGTCGCCGACACGAATTTCGTGCTGGACTACTTCCGCCGCTCCGTCGATCACCGGCTGCTGTTCGGCGGCCGGGTCAGCTATTCAGGCATCGATACGCGCGACACCGGCCGGGCCACGCGCGCGCGGATGCTGCGAGTTTTTCCGCAGCTCGAGGACACCCGTCTCGAGTACGTCTGGGGCGGCTACGTGGACATCACGATGAACCGCGCGCCGGACTTCGGCCGCATCGGCGGCAACGTCTACTACCTGCAGGGGTTCTCCGGGCACGGCATCGCGATGGCGGGCATGGCGGGCCGCCTGGCGGCGGAGGCCATCGCCGGCCAGGCGGAGCGTTTCGACCTCTACGGGCGATTGCACCACCGGGTCTTCCCGGGTGGCCGCTGGCTGCGCACGCCGGCCCTGGTGCTCGGCATGCTCTGGTACCGGCTGCGCGACCTGCTCTGAGCCCCGGGGCGCGTTCCCGCCCGCGCCGAAATCCTCTACAGTCCGCGCCGATCAGCCCTGGCGCTTGGTGCGCAGGTAGATCACGTAGACGACCAGCACGACGATGGCGAGCAGCAGGATCTTGATCATGTTCTTGGATGCCCCGGGTTGCGGACCATCTTACCCGTGCTGAACGGCGAATCGATGCTCGCGTTTCGCGCCGGCCCCGGCGCCATCGAACACGTGCGCGAGCACGGCATCGCGCCGGCCGACATTGCCTGCATCCCGGCGGCGGCCGGCGGGCCCAAGGGTCTGGCGCTGATCCCGCTCGACAAGCTGCTGTTTCGCGAGTGGTTGCAGGCGGCGCCGGCGCCAGTGGAACTGATCGGCGCGTCGATCGGCGCGTGGCGCATGGCAGCGCTCGCGCAACCCGATCCGCTGGACGCGCTGGATCGCCTGCAACACGCCTACGTCCACGACCAGTGCTACACGGAGAAACCCACGCCCCGCGAAGTGGCGGCCACCTGCCGCCGCATCGCGCAGGCCGTGCTCGGCGGTCGCCCACTCGAAGTGCGCGACCGGGTCTCGCTCGCGATCATTACCGCGCGCGCACGGGGCCCGCTTGCCGACGCCGAGTCGAAAGCTGCATTCGCGCGGGCGGTGCTGAGCAACGCCGTGTCCCGGGAGCGACTCGCAGGCCATCTCGAGCGCGTGCTGTTCACGGCCGGCCCACCCGGGTTCATGACCGAACCCCATGACGCCTTCGGCCTGCAACGGATCCCGCTCGACGCGCGCAACGACGAGGACGCGCTGCTGGCGTCGGGCACGATTCCGCTCGTCTGCGCGCCGGTGCGCAATATCGCCGGCGCCCCGCCCGGCAACTACTGGGACGGTGCGCTCGTCGACTACCACCTGATGCTGCCCTACCCGCGCCTGACCCCGGCCGGCAGCCGCCGCCGGCTCGTCTTCTACCCGCACTTCAATGATTACGTGACGCCGGGTTGGCTCGACAAGCACCTACCCTGGCGCCGCGCGCCGCGCGGCCACCCCTGGCTCGACGACATGCTCCTGGTCGCGCCCTCGCCGGCCTTGCTGGCCCGGCTGCCGAACGGCAAGCTACCCGACCGGCAGGATTTCTATCATTACGGCCAGGACCACGCCGCGCGGATCCGCGACTGGGAGCGCGCCATCGGCGAGTGCGAACGGTTCGCGGAAGCCGCGCTGCGCTGGCTGGAGCGCCCCGACCCGGGCCTGCTGCGCCCAATCTGACCCGGTATGATTCGCCGATGCCCATTCCAGCGCCACGCAGCGTCGAGTTGATTCGCCACCCGGCCTCGCCCACCTCGGGCGTGGTCCGTCGCATCGACGTCGAGATCTCGACGACGGCCGACGGTGCGCTGCGGCTGCGCTATTTCGTCGATGGCGAAATTGGCCGCATCCGGGTACCGCCCCCGGCGCCTGCGCGGCCGACCGACGGGCTCTGGCAGCACACCTGCTTCGAGGCCTTCATCGCCGGTCACGCGTCGTCCGCCTACTGCGAGTTCAATTTCTCGCCATCCACGCAATGGGCGTTCTACGGTTTCACCGGTTACCGGGAGGGCATGGCGCCGCTCGAGCATGCGACGCCGCCCACCGTGACGGCCAGCATCACCGAAGACCGGATTGCGCTCGAGGCCATCGTGCCGCGCGAAACGCTGCTCGCACTGCCCGGTGAGTCGACCTTGCGTCTCGGCCTCGCGGCCGTCATCGAGCGCAACGACGGTGGCATTTCGCACTGGGCGATCGCGCATCCTGCCGAACGGCCGGACTTCCATGACCCGGCGGGCTTCGTGCTCGAGATCGACCGCAGCCTGCCATGGTGAGCTTCGGCATCGACCGGCTGCTCGCCGAGCCGGAGCTGCGCCGCCCGCTGGCCGGACGCCGCGTCGCACTGCTGGCGCACCCGGCCTCGGTGACGGCGGGCCTGGAGCACTCGCTCGACGCGCTCTGCGCCCTCGACGACCTGCGGGTCACCGCAGCGTTCGGGCCGCAGCATGGCCTGCGCGGCGACAAGCAGGACAACATGGTCGAGTCGCCGGATTTCCAGGATCCGGCGCACGGCGTGCCGGTCTTCAGCCTCTACGGCGAAGTCCGTCGGCCCACCGCGGCGATGCTCGACCGGTTCGACGTGCTGCTCGTGGACCTGCAGGACCTCGGCTGCCGGATCTACACGTTCATCACCACGCTGCGCTACGTGCTCGAAGCTGCTGCCCAGAAAGGCAAGGCAGTGTGGGTGCTCGACCGCCCGAACCCGGTTGGCCGCCCGGTCGAGGGGCTCACGCTGCGCGCCGGCTGGGAGAGCTTCGTCGGCGCCGGCCCGATGCCGATGCGCCACGGCCTCACGCTCGGCGAACTGGGCCACTGGTTCGTCCGCACGCTGCGCCTCGACGTCGAGTATCGCGTGATCGAGATGCACGGCTGGCAACCGGAGGCGGCGCCGGGCTTCGGCTGGCCACTCGGCGAACGCACCTGGATCAACCCGAGCCCGAACGCGCCGAACCTGTGGATGGCGCGCTGCTATCCCGGCAGCGTGATGCTCGAAGGCACGACGCTGTCCGAGGGCCGCGGCACGACCCGTCCGCTCGAGTTGTTCGGCGCACCCGATCTCGACAGCAACCTGTTACTGGCCGAGATGCAGCGGCTGGCCCCGCAGTGGCTGCGCGGCTGCCGGCTGCGCCCGTGCTGGTTCGAGCCGACGTTCCACAAGCACGTCGGGCGTCTCTGCGCGGGCCTGCAGGTGCACGTCGAGGACGCATCGTATGACTACGCGGCTTTCCAGCCGTGGCGGCTGCAGGCGCTCGCGTTCAAGGCGTTGCGAGGGTTGCGCCCCCAGTACGAGTTGTGGCGGGACTTCCCGTACGAATACGAGCACGGCCGGCTCGCAATCGACCTGATCAACGGCAGCGACCTGCTGCGGCACTGGGTGGACGACCCGGGGGCCACGCCGTCCGATCTCGATGCGCTCGCCACACCGGACGAGCGCGCCTGGCGCGAGGAACGCGAGGACCTGCTGCTTTACCGCTGAACGAGCGTCAGCGGCGCGCCGCGCGTTTGTCGCGCAGCGTCACGAACTCCTCGGCCGCGGTCGGATGGACGGCCACCGTCGCGTCGAACTGCTCCTTGGTGAGCCCGGCCTTCACGGCGATCGCGATGCCCTGGATGATCTCGGGCGCATCGGGCCCGACCATGTGCGCGCCGACGACCCGCTGGCTCGCCGCATCGACCACCAGCTTGACCAGCGTGCGCTCGTTGCGGCCCGACAACGTGTACTTGAGCGGACGAAATGTCGCTGTGTAGACGTCCACGTCTGCGTACGCCGCGGCAGCCGCGGCTTCCGACAGGCCGACCGTGCCGACCGGCGGCTGGCTGAACACCGCGTGCGGCACGTCGCGGTGATCCATGGCCACGCGCTGGCCGCCGAACAGCGTCGTCGCGACCGCCGCGCCTTCGCGGATCGCGACGGGCGTCAACGCGACGCGATTCGTCACGTCGCCCACGGCGTGGATGTTCGGCACGCTGCTGCGCGAGTACTCGTCGACGATTACGGCGCCGTTCGCGTCGAGCTGGACGCCGGCCGCTTCGAGCCCGAGGCCGGCGGTGACCGGCTGGCGACCCGTCGCGAACATGACGGCGTCCACGTCGAGCTGCTGCGGCGTGCCACCCGTGACGATCGTGGCCGCCAGAGAGCCGTCGGCGCGGCGCTCGATGCTGCGCACGTCACAATGCAGGCGCACGTCGAGCCCCTTGCGCACCAGTTCGTCGTGCAGGTGGTGGCGCACGTCGTCGTCGAACCCGCGCAGGATCTGTTCGCCGCGATAGGCGATCGTCACGTGCGCGCCGAGCCCGTGGAAGATGCCACCGAACTCGACGCCGATGTAACCGCCGCCCACCAGCAGCACGCGCCGCGGCAACTCGGCGAGCTGGAACGCCTCGTCGGAGGTGATCGCCAGCCCTGCGCCGGGGATGTCGGGCCGGACCGGGCGGCCGCCCGTGGCGATCAGCGAGTGCCGTGCCGTGTACCGTCGCGCCGCGATCTCGACGGTGTGCGGATCGACCAGCGTCGCGCGGCCCTCGTACAGCGAAGCGCCGGCGGACTTGAGCAGCGTGCGGTAGATGTCCTCGAGGCGCGCGATCTCGCGGTCCTTGTTGGCGATCAACGTCGGCCACGAGAACGTCGCGTCCGCCGACCAGCCGTAGGCCGCGGCATCCTCGAGATCCGCGCGAAAGTGCGCGGCGTAGACCAGCAGCTTCTTCGGCACGCAGCCGCGGATCACGCAGGTGCCGCCCGGTCGGTCGGCCTCGGCGACCGCGACGCGCGCGCCGAAACCCGCCGCGACTCGGGCCGCCCGCACTCCGCCCGAGCCGGCGCCGATCACGAACAGGTCGTAGTCGAATCGCGTCATGGCCGCTCTACGCGCGCTCAGGCCTCGACGCCGAGCGTCGCGAGCAGGCGCCGCGCGCCAGCCTCGATCTGATCCATCATCACGTCGAAGCCGTCGGTCGCGCCGAAGTACGGGTCGGGCACTTCGCGATCACCGAGGAACAGTTCGATGCGCACCGTGTTGCCCGCGGGTCGACGCACCTCGAGCTGGCGCAGGTTGTCCCGGTCCATCGCGAGGATCAGGTCGCTGTCCGCGAAATCGCCGGCGGTGATCTCGCGGCAGCGAAACGCGCCGAGGTCATAGCCCCGGACGGCGCAGGCCGCGATCGTGCGCGGGTCGGCGGTGTCACCCGCATGCTTGTCCTTCAGGCCGGCGGAACCGAAACTCGCCTGCTCGCCCAAGTCCGCGCGCTGCGCCATCGCGCGGCAGACCGCCTCGGCAGCCGGCGACCGGCAGTAGTTGCCGGCATCCACGAACAGGATCCTCATCGTTCCCCTCCGTTGCTTTTCTCACAGGCGGCCACCGCCGCATCCAGCCGTTCGAGCCACTCGGCCCCGTAACGCTTCGCATACCAGTCGCGCAACCCGCGTGTCGCGTCCCTGAACGCCTCGCGCTGCTCCGGCGTCACCTCGTCGACGACGCCACCCGAGGCACGAAAGGCCTCGAACGCCGGTCCCTGGCGCGCCGCGGCCGACCCGCGGGTCGCGATCGCGAGCACGCGAAACCCTTCCGCCACGATCGGCTTCAGGTCGCTCGGCAGCGCCTGCCACTGCCGTTCCGAGTACCACCACATGGCACCCATGTAACTATGGCGATCGACGAACAGGAACCGCACGTGCTCGTGCAGCTTCATGCCGACCACGTCCTGCACGCTGTTTTTCGTGCCGTCGAGCAGCCCGGCGGAAAGCGCGTAGTAGACCTCCGACCAGGGCAGCGGCGTCGGGCTCGCGCCGAGCGCGCGCACCATTTCCTGCTCGAGTGCGGACGGCAGCGTGCGAATGCGCAGCCGCGCGAGATCCGCAGGCGACTGGATGCGTTGCTGCGTCGTGGCGAAGCTGCGCCAGCCGCCCGTGTTGCCGACGGCCATCAGCCGCAGGCCGAGCCCCTGCTCGAGGATGGCGTCGCCCATCTGTGCCAGCAGCGGGCCGTCCATGACGCATTCCGCGACCGCGTCATCGGCGAACGTGTACGGCAGGTCGAGCGCCTGCGCGGGGCCGAACAGCGCCGCGAGTCCGCCGAACGTCGTCTGGTGCATCTCCAGCATGCCGCCCTGCAGGGCCTCGATGCACTCGCGCTCGCTGCCGCAGTATTGGCCGGAGGGAAAGACCTGCACGGCCACGCGCCCGCCGGCCGCCGCCTCGACGCTCTCCTTGAACGCCATGGCGCCAACGTAGTCCTCGTCGTCGCTCGAGGCCAGGAACGCGATCCGGATCGTGACTTCAGCGCGCTCGGCGCGCGAATAGAACACCCCGACCGCGCAGACCGCCAGGATCATGGCGAGCAGCACGCGCATGACGAGCGGGTTGCTCACCGAGTACTCACTGGATCAGGCCGAGCCACCGCGGCACGGCGAGAGTGAGCGACGGGAAGAACGTGATCAGGAACAGCACCGCGATCTCGACGGCGAGGAACGGCAGCATGGCACGCACGATGCTTTCGACGCGCACGCCCGAGACCGACGAGGTGACGAACAGCACCAGCCCCATCGGCGGCGTCGCGAGCCCGAGCGTCAGGTTGACGCACATCACGAGGGCGAAGTGCACCGGGTGCACGCCCATCTCGACGAAGATCGGCGCGAGCACCGGCCCGAGGATCAGGATCGCGGGGCCAGCGTCGAGGAACATGCCGATCAGCAGCAGCAGCAGGTTCACGAGCAACAGCAGCAGCGAAGTGTTCTCGGTGATGCCGAGCATCGCATTCGCGATGCCCGCGGCCATGCCGGAGACCGTGACCAGCCACGCGAACGTCACCGCCGCGCCCACCAGCATCAGGATCACCCCGGACTGCATCGCGGTCGCGACGAAGATGCGCTTCATCTCCGGGAAATCGACGGTGCGCAGCACGAACGGCGCCACGATGATCGCGTACCCCGCCGCGACCGCGGCGGCCTCGGTGGCCGTGAAAAACCCGGACAGCATGCCGCCGAGCAGGATCACCGGCATGACGAGCGCGAGTGCCGCCTTGCGGAACGCCTGCCCGCGCTCGCGCCAGGTCGCGCGTCGCGAGGCGACCGGCAGGTTGTTGCGTGTCGCGAGGATGCGCGTGGTGAGCATCAGCCCGAGCCCGATCATGACCCCGGGCACGATGCCGGCGGCGAACAGCGCGCCGATCGACACGTTCATGACGAAGCCGTACAGCACCATGATGCCGGACGGTGGAATGATTGGTCCGATCACGGCCGCGGCTGCGGTCACGGCCGCGGCAAAGCTGCGCTTGTAGCCGTTCTGCTCCATCGCCGGCACGAGCATCTTGCCAATCGCCGAGGCGTCGGCGACCGCCGAGCCCGAGATGCCCGCGAACAGCATCGAGGAGAGGATGTTCACCTGCGCGAGCCCGCCCCGCACGTGGCCGATCAGCGACTGGCTGAAGTTCACGATCGAGCGGGTGATGCCGCCCGAGTTCATCAGCTCGCCGGCGAGGATGAAGAACGGCACGGCGAGCAGCGGGAAGCTGTCGATGCCATTGTAGAAGCGTGACAGCAGCGTCGCGAAGAACTGCCGCTGGTCGTCGAGCACGAGGCTCAGGCCCGGGCCGATCAACAGCGCGAAGACGACCGGCGTGCCAAGCGCGAGCAGCGCGATGAAGATCCAGAAGAAGGCCGTGGACATACGGCTCAGTCCCCGACGACGGCGGGCATCGCGCCTTCCATGACGATGCCCGAGGGTGCGCCGCTCACGTGCAGCAGCAGGCGCGCGAGCAATTCGAGACCGACGAGGATCAGCATGGCGAACGCTGCGGGCACGACCGCGTAGACCCAGGCCATCTTGACGCCGAGCGTGCTGGCCATGATGTCCAGGCCGCGCGCCCAGAATGCGAAGCTCTCGACGAACAGCACGCCGAGGATCCACAGGATCAGCAGGTTCAGCAGCAGGCTCGTGAACGCCAGCAGCCGCGGCGGCAGCGCCTCGGCGAACGAGACGATCGCAACGTGGGCCCCGTGGCGGTAAGCATAGGGCGAGGTCAGCAGCACGGACCAGACCAGGGCAACCCGGGCGAGTTCCTCGGCCCAGTCGAGCGAGTGATGGAACAGGCCACGCGAGACGATCTGGGCCAGCGCGAGCGCCAACATGACCGCGAGCAGCATGGCGGCCAGGTTGCGCGCGAAGACCGACAGCGGCCCGTTGAGTCGTCCCAGCGTCGTCGCCAGGCGCAGCAGCAGCAACTTCATGCCCCCGGCACCGTTTGCCTCACAATCCCCGATGACAGCACAGGCCGCCCGCAGGCGGCCTGTGCCGGATTATGCGGCAGGCCGGGCCCGGAGGGCTCGGCCAGCGCCACGGTCAGCGCGTCCCGCCGAAGTTCGCGCGGAACTGCACGCCGAAATAGCGATCGGCATCGCGCGGAATCTGCAGGCGCGGCGCGCCGCCGGGGCCGCCCCGCGTCACGAGCGCGGCGAAGCTCTCGTCCGTCAGGTTGCGGCCGACGAACGTGACGCGATAGCGATCGTCCTTGTCCGAAATCGCGACCGTGAGGTCGAGCGTGGTGTAGGACGGGATCAGCGTGATCTCGGGCTCGTTCAGGTCCGAGTACTGGTCGTCCGTGTACACGAGCAGCAGTCCCGGCACCACGTCGACCGCGTCGAACTCCATCCGGTAGTCGCCCGCGAGCGTGGCCTTCCACTCCGGCGCGAGCGGCAGCTTCGTACCGTCACGGACGGTGGGCGTCTGGCCCGGCGGCGTGAAGAACTGGTCGACCACTGCGTCCGTGTAGGCGATGCCGCCACTGATCGACAGGTTGTCGATCGGCCTGGCAAGGAAATCGACTTCGAGGCCTTCCGTCGTCACGTCGCCGGCATTGGTCAGCGTCGTGATCAGCACGTTGTTGAGGAACAGGAAGTTGTTCGCCTGGAAGTTCTCGTACTTGGCGTAGAACGCGGCCGCATTGAGGACCAGGCGGCCGTCGGCCAGCGTCGACTTCAAGCCGAGCTCGAACGAATCGGCGGTCTCCGCGTCGATGACCTCGGCGTTGTTCGCCGTCATGTTGAAGAAGACGTTGTAGGCGGGGCCCTTGTAGCCGCGGGCGTAGGTCGCGTAGCCGACCATGTCGTCGGTGAAGTCGAACTGCGCGCCTGCGCGTCCCGAGAACTCGTCTGAGCTATTGCTGCCGGACAGTCGCGCCGTGCCGCCACCCGCCTGGCTGCGAATGCCCGGCCCCGGAATCGGCGAGAAGTTGTAAAGGTGGTCGAAGCTCAGGTCGTCGTAGGTCCAGCGCAGGCCGGCGATCAGGCGCCAGCGCTCGGCGACGTTGAAGGTGCCGTCGGCGAAGGCGGCGAAGTTGTCGAAGTCTGCGCCGAAGTCGGCGTCCGCGGACGGTTCCTCGATCACCGAGGCGGTCGGCGTGCACGGCTGTAAGCCGGTCGCATCGGCCGGCAGCGTGCTGGACCGGCAGACCTGCGTATCACGCCGGAAGTACCGGTCGGCGCTCGTCTTGGCGTAATAGAGCCCGGCGACGTAGTCGACGAACTCGCCGCCCGGCGAGGCGATGCGCAGTTCCTGCGAGAACGTGTCCTGCTCCTGCGGCCCGAAATCGTGCAACTGGTTGATGCCAACGTAGGCCGGGCCGGCGTCGAGCCAGTCGCCCTCGCGGATCTCGGTCGAGTCCCAGGTGCGATAAGCCGTGATCGAGGTGAGCGTGTAGTCACCGATGCCGATGTCGGCTTGTGCCGAGAGGCCCCAGGCTTCCTCCTCGGAACTCATCACCAGGTTCTGGCGGACCTTGCGGCTCTCGTCGCCCTTGGCGTAGTCGGTGCCCTCGAGCAGCAACTCGAGCGCAGCGGCCTGCGCGCCGGTGGGCGCGCCCCCGATCACTTCGACACAGCAGTTGTCGTCCGACTTGCGGTAGTCGCCAATGAACGTCAGCTCGACGTTGTCGGTCGGCTCGGCGACCCAGATCGAGCGGACGCCCCAGCGATCGTAGCCATTGAGCTTGCCGCCCGCCTTGGTGTCGCTGATGTTGTCGATGTAGCCGTCGAAATCGCCCCAGGTCGCCGTGGTGCGTCCCCGCAGGCGATCCGAGACCGGCGTGTCGATCGCCGCCTTGAGGCGGATCTCGTCGTCCTCGTACCAGCTCAGGTCGACATAGCCGCCGAACTCCGTGCCCGGGCGCGTCGACACGACGTTGACCACGCCAGCCGAGGAATTCTTGCCGAACAGCGTTCCCTGTGGGCCGCGCAGCACCTCGACGCGCTCGACGTCGTAGAAGTCGCCGAAAGCCTCGCCCGCCGACGACAGCACGACCCCGTCGAGCACGAAGCCCACGCTCGGCTGGGCCGCGATCGCGAAGTTGATCGTGCCGACGCCGCGCAGGAACAGCGACTGGTTGAGCTGCGTGTTCGTCTTGCGGATGTTGAGCGACGGCACCAGCTGGCGCAGCGATTCGGCGTTGAAGCCGCCGACGGAGTCGAGCGCACTGCCGCTCAGCACCGACACGGCGATCGGCACTTCCTGCAGGTTCTGCTCGCGCTTCTGCGCGGTCACGATGATCTCTTCGAGGGCGCCGGTCGCGGCCGCCTCCTGCGCATGCGCCGCCGGAGCGCTGGCGAGCGCGGCGAGGACGGCAACGGCGACCGGGCTCATGGATTTGCGGGCATGCATGTTTCGTTCTCCCCCAGCAGTGTTCTTTGGCTGTCGCGCCGCGGCCGCAGCTGCAGCGCGGTCTCTGACGAAAACGACGGTAACATGAAGATTCTATGTCTTACAACCCTTATATAAGACATCGCACCTATGTTGCGATCTCGCCACAGGCCGCCCTCGCCGGGCGGCCTCAAGCCGCGTGCCAGGTCTCGGTGACGACGGGCTCGACACCGAGTTCGCCGGTGTGTCGCACAGGCGGCCCGAGCGGAATCCCGGTGCCGCGGCGCACGAACACGGCCAGTTCGTCGAGCCCGAGCACGAGTTCGTGCGTCCGACCGCCGGCGAAATGGCCGCCCGACGGAAAGCGACACCACTCGCCCTCGGGCAGGTAGACGCGCACGCGTCCCGACGGATCGAGGCACGGGGCGACGAGCAGGTCGGCGCCGCAGAAGAACTGGTGCTCGAAAGCCCAGGCCGCGGGCTCGCCAGGACAAGCAAGCGCCATGGCACGCTGCACCGGCAGGCCGGTCGCGCTCGCTTGCTGGACCGCGCGCCAAAGGTACGGCAGCAACCGGTATCGCAGCTCGAGCGCAGCCATTGCGGCGCGCTCGGCCTCTGGGCCGTACGACCAGGGCTCGCGGGCCCCGATGCCGTGCAAACGCATGTGCGCCGAGAACACGCTCGCCTGGGCCCAGCGGACGTAGAGCAGCGGGTCGCGCTGGTCGCCGTAGAAGCCGCCGACGTCGGTCGCGTAGTACGGCGCGCCGGTCAGGCCCCAGGACAGCCCGCCGCGGATGCTCGCGGCGAGTCCGCCCCAATCGGCCTGCGGATCGCCGCCCCATTGCGCGGGATAGCGCTGCGAGCCCGCCCACGCGGCACGGCTGAACAGGAACGCCCCGCCCTTCGCGTAGCGGCTCGCGGCCTCGTACACGCAGCGGTTGTAGAGCAGCGCGTAGACGTTGTGCAGCGCATCGCCCTGCGTGCCGTCGGCAGCCAGCGCGTGCGGCTCGACCTGCTCGCCGAAATCAGGCTTGATCATGTCCACGCCGAGCTCGAACAGCTCGCGGTGGCGATCGCGCCAGTAGGCGTAGGCTTCGGGGTGCGTGAAGTCGAGCAGGCCCGACTCGGGCAGCGGTGTCAGCACCGCGCCGAAGGGTTCGAGGTCCCACTGGTAACGGTACGCTTCGCCGGTGCGCGCGTCCTTCAGCAGCCAGCCTTTCGCCGCGAGTTCATCGAACAGCGGATTGCGCACCGAGACCAGCGGGTATTCCCAGACGCAGACGCGAAAATCGAGCGCCTTGAGGGCGTCGATGACCGGTCGCGGATCGGGGTAGCGCGACGGATCCCATTCGAAGGCGAAGCGGGTCTCGGTGTCCTGCCATGCGCGACCGTCGAACGTGATCGTGTCGCACGGCATGCCCCGCTCGCGCACCTCGCGCGCCACGGCGAGAATTTCTTCCGCCGTGCGGTAGTACGCCTTCGAGAGGATCAGGCCGAGGCTCCACAGCGGTGGCACCGGAGCCCGCCCCGTCAGTGCCGTGTACTGGCCGAGGATCTGCGCACCGTCGGCACCGTCGAACAGGAACAGGTCGAGCGACGGGTCGTCGATCTTCAGGCCGTAGGCGCGCTGCGACCAGGGCGCGTAACCGACGCCGTGGACCACGGGCGCGACCGTGTGAACGAAGAGACCCCAGCCTTCGGGGCTCCAGGCGAACGGCGCGTTCTTGTAGCTGACCTCGGCGTTGACGCCGAGCGCGTCGTGGTTGAACGACCGCACCAGCTGCCCGCGCTTGTCGAGACGCCCCCATTTTTCGCCGAGACCGTAGACTGGGGTCTCGTGGCCGAGCTCCACGCTGACGAACCAGCCATCACCGAGACGGGCGAAGGGTGGCAACCGGTAGCGCCGCACGAAATGGCCATCGCTGGGCGACGACTGCACCGTGCGGCCCGCGACCGACAGCGAGAACGATAGCGGCGCGTGTCCGATCTCGAGCACTCGCTCGCCCGCGACGAGCCGCGTGCCGCCGTCGAACGACTCGACGCGGGCTGGCAGGGCTGCGGGCTCGCGCAGCAGGATGTCGTAGTCCCGCGCCGCCGCGCCGAACCGCAGCCGCGCACCGCAGTCGAGCAGCGCGACGCGCAACGGGCCGGCATCGGTCGCCAGGCAGACGCCGCCATCCGCCTCGACCGCGGCTGCGCCAGTCACGGTCACCGCAGGGATGCGCCCCCAGTCCGGCGCCTCGACGTCGAACGCGCCCATCTCAGGCGAGCTCGAGCACGGGCAGGTTCCAGCGCGCCGCGATCGCCTTGAGTGCCGCCTTGTGATCGCCGTAGGCCAGCGCGAAATGGTGCTCGAGCCCCTCCTCCATGATCGTGCGCCCGACTTCGGCTGCCGGTCGGTCGAAGCGCACGGTGCCCGAGCAACCGGTGAAGGCCATCGGCGCGCGAATGACCTCGGCTCCGGCCAGCATCAGCTTGGTCTCGTTGCGCGCCCGGGACAGGCGGGCCAGCGTGATGCGGCCCGGCTTGATCGGGAACTGGTGCAGCAGCGGCATCCTGCGATTCGTGTGGATCGTGGCCTCCGCGTGCGCCGCGGGGTCGCGCATCGAGATCGGCGCGAGGCCGCAATGCCAGAGCACCGCCGTGTCGTCGGCCGGCGTGATGTCGACGAGATCGGCCATCCAGGCCGGCTCGCCCGCAAGCTCCTGCAGCATCAGCTGCGAGAGCGAGCCGTGCACGTCGGCCTCACAGGCGGCGGGCACCTGCTTCTGGTTCATCATCGCCATCGGGCCGCAGGCCGCGCAGCCGTACTCGGTGAACATCTCGGGCCAGCAGCGCACGGCGAGGCCCTTGGCGCCGCTCTGCTGCTGGACGTCCTCGAGCGCGCAGAACACGCGGAACGAGCGATCGAGCTGCTCCTGGTCGACGGTATCGAGGCCCTCGAGCTCCTGCGCAGCGCCGGCGCGCGCGGCGCCGACGCGGGCGGCGTCCATCGCCCGGGCCTTGTCGAACAGCTGGCCGAGCTGCACGGTCTCGACACGCAGGCCCGCGAGGTTGAACAGCAGGTCTTCGTCGTACTCGCAGGTGTCGAAGCCGTCCGGGTGCTGGCCGACCACGGTGATCTTCGCGCCGCGCATGGAATCGAGCACGCGCTCGGCGGAAGCATCGGCCGCGACCGGCACCGGCCGGGCGCGCGTAGGTACCGCAGTCGCCGGAGTCGCGAGCGCGCGCAGGCTCGTGGACAGGTCAGCTGCATCCGGCGCGGCATACAGCCAGCCGTGCGGGACGCCGGCGCGGCCGAGTGCGTGCGCGGCGAGGTTCAGCCCGCAATACGCGTTCAATCTCAGGCGCCCGCCGCTGCGCGGCTCGGGCACGGCCCAGATCGCGATCGGCGTGGTCGCCTCCTTCGCCAGCTTCACCGTCATCGTGGCGTCGGTGAACGTGATCTGCAGGATCAGCAACAGGTCGATCGGCCCCGAGGCACGGATGTCGGTGATCGCCTGTTCCGCGGCCGCGCGGTCGAACAACAGCTCGCGCGGGCCGACGGTGCGGATGCCGGCCGCCTCGAGGGCGGCAAAGGCCCGCGTTTTCATGTCTTCGGCGAATGGAACGTCGAAGGTGGGGCGCGCCAGCACCGCCACGCCGTAGGTCAATGACATGTCAGCCTCCGAATCCGGCGTACACGTGCCGGAAGGTCGAATCCGCGGGTTCGATGCGGGCGCCCGCAGGGCCGTAGCACGGGTGCGTGTGCCACGGCCGCGCCATCGCGCCGGTGAGTTCGTTCAGCTCGCGCATGTAGGGCACGGCCGCACCGCGCAGCTCGTCGCGAATGCCGTCCCAGTCCGGGAAACGCTGGAATGCCTCGAGCCAGATGGCGCGCCCCGCGAGATAGCCCGATGCACCGGCACCGTAGGCGTAGTGCAGCACGCGCCGGAACTCGGTCATGCCGGCCCCTGCGGACAGCATCACCCACGGACGCCCGGCCGCGCGATCGAGCTGGTCGAACAAGGCCTGCACCGCGGCGGACCCGGGCGAGCCGGGCTCGGGAACGTCGCTGGCCGGGACCGGGCTCTCGAGCTTGAAGAGATCCACGCCGAAGCGCGGGTCCGCGAACACGCGCACGCTGTCGATGACGAGCTGCGCCTGCTTGGTCTTCATTTCGACGTACTCGGTGGTCTGCTCGGCGTCCTTCGCGAGCGGATAGACGAGCAGCTCGAACACGAACGGAATGTCGTACCGGGCGCAGGCCTCGCCGATCCGCTGCGTGAAATCCTCTTGCGCGGCGCAGACTTCGGGATCGGCGTCCGGGCGATACCAGGTCAGCACCTTGACGGCGTCACCGCCGGCGCGCTTGATCTTCTCGACCGACCAGTCATCGATCTCAGCCGACAGCCGGCCGCCCGGCGTCTCCTGGAAGATCGAATCCTCGAGCGTGAGTATCAACCCGAGGCGCGCGTCGAGCATCGTGACGCCGCGCGGGTAGGCGTAATGCGGATCCAGCAGCATCGCGGACGACTCCGCCTGCAGCTCGCGAATCAGCAGTTCCTTGAAGCCCGCGACGTCCTCCCACGGCGCCTGCGGCGTGCCCCGCTTCGCCCGGATCGGGTTCTTGATCGGCGGTCGCTGGTCGACGGCCGTCATCCTGAAGCGCCCGGTCGCGTCCGCCATGCGGCGCATCCCCCAATACTTGCCGGCGGAAATACTCATGCAGCGTCCTTCTGGTCTGCTTCAGGCGACGCCACGCGCCGCGAGGAATGAATCGAGCTCTGCGCGCATCGGCGCCCCGGACCGGCCACCCTTGCGCTGCACCTTGAGTGCCGCAGCAGCCGACGCAAACCTCACGGCCGCCGTCTCGTCGCGACCCTCGGCAAGCGCCAGCGCGAACGCGCCATGCCAGACGTCGCCTGCGCCGAGCGTGTCGACCACGGGGACGTCAAAGCCTGGGTAATGGCGCAACTCGCCGCCAGCCTGCGCGAGCACGCCGTCCCGCCCCACGGTCACGCCGCACCAGCCGGTAAGCCCGGACGCTGCCCGCTCGAGGCCGCGCGCCGGATCGGAGACCCCCGTGTAGTCGGCCAGTGCATCAGCCGAGAAAGCAACGTGCGTCGCTGCGCGCAGCAACTCCCCGTCGACCGGGATCGGGCGGTCGGCGTCGAGCACGGCCGGCAGGCCAGCTCCGCGCGCGGCTTGCAGCGCAGCGAGCGCGCCCTCGGGCCAGCGCGTGTCCGCGAGCACGGCTGCGGCGCCCATGCTCTCCGCGCCAGGCAGCCACGACGGATCTGCAGGCAGGGCCGGATCGAGGTGGTTGACGATCATCCGCTCGCCCCGCGCGTCCACGATGACCGCGGACGTCGACGAACTGCAGCCCGGGCAGCGGCGCAGGTTCCCGCAATCGACGCCGTGCGCGAGCAATTCACTGATGATCATGTCGGCCGCCGCATCGTCACCGACGCGCGCGGCGAGCACGGCCCGGCCGCCGAGCCGCGCGATCGCGACGGCTGCCGTGGCCGCGGGGCCGCCGCCCACGCTCTCGAAACGGGTCGCGCGATACTTCTCGCCGCGGTCCGGCAGCGAGGGCACGTAGAACACGAAGTCCTGCACCGCATGGCCGACGCAAAGCACCGTGGGCATGGTGTCGCCGGTTCAGGACAGCGTGACGGCGTAGGCGAAGTGGCTCGTGTCGCAGCGGCTCGCGCGCCACTCCACCCGCGTGCCCTCGAGGGAGATGGCCACGCGGTCGATGTGCAGCAGCGGCGCGCCGGGCGCGAGCTTCAGGCGACGGCAATCGTCCTTGCGCGCGGCGTCCGCGCGCAGCTCTTCCTGGGCGGAGACGATATTCAGGCCGTACTCGCGCTGATACAGCGCGTAGAGCGCATTCGGCAGCGGATCGTGGCGCTCGAAGCCCGCGAACAGCGCCGCGGGGAGCACGATCTTCTCAAGCACGGCGGGCTCCCCGTCGATGAGGCGCACGCGATTGAGCTCGTAGACTTCGGCACCGGGCTCGAGTGCGAGCTTGGCCGCGTCCGCCGGACGGGCTACGCGCCGCTTGAGCGTCTCGCCCGCGCTGGTCGGCAGTGCCCGGGCGCCACCGGGCCGCGCCATGCGGAAGAAGCGGAACAGCGCGCGTTCCTGCGTGTGCTCGGCGACGTAGGTTCCCTTGCCCTGCCGGCGGTCGATCAGGCTGTCGGCGGCAAGCGCGTCCAGCGCCTTGCGCACCGTGCCCTGGCTGACGTTGAGGCGGCCGGCCAGCGCCTGCTCCGACGGCAGCGATTCCCCGGGGCCCCACTCCCCGGCGGCAATCTGCTTGACCAGGAAGTCGTAGACCTGCTGGTAGAGGGGCCGGTAACGTGGCGACTCATCCATGGGCGGCGAACTCGGTCGGGACCTGCATCGTAAGCGAGC
>Ga0316622_100000763_pt1 | contig 19687 bp, 12 predicted proteins | sample OWC_Aug_OW2_C1_D_FD_207646 | JGI IMG/M metagenome (GOLD analysis project Ga0316622, IMG submission 207646) | Wetland soil microbial communities from Old Woman Creek delta, Ohio, United States - OWC_Aug_OW2_C1_D5_C | ecosystem: Environmental > Terrestrial > Soil > Wetlands | place: USA: Ohio... | reverse complement strand
TCTTTGTCGGCCTTGCAGCCTGGCTCATATTTCTCTGGGCAGTCAAGACCGGACAGTTTGATGATATCGAGCGGCCAAAGCACCGGATGATGGATGATGAGAGTTAGCGTATTGAGGCCAACGGTTCTCTCTCTTGATTGGCACGGTCACTCTGAGCGAGGTGAAGGGTCTTGAGCGCTTGGAAAGGCGGGGTTCTTCCGTGTTTCGGAAGGCAAGTGAGCAGGCGCCGCAAGGAAAGGCTTGCTGCCTGTCGCGGGCGTCGTACCCACTGGTAAAAAGAACGACACTATCAAGAGAAGTGGTTCGAGGAGGGCTGGACCGACGCAGCGGACGCAGCTGCGGCAGGGAAACCGGCCATGGCGGCTACCTCACCGTGATCTTCGATCCCGTCACCTCGACCATCAGTTCCTCGCGCGCGGAATTCGTCATCCTGACGCTCTTGACGGCCACGTCGCTCGAACCCGCGGCCTTGGCCTGGAACACGACCGTGCACAGATCGCCCGCTCCTTTTACGCCGCCGACTTTTCCGATCCTGGTCATATAGAGGTCGACCGCGCCGCTTCTCACGTTATTGGAGAACATAAACGACAGCTGCTGTCCGTCCTGCTTCAGCAGTGTCGCCTCGTTCGCGGTCTTGAATTCCACGACAGCGGGGTTGTACGCAAGGGTGATGACCGCTCCGTAGAGGTCCCGCACCTTGGCGGCGTTGAGCACGATCCGGATCTCCTGGCCGTTTGACGCCGTCATCACGGCGGGCTTCAAAGCGAGGCTGACGGAAGTACTTTCCGTCTCCGGAACCTGGGGTTGAGCCGGAGGCGGGAGGGCCTCCGGGCCGGGAGCGGCCGGCGGGAGGGACGGGAGGGCCTCTGTTCCGGGAGCGGCTGGTTGGCCGGCCTCCGGGCCGGGAGCGGATGGCGGGAGGGACGGGAGGGCCTCCGGGCCGGGAGCGGCCGGCGTCTCCGCCTTTGCCATGGATTCGAGCACCTTCGCTTTGTCGAGTTTGGCCGCCGCGGAAGGTTTCGGACTGTCGGTCAGGGACGTGATAAAGAGCGGTTTCGTGTCATAGGTATGTTCCGTCCCGGACCAGAAACGCTGCACATCTTTGCCGGGAAGCTCGAGGGTACGGACGATGTTCGGCGTTATGGACATGAGGATATCCGTATTGATGGAGCCGTCATCGGCGGAGGTGAAGAGCTTGCCCAGGATCGGGATGTCGCTGAGGAGGGGGATTTTGACCCTGCCTTTCCGTTCTTCGTCCTGGATCAATCCGCCGATGATCACGGTCTCGCCGTCCCGAAGGTTGACGACCGTGTCCGCATTCCGGGTGCCGAAGCGGTACTGTATCTGCCCGTTTCCGAATTCGACGGCGTCTCCCAACGTGCTGACCTCGAGGTTGAGCTTGAGCGTGATAGCGTTGGTTACGTGCACCGTGGGCTCCACCGTCACCTTGATCCCCACGTCCTTGTATTCGAAGCTCGAGGTCAGGATGTTGGCCGTCGTCGCCGCCATGGTGGAGGTCTGTACGGGTATCCTGTTTCCGATGTGGAACTTGGCCTGCTTGTTGTTCATGACGCGCAGCCGCGGGTTCGCGAGCACCTGGGCGTCGGCGTCCTGTTTGATGAGGTTCAAGACGACGCCGGGGAGCGTCAGAAAGATGTTGTCTTTACTCAGGCTCTGGAGGTCGGCCAGCGACATCTCGTTGCTCCCCGCGGTCTGATTGGGAGACTTGATGACCCCCGACACCGAGAGGGACGGCGAGAAGTTCCAGCCGTATTTCAGCGATTTCGTCCTCGAAATCTCCAGGATCTCGACGTCGAGGATCACCTCGGACTCCTTCAGGTCGTTCGCTGCAATGATCTTTTGGGCCAGCCTGATCTTTTCCGGCGTATCGCGCACGGTGACGGAGTTGAGCACGTCGTTGACGTGGACCTTCCTTGTGTCGAGCATGGACCGGAGCAGGGTGACGATGTCCCGCGCCTTCGCGCTCCTGAGATAGAACGTCATGACCTCGAGGTCCTCGTAGTCCTCCATCTTCTCTTTGCTCTTCGGGAAAATGATGATCGTGTTGGCGTTCATTTTTTTCATGGAGAGCTTGTGCGTGGACAGGATGAGGTGAAGCGCCTGCGGGAAGGACACATCCTTCGCGAACACCGTGACCATCTTTGGCTTCACGTCCTCGTCGAAGATGATGTTGACGCCCGAGGCCTTTGCGAGAAAATCGAAGACCGACTTGATGTCCGTATTCTTGAACTGCAGGGTGATCGGTTTTTCCGAGGTGAGGGTAAGCGACTCATCAGGCTCTGCTTCGACCTTGCGCGCCTGGAGCTTCTTCAGGCTGTCGGTGTATTTTATGTTATCGGGGTCGAGCTCCACGGCCCGGGAAAGCTCGGAGATCGCGTCGTTCAGCCTCCCCAATTCATCGAGGGTGAGGGCGCTGCGGTAGTGCTCGTCGGCCCGCTTGACGCCCAGGGCTGATTTGAGCGCGCTCTGGACCGCAGCATTGCCGGGATTGAGGTAGAGGGCCTGCTGGAGCTCGACGATGCTCTCTTCGACCTTCCCTTCCAGCAGAAAACTCCGGGCCCTCTTGTAGTGGCTGTTCGCGGCGTTTTCTTCGGCCCGAAGCAGCGCGGACCGGTATTCGATGCTGTGAGGATTCTCTGAGGCTGCCTTGCGGTACTCCCGGACCGCCAGGTCCCATTCGCTGCGATCAGCATACCGCTCGCCGCGGTTAAAGGCGCGCGCGCCCTCGCAGCCGGCCAACGAGGCGATGAGGAGCGCCGTTGCGAGGAAGAAGAAGAAATTCCGCACACCCCTTCCCGCCGCACTGCGAGGGCCGGCCGGTTCGGGTCCCCGGGCGAGGGCGGTCGCGGCGCCTGTCCGTCGTTCCTTCATCAATCTTCCCAGCCCCCTGTTCTTCGATTCTGCCGCATGGATATGCTCGTGCGTGAATGAAGTGTTCGATGCGCAGCAGGCCCTGTGGCCTGCTGTTCTTACTATATCATATTCGGGGCGCTCCTTCTTCCCGGGTGCGTCGGAAGGCCGCTCCGCGGGAAGCGATACGGTCTGATCGCCGGCAGCAGGGGCGACGCAGACCAAGCGCCTAAAGCCTTAAATTCGCAGAGTAAATTTTATAGAGCACCATCACGGTGAACAGGCCGTACAGCGCCAGCGCCAGGATGGAAAGCCTCCGCTGAAGGGCAGGGAGCGACTCCGCCAGACTCTGAATGCCCCTGAACGGCGCCAGGATGCCCACGCCCATGCCCGCGATGGCGCCGCCCAGCAGCGTGACGTACAGCACGTATCCCACGTATCCATACTCCTTCTGCAGGATGCAGAAGGGACAGTGGTGGGTGGGCAGTTCGTAAAAATAGGGGGAGATGACCGATATAAGGGCCGCGACGGACGTGACGAAAGCGACGGTGCTCGCCGCGGAAAACAGATAAGGCCCCCTGCCGGTGCGGAAAAAACGCAGGCCCGTACCGAAGGTCAGGGCCAGGACGAGGGGCAGGACGATCCGCATCGGCTGGAGGGGCAGGGCGCCGATGCCCGATGCGAGGGCCAGCGCATCCTTGCTGAACAGTGCCCCGCAGCAGGAGGTGATGACATCGGGTTCGAGCCGGGCGAAGTATGTTGCCTGGACCGCGGCCTCGAGAACGATGAGGGGGGTCAGGATGAGCAGCACGACGTATTTTATTTTGACGAGCGGGTAGTCGGAGGCCCTGTTGTCGGCGTGGTTGATGATCAGCCAGCAGCCGGCGAACAGGAAATTGACGATCTTCAGGATGAGGGCCGGATACCCGTAGGAGTTCACGAAGAGCGCCCCTGCCGCGCACATGGCCCCGACGAAGAGGCCCGAAATGCCGTCGGCGGTATAGACGAAGAGAAAGAGGGAGAAGAGCTGGAAGCCGAAGGCGTAGCTCAGGATTGTCGAGACGAGGTAGGTCTTCCGTTCCAGGGCAAGCTGGAGCTCCGATCCGCTCCGGAGGTCCCATTTCCTCAGGATCTGCACGCCGAAGAAGGAGGCATACAGGACCATCAGCCCGATCATGAGCGACCCGAACACCAGGGCGATGATGGGCGGATGGAGAATCATGGATTCCCTCCCGTCCCGACGACCTGGCCGTCCCGCATATCGACGACCCGGTCCACGGCCCCCGCCTCGTACACGATCGGGTCGTGGCTCGCCATGATGATCGTCTTTCCCTCGGCCTTGAGCCGCGCCATGATGTCCATGAACTCGTGGGAGAGGTGCGTATCCAGATGCGCCGTGGGCTCGTCGGCGATGACCACCGACGGATTGTTGATCAACGCCCGGCTGATGGCCACCCGCTGGGCCTCGCCGCCGGAGAGCCACTCCGTCTTGGAGGAGGCCTTGTGCGAGAGTCCCAGGAGGTCGAGCAGGTGCAGGGCGCGCTTGCGCAGCGGGCCGTGGCGCTCTCCCGCGGGATAGGCGGGGAGCATGACGTTCTCCAGGGCACTGACGCCCTTGATCAGGTTGAACTGCTGAAAGATGAAGCCGAAGCCGGCGCGGCGGATCTCGGTCAGGAACCGCTCCGGCAGGCTCGTGATCTCGCGGTCGTGGAGCATGATCCTCCCCGCGGTCGGCCGCGCCATGCACCCGATCATGCTGAGCAGGGTCGTCTTGCCCGAACCGCTCGGGCCTTTCAGGACCGTCGCCTTGCGGGACTCGATCCCGAGACTCACGCCTTCGATGGCAACGAACTCGTTGGGCTTGCCGGCGTTGTAGACCTTCCGTATGTTGATGAGCTCGATCATCTACGACCTCATGACTGCATCGGGATCCACCGTCGCCGCCCGCCATGACGGCACGATGGTCGCTACGGTATAGGGGACCACGGTGAGGAAGAACAGCGTCGCCACCTGATAGGCGTTCACGAAGGGCGTGAGCCTGAAGTGGGGATAGAGGACGGACCACCCCTTGAGCGCGGGCTCGAACAGCGCCGACGACGCGAGATAGACGTGCAGGTAGGCGGCCCCGACGCCGAGCAGGAACGACGACAGGGAGATTGCTGCGCCCTCCCAGAACTTCATGAGCAGGATGTCGGACGTCTCCCACCCGACGGCCTTGAGGATGCCGATCTCGCGCTTTTCTTCCGCACTTAGGCCCGTGGCCTTGTCCCAGGCCAGGATGACGAAGGCCATGACGGCGCCCGAGAGGATGACGATCATCATGCCCCCGCGCCAGGAAAAGACCGCGTCGTAGGTCCTGAGGATCTCCTCCCGGGTGATGGGCCGCGTGTCGGGCAGCAGGGTGAGGATCTTCGCGGCGATCGTCGAGAGTTCCCGGCTGTTCTTGACCGAGAGGACCAGGTCGGTGGCTTGATTCCCGGGGACGCCGAAGAGCCGTCTGAAGTCGTTCACCGAGAGCATGATGAGGTCCGCGGACACGAGTTCGGACTCCGACGGGAGCACCTCCTTCATCTTCAGGAATACGTAGGACCCGTCATACGCCTTGAACGGCATGGTGCCGCCTACGGAGGAGGGGAGGTTCCGCTCCACGCCCCTGCCGATGACGATGTTTCCGTCTCCGTGCGCGAACGCCTCGTCGGCGATCAGGGTGTAGTTGGCGCCGTTCGTGGGGTCGAAATAGTAGCCCCAGAGCCGCGCCTTCACGTCCTGCACGCCCCGGATCTGCTTGATCGTCTCGATGTACGACAGGGGGATCAGGTCGTGCCTGCCCGCGATCAGACGCTGGACCATCATCTCCGGCGCGTGCTTGAGCACGATCGACGCCTCCTCCTGGATGGAACGGGTGAAGAACACGACACCGCTCACCGTGAAGACAACGACGGCATAGACCACGACGAGGGCGGCGTTCTTTCCCTTCCTCCGCAGGAGCGACGAGAGGGTGAAATCGATGATATTTTGCTGTTTTTCAATCAATCCCATGGCGTATGAGGTGAGGCGGCGGCGTGAAGAGCGACCCCGAGGGGAAATGCTCGAACGACATCGGGTAATCCTGGAACGGCGTGTTCAGGTCGGCCATGGACAGGTGCCTCGTGTACCGCGCATCGGTGAAGAGGCAGAGGTCCGTGAGGCCGTAGCGCTCCACCACGCCGCTCATCTGCCGCAGGCGCTCAACACCCGCTTGCTTGGCGGATGAGGCGTGAACGGCCAGGAACGCCGCGGCGACGAGCGCCAGCCCCAGGGAGAGGAAAAAGACGGTCGATTTCCGCACGCCGGTCATTCCAGCGTCTTCAGGACCGCGTCGTTGACGTCCGAGAACCGGTACAGGGCCTTGCCGATGTGGTCCACCATGAAGGTCTTCGCGTCCGACTCGCTCCCGAAGGGGATCAGTTCCTTGCCCATGGGGCCGTAGATATTGCCTCCGCCCACGTAATAGGCCTTGAACCCGTCGACGAAGGCGAGCGAATAATAATCGGTCACGGAGACCGAGACAATGTCCTTTTGGGAGCGCGACGGATGGTACTTCGCCACGTTGGCGTAGTATTTGAACAGGTCCTTTGCGCCGTCGAAATAGAAGGCGGCGCCGTCACGGTATTTGACCGAGGCCACGAAGTCCGGATACTTCGACACGAACATGCCGCAGACCGGACACTTGTCCTTTTCCGAGGGCCCGGCATGCACGGCGACCGCCGCGAACGCTTCGCCGGCCGCCAGGAGCCGGGCCGCGCCGTGGCGGGGATGTCCCGCAGGCGCGAGCAGGGCGAGGCCGAGCAGGATGCAGGCGACAATGAACCGGCGCGGGAAGGAACGGTGTAGACTCTTTTTCATTTTTATCTCCTCCGGAGGACAGGAATTATCATCAAAATCTTTTGTTACAGAGACCGCTAGGGGCAGAGAGAAAAGCTGATGCTGCAACTCATTGCCTGCTTTCTCCTTTGCCTTTTCAAGGCCGCAAAAATGAACTGCATTTACAGCCTGGAAAAAGCGACCCGGAAACGTCTTGATTATGCCATAGGCGCCTTCATATTTCAAGTCCGTTGCCGTCTTAGAGCGCCTTGTGAGCGCGTCTCGGCCGGGGCTAGAATCCTCGTCACTCCCCTACGGCGATCCATCCGCTGACAGGGACGAAATTCCGTTTTTCCAGGTCAACGGAAACGATGTACGCGCCCGCGGCCCCGGTGCGGCGGTTCGGGCCGTAGGTGATCTTCGGCGTCAGCCCCGTATCGAACGCGTAGAGCTTCTCCAGGGCGGTGACGAACCGCTCGTTGTTGAGGTCCTTTCCGGAGCGCTTCAGGCCTTCCACGAGGATCTTTGCCGAGGCATAGGCCGAGAGCTGCGCGGCAACGTATTTTTTCGGGAGTCCGTACTTGTCCCGCAGGGCTGCGAATTCCTGTGCGCCCGCCGCCGTCTGGTCTGACGGCTGGGTCGGATAGGAGAGGAAAATCTTCTTTCCAAACGCCGCCGGAGCGGTAAGAATGTCCGGCGTGGCCCAGGAGCCGGGGAGAAAGACGCGGGGACTGCCGCGGCCGGTCCCCGCAAATCGCCTAAGCAGGAGCCTGAGGTCCTCCCCGGGTCCGAAGAAGATGATGAGATCCGGGGCGTCCTGGTCCAACTGGTCCGTCAGGCGCGGCAAGCCGATCTGTCCCTCGGGGTACGTCCGGCGCAGGAGCGGCGGCCAGCCGTAGGCCTTGCACTGCCCGTCCAGGGCCTCATACACTGCGGCGGGGACGGTGCGTTCGTTCGCAAGGACCGCAATCCGGGGGTTTTCGAGCTTGAGGCCGTTACGCGCATAGGAGAGGAAGGCTTCGGTCTGCTCCAGGAGGCTCGAAAAGACGTAAAAGGAGAAGCGCTGCAGCTCGCTCCCTTCAGGTGTCAGGGGGGTGTACGGCCCCACCAGCGGCACTCCGGCGGATTCCGCAAGCTCGGCCACGGCGCTCTCCGCGCCGGCGGTGAAGGCGCCCGTCAGGGCGAATACCTCGTCGCTCGAGATCATCCGCCTGGCGGCCTCCGTGAGCGAAGAGGGGCTCCCGGGGAACTCCTCGACGCGCAGCTCCACGGTCCGGTGAAATATCCCCCCGGCGTCGTTCAGCTCCTTGAAGAAGGCGGTGAGGAGGGCCTTGGCCGCCCTGCCTGCCTCGGCGAGCGGACCCTGGGAGGGGATGAGGGTGCCGATCGTGACGGCGCGTTCCGTGATCCCCGGCTCCGTCTCGCCGCCCAGCCGTTTGAGGTAGGCGATGAGGTCGGCCATGTCCTCCTTCGCCATGGTGTAGCGCGGCATGGCTATGTCGAGCATATTGCCGTCCAGGTCCAGACCTTCCGTGATCGCCCGTGCAACCCCGGCCTCGGTGTAGGGAGGACGCTCCCGGCCGGTGGAGAACTTCACCCGGTAGGGCTTCGTGAGCTCGGCCCAGGTGATGGTCACGGGGTTCACGCCCCCTTCGGGCCGGCCGATGCCGTTGTATGCGTGGCAGTTGACGCAGGGGACGATATTTCCGGGGATGTTCATCAGCTCCTTCCCCTCCTTCCCCACGGCGGCCTTGATCTCCCGGCCCGCAGGGCTGACCGTTTTCGTGTAGATCAGCCTGCCCCGTTTTTCCGGGGGCGTGAGGGGATTAGCGTCGGCACCGGAGGGCGGAAGGAGCGCGGCCGACAGGAGCATGAGACAGACCGGGAGAAGGAGTGTAGACGCGCCCCTGCTGCCGGACTGTGAGTTGGTATGGAATTCGCGGCGGGCCATCATTCCGATGCGAGGACGCGGAGCCCCTCAACGACCGACGGAGTGGGCGCGTGCTGGTTCATCTTCATCCAGTGGCCGGTCCTCAGGTTGCCGAGCAGGTAGAGCCGGGGGTGGAATTCCGGGACCGGGTTGGTGTTTCCCAGCTTGTAATTGATGGTCTCGATGTGCTCCTTCTTGCCGGTGATGAAGGTCCACCCCTTTCCTGCCTTGTATTTCGTTGCGTGGCTCTTGATGGCCTTCAGATTGTCCTTATCGGGATCGACGCTCAGGGCGACGATGAAAACATCCTTGGCCATCTGGTCGCCCAGCAGGTCCTGTATATCCGCGAGTTTCATCATGTCCTGCTGCGCCGTCGGACAGTCGGTGTAAAAAAAGCTGACGAGCACCACGTGGTCCCTCAGCAGGTCCGTGTAGAATTTGACTTCCTTTCCTTCGTGGGTCATGACGGCCAGATCGGTGAAATAGCGGCGGTTGGAGTCGTCCCGCGACAGGCCATCCTCGGCCTTGAGATGCCCTTCCTGCTTGAATGCGGCCCAGGAAAGTCCAGCGCCGCCGGCCAGGACGATGGTAAGCATGATCCCGGAGAGTATTGTTCTCATCATAATCATTTGGTCCTTTCGCTCTTGCCCCCCCTCTGCGGAGAGGCGACCATGGTATTGATGTTGCTCAGGAGGAGTTCCGGCGAGGGATAGCCGTAGAACCGCTTCCACTGCATGCCGGCGCCGCCCACGACCGTGAAGGGCGTGTGGTTGTGTTCGTCGAGGTTCGAGGAGAAGAGGATCCCGATCCCCGCGAGGGTTATGGCCAGGTTGTTCTTGTCTCCCGACAAAAAGACCCAGCCCGGCCCGGCCTTCTGGCGGTTTGCAAAGGCCTTGAGCCTGATCGGGATGTCCGTGCGCGGGTCCACGCTCACCGACACGAGCGTCACCTCCTTGCCCAGCCGCTGGCCCAACAGCTCCTGCAGGCGCGTGAAGGTGTAGATCAGGATCGGATAGGACGTGGTGCAGGTCGTGTAGAAGGGGATGATGACCACGACCCGGTCGCCTACCACGTCGGTCTTGAACTTCACCTTCCTGCCGTCCTGGTTGATGAGCTCCAGGTCCCAGAGCGTCACGTCGACGGCCTTCACCTCTCCCAGGGCGCCCGGTCCCGCGGCCGGCCGCGCCCCGGCGGGCGCGAGCGCCGCCAGGACGAACAGCGCGGCAAAAATCAGCATATTCCTCATCGTCTGCATGGGCCTATTCCTTCGGACGACTCAGTTCTTCGCCTCTCCGGGCGCAGCGGTCAGCATGAGCGGTATCACACTACCCTGGTTGATCTTGAGCTTTCGCGAGGTGATCACGGCCATATATGGCCCGGGCTGCTTGAATTTGAACACGACCTCGTAGACGCCGTCCCCCACATAGGTCGCGGGATAGGCTTCGACCGGCATCCCCGAGGCATGGGTCGCCCTGATCGCGACGTCGGCGGCGTCCTTGATGACCTCGCCCGTGGCCTGGTAGATGAACCGGAACCGCACGGGGAGGTTCTCCTGGACTTTTACGCGCCGTTCCGGCGTCAGGACCTCGATGTCGGGTTTTCTCCTGCTCTGTTCGAACAGCGGGTGCGGCTTGGCCTCGAACTCGAAGCAGTGGACGACGGACGGCGTGTCGAGAAAGAAGGCCACGTCGAACTTTCCGCTCCCCGGGACCCTGATCCGCATGGAGTAGACGCCCTGCTCCGTCTCCTTGAGCGACCGGTCCACGACGCGGACCGCCCGGGGCACCTGGCCGCCGCCCACGCGGAAGCTGCCCATGGGAACGTTCATGCCTTCCATGTAGTAATAGATAACGTTGTCGGCGGGATTCACGATGAGCGAGTGGCCCTCCCCGCGCGACGGGGATATGGCGTCGGCCCGGGAGGAGTAGGGTGAGTCGGCCGGCGCCTTGGTCCCCGCCTCGACGTTCACGATCGGAGGCGTGCCCTCCTTGCCGAGGTTGGCCAGCTCGAGCAGCGTGACCGTGGGCGCCTTCCTTGAGTGGATGTAGGCGAAGGCCTTGGTGAAGATTATCTGGTCCGGCTCCTTGCCGGCCTTGATCGTGTGGGCGACGGAGTTGTTCGAGGCATCGATGATGGAGAAGGTGTTCTCCCTCGCGTTCGCTACGAAGGCCCAGCGTTCGCCGGGCGCGAAGCGGAGCGCGCTGATGCCCGGCTTCAGGGCGAGCGTCTTCACGACCCGGAGGGTCTTGCCGTCCACCACGAGGATCGAGCCGTCCTCGGACGCCACGTAGGCCGCTTTGCTCTGGCCCGAGTAGTCCACGGCCAGGGGACGACCGCCGGTCTTGATGGTCTTGACCAGCTTGAGCTTCTTGATGTCCACGACGGAGAGCGTGTTGTCCGCGCCGTTCGTCACGAAGGCGTACCGGTTGTCGTCGGTGAAGGCGAACTCGTGGCGACCCCCGCCGGTCTTGATCCGGGCCACGGCCTCCTGCTTGTCCGCGTCGATGACGGTTACGCCGGACTCGTCCTTCTGGGACGGTTCATTTCCCACCCAGAGGTATTTCTTGTCGGGCTGGGCCGCGATGCGTATCGGCCGCTGCCCTGCCGGGATCTCCTTCACGAGTTTGAAGGTCTCGGTGTTGGCCACCGCCACGGCGTGCGACTTGGGCATCGTGATGAACAGGAACTTCTCTTCCCGGTCCGCGGTCCAGTCCTCGCCGGGGTTCTTGAGGTAAATCATGGTAAAGAGCTGCGTGTAGTTGCTGATGCCCAGAACGGGGTCGATGACCGAGATCGTGGAGTCGTTGTTCATCCCCAGAACGAAGTAGCTGTTCAGGTCGAGCGTGGGGCGGTACCCGAGAATGCCCCTGAGGTAGGACCGGATCTTCTCGTCGCACGACAGGACCGGGATGACCGCCGCGGGCGTCCCTTCCTTGGGGGCGGCGTCCCGCTTTATGTCGAGCCATGCCGAGGGTAAGAGCGTCTGGATCGGCGCGCCCGTCGTTGCGTCGGTGATGCGGAAGGAGATGTCCGCCACCTCCCCTTCGAGGACCATGGGGGTGTGGACGGGCGTCGCGGTAAAGTCGATCTTCGCGTCCTTGCGGACGATGCTCTGCGTCTGGACGACGACCGCGGCCTTTTTCCCGTCGCCGGCCGTGTCCGTAGGGGCCGTATCAGGGGTGCTCAACAGCGCGGGGGCCGTCTCGGAGTTCTTGTCCGGCGCGGAAGCCACCTGTTTCCCGGCGCCGGCCGTGTCCGCAGGGGCCGTATCAGGGGCGCTCTTCAGCGCGGGGGCCGTATCGGGATTCTTGGCCGGGGCGGAAGCCTCCTGCCCGGAGGTGGAAGCGCCTCCGGCGGCGAGGATGAGAGAAAGGATGAAGATGAAGACGAATATGAATCTTCTACTCACGGGAAATGTTCTCACGTTCGTTGCTCCTTACGAGAAAGATTGATTACGTCGCAAAAAGTCTCTTGATCACACGAAGACACAAAGACGCGAAGAAAGGCATGTTGAAAATAATTTGAGATTATCTAAGGACTGTTGCGAGCTGCCTGGATCCCGGTGATCGGCCGGCTCTTTCCGCCTTACCAGGACCGGACCGCCGGCGGTCGCAACGGCATCCGCTCGGAACCTCGTAACCACGGTATTATACCAGTTCACTTCAGGAATGCAAGATGGGAATAAACCCGAAGAAAGAGGCGGGTGCGGCAGGGCCGCACCCGCCTGAGCGTTCAAGCATACCTCTGTGCTACTGCACTCTCATGATGCCCCATAGTCCTGGTATGAGCGATATGGGGTCCTGCGCCCCGTAGTAGTAGTCGCCGTTGACGCGGAATGCGCCGCCGGCGCTCGGGAAGAGCAGATCGAAGAAGTTGGATGCTCCGAATCCGATCTGCATCCCGATCTTCTGGGACACGGGGTTGTTGCCTACGGCCGTCGGTCCGTCGAGCCGGCCATCGCCGTCAAAGTCCTTCGGCATGATGTAGGGCTCGCGTTCCCACAGATGCCCGTGGACCTTGAAGGCGGTGTTGCGCTGGTTGCCTGCCGGATCTACGATGTGCATCCTGACGGGAGATCCCGCCGACGCCAGGAAGATGGGCGTCTCAGGATCGGTGCCGCCGACCTGGGCGTTGCTGAATGCCGCAGCCTGCGGGAACTTGGCCATCACCTCGAACGGAGTATGCGGCGGGAAGGCTCCAAGCCTGAACCAGACCGGTTCGGTCTTGTAGTTGAACGCCTTCTGGCCGGTGTCCTCGGCGTCGGGAGCTGCACCCACACCTTCCGCATGGACGTTCTGGACCGGCCGGAATTGCTTGGTCGGTTCATTCGGGATGACGTTTGCATACATCTGGTTCACCGAGGTCTGGGACACAGCGACGAAGTCGCGCCACGTGCCGACGAGCGGCGCGGAGCAGGTTGCCTGGGCCCGTGTGGTCGGGTCCTCAACGCAGGTCGCGTTCTTGGGCTCGATCACGAGAGCGCCCACGAGGCCCTTGCTGACCTGCTCGAGCTTGTCCGAGGGTATCAGGCCCGTTGCGCCGAATTCGACCGGCGTTGCCACGAGTTCGAACTTCGTGCAGTCGTTATATCCCATTGCGTCATATCCGCTTCGTTTTTCTCCAATGCCCTTGTTCTTCAAGCGGACGTCGCCTGCATACCACTGGTACCGCTGCACCCTGCCGGGGTCGGCGGTCTGCGGTATGAAGTTCTGGCCCACGTTCGCGCCGTCGCTGTCCAGGATGTTGTAGGCCACGAGCTGGGGATGGAGCCCGACCCTGCTCGACGGCGCCGTGTCGTTGGCATTGAACGTGATCTTCTGGGCCGGAGGCCCGACGACTTCCTGACGGTCGACGATCAGCTGATACTCGTTGAATCCGTCGAGGTCGAACTGCGGCGCCGAGGCATTCGGAATGCCCGTTCCCGGGAAGTTCGGCACGGGCAGCATGTTCCTCAACGTCACTTCGATGCAGTCGCCCGAGTTGGCCCTCAGCACGAGCGGCTCAATGGGCGTGCCGGGCTTGAGGCCCACCGGCCGCCTTGTTGCAGGATCGAGCACTACATCCGACAGATGCACGTACATGAGCGCCGTCGGATCATGGAGCGGGCCCTGGCCGCCTTGGAGCAATATCGGCGGGTTCCCCTCCGGTCCGCCTGCCTCCGCAACGAAGATATCCGGTATCACCGTCTGCCGGGAGTTGTATATCAGGGTCTTGATCCCGAGTACCGGATCAACGGGAAGCACTTCCTTCCCTGCTACTGCCGCGATGCTGAAGATCTTCTTCGGCGCGTTCTTGGGACAGAACCCGTCGAATTCATAATCGTTGTCAACATCGAGCGCAGCTCTCCCCACCGGGTTGTTCGGGAGCTCCTTGAGGGTGTCCTGACGCTTGTTGTATGCGCGCATCAGGCCCCAGGTGCCGGTCCAGACGCCTTGTTGCGAGGTGTCCGACGCATAGTAGAAATCGGCAGTGTTCGTGAACGAGTCCTTGAAGTCCACGAACAGCGGGAAGTCGAACTGGAACTGCTCCGAGATGCCCATGGACTGGGCGTTGCGCCAGCCTGACACCGGATCAGCATAGTTCTGGAGCCACTTCACGCCGTGTGCCGAGAAGGTGTGGGTTTCTTCGGTAGCGCCGACCTGGACGCGGAACTTGATCCGGTCGCCGTTATAGGCCCTCACCAGCGGCGTTGCAGGGTCCCACTCGAACACGCCCTTGGTCAGCTGCGGGCAGGGGAGTTCAGGACCCACGTTGTGGTTGATCCCCACCGGGACCGCGTCGCGGCCCAGGATGTCGTTGAACTGGATGCCGGCGCCGGGCACCCTGGTGATCGTGGGATCGACGATCGTCTTGCGTATACAGGACTGCATCTGGTCGTTCAGGTCGTCGACCTTGCGCGGCAGCGAGCTCAAGGCGAAGGAGAGGTCTCCCAGGAGGCCTTTGGTCTGCGCCCCAAGCCCTCCGTCGAAGGGATTGGTAGCCTTGGGGTCATAGACCCTGAGACCCACGGGCTCATTGCGATAGTTATAGATCAGTATGCCCGGGTCGGAGAGCGCGATGACCTCCGGGCAGGGCCGCGGAACGATCTGGCCGGGAGCTGACGGACAGATGCCCACGAACTGGATGAGCGAGTGCATGTCGTTCGGGATGTCCACCTTCACCGAGGGGTTGATGGCAGACAGGAAGCTGTCTGCGTCGATGATCCCGTCCCAGTCGCGTTCATAGGCGTGCTGGAAGTCCGAGAACTCGAAGTAGAACTCCCGGTGTGCCAGGTCCTGGTCGGGCGGGACGATGACCGCCTGCCACGACGTTGGCCCGCCGTCGAAGCGGGTGCCGAGCCTGTTGCCGGTCTCGTTGTGGAGCCACTTGGAGCCCGCCGGCTCAGCAAGCACGGTCGCGTACAGGCCGAGCTGCTGGAACGAGGACGGTCCGAAGTGGTCGTGGGTGAAGGAATTGTTGAGACCGCGGTCAACGCCTTTATTGTCCAGGACCGGGTCGGCAAACCAACGCTGGATGTTGATCCGGGCGCCGGTCACGGGGAAGGGCGTCTTGCCTGCGAGCTGCGGCGGGGCCTGTGGTTCGAGCGCCTTGTCGATGCTGCCGTCAAGCCGCGTGAAGCCGAAGCCGGCGTTGAGGGCATGGATCCTCTCATGCACCTCGCCGGGGCTCAGGGAGCCGTCCTCGTAGTTCCAGCCGTTGGCGGCGCCGTCGGCGGCGGTGACGTCGAACTTCGGCAGGTGCACGTGCTGGGCGATGATGTCCGTCGGGAACCGGACCTGGAAGTCGTCGAGCTCGTAGAAGTTGGGCGTCAGGTTTACCTGGTGGATCACGGCGCAGTCGAGCGTGTTCATGCGGAACACCATGGGCTCGGGAGGCCTCTTGCCCTGGTAGGTCGGCATGATGTCATCCCAGAGCGTGATGATGCGGTTCTGGGCATGGTGCCACCCGGCCTTGTTGAAGACCGAGTCGATCTGGATGTTGGCTACCCGGTAGTGGCGCTCGTTGCCGTCGCCGAACTGGACCGGAACGTCGAGGTTAAAGACGGGGTTGAGGTCCTTGTCGTACCAGGTCGGGTTGTTTCCGGTTTTCACCGACCGTCCCAGGCTGTCCCTGCAGGGGTCAGCATAGGGCGCGCCGGGCCTGGCCGGAAGCCCGTTCACCTCGAAGGCCATCGGGGTCCCTTCCTGCGTGAACGACGGATGGCCGGGGAAGGGCTTTGCGTGGAAATTCATCGTGACCTTCTCCACTTTCGTCCCATCTTCCGGAAGCTGCTCGGCCCCGATCTTGAGGAGCTCTTTGTTCATGTCGAGCCGGGTCGTGACCCACTCGGCTGTTACGCCGGGCACCTGGCTCGTGGTGATGATGTGGCGCGGCAGACCGCCGTCGAACTCGATGTCAAGCGGCGGGCTCGCAGCCCGGTGTCCGGCCATTCCGGCGATGTAGAACGGGAAGCCGGGGGTCTTTCCTGCTGCCAGGTCCGCTGCGTCGTACTTCCAGCGCCGCGGTTCGGCAGGGTCGACGGACACGCCGCCGGGCATGGGCGCCAAGGCGTACGTAGGCAAGGGCAGCACGAACGGTATGGGTGTGCCCCTGCAAACGCCTATGCAGGCGCCTGTCACCGGATCGATCTTGACCTCGCCGTCAACGAGCGCCCGGGCGCCGACGACCGGCAGTCCCGCGCGGAGGCTCCAGGTAGCGCGGGCGACCTCGCCCTCGACCACCGTGCCTTCTTCAAAGACCTCGTGGTTTCTGAAAAGGTTCCACATGCCCATGGCGAAGTGAGGATAGAAATGGCAGTGGTAGATGGCATCGCCCGGGGTCTTGTGCCGGTTGCCGGCGCCGCCGTTGACGATGTCAAAGGTATAGCCGCTGCCCGGGCCCACCTGCTGCATGTCCTGATAGTTGGCCGTGTCGCTCTGGGGAGCGAAGACCCACTGATGGGCATGGAGGTGGAAGATGTGGTGCTCGAACGGCCCGTTATGGATGTTCCGGAGCTTCACGTGCTCGTTCAGGTAGCCATGGTGCACCGTCGACGGATCAGCCGGGAAGAGCGCCGTGGTGGCGATCGGTCCGCCGGGCTGCCCGAGGAGCGGGTTGTTGAAGTTCGCGGGAACGTCAACGAGCTGTCCCGGATCTCCCACGGCCCAGGAGGTGAGGAAGAACTCCTCGGCCTTGCAGTCCACACAGTCCCACATGACGCCGAGGCCCAGACGGTTCGCGATGATCTCGGAACCGATGCCGTTAGCCCCGTAGTTGATCATGAACGCGTCCAACGAGCCGGCCAGCGTGTGCCTGAGCACGGGGTCGAGGAAGAACTGCGGGAACGCCTGGATGGCAGTCTGCTCGTCGTTCCAGAAGGAGCTGTACTCGCGGTAAGGCCGCTGCTGCACGGGGTTCATCGAGGTTGACGGGTAGTGCGTCCCTGCCGCGAAATTGCCGCGGTTCGGGCCCGTGATGACCGCGTCCATGTCCGTGTGCGCGATCTCGTTGATGTCCAGGGGGCCGCACTTCGCGGCGCTGCCGTCCACCAGGCTCGCTGCGGTGACAGCATCGCACATCATCTTGAACATTGGCACGCCGCACTTGCCTTCGGCAATGTGCACGGCATCACAAGGATAGACCGCGTCGTAGTTGATCTTGGGCTGGCCGCCGGGAAGGGTCCCGATCTTGGCCAGCGTCATCTCATGGTGCGTTGCGTTGCCACGGTACCACTCGGCGCCCGCCGGTTGGACGTTTATGCCGCCGTGGAGGCCGAGCGTCGGCGTGCCGCCGCCGCCGTCCCCGCCGATGGTGTTGGCCCAGTCGCGGAGCCCGTAGGTGTTCTCAAACTCGGCGTATAAGGTGTAGGTCGTGGTGCCTGGAATGGCGCCGCTGGGGCATGAGCCGCCCACGGGGCAGACCAGGCTGTTGGGGTTCCGGCCCACGTAGGAGCCGTCGTCGCTGATGCTGTTCACGAGCTGCATCCCGTTCACGTGGATCCCAACCTCCCTGCTTACGAACTGATCATCCCGCTGGATGATCCCCGGGAATGCCGGAGGCGGAATGGCCGGGCTCGCGGCAAAGGGATTGATCGGATTGGTCGGCACCAGGATGGCCGGCACGGCCGGCGCAACCCAGTTCGTGAAGGTGAGCGCAAGGCAGTCGCCCACGTTCATGCGCAGGGCGATGGGCCGGGGCCTCTTGTCGGGCCTGACCTGGGCGTTTCGGCTGAGCTGAACCGTTGCGCCGGTCAGGTCCGGGAGCGAGACAATTCTTTCGCACTCCGCGTTGGTCGTCCCGTCGGGACGCACGCAGGGCTCCAACGTGTCCTTGGTCACAGTGTCTGTTTTCAGCACATACATCATCCCGTCGGCGTTGAACGCCCCCAGCCGGTTCAAAAAGTAGGGCTGGTCGATGGCGACGACGTCCGCCGTGATCGTCCTTCCGCACGTTGCAGCCTCTGCGGAGGGAGGAAACAAGAAGCCCGCGACGGCGAGAACAGCTATGCCGATCAGCGGGCCCACGGACAGAACCTGAAGCCACTTATTTCGACTTCGCATAATATCCCCCTTTAGTTCACATAATTCCAGGGAGCAGAATACGTCCCCTGGCTCCGCGCAGGTCGAAATTCCCCGCCGGAGAAAACGAGTTAAACAGTTTTACTTCTCTTTTTTTTAAGTCAGTCTGTTTGCCCTCCTTCCTGTTGTCGAGAATGCCCGTGTCCAGGGAAACGGGGTGCTTCACTGTTTTGCGCGGAATAGCAAGAAGTAACAGAAAAATTTGTATTCCCGCTACAGTTTGTCGTTTCTGTAGTTAGTAGTAGTGTTGGCAGTTTAGGAGTTTGTAATTAATTCATTACTAGATTAGAATTATTTAAATGAGAAGACCCCGTGATGCCAAGGTATCAAAGGGTTCATGCATCGTCAATGAACTTAATTGCTCTTCTGTGGTGAAAAATTGCTATTCGTATTTAGAGGTGACGCAGGGAGGTGGAATCCTGGTAAAAGATGCGAAACGGGTAGCGGACCAGCGGATGAAGATTATTTTTTGTACAAAGACGGGGTGATGTCGGAGAGCTTCCTGAGCATCCTGATGAAGTTTCCGGTGTCGTTGAACGCGACCTCGCTCGCTACCAGGGAACATGAACGTTTTGCTCTTTTGTGCTGAAAAATGGCTGTTCGTATTCGGAATGCGCAGGGGGAGGGGATTGGCGGAAGAAGCGGGTCGGCTAGTGGACCTGGGGTTGGGGTTGAAGATTTTTTTTGTACAAAGACGGTGTGACGTCGGTGAGCTTTTTGAACATCCTGATAAAGCTGCCGGTGTCGTTGAACCCGACCTCGCTCGCTACCAGGGAAACGGTGAGGTGCTCTTTTGCGAGCAGTTCCTTTGCCTTCTCTATTTTCGCGGCGTTTACGAAATGTATGGGATTGAGCCCCGTGTGATTCTTGAAAAGCCTGCAGAAATGGTATTTGCTGAGATGGGCCTTTTGCGCGAGATGATCGAGGCTGAGGGGAGCGCTCAGGTTGTCTTCGATGAAATTGATGACCGAGAGCATGTTGGGCGGCATGTCGGTCGTTTCGGCCTGCATGCAGACAAAATTCTCAGAGGATTCGTTGATCTGTGAGACGTACCTGCTGCGCTGCTCCTGGGACGCTTCCCTGATCTTCAGGAGCCCGTGGAGCGCGGAGCGGACTTCCGCCATGCGGACGGGTTTCCGGAAGTACTCTCTCACGCCCGCCCTGAAGGCGTTCAGCACCACATCCTCGGAGCTGAGATCGGTAAGGAAGATGACCATCGCGCTCGGGCAATTGGCCTTGATCTTTCTGAGGATCCGCAATCCTCTGCAGGCCTGAGAACCGCAATCGAGCAGGAGGATGCCGGCCTTCTGTGGATTCAGGTAGGCCTTCTCATCGCTGAGGCCGCAAACCTCCACGTTATCCACGCGCAATGACAGGGAGTGGTACAAGCCCTGATTTTCCTTGTCAGCGATTATGAGTACGTGACCCAGCATAATAATATAATAATTAATATGGTCCGCTCAGCTTTCGAATCCCGATGCAGAGG
>Ga0316622_100000762_pt1 | contig 19690 bp, 13 predicted proteins | sample OWC_Aug_OW2_C1_D_FD_207646 | JGI IMG/M metagenome (GOLD analysis project Ga0316622, IMG submission 207646) | Wetland soil microbial communities from Old Woman Creek delta, Ohio, United States - OWC_Aug_OW2_C1_D5_C | ecosystem: Environmental > Terrestrial > Soil > Wetlands | place: USA: Ohio... | reverse complement strand
CCCGGGCGGCGAAGCGCAGGTCCTCCATGAGCACCAGCTCGGTGGGGGTGAAGCAGTCGTGGACCTCGGCCATCGCCAGTTCCGTCCGCGGGTCGGTGATCCCCGCCTGCCGGTAGGCCTCTTCGGCGGAGAGCACGACCTCGGGGAAGGTGGTGTAGTCGTAGTCGGGGTCGATGCTGCCCCCGCCGGCCCCGGCGACGAAGGACAGGGCCTTGACGAAGAGGGGTTTGTCGGTGTAGCGGGGGGCGTCCTCGGCCCGGACGATGAGAGCCGCCGCCGCCCCGTCCGAAACCCCCGAGCAGTCGAAGATGCCCAGGGCGCCGGCGACGATCGGCGAGCCGGCGATCACCTCCGCGCCGACCTCCTTGCGGAACTGGGCTCGCGGGTTGAGGGCCCCGTTGTGGTGGTTCTTCCAGGCAATGCGGGTGAAGACCTCCTTCAGCCGGGCCTGGTCCACGCTGTACTTCTTGCCGTAGGCCGGGGCGAGCAGGCTGAACAGGGCGGGGGCGGACAGCTCACCGGTGGTCCCGTCGCCGGGGGCCCCGGAGACGACCAGGCCGGAGTACCCGGAGTCCTTCAGCTTCTCCACCCCGATGGCCATCACCAGGTCGTAGGCGCCGGCAGCCACCGCGTAGCAGGCGTTGCGGAAGGCCTCAGAGCCGGTGGCGCACAGGTTCTCCAGGCGGGACACGGGCTTGGTGCCCAGCTTGAGCGGCTTGGCCAGGGTCATGCCGCTCATCCCCGAGGCCATGGTGCCCAGCCAGTACGCGTCGACGTCGTCTTTGGCCACGCCGGCGGAGGCGAATGCTTCCCCGGCGGCGTCGACCAGCAGGTCGTCGGCGCTCTTGTCCCAGTGCTCATCGAAGCGGGTGCACCCCATGCCGACGATGGCCACCCGGTCGCGAATGCCCTTGGACCCCATGGCTCACGCTCCTTGCTGCTCGACGGCCGGCGGGACGGGGGCCCGGCCCAGCGGCCTCGCCTTCCAGAAGTAGTTGTGCACGCCGTCGGCCTCGTAGAGGCGGCGGAAGGTCATCTCCACCCGGTCGCCGATGGCCACCGCGGCCGGGTCGGCGTCGGTCAGTTCGCAGCGGTAGCGCCCGCCGCCGTCAAAGTCGACCACCACCGTCACCACCGGCGGGCTGGGGGAGTAGGCCAGACGGTCGACGGTGAAGGTGGCGATGGTGCCGGGGACGTCGGCGAGGCGCTCGGCTTCCATGTGGTCCACCGCCCCGCACTTGAGGCACACCCGCTGCGGGGGCAGGTGGCGGGTGCCGCAGTCCCGGCAGCGGGAGGCGGCGAAGCCGAACTTCCAGGCCTCGGAGCGCAGCGACGGCGGGGCCGCCGGCTGGGCCGGGGCGGGGCGCCGGGGGCCCTGCCGGGTGAGCATGCCCCGCCAGGTGAGGAAGGTGGGGTAGGCCAGGTCATCCCGCCCGGCGGCGATCTGCTCGGCCACGGTGGGGCTCTGCCGCCGGCCGGGCAGGGCGTCGGTGGCCCGGAAGATCAGCACGTCTGCCCCGTCGGCCAGCACCACCAGGGCGATGACCGCTCCCGGCTCGGCCCGGTCCAGCACCGAGGCCAGCAGCAGGCCGGGGTGGGCCGCCCCGGTGTTGCCCACCGAGGCGGCGAGGTCGTCTACCAACACCCCGGGCTTGGCCCGGCTCATGCGGGCGAAGGCGGCGACGGCCCGGGGGTGGGTGCCGGTGATGATCAGGTGGTCGATGGCATCGGGCATCACCCCGGCCCCGGCCAGGGCGGCGGCCACCGCCCGCCCGACGTGGGGCAGCAGGGCGTGCACGCCGAAGCGCTCCTCCCAGCGGCGGGAGAAGGCTTCCCCGGGCACCCGCCACCGCTCGAGGAACTCGCCGGTGGCCGATCCGCCCCCGATGTGCTCGGCGATGACGGGGTGGCCGTCGCTTCCCGGCCCTACTACCAGGGCCGAGGCGCCGTCGCCCCCGTCCCGTTCGTCCTCGCCCCCGGGCAGGCCGGTGCGGATGTCGGCGGCCAGCACCAGTGAGGTGCGGTTGGCGGCCAGGCCGGCGCTCAGGGCACCGATCGCGGAACGGACCGCCCCGCCCATGTCGAAGGCCCCGACGGTAGGGGGGAGGCCGAGGGCGGCGTGGGCGGCGGTGGCATTGGTCTTGTCCAGATAGGCCGGGGTGGAGGTGGCGAAGTACACCGCGGCCAGGTCGCCGGGGAGGGCGGCGAGGACGCGGCGGCCCGCCCCCACGGCCATGGAGGTGGAGTCCTCGTCGTAGGAGGCGACCGCACGGGTTCCCTTGCCGGGCGCTCCCCCCAGCGCCGCCGAGATCGCCGCCCGCTGGAGCCGGTAGTAGGGGAGGTAGGTGGCGTAGCCCAGGATCCCGTTCATGGCACCTCTTCCTCGGAGCCGACACCCGACGCGCCGACCGTCAACAGGCTAATCGGAGCCCGGGAGCGCCATCTCCCCGGCCCGGGGCCGGGCGGCGGGGTTAGTGTTCGGCACGGGAGTCGGCGCGAGGAGGAGCGATGCCCATCGATCCGAGCAGGGCCGTCGGGGCGGTGGTCGGGGACACCACCACCGCCTGGGACGAAGACGATGTGATTCTCTACCACCTCGCGCTGGGGGCGGGGCGCGACCCAATCGACCCCGGGGAGCTGGCGTACTGCTACGAGGCGGCCCTCAAGGTGCTGCCTTCCTTCGGTGTGATCCCCGCCCAGTCGGCCATGATCGGCATTCTGGGAGGGGTGCCCGGCCTCGAGTTCAACCCGGTGATGCTGCTCCACGGCGAGCAGGAGATCGAGGTGCCGGCGGCCCGGATTCCAACCGCGGCGACGGTGCGCAACCTGGCTCGCGTGGCGGCCGTCTACGACAAGGGGAAGGCAGCGGTGGCCGTCGTTGAGGTAGAGACCACCACGGAGGACGGCAGCCCGCTGTTCGTTAACCGTTCCTCCCTCTACCTGCGGGGGGAGGGCGGGTTCGGCGGGGACCCCGGCCCCAAGGGGGGCGAGCCGGCTCCCCAGGAGGCCCCCGACCTAGTGGTGGAAGCTCCGACCCTGCCCCAGCAGGCCTTGCTCTACCGGCTGCTCGGGGACAAGAACCCACTGCACGCCGATCCCGGCTTCGCCGCTCTGGGCGGATTCGAGCGCCCCATCCTCCACGGCCTCTGCTCCTACGGGATCGCCTGCAAAGTGGTGGTCGATGGGTTGCTGGGGGGAGACACCGGCGCGGTGGCCGGCTATCGGGTGCGTTTCGCCGGCGCGATGGTGCCGGGGGACACGATCGTCACCTCGCTCTGGCGCCGGGGCGACCGGGTCTACCTGGAGGCCTCCAACAAGGAGCGGGGCACCCCGGTCCTGAGCCAGGGCATGGTCACCCTGCGCTGAGCCGGCCGGCGCCGAGCGCGTTCACGCCGGGCCCTTCTCCCGGTAGCCCAGACGGGTGAGGGCGGCGCCGATCTCGTCGAGGGCGGTCGGGTCGTCGATGGTGGCCGGCATCCGCCACTCCTCGCCGTCGGCGATCTGGCGCATGGTGCCGCGCAGGATCTTGCCGGAGCGGGTCTTGGGGAGGCGGGCGACGACCGAGGCCTGTTTGAAGGCGGCCACCGGGCCGATGCGGTCGCGCACCATGGCCACCAATTCGGCGATGATCTCCGCCTCGGGGCGGTCGACTCCCTGCTTGAGGACGACGAAGCCCACGGGCACCTGGCCTTTGAGCCGGTCGGCCGCTCCAATGACGGCGCACTCGGCCACGGCGGGGTGGGAGGCGAGCACCTCCTCCATGGCCCCGGTGGAGAGTCGGTGGCCGGCGACGTTGATGATGTCGTCGATGCGGGACATGATCCACAGGTAGCCGTCTGCATCCTCGTAGCCGGCGTCGCCGGTGAGGTAGTAGCCGGGGAGGCGCTCCAGGTAGGAGGAGACGAAGCCGTCGTCGTTCTGCCACAAGGTGGGGAGGTTGCCGGGGGGGAGCGGGAGGCGGATGGCAATGGTGCCGATCTGCCCGGCGGGCAGCCGCTTCCCACCCGGCCCGAGCACTTGGACGTCGTAGCCGGGGGCCGGCACGCCGGCCGAGCCGGGCTTTACCGGGAGGGCCTCGATGCCCAGGCAGTTGGCCCCGATGGCCCAGCCCGTTTCGGTCTGCCACCAGTGGTCGATGACCGGTACCCCCAGCTTCTCCCGGGCCCATTCCAGGGTGTCGGGGTCGCAGCGCTCACCGGCGAGGAAGAGGGTCCGGAACCGGCTCAGGTCGTAGCGCCCGATGTGCTCGCCCTCGGGGTCCTGCTGGCGGATGGCCCGCAGGGCGGTGGGGGCGGTGAAGAGCACCGAGACCCCGTGCTCGGCGACCACCCGCCAGAAGGCGCCGGCGTCGGGGGTGCCCACCGGCTTCCCCTCGTAGAGCACGGTGGTGCAGCCGTGCAGCAGGGGGGCGTAGACGATGTAGGAGTGGCCCACCACCCAGCCCACGTCGGAGGCCGCCCAGTACACCTCGCCGGGGGCCACCGCGTAGATCTTTTCCATGGTCCAGCGCAGGGCCACCGCGTGGCCGCCGTTGTCCCGCACCACCCCCTTGGGGACGCCGGTGGTCCCCGACGTGTAGAGGATGTAGAGCGGGTCGGTGGCCGCCACCGGCCGGCAGGGGGCAGGTTCGGCGGGGCCCATCACCGAATCCCAGTCCAGGTCGCGCCCCGCCGCCAGCGCCGCCTCCGCCTGGGGGCGCTGAAGGATCACGCAGTGCTCCGGCCGGTGGGAGGCGATCTCCAGGGCCCGGTCCAGCAGCGGCTTGTAGGGGATCACCCGGGTGGTCTCGATGCCGCAGGAAGCCGAGAGGATCACCCGCGGGCGGGCATCGTCCACCCGGGTGGCCAGTTCCTTGGCGGCGAATCCGCCGAAGACCACCGAGTGGATGACCCCGATCCGGGCGCAGGCCAGCATGGAGATGACCGCCTCGGGGATCATCGGCATGTAGATGATCACCCGGTCGCCGGGCTCGATCCCCAGCGACAGTAGCCCCCCGGCGCAGCGGGCCACCTCGTCGCGCAGCTGCCGATAGGTGAAGCGCCGCATCGTCCCGGTCACCGGGCTGTCGTAGACCAGCGCCGCCTGGTCGCCCCGGCCGGCATCGACGTGCCGGTCCACCGCGTTGTGGCAGGTGTTGAGCATCCCCCCCGGGAACCACCGGTAGAAGGGGGCAGCGGAGGAATCCAGCACCCGCTCGTAGGGGCGGTCCCAGTCGATCGCCGCCGCCGCCTCCCCCCAGAAGCCCTCCGGGTCGGCCAGCGAGCGGGCGTGGGCTTGCCGGTAAGCGGACATGGCGGCTCCTCGCAATCGGCGCGCCGGGCATGCTAACGAGGGCGGGCGGAGGCCTCTCCCGTGGCGCCGGGACGAGGGGTAGCGTATGGAGCGAGGGGCTGATGAAAGTTGCCTGCATCGGCGCGGCACATATCGACATCAAGGCGCACCTGACCGGGGAGGTCCACAACGCGTCCTCCAACCCGGCGCGCACGGTGCGCACTCCGGGAGGCGTGGCCGGCAACGTCGCCCGCAACCTGGGCCGCCTCGGCCTGCCCGTGACCCTGTTCTCCGTCGTGGGGGACGACCCGGCGGGCCGGACCCTGCTCGGTGAGCTCCATGCCGCCTCGGTGGACACCTCGGGCGTGCGGCGTTCTCCCGGGCCGCCCACCGCCTCGTACCTAGCCATTCTCGACCGCGAAGGGCGCCTGCTGCTGGCGGCCGCCGACATGGAGGTGTACGACGTGCTCGACCCCGCCTGGGCCGATCGGGTGGGGCCCGCCCTCGGGGAGTTCGACGCGTGGGTGATCGACGCCAACCTCCCGGCCGCCACCATCAGCCACCTGATCCGTCACGTCGGCAAGGCCCATCTGCTCGCCGACCCGGTGTCGGTGGCCAAGGCACCCCGCCTGGCGGGCGCCCTGGCGCGGGTCGACGTGCTCTTCCCCGATCGGGCCGAGGCCCTGGCCCTCGCCGGGCTGCCTCCGGAAGGGGAGGCGCCGGTAGTGGCCGCCGCTACCGCCCTGCGGCGGCGCGGCGTGCGCCGGGTGGTGGTGTCGCTCGGCTCGCGCGGGGCTTACCTCGACGACGGCGTGATGCCCCGGCAGGTGCCTGCGCTGCCGGCCCGCTCCGTGGTCGACGTCACCGGTGCCGGCGACGCCCAGATCGCCGGCTACGTGTATGGGCTGAGCCGGGTGGGGGACGGCCGCACCCCGATCGACTGGGGCATGGCGGCGGCCAGCCTGACGGTGGAGACCATCGACTCGGTGCGGGCAGATCTCACCCCCGGCTTGCTGGCGGATCGCCTGGCCGGGCGCCGCTGACCGCTCCGAGGCTATTCCTGCCAACCGCTAGGGTTCGGCGGACATGACCGGACGCAGCGGAAGGTCGGCGGTCTTCCTCGCGAGCCTGGGGGCCGTGCTGCTGTCGGCCGCCGGGCCGGCCGCGTTCGAGGCCGGCGCCGTGCCCGCCGCCGGCGGCGTCGTGGCCCCCCGCATCGTCGGCGGCGCCGAGGTCGATCCGCCGGGGAAGTATCCCTTCGTCGTCGCCCTGGTCGACGCAGCGGAGGCGGACGAATACGAGGGTTTCCGCTGCGGCGGTGCGCTCATCGCCCCGGAGTGGGTGCTCACCGCCGGCCACTGCGTCGGTTCCGATCCCAGCCGTTACGACGTGCTGGTAGGGCGCCACGATCTGAACGACGACACCCAGGGGGAACGCATCGAGGCGGCCGCCCTGTACTGGCATTCCTCATATGACTTCCCCGTCAACGACCTGGCCCTCGTCCAACTGGGGCAGGCGGCGACCGCCGGATCGCCCATCACCCTCGCCGTCGCCGCCGACGCCCCGCTCTACTCCGCCGGGGTCCCGGCCACGGTCGTCGGCTGGGGATCCACCCTGGGGCTGCCCCCGGGCGCGCCCGCGCACCCGGAGGAACTCCGAGAGGTGAACGTGCCCATCGTCTCCGACGCGGACTGTGCCGCCATCTACGGCGGTGTCTTCGTCCCCCCGGGCATGCTGTGCGCGGGCGACCTGGTCCTGGGCGGAGTCGACGCCTGCTACGGCGACAGCGGCGGGCCCCTGTTCGTCACCGGGCCCGCGGGCTACCTGCTCGTGGGGACCGTCTCCAGCGGCTACGAGTGCGCCGTCGCCGGCAAGCCCGCGTTCTACTCGCGGACGGCGGCCTACCAGGACTGGATCGCCGCGGTCCTCACCGGGGCGCCGCTTCCTCCTTCGCCGCCCCCGCCGCCGCCTCCGGCGGGGCCCACCTGCCAGGGGCGGGCCGCCACCAACGTGGGGACCGCCGGCGACGACGTGCTGCGGGGCACGCCCGGCGACGACGTGATTGCTGCCCTGGGGGGGAACGACGAGGTCTTCGGCTACGGGGGGAACGACTTCATCTGTCTCGGGCCCGGGAACGATGTCGGCTACGGCGGCCCCGGCGACGATCTCATCCGCGGTGAGGACGGCGCCGACCGCCTCGTCGGCAGCGGGGGCGCCGATCGTCTCTTCGGCGGGCCGGGCACCGACACGCTCCTCGGTGGCGCCGGGCAGGACCGGCTGGTCGGAGGGGGCCAGGGGGACCAGGCCTTCGGCGGGCTCGGGCGCGACACCATCCTGGGCGAGGGCGGCGACGACGAGTTGCACGGGCAGGGGGGCTGGGACGTCCTGCGCGGTGGCCCGGGAACCGACACCTGCCACACCGGTGAGGATGTCGTCTGCGAGGCGATCGCCGCCGACGCGGTCCCCGGGTGAGCCGGCGCGACGGAAGGGCTGCCATGATCATCGCCAAGAGCCTGGGGATAGAGGCCGGCGGGCGCCTGCTCGTCGAAGGAGTCGACTTCGCCCTGTACCCGGGGGACAAGGTGGGCCTGGTGGGCCGCAACGGTGCCGGCAAGACGACCTTGCTGCGCACGCTGGCCGGCCTGCGCGCCCCGGCGGCGGGGACGGTGGCCGCCCAGGGGGTGATCGGCTACCTGTCGCAGGAGGCGGCCCTCCCCGAGCTGGAGCACCCCGAGGCGACCGCGCTGGAACGCATCCTGTCGGTGCGGCGCATCGGGTCGCTCCAGCGCCAGATGGAGGAGGCGCGCCGCCGCATGGCCGCCACGGCGGCCGCCGAGCGCGACCGGGCCATCCGCCGCTTCGCCCGACTCGAGGCGGAGTTCGAGTTGGCCGGCGGCTACCGCGCCGAATCGGAGGCGCGCCGTTTCGCTTCGTCGGTGGGCATCAACGGGCCGGAGATGGCCCAGCCGGTGGCCACCATGTCCGGCGGGCAGCGGCGCCGGGTGGAGCTGGCCCGAGTGCTCTTCGCCGAGACCGACCTGCTGCTGCTCGACGAGCCGACGAACCACCTCGACCTCGATGCCAAGGCGTGGCTGGTCGGCTACCTCGGCACCTACGCCGGAGGCCTCGTACTGGTGAGCCACGACCTGCCCCTGCTTGATGCGGCGATCACATCGGTGCTTGCCTTCGAAGACGGCGCCCTGGAGCACTACCGGGGTACCTACTCCCACTACCTGGCAGAGCGGGAGCGGCGGCGCGAGCAGCGCCGCCGGCAGCGCCGCCACCAGGAGGAGCAGATCGCCCAGCTGGAGGCCACCATCCGGCGCTTCAAGGGAAAGACCGAGAAGATGGCTCGCAAGGCTTCGACCATGGAGACGCGCGCTGAACGGATTCGGTCCCGGCTGGTCGAGGTGAGCGGCCCGGGGCGGACGGTGCGGGTGCGCTTCCCCCAGCCCGCCCCGTCGGGGCGAGTGCCCCTGGAGGGGGTCGGGCTGGCCAAGGCGTACGGCGACAACGTGGTCTTCGTCGACGTGAACCTCGCCCTGGAGCGGGGGGAGCGCCTGCTCATCCTCGGGCTGAACGGGGCGGGCAAGACCACGCTGCTGCGCGTCCTGGCCGAGGCAGAGCAGCCCGACCTGGGCCGGGTGAGGCGGGGCCACCGTGCCTCGGTGGGCTACTACGCCCAGGAGCACGAGGGCATCGACCCCGACGCCACGGTGCTCGAGCACCTGCGTCGCGTGTCCCCCGAGCCGGAGCGGGTGCTGCGGGGAGTGCTCGGGCACTTCCTGCTCGCCGACCGGGTGGACCAGCCGGCGGGCACGCTCTCCGGCGGCGAGAAGACCAAGCTGGCGCTGGCGATGCTGGTCGTCGGAGGGCACAACGTGCTGCTCCTCGACGAGCCCACCAACAACCTGGACCCGCAGGCCAAGGGTGCGCTCCTGACGGCCCTTCGCCTCTACCGGGGCACGGTGGTGCTGGTGAGCCACGACTCGGCCTTCGTGGCGGAGCTGGCTCCCGACCGGGCGGTGCTTATGCCCGAGGGCGAGATCACCTACTTCGACGAGTCCCTGCTCGACCTCGTCGCGCTGGCGTAGCCCTACATCGAGTAACGCACTACCAGGGCGACGCCGGCCGCCACCACCAACAGCCCTAGGAAGCGGATGATGAAGTTCGTCGCCACCAGGTTGCCGACCTGGGCGCCGTGCCTCGGGTGGGGCCAGAGCCGGGCCGCCCAGTGGACGAAGGGCTGAGCGCCGAGCACGCCGTAGGAGCCGACGAGGATGAGAAAGATGCCGACGATGAGGCCGATCACCGTATCCCTCCGCGGCTCAGGTTAGCGATGGGCCCTCCGGCGTGGCGGGGCCGGGCGGCAACCTGGCAGAATGTCCGCGGTTCGACAGAAAGAGTGACGGTGGCCGCTTATCCGATCGACTACGACTTCCACGTAGTGCTGCGCGACGGGGGACTGGCCCACATTCGTCCGGTGAAGCCCGAGGACGCCGACGCCCTGCACGCCATGTTCCACCGCCTCGGGCGCGAGAGCGTCTACCACCGCTTCTTCCGTCACAAGCAGGACCTCTCCAAGGAGGAGCTGCAGTACTTCACCCAGCTCGACTACGACGATCGGATGGCCTTCATCGTCGAGCTGGGCGGCAAGATGATCGCCATCGGCCGCTACGACCGCATGGAAGACGACCCCACCGCCGCCGAGGTCGCCTTCGTGGTCGAGGACGGCCACCAGGGCCGGGGCATCGCCACCCAGTTGCTGATGCACCTCACCAACTACGCCCGCAATAACGGGGTCACTTCCTTTCGCGCCTTCGTGCTCCCCGACAACTACCCGATGATGCGGGTCTTCCGCAGCTCGGGCTTCCAGCTCCACCGGCAGATGGGCCAGGGCATCTACACCGTCGAGTTCCCCGTCGAGCTGACCGACGAGGCCAAACGGGCCGCTTGGCAGCACGAACAGCAGGCGGTGGCGGCCTCGCTCCTCCCCATGTTCTACCCGCGGAGCATTGCGATCGTCGGTGCCAGCCGGGACGAGCGCTCGATCGGCGCCCGGGTGATGCGCAACACGCTGGCCGCCCGCTTCTCGGGGATCGTCTACCCCGTGAACCCCAACGCCCCGGCGGTGGGCTCGGTGAAGGCCTACAAGTCGGTGCTGGACATCACCGACCCGGTGGACATGGCGGTCATCGTGGTGCCGGCCAAGGGTGTGCTGGCGGCGGTGCAGGAATGCGCCGACAAGGGGGTCAAGGCGCTGGTGGTCATCAGCGCCGGCTTCTCGGAGACCGGCGAGGCCGGCACCCAATTGGAGACCGAACTGCTGGAACTGGTGCGCAACGCGGGGATGCGCATGGTCGGGCCGAACTGCATGGGCATGCTCAACACCGACCCGGCGGTCAACCTCGACGTCACCTTCGCCCCCCACTACCCGCCGCGGGGCAACGTGGCCATGTCCAGCCAGAGCGGGGCGCTGGGCATCGCCATCCTCGACTACGCCCGCCAGCTGGACATCGGCATCTCCTCGTTCATCTCGATGGGGAACAAGACCGACGTCTCGGCCAACGACCTGCTGCTCTACTGGGAGGGCGACCCCTCCACCGACGTGGTGCTCCTCTACCTGGAGTCCTTCGGGCACCCGCGCCGCTTCTCCCGCATCGCCCGGCGGGTCAACCGCAAGAAGCCGATCGTGGTGGTCAAGTCGGGGCGTAGTCAGGCCGGGGCCCGGGCGGCGAGCAGCCACACGGGCGCCATGGCCAGCGGCGAGACCGCGGTCTCGGCCCTCTTCCACCAGACGGGGATGATTCGCACCGACACCCTGGAGGAGCTCTTCGAGGTCGCCTCCCTGCTGGCCAACCAGCCCCTCCCGGCCGGCCGGCGGGTGGCCGTCCTGACCAATGCCGGCGGCCCCGCCATCCTCGCGGCCGACGCCCTCGAGGCCGGGGGCCTCAGGCTGCCGCTGTTCTCGGACGGGCTGCAGGAGCGGCTGCGCCAGGAGCTGGCCGCCGAGGCCTCGGCGGGCAACCCGGTGGACATGATCGCCTCGGCCAGCCCCGACCACTACCGGGCCTGCCTGCGGCAGCTCCTCGCCTCCGACGAGATCGACTCGGTGATGGTGATCTACATCCCCACCGCCCCTCGCACGGAGCGGGATGTCGAGATGGCGGTGACCGACGTGGTGGCGGAAGGCACCAACGGCAAGACGGTACTCGCCGTCTTCATGGAAGCCGACGTAGGCGACCTGGGGCCGATCCAGCGCGGGGAGATCCGCATCCCCTCCTACCCGTTCCCCGAGCCGGCGGCCCGTGCCCTGGCCCAGGCGGTGCACTACGCCGAGTGGCGGGCCCGTCCCGAGGGGGTCATCGCCGAGTACGACGACACCGACACCGACGCCGCCCAGGACGTGATCTGGGGTGCTCTCGGGCGTCTCGGCACCGAAGGCGGGTGGCTGCTCCCGCACGAGGCCGACGCGGTCCTGGATGCCTACCGCATCCCCCATCCCCGCTCCCGCCTCGTTCACTCCCGCGAGGAGGCGGTGGCGGCGGCGGCCGAGATCGGCGGCCCGGTTGCCCTCAAGGTGGTGGCTCCGAGTGCCCTGCACAAGAGCGACGTGGGCGGCCTCGCCCTCAACATCCAGGGAGACGAGGCGGTGGCCGACGCCTACGACAAGGTGACCGGGGTGGCGGCCGATGTGCTGGGGGCGTTCGTCCAGGAGTTCGTGACCGGCGGGCACGAGGTGATCGTCGGCATGACCGAGGACCCGTCCTTCGGACCGTTGATTGCCTTCGGCCTCGGCGGCGTGTTCGTCGAGTTGATCGGCGACGTGGCCTTCCGCATGAACCCGGTCACCGATCTGGACGTCGACGAGATGATCGGCGAGGTGAAGGCGGCCAAGATGCTCCAGGGCTATCGGGGCGGCCCGGCGGGCGACGTGCCGGCTCTCAAGGAGCTGATGCAGCGCCTGTCGGCCATGATCGAGGAAGTGCCCGAGATCGTCGAGCTCGACCTCAACCCGGTGAAGGTCCTGGAGCCCGGCCGGGGGGCGGTGGTGGTGGACAGCCGCATGCGGGTGCGCTCCGTCCCGCAGCGCTGGCTGCCCAGCCGCAAGGACATCCCCGCCGCCGAGCGGCGCCTGCGCTGAGGGGCCTCCCGGCCGCCGGGGGTCGTCGCGTCTCTACCATGCGGCGCGCTCACAGAGATGAGGGGAGTCTGCTTCCATGGCCGGTACCAAGTGGGTCTACGGGTTTGATGAGGTCGCCGAGGCCGAACGGCGCTACGGCGGTGACTGGGAGGGAGTGCGCGGCCTGCTCGGCGGCAAGGGGGCGAACCTCGGCGAGATGACCCGGCTCGGGGTGCCGGTGCCTCCCGGGTTCACGGTGACCACCGAGGCCTGCCTCACCTACCTGGCGGGGAACGAGGCGTTCCCCCCGGGGTGCTGGGAGCAGATCGGCCAAGCGCTCGGCCGGGTGGAGGCGGCGACGGGCAAGCGGTTCGGCGACCCGCGCGAGCCGCTGCTGGTCTCCTGCCGGTCGGGGGCCAAGTTTTCCATGCCGGGGATGATGGACACGGTGCTCAACATCGGCCTGAACGACGAGGTGGCCGCCGGCCTGGCCCGACTCACCGGCGATGAGCGGTTCGTCTACGACTCCTACCGCCGCCTCGTCCAGATGTTCGGCTCGGTGGTGCTGGGCCGGCCCGACGAGGTATTTGAGGAGGTCCTCGAGCATCATCGTGCCGAGCAGGGGGTGGCCACCGACTCCGAGCTGGTGGTCGAGCGCCTCAAGGCCATCGTGGCCGAGTTCCGACGGCTGGCCGGTGGCTTCCCCACCGACCCGAGGGAGCAGCTCCGGCTGGCTACCGAGGCCGTCTTCAAGTCCTGGAACGGCAAGCGGGCCGTCGACTACCGCAACGCTGCCGGCATCCCCCACGATCTGGGCACCGCGGTGAACATCCAGACCATGGTCTTCGGGAACATGGGGGAGGACTGCGCCACCGGCGTGGCCATGTCGCGCAACGCCACCACCGGCGAGCCGAAGATCGAGGGCGACTACCTGATCAACGCCCAGGGCGAGGACGTCGTGGCCGGCATCCGGGCCACCAAGCCCCTCGAGCAGTTGGCCGACGAGATGCCCGAGATGTACGCCCAGTTCGCCGCGATCGCTGCCCGGCTGGAGCAGCACTACCGCGAGATGCAAGACATGGAGTTCACCGTCGAGCGGGGGAAGCTCTGGCTGCTGCAGACCCGCAACGGCAAGCGGACCGCACAGGCGGCGGTCCGCATCGCCGTCGACCAGGCTGAGGAGGGGCTGATCTCCCACCGGGAGGCGGTGATGCGGGTCTCCCCCGACCAGGTGGACTTCTTCCTGCATCCCCAGTTCCGCCCCGAGTCCCGCCAGGGGGCCGTCAAGCTGGCCGCCGGCCTGAACGTCTCCCCCGGGGCGGCGGTGGGCATGGCCGCGCTCGACGCCGACCTGGCCGAGCGCTGGGCGAAGCAGGAGGGCAAGCAGGTCATCATGGTCCGCCCGGAGACCAAGCCGGACGACGTGCACGGCATGCTCGCCGCCGAGGGCATCCTCACCAGCCGCGGCGGCCGCACCAGCCACGCCGCCCTGGTGGCCCGGCAGTTCGGGAAGCCGGCGGTGGTCGGGGTAGCCGCCCTCGACGTCGACATGGCGGCACGGACGATGTCGGTGGCCGGCCGGGTGATCGCCGAGGGGGACTGGATCTCCATCGACGGCAACAGCGGCGACGTGTTCCTCGGGCGCCTCGAGACGATGGTGCCCGACATCTCGGACCCGTGGCTGATGAAGCTGCTGACCTGGGCCGACGAGGTGCGCAAGCTGCGGGTGCGGGCCAACGCCGACTACCCGGTCGACGCCGAGCGGGCCCGCCGCTACGGGGCGGAGGGAATCGGCCTCACTCGCACCGAGCACATGTTCTTCCAGACGGAGCGCCTGCCCCTGGTCCAGAAGATGATCATGACCACCTCACCGGAGGAGCGCGCCGAGGCGCTGGCCCGGCTGCTGCCCTACCAGCGGGCCGACTTCGAGGGCCTCTTCCGCGCCATGGACGGGCTGCCGGTGATCATCCGGCTCATCGACCCGCCGCTGCACGAGTTCCTCCCCTCGGCGTCCGAGCTCACCAAGCGGCTCATCGACCTCAAGGTCGAGCAAGCCCGGGGTGAAGAGGCGGCGGCCGAGATCCGGGAGGTGGAGGAACTGCTCGCCCGGGTGGAGGCCATGCATGAGGCCAATCCCATGCTCGGCACCCGCGGGGTGCGCCTGGGGATCACCCTGCCCGAGCTCACCCGCATGCAGGTGCGGGCCATCTTCGAGGCGGCCTGCGCCATGACCCGGGAAGGGGTGGTGGTGCACCCGGAGGTGATGATCCCCCTCGTCGGCCACGTCAACGAGTTGAAGGTGCAGCGTGAGCTCCTAGAGGCGGAGGCCCGCCGGGTCATGGCCGAGCAGGGCATCGAGGTCAAGTACCTGTTCGGCACGATGATCGAGATCCCGCGAGCCGCCCTCACCGCCGACGAGATCGCCCGCTACGCCGAGTTCTTCTCCTTCGGCACCAACGACCTCACCCAGACGGTCTTCGGCATCAGCCGCGACGATGCCGAGTCGGGCTTCCTGGTGCGCTACCTGCGGGAGGGCATCCTGGCGGAGAACCCCTTCGCCACCCTCGACCGCAACGGGGTGGGGAAGATCATGCGCCTGGCGGTGGAGGGGGGCCGGGCGACCCGGCCCGACCTTGAGGTGGGCATCTGCGGTGAGCACGGCGGGGACCCTCGCTCGATCGCCTTCTGCCACGAGCTGGGGCTCGACTACGTGTCCTGCTCCCCGTTCCGGGTGCCGATCGCCCGGCTGGCGGCCGCCCAGGCGGCCCTGCGGTAGGCGGGGTCAGAGCGGGAAGGCGGCCCGCACCACCGTCCCCCGGCCGTGGGCTGAGTCGACGGTGAAGGATCCGCCGGCCGCCTCGACGCGGGTGGCCATGTTGGCCAGGCCCATGCCCCGCCGGACCCGGGCCGGGTCGAAGCCGTGCCCGTCGTCGGCCACCGAAACGACCAGTCGGGAGGGGTCGCCGTCCACCCGCACGTCGATGTCCCGGGCCCCGGAGTGGCGCAGGGCGTTGCTCAGGGCCTCCTTGACCACGGCGATCAGATCGTCGCCGAGATGAGGGGGGATCAGGTCGGGAGGGCAGGTGACGTCGAGGGCGACCCGCGCCTGGTAGGGCCCGGCCAGCTGTCCCACGAGGTCGGCCAGTTCCTGGCGCAGGCTGGGCCGGGCCCAGACGGGGGGGCGCAGGTCGAAGATGAAACGGCGCAGGGCGCTGATCGTCTCGTCGAGCTTCTCCACCGCCTCGTCGAGGTGCCGGCGCACCTCTTCCTGGACCGGATCGATGTGGTTCACCTGGGCCTGGATGTTCAGGCCCACCGCGAAGAGGTCCTGGATGATGGAGTCGTGCAGGTCGCGGGCAATGCGCTCCCGCTCCTCGAGGCGGGCGGCCCGGCGCAGACGCTCCTGGAGGCGGAGGGTCGAGACGGCCGAGCCGGCGGTGACGGCGAGGAACTCCACCAGGGTCTCGTCCTCCTCGGTGAACCCTTCCTTCTTGTCCGCCAGGTAGAGGTTGCCGAACACCCCGTCCCCCACCCGCACCGGCACTCCCAGGAAGGTCCGCATGGGGGGGTGGCCCTCGGGGAAGCCGACCGCGTCGGGGTGGGCGGCCACGTCGTCCACGCGGATGGTGCGGCCCGCCCGGGTGATGGTCCCCAGCACCCCGAGCCCTTTGGGGGGGCCGGGGATGGCGGCGGCGGTCTCGTCGTCCATGCCCACCGGGATGAAGTGGACCAGGTTGCCCTGCTCGCCCAGCACGCCGAGGGCCCCGTAGCGAGCGCCGGTCAGCTCCATGGCGATCTCAACCGTGGAGCGGAGCAGCCCGGACAGCTCCACCTGGCCGGCGACGCTGGCCGCGCCCTCTACCAGCCCGGCGATGCGGTCGGGCTTCAGTCGGCGGGTCACGTCCCCAGGTTACTTGTGACCTTTGGCCACCGGGCGGGGTCGATGGGCCGGATGGCACGCCGCCGGCCGTGGGTACTGTGGAGCCATGGCGGGGGTCCTCCGCATCGAGCTCGTGGACGACCACGAGGTGGTCCGCGAAGGGCTGAAGGCGCTGCTCGACGCCGAGAAAGACCTCACCGTGGTCGGCGAGGCGGGGACGGTGGCCGAGGCGGTGCGCCGGGTGGGCTACGACGGCCCCGACGTGGTGGTGCTCGACGTCCGCTTGCCCGACGGGAGCGGCATCGAGGCCTGCCGCGAGATCCGGGCCCGCTGGCCCAACGTCAAGGTGCTCATGCTCACCTCGTTCGCCGACGACGAGGCTCTCTTCTCCTCGATCATGGCCGGGGCCTCCGGGTACGTGCTCAAGCAGATCAAGGGCACCGACCTGGTCGACAGCGTGCGCCGGGTGGGGCGGGGTGAGTCTCTGCTCGACCCCGAGATGACCGCCCGGGTGTTCCGCCGCATACGGGGGGAGGAGGCCGACGACCCGCTGCTGGCCCGGCTGTCCAAGCAGGAGCGGCGCATCCTCGAACTGATCGCCGAGGGGCTCACCAACCGCCAGATCGCCGAGCGCATGTTCCTCGCCGAGAAGACGGTGAAGAACTACGTGTCTAACGTACTGGCCAAGCTGGATATGGGCCGGCGCAGCGAGGCGGCGGCATACGCCGCCCGCCTCGAGGCCCTGCGTCAGCACAAGTACCCGCCGGAGCAGTGGCCGCAGTGAGGGCGGGGGCCTGCGAGGCCCGCCGCCGGCGGCCCGGGAGCAGGGAGGAGGGCGACCATGATGAAGGTCCGCGACGTCATGACCACGGATCCCATCCAGGTGACCCCCGATACCCGCCTGCGGGAAGCCGCCCGCCTCATGGTGCGTCACCGGGTCAGCGGCCTTCCGGTCGTCGACGAGGCCGGCCGGCTCGTCGGGATCTTGACCGAGGGGGACTTCATCCGGCAGGAGGCAAGCCGCGACCGCCCGCACGGGGTGAGCCTGCTCGATGCCCTCTTCGGTGAGGGTGAGCTGCAGCCGGTGAGTGCCGAGACCGTCGGCGAGGTGATGACGCGCAGCGTGGTGACGATCACCCCGGAGGCCACCGTGGGCGAAGCCGCCCGGGTCATGGGGCGGCGCAACGTCAAGAGCCTCCCGGTGGTCGACCTCGACGGTGAACTGGTGGGGATCATCAGCCGGGCCGACGTGGTCGGCGCGTTCACCAAGCCCGACGACGTCATCGAAGACGAGATCCGCGAGGACGTCATCCGCCGCTTGCTCTTCCTGGACCCGCAGCTGGTCACGGTGGTGGTGAGCGACGGGGTGGTGACCCTGGACGGGGAGTTGGAGAACCGGACCGAGGTTCAGCTCCTCGAGGAGCTCACGCGGCGCATCGCCGGGGTGGTCAAGGTGGAGAGCCGGCTCACCTACAAGGTGGACGACCGCCGGCTGGAGGGTAAGAATCCCCTGCTCTGATCGGGTGGTCGCCGCCGACGGCTGCTCGCTGGCCCTGGCCTCGTGGGGAGAGCGGGGCCTGCCGGTGCTGGCGGTGCACGCCACCGGGTTCTGCAAGGAACTGTGGGAGCCGGTCGCCCGCCGGGCCGCCCGCCCCTGGCGGGTGGTCGCCCCCGACCAGCGGGGCCACGGGGACTCCGCCGCCCCGCCGTTCCCCTACGACTGGTGGGACCTGGGCCGGGACCTCCTGGCCGTGACGGCCCACGCCGCCCTCGAGCACCCGGTGGGCCTGGGGCATTCCTCCGGGGCAACCGCCCTGGTCATGGCCGAGCTGCTCCGCCCGGGCACCTTCCGCGCCCTCGTGCTGGTGGAGCCCATCGTGTTCCCCCCGCCCTACTTCCGGGCCGAGGAGAACCCGATGTCGGCGGCCGCCCTGCGCCGTCGCGCTTGCTTTCCGTCGACGGAGGCGGCCCTCGCCGCCTTCCGGGGGCGGGGGCCTTTCCGCCGCTGGACCGACGAGGCCCTGGCCCTCTATGCGACGCACGGCCTTGGGCCGCAGGGCGGGGCCTGGGCCTTGAAGTGCGCTCCGCAGGTTGAGGCCGAGTTCTACCGGGGGGCGACCGCCCACGGGGTGTGGGAGCGGCTGGGTGAGGTAGCCTGCCCCGTGCTGCTGGTGGCCGGGGCCGATTCGGACAGCCATCCGGCGTCGTTCATGGGGGCCATGCAGCGCCGCTTCGCCGGCGCCCGCCTGGAGGTGGTGGCTGGGGCCGGCCACCTGGTTCCCATGGAGCAGCCCGGGGCCGTCGCCGGCCTGGTCGACTCTGGGAATTGGGGCGGGGGTCCGACACCGGCCGGCCGGTAACATCGCCGGGCCGTGCTCATCCCTCGCTCCACCCTCGGTGAGCTGGAGGCCGCCCTGGGCGCGGCGCGAGACGGGTTCCGGGTAGCGGCGGTGGACGCGGAAGTCGATCCCCTCGAGCTGGCGCGCGCCGGCGCCGGCGCCTTCGGCTCGGCCGTGTTCTTCTCCAGCCCGGCGGGGCAGGCGGTGGGGGGATTGGGCGTGTCGTGGACCGCCGAGGCCGCCGGCCCGCCGCGCTTCGTTCTCCTCGACCGGGCGCTGCGCGATTCGGCCCCCGCGGGGGTGCAGGCCGTGCTCGGCTTCTCCTTCGCCCCCGACCGGCCCGGCTCGCCGGAGTGGGCCGGGTTCCCGGCGGCGACGCTGGTCGTCCCCCAGGTCGCCGTGTGGCAGAGGGAAGGGGGTTCCCGGCTCTCCGTTGCTGTGCCGGCGGGGGCGAACCCGGCGGCGGTGCTGGCCGCGGCAGCCATGCTGCGGCGAGCCGCTCCGCCGGAGGTGCCCGGGGCCGCCGAAGCGTCCCGGCCCGTGCTGCCGACCGGGGATTGGGTAGACCGGGTGGCCCGGACCGTGGCGGCCATCCGTTCGGGCGGGCCGGCCAAAGTGGTGCTCGCCCGGGCGCGACGGATCCTTCTGGAGCGGGCGGCCGAGCCGTTCGACGTGGTGGCGGCCCTGCGCGAGAAGTGCCCGGGCTGCTACGCCTACGGCTGGCAGGTGGGCGGCGCCGCCCTGGTGGGGGCCAGCCCGGAGTTGCTGGTCTCCCGGTGGGGCGGGCGGTTCGAGACGCGGCCCCTGGCCGGCTCCGCCCCGCGCGGGACCGACCCCGAGGACGACCGGCGCCTGGGGGATCGCTTGGCGGCCGACGCCAAGGAGCGGGCGGAGCACGCCTTCGTCGTGGAGGACGTGGCCGCCCACCTGGCCGCCCTGGCCGACACGATCGACCGGCCCCCCGGGCCCCGGCTGGAACGGTTCGCAGGGGTGCAGCACCTGGCCACTCCCATCGGGGGCACTACCCGGGCGCGCCTGTTGGAGCTGGTGGGGGCGCTCCACCCGACGGCGGCCGTG
>Ga0316622_100000761_pt1 | contig 19692 bp, 17 predicted proteins | sample OWC_Aug_OW2_C1_D_FD_207646 | JGI IMG/M metagenome (GOLD analysis project Ga0316622, IMG submission 207646) | Wetland soil microbial communities from Old Woman Creek delta, Ohio, United States - OWC_Aug_OW2_C1_D5_C | ecosystem: Environmental > Terrestrial > Soil > Wetlands | place: USA: Ohio... | reverse complement strand
GAGCTCCGTGATCGACTCCGGGCGCAGCTCCGCGCTGTCGAAGTCGAACAGCAGCTTCAGCGTCTGCTCCAGCGGACAACCCACGCTGTCGACCCGCGTCCCGGCCGGCGTGCCCGGGCACTTGTCGGCGGTGTCGCACACGCCGTCCTCGTCGCCATCGCTGCACTTTTCAGGCGCGGGCGGCGGGGGTGGTGGGGCAGGCGGCTCCTCGACCACGGGGGCCGGGCGCGGTGCGCCCCATCCGAAGGCAACGCCGACCTGGGCGACCACGTCGTTCAAGGCATTGCCGGTCTGCAGGTCATAGCGAGTGCGGACCTCGGGGCGCAGCTGCACGGTGCGTGAGCCGTCGCCATTGCGCATGAGGTCCCACATCAGGCCGAGGCCCAGTGAAGCGGTCACGTTGTCGTCGCGCTCGAGACCCTCGTAGTTCGAGCTCTGGTAACCAATGCCGCCGAGGACGTAAGGCGAGACCCGGCTGCTGCGCGCGAACACGCGCATGAGGTCAAGCGAGACGCCGGAGATCGAGCCGTCAAACGTGGCGGGCCAGGTCCACTCGGGCTTGAGCCCGTCGTTGTCGAAGTCGCCTGTGTAGCCGGTCAGCTGCGCGCTCCACTGGTCGCTCAGGTGCTTGCCGATCGAGGCGCCCCAGTGGATGTCGTCCTTGAGCTTGCGGTCGCTGTCCACCATGGTGTAGCCCACGAACGGCGCCACGAACCATTGTCCGACCTCGTCGCTCCAGGGGAGGTTGGCATCGTCCGCGCGGGCCGCGCCCGCTGCGAGCATGCCGAGGCACGCCGCGCACGAAAGGATCAGGCTCTTGTTCATATGGGCTCCCGGATGAGTACCTTGGTCTTGGCGCGCGCCGAGCCCCCCGCCACGACGCAAACGCTGGGATAGTAGCGGAATTCACGGTGACGGTGCACAAGGCCGCGCGTCCCGCGGCCAGTCCGTCGACGGGCGCGTGACCCGATCACCGACCCCAATGCCCAGCGTGCGGGCGGTTCCTGCCTTGAGTTCGACGACCAATGCGACGGGCACGTCGGCCCGGATGGTGGCGAGCGAACCCGGACGCGCCTGCTCGTGCAGTTTCACGATGCAGCCGTAGGCGTCGGCGAACAGCATGTCGAGCGGCAGGAGGGTGTTCTTCATCCACATGTCGACCGATTGCGGAGTCTGGTAGACGAAGATCATTGCCTGGTCCGCTCGTATGTCCTCGACGAACATGAGGCCTTGCGTCCGCATCTCCGGCGTGGCGGCCCGCCAGGCCTCGAGCACGTGCCGGCGCGCAGAGCGTGTTTCGATGGCGATGGTTTCCCGCGGAAAAGCGGAGAGGGGCAGTATCGTGTCCGGTGCCTCGGCGCCGCGGCTCGTGTCGGTGTGCACAGCTGCGAACGACAGCAGCGCAAGGACCGCAATTCGAAAGCCGCGTTTCAGCGACGCACTCATTGGTATTCGACGATCGCGACCACGTCGAATCGCGACATCAGCACGGCGCCGTCTCCGCTCAGCGCGCGCGCAGGTTGCGTGCAGTAGCCGCGGCCGGTCAGCCGGTAGCGATGGGCGTCCGTATCGAGTTGTTCCTGGCGCACCTCGTCGAGTGCGCACTTGTCGCGGCCCTGGGTGGAGAAAAACTGGCCCGTACCCTCGCGCACGACGGTCAGATTGACGGGGACGTTGCGCGACGTCTCGCCGGCCCGCAGCGGCGTGATGCCTATGACGACGAGCACCGATTCATCGCCGGCGATGCGCCCCTTGTACAGCAGCCGCACACCGTCACCGTCGGGTCGCGGGCCGCCCAGGCACTGCGGCACGTCCGAGGACCAGTCGATTTCCGCGTCGATCGCGCCCTGCAGGCGCGCGCGCAGCTGGCCTTCGTTCGCCGGTCTGCAGAGGATTTCCTCGCCGCTGGGAGGGGCGGCGGGAGCGCCGTCGCCGGCGTGGCCGCAGCCCGATATCAGGATCGCAAAGAGTGCAGTGAACGGTGCCTGGAGCCGGGGCGTGTCAGTCCGCGCCGCGGGCCTGAACGAGCAGTGTCTTCGCCAGTTGGCCATGCAGGTAACCGATTCCCCGTGCGAGATGCATCGTGACGGTGAGCAACAGGACGCCCAGGATCGCGATGAACGGCAGCAGGACCGTGGGCGCCTCGACCGTGCCTTCGATGTGGACGATGCCTGCATGGTAAAGCAGCGCGACGATCGGCGCGACGAACATGGCGAGCGACACCGCGATGCCCACCACCGCAAACGTAAAGTAGAAGACGCCGAGCGGCAGCATCGCGACCAGGTACACGAGCGTGCCCCACGTGCGCGGGTCCTTGAGCATCTCGACGATGCGCTGCAGGAACGGCGTCTCGCGGTCCGGGTACATCGGTCGGCGGGGCATCCGCGTGCCGAGCATCGATTCGACGATGCGGCCCTCGGCCAGCGCCACCACCCGCGCAATCCCGACGAACAGCAGGAAGAATGGCACGCCGATGATCAGGATGGCGAGGCCCACGGACAGCGAGAGCCCGATCACCGCAAACGTGAAGTACACGATGCCCGTGACCAGGGCGAGCAGCATGTAGAGCAGGGACAGGTAGGCGCGCGGATCCGCGTACACACCGAAGAACCGGCCCAGCGCCGATTCGCGCGGCCGGGGACGAGGTGTTCGCAGTGCCGCCTGGATCGTCACTTCGTTGGCGCGATAGGCGTCGGCCACCTCGTCCGGTGCGCCGTAGGTCGAGACGATGCGGCCGAGCACGTCGCCTTCGTTGTCGCCGGGATGCTGGGCCAGTTCCGCGCGCAGGTGCTCCTCCGCGTCGTAGAGCGCGTCCTGCACGAGGGCGGGGTCGGCACCCTTCAGGGCCGCACGGAGCGAGTCGAGGTATTGCTCGACGGTGCGCGGGGTGGCGGCCGTCATGGTGAGGTCTCCTGCGATCGGGCACGTTGGACGATGGAATCGACGAAGTCGCGCGTGTCGGTCCACGTCGCGCGCCACGTCCCGAGCACCTCGCGACCGAGCGGCGTGATGCGGTAGTAGCGGCGAGGTGGGCCCGAGTAGGACGGTACCACGCGACTCGAGAGCAGTCCGGCGGCGCTCATGTTGCGCAGCACCGGATAGAGGGCGCCCTGCTTGAACGGGCTGCTGCCCTCGGAGTCGCCGGTGAGGCGGCGGGCGATTTCATAGCCGTACAGGTCCTCGACAGCCTCGGCCAGGACGGACAACAGCACCAGCGACGTGAGACCGGCGCCCAGTTCTCTCTGGAACTTGCGCGTCTGCGTCTCGGCGGCGCCCAGGGCGGCGGCTTCGGCGGGGTCGGGCGTCACTGTCGGGTCGCTCATATGCGTCGGTGACGTATATTAAGCACTGAGCGCTATTATGAAGTCAATAGTATTGTTGCGTGAATGTTAGCTGGTCTGGGCGTGGCACGTCCGGTCCACGCGATATTCCGCCTCCTGATCGTGGCTTTCGCTCAGGTGTCGGCCGTCACCCGCACTCTGTAACATCCGGCGTGTCGGCTGGATCCGGAGTCTGGAGCAGGATGTCCACAGAACAACACCGGCTGTTTGCACCCCGTCGTTACCTGAGTCGACTCACGCGCGGCACTATGGCCGTCATCATGGCCGGTGGCCGCGGCGAGCGGCTCAAGCACCTGACCGAGGATCGCTGCAAGCCCGCCACCCCGTTCGGCGGCAAGTTCCGCATCATCGACTTCGTGCTCTCGAATTGCGTGAATTCCGGCATCCGCCAGATCTCGGTGCTGACGCAGTACAAGGCGCATTCGCTGATCCAGCACATCCAGCGCGGCTGGGGTTACCTCCGCGGCGAGTTCGGCGAGTTCGTCGAGATCATTCCTGCGCAGCAGCGGCTTGGGCCCGAGTGGTACCAGGGCACGGCCGACGCCCTGTGGCAGAACATGGAGATCCTCCGCTCGCACCGTCCGCTGCACGTGCTGGTGCTCGCGGGCGACCACATCTACAAGATGGACTACGGTCCGATGATCGGCTTTCACGTCGAGAAGGAAGCCGACATCACCGTGGGCGTGGTGGAAGTGCCGCGCGATCGCGCCCGCGAATTCGGCGTGCTGACCGTGGACGAGTCGAACCGCGTCCTGCGCTTCCAGGAGAAGCCCATGGACCCGGAGCCGATCCCGGGCCGGCCGGACGTGACGCTCGCCTCGATGGGCATCTACGTCTTCAATCCGAAGCTGCTCGAGCGCCTGCTGCGCGCGGACGCGGAAGACCCGCATTCCGCGCACGACTTCGGACGGAACATCATCCCGGCCGCCATCGACAACCTGCGCGTATTTGCCTACCCGTTCGAGGACGTGCGCACCAAGGCGCAGAACTACTGGCGCGACGTCGGCACCGTGGACGCGTACTACGACGCCAACATGGAACTCGTGCGCGTGTCGCCGGAACTCAACATCTACGACGAGCAGTGGCCGATCTGGACGTACCAGGAGCAGCTGCCGCCGGCCAAGTTCGTGTTCGACGACGAGGATCGCCGCGGTTCCGCACTGGATTCGATGGTGTCCGGGGGCTGCATCATCTCGGGGTCGCGCGTCGCCAATTCGCTGCTGTTTTCCAACGTGCGCGTGCACGATTACTCGTCGATCGATCGCTCGGTCATCCTGCCGCGAGTGCGCGTCGGCGAGCGGTGCACCATCCGCAACGCGATCATCGATTCCGGATCGCTGGTGCCCGACAACATGCACATCGGCGTTGATCCCGTCGCGGACGCCGCGCGCTTCTTCGTCACCGAAGGTGGCGTGGTGCTGGTGACCTCTGCGATGCTGCGCGCCGCGGGCCGCACGGGCTGAGCCGGCGGCCTGGTCGTACAGTTCTGCGCCGAGGAGACACCCCCGATGTTCAAGCCATCCCTGCGCGTGCCACTGCTGCTCGTCCTGGCCGCGCTGCTCGCATCCTGTACGACGCTGGGCGATCTCGAGACGCCGCGCGTCCAGGTCCTCGGTGTGCAGATGCTGTCGACCGACATGTTCGCCCAGCGGTTCAAGGTGCGCGTGCAGGTGCAGAACCCGAACGACCTCGCGTTGCCCATCGAGGGCCTCGACTACAAGATCCTGATGATGGGGGACAGCTTCGCGGAGGGGGTGAGCAGCGATCACTTCCTGCTGCCGGCGCTCGGCGACGCGGAATTCGACATGCTGGTGACGACGAATTTCGTGAGCAGCTTCGGGCGGCTGCTGAGCCGTGTGGGCGGCGGCAAGCTCGAGAACATCGACTACGAGATCGCCGGCAAGATATTCGTGGACAAGGGGATGCTGCGCAAGATTCCGTTCAGCCACCGCGGTACCGTGGACTTCACGAAAGCGCTGCGGTAAGAGGTGCCGGGTTTAACGTTTTAAACGTTTGCCCGTCGGCAAACGTTTAAAACGTTAAACCCGGCACCTCTCATAAAGTTCTTCGTATTTCGCGCCCTGGACGTCCCACGAGAAGTCCTCGCGCATTCCGTTCAGCATCAGCCTGCGCCACACGCTCGGCCAGCCGTACCACTCGAGTGCCGTCGACAGCGCCCAGCGCACCCCGTCGGGATCGTAGTCGTTGAATACGATGCCCGTGCCCTGGCCCGTGACCGGATCGAAGTGCTGCACCGAGTCGGCCAGGCCGCCCGTGCGGCGCACGATCGGTACCGTGCCGTATTTCAGGCTGTACATCTGGTTGAGTCCGCACGGCTCGTACATGGACGGCATGAGGAACATGTCCGACGCCGCCTCGATGAAGTGCGCGAGTTCCTCGCTGTAGCCGCTATAGCAGACGGCGCGTCCCGGGAAGCGTTCCTGCAGCCCATGCAGAAACTGTTCGTAGTGATGCTCGCCGCTGCCGAGCGCCACGAACCGCACGTCATGGCTCGAGAGCAGTTCGGGCAGGGTCTCGAACAGTAAGTCGAGCCCCTTCTGTCGCGTAAGGCGCGTGACCATCCCGATCAGCGGCGTCCCCGGCGGCGCCGGCATCCGCAGCAGGTCGAGCAGCGCGTCCTTGTCGAGTAGCTTGCCGGTCAGGTCGTTCGCGTCGAACCGGTGCGGGATGTAACGGTCGGTCGCAGGGTTCCACTCGTCGTAATCGACGCCATTCAGGATGCCGACCACTGCGTCACCCCGCGCGCGCAGGTCGGCGTCGAGGCCGTGCCCGCCTTCGGGCGTGCGGATCTCGAGCGCGTACGTCGGGCTGACCGTGGTGACTGCATCCGCGTAAATGACGCCGTGACGCATCGAGTTGACGCGGCCGGCGGCGAGATCCGCCTGATGGAGCGTCTCGATGCCGACGCCGGGAGCGAGGTCGCCCGCCTGGCCGGCCGAGAAGACGCCCTGGTAGCCGATGTTGTGAATGGTGAAGACACTCTTCGTCGCGCCGAAGATTCCCGTGTCCCAGGCATACGCGGTGCGCAGCAGCAGCGGTGCGAACGCCGTGTGCCAGTCGTTCGAATGCATGATCTGAGGGGCGAAGGCCATGCGCTGGCAGCACTCGAACGCGGCTCGCGTGAGGGCCAGGTAGCGCACGTGCTCGTCGGGTGCGTCGGAATAGATGCGCGGGCGGTCGAAGAGCGCGGGACAGTCGACGAGATATACCCACAACGTCGAATCCGGCACGCGGGCGGTTTGCACGTCGTAGCGGAATTCGTGCACGCCGACACGTACGGTGAGGCCCTGCAGGAAGTCCACCGGGTGCCGGTCCACGCCCTGCAGTTCCATCTGCCCGTGCAGTGGCACGAACACGCGCAGGTCGTGCCCGCGGCGGGCAAGATGGCGGGTCAGCGCTGCCGCGACGTCGCCCAGTCCGCCGGTCTTCGCAAAGGGGGAATACTCGGCAGCGAGGAAGCAGATGCGCAGCGGCATCCGTCAAGTTTGCCACAGCACGATCCGGGTGGCGGGACTGACCCCAGCGGTTATTCTGGCCCGCATGAAAAGCACGACACCGGCCCTGCACGATCGCGATTTCCACCGCGTTGCATCCGCGATCGACTTCATCGCCGCCCACGCCCACGAACAGCCGTCCCTCGAGCGGATGGCGGCATCCGCGGGCCTGAGTCCGTTCCATTTCGCTCGCCTGTTCCGACGCTGGGCGGGCATCTCTCCCAAGCAGTACCTGCAGCGGCTGTCGCTCGATGCGGCCAAGGTGTCGCTGGAACGCGATTCCTCGGTCCTCGAAGCGGCGCTCGATGCCGGGTTGTCCGGCCCCGGGCGTCTGCACGACCTCTTCATCACCGTCGAGGCGGTGACTCCGGGTGAGTTCAAGGCGCGCGGGCGAGGATTGGTGTTCCGGCACGGCACGGCCGCCACCCCGTTCGGTACCGCCGTCGTCGTTGCCACCGGGCGCGGGATCGCCTTCCTTGGCTTCAGGAATGAAGACGGGTCGATACCCGGCTGGGACGAGTTCCGGAAGGCGTGGCCCGAGGCCGACTGGCGGCGGGACGATCTCGCGGCCCAGAAGGCAGCCGAGACGATCTGGGGACTGTCACCGAATCGCGATCGCCGGCTGACCTTGTGGGTCCACGGCAGCAATTTCCAGATGCAGGTCTGGCAGGCGCTGCTCCGGTGCGCGGCGCATTCGACCGTGACTTACGCGGAAATCGCTCGCGAAATCGGCCGGCCCTCGGCGGCGCGGGCGGTCGGCACGGCGGTGGGCTCGAACCCCGTGGCGTGGCTGATTCCCTGCCACCACGTGCTGCGCGCCAATGGCGCTCTGGGCGGTTACCGCTGGGGCGTCGACCGCAAACGCGCGATGCTGGCGTGGGAAGCGTCGCGCGCGTCCTGACTCAGGAACGCTTGTCGTCCTCGTCGCGGCCCTTGTCCTTGTCGCGCTTCGGCAGCAGGGCATTCAGCATGCTCTCCTGCATCTTCGACAGCGTCTCTAGATTCTGGCGCGTGAGGTCGGCGACCGTGCCGAGCGGAGTGTGCGCGACGATCTTCGAGATCTGGTTCTGCACGACCTCCTGCTGGTGCAGGAAGGTCTCGACGCTCTTCTCGAGGAAGCTCGCGAGGAACCCCTGCATCGCATTGCCGTAGAAGCGGATGATCGCCTCGAGCACCGGCGTGCTGAGGATCGGCCGTCCGAACTGTTCCTGCTCCGCGATCACCTGCAGCAGGATGTGCCGGGTGATGTCGTGGCCCGTCTTGTCCTCCACGACCCGGATCTTCTCGCCCTTGACGATGAGATTGCGGATGTCGTCGAGGGTGATGTGGCGGCTTTGCGAGGCGTCGTACAGACGGCGGTTCGCGTATTTCTTGATCAGGCGTTCCTGGGTCATGGACCGCAGTGTACCTTACGGTTACTGCATCGCAAGAAATGCGCCGCAAAAAGCGGAACCGGGCCGGCCGCTCCGGGGCAAAGCCGCCAGCCCTTCAGCCGCGGGACTCAGGCGGCCTTCGTCACGCCGGCGGAGGCTTCATCCACCCAGCGAGCGAAGCCGGCCTGGGTGTCGGTCGAGATCTTCGCGAGATCCTGCTGGCGCTGTGCGACCTTCTCGGAGAACTTGTTCGCGATCTCGGCCTGGCGCGAGAGCAGCGTGCCGACGTCCTTTGCGCCCACCGTGGCCTGCATCTGCTCGAGCCCGAACTGCATCCAGTCGCCCGCGATCTCGTACTGGAAGCGCGCCAGGCGCTCGATGTTGTGGGCGGCCAGTTCGTTCAGCTTCACCACGGGCGCAAACGCACGCTTCGTGAAGTCCAGGTACGCTCCGAGGTCGTCGTGTTTCGCGCTCATCGTGGTGTCCTCCGTGGCGGGGTGGGTCGCCGCGGCGGATTCTAGCGGTGGATATTTTGCAGTGCAACAAAGTCTCTGCCGGGCCGGCTTGGCCCGCGGCCAGCCGGGGTCCTACACTGGCGCGTGAAGTCCGGTACCACCACGGCAGGCACGTCATGTCCCAACAGCAGGTTCTGGAAGATCTCAAGCGGCGCGTCGGGCAGGAGATCCACGTGAGCGACTGGGTCGAGATCTCCCAGGAGCGGATCAACGCCTTTGCGGCCGCCACTGGAGATCAACAGTGGATCCACGTGAATCCGGAGCGGGCGGCGCGCGAATCGCCCTACCGCGCGGCCATCGCGCATGGGTACCTTACCCTGTCGCTGTACCCGTTGCTGCGCGGACTCGTGGAAGCGGACCACACGGTGTACCCGGGCGTGAAGCAGGTGATCAATTACGGCCTCGAGAAGTTGCGCTTCCCGAGCGCCGTGCGCGCCGGCAGCCGCGTTCGCGCGCATTGCACGCTCCTCAAGGCGGAGGAGGTACCCGGGGGACTGCAGGTCAGCGAGCAGTACTCGGTCGAGGTCGAAGGACAGCCGAAGCCCGCCTGCGTGGCCGAGGCGATCATGAGGATGTACTTCTAGTAGGAGGGGAAAGGGGATAGGGGATAGGGGGTAGTGAAGAGGCACGCCTCTGACGTCGGTGGTCGTACCAGCCCGGCATGAAGTCCGTTTCTGCACTACCCCCTATCCCCTATCCCCTTTCCCATTCTTCCCAGATTCCCACGCGGCATGAGACGAACGTGCCGCTTCGTCTATAGTTCGCCTCAACACGAACGCCTACCGGCAGGGGGTCACGCCATGATCTACGACAGCATCCTGCACACGATTGGTCGTACGCCCGTCGTGCGAATCAACCGGGTCGCACCGTCGCACGTGACGATGTACGTCAAGTGCGAGTTCTTCAACCCGCTCGGGTCGGTGAAGGACCGTCTCGCGATCGCGATCATCGAGGACGCGGAGCGCAGTGGCGCCCTGAAGCCGGGCCAGACCGTGGTGGAGGCCACGTCGGGCAACACCGGCATCGCACTCGCGATGGTATGCGCGGCGAAAGGCTATCCGTTCGTCGCCCTGATGGTCGAGACGTTCTCAGTCGAGCGTCGCAAGCTGATGCGCATGCTCGGCGCGAAGGTGATCCTCACGCCCGCAGCCGAGCGGGGCAGCGGCATGGTGCGCAAGGCGGAGGAACTCGCGAAGAAGCACGGCTGGTTCCTCGCGCGGCAGTTCGAGAACGAGGCGAATCCTGCCTACCATCGCCAGACGACCGGCCCCGAGATCCTGAGTGACTTCGCGGGCAGGAGGCTCGATTTCTTCGTGACTGGCTGGGGCACCGGCGGCACGCTCACGGGCGCCGGCGAGATGATCCGTCTCGCGAGGCCCGAAGTGCGCATCGTTGCGACGGAGCCCGCGGGTGCATCACTGCTTGCCGGGGCAGAGTGGAAGCCGCACAAGATCCAGGGCTGGACGCCGGACTTCGTGCCGAAGGTGCTGAATCGCTCGGTGCCGCACGAGATCGTGCCTGTCACCGACGACGAGTCGATTGCAGCGTCGCGCTCGCTCGCAAGCAAAGAGGGGATCTTCTGCGGCATCTCGTCGGGCGGCACGTTTGCCGCAGCACTCAAGGTGGCGGAGAAGGCACCGGCCGGATCCGTCATCCTCGCCATGCTGCCGGACACGGGCGAACGCTATCTCTCCACTCCGCTGTTCGAGGGCATCGCCGAAGGATCGGACCCGGAGCCCTGATCGCTGCAGCGCCCGCTGCATCCTTTCTCGTCTCCGTCACGAAACGGTGTGATAATCGCGGGCGTTTTCCCGCACATCTGGCGTCGGTGCGGCGCCCCATCACACCATGCCTGACGGTCTAAAGAAGGTGCTGCTCGGCGCCCTCGTGGGTGCACTGCTCGTCGGTTTCGTCTGGCACGTGCGCAACGAGCGGACCAAGCACATGCCGGCGGGGCCAACGGCTGGGGCGACGCCCGTGACCAGGCCGGGCGCCGACGGGCCGCCCGGCGCCGGCAAGCCCGGGCAGCCCGGTGCCGCCAGTGGGCGTGCGGCGAGCCAGGTGGCGGTCGTCGCGGTACCGGCGCGGGTAGAACGGCTCGCGATGGAACTCGAGGCGCTCGGCACGGCTCACGCGAACGAGTCCGTGGACATCACGGCGAAAGTCTCCAACCTCGTGACGGCCGTGCGGTTCGCCGAGGGCCAGCAAGTGCGCCGCGGCGACCTGCTCGTCGAACTCGACGGCGACGCGGCGCGCGCCGAGCTGGCGATCGCCGAGGCGGCACTCACCGAGAGCCGCAGCCAGTACAAACGCAGCCGCGAGCTGTACACGACCAAGGTGCTCTCCGACGCCCAGCTCGAGCAGATCGAGGCATCGCTCAAGGCGAACGATGCCCGCGTCGCGGTGGCGCGCTCGAAGCTCAACGACACACTGGTGCGCGCGCCGTTTGCCGGCCGCGTCGGACTGCGGCGCGTGAGCGTCGGCAGCCTCATCAGCCCGGGCACGGTGATCACCACCCTCGACGATACGAGCACCATCAAGCTCGACTTCACCGTCCCCGAGACGTTCCTGGCCGCCGTGACGCCCGGGCTCACGATCGTGGCGCGGAGCGTCGCGTACCCTGACAAGGCATTCGAGGGGGCAGTGGCGAGCGTGGACTCGCGAATAGACCCCAGCACCCGGTCCGTCACCGTGCGCGCGCATCTGCCGAATCCCGCCGGCCTGCTGAAGCCCGGCATGTTCCTCACCGTGCGACTGTCCCGGGGGGAGACGGACGTGCTGCTCATCCCGGAGCAGGCGCTCGTGCCGGAGCAGGGCGACGTGTACGTGTTCGTCGCCAGGGGCGACGTGGTCGAGAAGCGCCTGGTGCGCACTGGTCAGCGGCGGGTCGGCGACGTGCAGGTGCTGCAGGGACTGAGCGCCGGCGAAATGGTCGTCACCGAAGGCACCCAGAAGTTGCGTGACGGCGCTGGCGTCAAGCTGCAGGAGCCGGCGGCGTGAAGCTGTCCGAGGTCTCGGTACGGCGCCCGGTCTTCGCGACCGTGGTGAGCCTGCTCCTGGTGATCCTCGGCCTGCTCGCGGCGACGCGGCTGCCGATCCGCGAGTTGCCGGACGTCGAGTCGCCGGTCGTCTCGATCGAGACGACGTACCGCGGCGCTTCCGCGGACGTGGTCGAGACCAAGATCACGCAGGTCATCGAGGAGCGGGTCGCAGGCCTCGAGGGCGTCACCAAGATCACATCGCAGAGCGTCGATGGCCGCTCGAGCATCAACCTCGAGTTCGCCCCGGATCGTCCCGTGGACGAGGCCGCCAACGACGTGCGCGATCGCGTGTCGCGTGTCGCGGCGCAGCTGCCGGTGGAAGCGGACCCTCCCGAGATCGGCAAGGTCGATTTCGGCGCCGAGCCGATCATCTACGTGAATCTCTCGAGCGACACGCTGAACGTGCTCGAACTCACCGACTACGCGGAACGCGTGCTGGTCGAGCGTCTCGGCGTGCTGCCCGGGGTCGCGCGCATCCGCGTGAACGGCGCGCGGCGCTACGCCATGCGCGTCTGGATCGATCGCGAGGCGCTCGCCGCCCGTCAGCTCACCGTGATCGATATCGAGAACGCGCTGCGTCGCGAGAATGTGCAGCTGCCTGCCGGACGGCTCGAATCCTCCCAACGCGAATTCACGCTGCGCACCGAGACGGGGCTCAACTCCGAGCAGGATTTCCGTGAGCTGGTGATCGGTCGCGGCCAGGACGGCTACCTAGTGCGGTTGCGGGAGGTCGCGGACGTCCGCCTGGCTGCCGAAAACGAGCGCAGCCTTTCCCGGTCGAACGGGGTGCCCGGCATCAGCCTCGGCGTCGAGCAGATCTCCAAGGCGAACACCCTCGAGGTAGCGGCGGCCGTGCGAGCGGAACTCGAGCGGCTCAGGCCGGACCTGCCGCCGGGCACGGCCCTCGAGGTCAACATCGATCGAGCCGTCTTCATCGAGGAATCGATGAAGGAAGTGGTCATCGCGCTCTTCATCGCGATGGCGCTGGTGCTGGTGGTCATCTACGTCTTCCTCGGCAACGTCCGCGCGACGTTGATTCCGGCCGTCACGATCCCCGTGTCCATCATCGCAGCGTTCATGGTCATGGCAGCGATGGGGTTCTCGATCAACACGCTGACGCTGCTCGGGCTGGTGCTGGCCATCGGCCTCGTGGTCGACGATTCGATCATCGTGCTCGAGAACATCTACCGGCGCATGGAAGGGGGCGAGCCGCCGCTGCTGGCCGCCGTCGAGGGGAGCCGCGAGATCGGTTTCGCCGTGATCGCGACGACCCTGGTACTGGTGGCGGTATTCGTCCCGATTTCGTTCCTGCAGGGCAACGTCGGACAGCTTTTCCGGGAGTTCGGATTCACGATCGCCGCCGCGGTGCTGTTCTCCTCGCTCATCGCGCTCACGCTCACGCCGATGATGGCCTCAAAGCTGCTCGCCGGCGGTGCGACGCGCTCGCGGTTCTCGCACCTGGTGGACGCTTTCTTCCACCGGCTCTCATCGGCCTACGAGGCGGGCCTGCGCCGTGTCATGCAGCGGCCCTGGATGATCATCGGCGGCATGCTGGCTGCGACCGCCGTCGCGGCAATGCTGTTCAGGGTACTGCCGAGCGAGCTGACGCCGGCCGAGGACCGCGGCATGCTCTTCTACGGTCTCACCGGACCCGAAGGCGCCACGCTCGATTACATGGACCGGCACGCCCGGGTTGCCGAGGACATCGTGGCGCGCGAGGTGGCGACGGGGGAAGTCGTGCGAGGCATCATTCGCGTGCCTGGTGGCTTCGGCGGAGCGACCGAGATGAACCAGGCGCGCGGGTTCATGGTGCTCGCACCGTGGGGAGAACGTGAGCGGAGCGCGGACCAGATCGCGCAGTCACTGCGCACCGAGTTCAATCGTATCCCGGGCGTGCGGGTCGTCGTCGGCGCCGCTGGCGGCTGGTCGAGGAGCGGCGGCGCGTCGCCCGTGCAGGTCGTGCTCGGCGGCACAGACTACGCCGACCTCGCCAAGTGGCGTGACCAGCTCATGCAGCGCATGGAAGGGAACCCGGGTCTGTCGAACGTGCAGTCGAACTACGAGGAACGCAAGCCGCAGGTGCGGGTCGCAGTCGACCGAAACCGGGCCGCCGACCTCGGCGTGTCGCTGCAGACCGTCGGGCGGACGCTCGAGACGGTGCTCGGCTCGCGAATAGTGACGACATACATCGACCGTGACCGTGAGTACAACGTGATCCTGCAGGGCCGCGCCGAGGACCGCGCGACGCCTGACGACCTCGACAATCTATACGTGCGCTCCGACCGCACGGGCGAGCTGATCCCGCTGTCCAACCTCGTGCAGCTGAACGAACTCGCCGGCGCGGCACGCCTGAATCGCTTCGATCGCCTGCGCGCCATTACGATCAGCGCCGCGCTCACGCCCGGCTACACGCTGGGCGAGGCACTCGCATTCGTGGAGAAGGCGGTGCATGAAGAGGTGCCCCCGTCGGTGCGCCTGAACTACGACGGGCAGTCGCGCGAGTTCAAGCAGTCCGGCGGGCAGCTGTATTTCATGTTCGTGCTGGCGCTGGTCATCGTCTTCCTCGTCCTGGCGGCGCAGTTCGAGAGTTTCCTGCACCCGTTCATCATCATGACGACGGTGCCGCTGGCGGTAATCGGCGCCCTCGTCGGGTTGTGGATGTACGGGATGTCCATCAACGTCTTCAGCCAGATCGCGGCGATCATGCTCGTGGGTCTCGCCGCGAAGAACGGCATCCTGATCGTGGAGTTCGCGAACCAGTTGCGCGATCGGGGCGTCGAATACCGCGAAGCGGTGATCGAGGCCGCGGCAATCCGCCTGCGGCCGGTGCTGATGACGAGTTTCTGCACGGCCTTCGGCGCGCTGCCGTTGCTGCTCGCAAGCGGGGCCGGCGCCGAGGCCCGCCAGGCGATCGGCGTCGTCGTGTTCTACGGCGTCGTGATCTCGGTGTTCCTGACACTCGGGGTCGTGCCGGCCGTGTACACCCTGGTCGCCCGGAACACGCGATCGCCGCAGACGATCTCCAGGCTGCTGGACAAGCTGCGGGCCGCGGTGCCGGGCGCCACTGCCGAGGCCAGGGAGAAGGCCGGGGAGGCCTGACCGTTCGAATGTGTCTTAGATTGTTTACATAACCAGCTGACATTTATAATAAAAATCGGCAGCCAACCAGCGTTTGGCCGCGCCGGGGAAGGCCAGCCTTGCTAGAATCCCCGCAGCCCCAGCCTGTCGGGCTCCGGGGCTTCATTCATGGCGCAGACTCCTTACCAACAACTCGAGCAGGAGTTCCGCCGTCTCCACGCCTTCCGCGGAGCGGCGAGCCTGTTGCGCTGGGATGCCGCGGTCATGATGCCGCGCGGCAGTGCGGACGTGCGCGGCGAGCAGCTCGCGGTGCTCGAATCCGAGTGCCACGCACTGCTCACCACCCCGAAGGTGTCACGCCTCATCGAGCGTGCCCAGGCGAGCGAGGCGCAGCTCGAGGACTGGCAACTCGCGAACCTCCGGGAGATGCGCCGGGAGCGGGACCACGCGATCGCGACGCCGCTGTCGCTCGTCACGCGGATGGCCCGTGCCACGGCGGTGGCCGAGGTGCGCTGGCTCGAGGCGAAGCAGGAGAGCAATTTCGCGCTTTTCGCGCCGCACCTCGAGGAAGTCGTGGCGCTCACGCGCGACAAGGCGCAGGTGCTGTCGCAGGCGCTCGGGCTCGCTCCCTACGACGCGCTCATCGACGGCTTCAGCCCGGGATTCCTGAGTGCCGAGATCGACCAGCTCTTCCGCGCGGTTTCCGTGCGGTTGCCGAACCTCATCCGCGAGGCGATCGAACTGCAGGCATCGCGCGCACCGTTGCCGCTGCTAGGCAAGGTGGGCATCGCAAAGCAGCGCTCGCTGGCTGTCGAGGTCATGCGCGCTCTCGGGTTCCCGTTCGACCGGGGCCGGCTCGACGAGAGCGACCACCCGTTCACCGAGGGCGTCAACGGCGACGTGCGCGTCACCACGCGCTTCGTGCTCAACGAGCCCTTCACGGGCCTCATGGGCGTGCTGCACGAGACCGGCCAGGCGATGTACGACCTCGGTCTCCCCGAGGCGTGGCGCGACCAGCCGGTCGGCCGCGACCGTGGCATGGCGCTAGAGGAAAGCCAGTCGCTCCTGCTCGAGATGATCATCGGTCGCAGCCGGCCCTTCCTCGCTTACCTGCGCCCGCTGCTCGAGAAGCACTTCGGCGTGACGGGCCCGGAGTGGGACGTCGAAAACCTCTACCAGACGCTGATCCGCGTGCGACGGGGCGCGATCCGCGTGGACGCCGACGAGCTCACGTACCCTGTCCACATCATGCTTCGCTACGAGATCGAGAAACGCATCTTCGACGGCACGCTGCCGGTGCGCGACGTGCCCGAGGCCTGGAGTGACGGTCTCGAGGAGCGCCTCGCGCTCAGGCCGGCCAACGACGCCGAAGGTTGCCTGCAGGACGTGCACTGGGCGGTGGGCTCCTTCGGCTACTTTCCCTCCTACGTGCTCGGCGGATTCATCGCGGCACAGATTTACGAGACGATACGCAACGACCTCGGGGACTTCGACGCCGAGATCGCGGCCGGGCGGTTCGGCGGCCTGTTCGAATGGCTGCGGCAGAACGTCCACGGCGTGGGCGCGAGCCTGAGCGCGCGTGAACTCATAACGAACGCAACGGGGAAAGCGCTGTCTGCGGCGCCGTGGCTTCGGTACGCGGAATCGAAATACCTGGAGGAAAGGGGGTAATGACTAGCGGGTAGGGGGTAGTGGAGAAGCGGTCTTCATGCATTGGTAGACTGACCACCGGTGCCAGAGGTTCGCCTCTTCACTACCCCCTACCCGCTAGTCACTATTCACTATCCACCATGTCCGCCGTACTCACCGTCCGCCCCCGATCCAGCACCTTCAAACGCCTGCAGGCTCGCCTGCGCGGCCTGGTCGGCAAGGCGATCGAGGATTTCGGGATGATCGCGGACGGCGACCGCGTGATGGTCTGCCTGTCGGGCGGCAAGGATTCCTACACGCTGCTCGACGTGCTGCTGTCCCTGCAGCGCAGCGCGCCAGTGCGTTTCGACCTGGTAGCCGTCAACCTCGACCAGAAACAGCCCGGCTTCCCCGCGCACGTGCTTCCCGAGTACCTCACCGCGCTCGGCGTGCCGTTCGAAATCCTCGAGCAGGACACCTACAGCGTGGTCAAGCGCGTCGTGCCTGAAGGTCGCACCATGTGCGGCCTGTGCTCGCGCTTGCGGCGGGGCCGGCTGTATCGGTACGCGGCGGAGAACGGCATCACGAAGATCGCGCTCGGCCATCATCGCGACGACATCGTCGAGACGCTGTTCCTCAACATGTTCTTCGGTGGGCGCATGAAGGCGATGCCGCCGAAGCTGCTCTCCGAGGACGGCCGCCACGTCGTGATCCGCCCGCTGGCCTACGTGCCCGAACGTGAAATCGAGCGCTACGCCCGCGCGCGGGAGTTCCCCATCATTCCCTGCAGGCTCTGCGGCTCGCAGGACAACCTGCAGCGCGTTGCAGTGAAGCGGATGCTCATGGAGTGGGAGAGGGAATTCCCGGGCCGCACCGAGACCATCTTCTCGGCGATGCGCAACGTCGCGCCGTCACACCTCGCGGATCCCGCGGCGTTCGACTTCACGGGTCTCGACATGCGTCGCACGCCGGCCGGCGGCGGCGACGCCCAGTCCGATGCGGAGCCCTGGGAGGAGCAGCAGTAGCGCCGTCCGCGTCAGCTCCGCGACTGTGCCCGCAGCCGGCTGTTCCAGTAGCCGTAGCCGAAATAGATCGCGAACCCGATCGCCGTCCACACCAGCAGTCGGATCCACGTGTCCCGCGGCAGCGCGAGCGTGAGCCCGAGGCACACGATCACGCCCGCGGTGCAGGTGATCGGCGCGAACGGCACGCGGAACGGGCGCGGAGTTTCCGGCATCGTCCGTCGCAGCATCAGCACCCCGAGGCACACCGCGGTGAATGCGAGCAGGATGCCGATCGAGACCAGTTCGCCGAGTACGTCGATCGGAAAGGCTCCCGCGAAGATGGCGGCCAGCGCGCCGGTGATGAGCGTCGCGACCGACGGTGTGCGGTACCTTGGATGCACCTTTTCCAGCACCGGCGGCAGCAGGCCGTCCCGGGACATCGCCATGAAGATGCGCGGCTGGCCGAGGATGGACATGAGGATCACCGACGTCATGCCGACGATCGCACCGATCTTCACGGGCAGGCCCAGCCAGAACAGGCTGGGATGCTCGTCCAGCGCGACGGCGACGGGCGCCGAAACGTTGAGTTTCTCGTAGCTCACCATCCCGGTCATCACCGCGGCCATGACGACGTAGAGCACGGTTGAGATCACCAGCGCCGCGATGATGCCGGCCGGCACGTCGCGCTGCGGGTTGCGCGCCTCCTGCGCGGTGGTGGCGGCCGTGTCGAATCCGATGTACGCGAAAAAGATGATCGCCGCGCCCTGCATCACCCCGCTCCAGCCGAAATGGCCGAAGTCGCCGGTGTTGGCCGGGAGGTAGGGCCGCCAGTTCGCCGTGTCGATGAACGACAGCCCCACGACGATGAACAGCACGATGATCGCGACCTTGATGATCACCATCGCGTTGTTGGCGCGGGCGGATTGCTTGATGCCGACGTAGCAGAGCCACGTCAGCGCGCCGACGATCAGCACCGCCGGCAGGTTGATGATCGCGCCCGTTGCCTCCAGCGTGTGTCCGGCGGTCTTGCCGACCGGTGCGCTGGTGAGTGCCACCGGCAGGTGCAGTCCGAGTTCCTCGAGCAGGTTCACGACGTACCCGGACCACCCGACCGCCACCGTGGCGGCCGACATCATGTATTCGAGCGAGAGGTTCCAGCCCACGAACCATGCCACCGCTTCGCCCAGGGTCGCGTACGTATAGCTGTAAGCGCTTCCCGCCACGGGAATCAGTGCCGCAAGTTCGGCGTAGCAGATGGCCGCGAGGCCGCAGCCGATCGCGGCGACCAGGAACGCCAGTGTGACGGCGGCGCCCGTGTGATTGGCGGCCACCGTGCCGGTCAGCACGAAGATGCCGCTGCCGATCATCGATCCCAGGCCGATGGACGTGAGCGTGCGGACACCGAGCACTCGGGCGAGCCGCGGACCCGTCTCGATCTCGCGGTTGATCGCCGCCACGGACTTTCGGGCCGCAAGTTGCTTCAGCACTGAGCACTCCCCCTGATCTCGCAATTTGGCGAAGTCTCTCACACGGCGCGGGCTGTCCGCAGCCTCGGCCTCGGGCTGCCGTATCATGGGCACCATGCCCGCGCTTCCCGAGCAACCGCTGGACTGGGCCACTCCGCGGCCCATTCCCGAGACCTACTGGCTGCTGCCGGGGCGGTTGCTCGTGGGCGAACACCCGGGATCCAGGTCGCGGGCCGCCGCCATGGACCGCCTGCGCCGGTTCCTCGCCGCGGGCATCACTTGCTTCGTGGACCTCACCGAGCCGCATGAATGTCCCTCGTACGAAGCGCTGCTACCGTTTTCGACGCCGGACGGGCGTCGCGTCGAGTACGTGCGGGAGCCGATTCCGGACCACGGCGTTCCGTCCAGCCGCGAAACCATGGCGCGGGTTCTCGCCGTGCTGGACGACGCCCTGGCGGCCAAACACGTCGTGTACGTGCACTGCCGCGCGGGCGTCGGCCGCAGTGCAACGGTGGCGGGTTGCTGGCTTGCGAGGCGGCCGGGCGCAGCGTCGGATCCGCTCGAGACCTTGCAGCGGCTCTGGCAGCAGTGCGCGAAGGCGGAGGTCTGGGCGACCGTGCCCGAGACGGAGGACCAGGAGCAATTCATCCGTGACTGGTCGGCGGCCGCATCGAGCGCGGTCGTCGCAAGCCGACCTGTGGGGCAGGTCGGCCTCGCGGAGCGAGTGCGG
>Ga0316622_100000759_pt1 | contig 19697 bp, 12 predicted proteins | sample OWC_Aug_OW2_C1_D_FD_207646 | JGI IMG/M metagenome (GOLD analysis project Ga0316622, IMG submission 207646) | Wetland soil microbial communities from Old Woman Creek delta, Ohio, United States - OWC_Aug_OW2_C1_D5_C | ecosystem: Environmental > Terrestrial > Soil > Wetlands | place: USA: Ohio... | reverse complement strand
TGGGTGAGGGGCACGCACAGGATCCTCGCCACCGGGTTGTCGCGGGGGACGAAGTCCTCGTGCCGCTCCGCCTCGTTCACGAGCACCGGCAGCAGGTCGCGGGCCACGCGGCCGGCGATGCCCTCGCCGAGCCGGAACGTGCGCCCCGGCTCGGGCGGCGCGGCCGGCTCGCGCGCCCATACCGCGAACAGGCGCAGCACCTCCTCGCGATCGTCGAAGCGGAACACCGAGCTGTGGTCGGCCTTGATCAGGCGACCCGCCTCCTCGGTGGCGCGGGCGAAGAGCCCCTGGAGGTCCTGCAGCGCCGCGGTCTCGAGCCCCAGGTCGTAGAGCGTCGCCATCTGCCGGGCGAGGTGCTCGGTCGCCGCCTCGCTCTCGGCGCGGCGGAGCGCGAGGGCGAGCTGGCCGCCCAGCGTCGAGAGGAGGCTCGTCTCCTCCTCGTCGAACGCCCCGGGACGGGCCCTCGAGACGGTGAGGACTCCGAGCGCGTGCTCGCCGGCGCGCACCGGGACGGCGAGCTCCGTGGACGTCTCGCTGCGCGACGCCTCGAGGGGCGAGGCGAGGCGCAGCGCCCAGCGCAGCGCTTCCGGGTCGGGCGGGGCGTGCGCGGAGCCGGCCTCGCTCTCGGCGACGAGCGTCCCGTCCGCGCCCGGTGCGTGGAAGGCCACCCGCTCGTAGCCGAGGTCCCTCTGCACGCGCCTCACCGTCAGCTCGAGGAGCTTCGAGCGGCCGGACACCGCCGCCATGTCGCCCACGAGCGCCGCCAGGCGCTCGAAGCGCGCAGCCTGCCGCCGCTGGCGGTCGAAGCTCTGCCGGCTGCGGAGGAAGGTGGCCACGGGACCGGCGAAGGTGGAGAGGATCTGGACGTCGCCGTCGGTGAAACCGCCCGGCTTGTCCGCCGCCCCGAGCAGGCCGATGAGCTCGCCCTCGGCCAGCAGGGGGACGAGCACGACCGACTGCGACTCCGCCATCAGCCCGATCTCCTGGGCGAGGCGCGGGTCGAGCCCGGGCTGGTTGCTCACGTAGGGGCGGCCGCTGCGCGGGCTCCAGAGGCTCCGGTACTCCGGCCGGGGCACGTAGCGGAACGCCCGGGCCCGCTGGTCGGGCAGCCCGTGCACGGGCAGCGCCGCCTCCATCGCGCGCGAGTCCGGGTCCTGCAGCGCGATGCCGACCACGGGCGCCCCGATGAGGCGGGCCAGCCTCTGGGTCAGCATGCGGTTGAACTCGGCGGGCTCGGCGATGAGCGACCAGTCGCGGCCTATCTCGTGCAGCCGCGCGAGGTCGCGCGCGCGCGCCTGCGCCTCCTCGCGGCTGCGTGCGAGCTCGTCGTGGGTGGACTTGAGGCGCAGGAAGGCGCGGACCTTCAGGATGAGGGCGGGCGTGTCGATCGGCTTGTGCAGGAAGTCGTCCGCCCCGGACTCGTAGCCCCGCCGCACCGCCACCGGGTCGCCGAACGCGGTCATCATGATCACGGGCAGGTAGGGGCCGTGGACTTCCCGGATGCGCGCGCACGCCTCGAACCCGCTCATCCCCGGCAGACGGATGTCGAGGAGCACGAGGTCGAAGCCGCCCCCCGCCAGCGTCTCCAGCCCGCTCTCCGCCGACTCCGCGCGGGTGGCGGCGTACCCGTGCAGGCTCAGCAGGTCCACGAGGGTCTTCCCGATGAGAGGGTCGTCATCGATCAGGAGGACCTGGGCCATGCGCCCCGGCAGTTTGGCCCCCGCCCGGCGCACCCGTCAAGGCGCGGTATACTACCCGCGCCAAAACAACGGTCATGGACGACGCCCCCGAACCGTCGGAGCCGCTCCCTCTCCTGGCCCGTCTCTACCGGGAGCGCAGAAGTGGTCTGCTCTCGATCGGCCCCTCGGAGACCGCGCTGCGCATCCAGCTGCGCGAGGGGCAGATCGTCGGCCTGGGCCCGGTCGGCGCTCCCCCGCCCGCGGCCCGGCCGCCGCTGCCGCGGCCCGACGACTCGGCCCGCCTGCGACTGGAGCGTGTCCTGACCGAGATCGGCATCCGCTCCGGGCCGGCGCCAGCCGCGGTATCGCCCGCACGCGACCTCCGTCGGCGGCTGCTGGAGACCCTGGCGGACGCGACCCAGGCGGCCGCGTTCGACGAAGGCGCCGACGCGCCGGCCGACGTGGCCGAGACGGCCGGTCCCACGGAGCCCCTCATTCTCGAGGCGGTGCGCGGGATGCGCGACGCCGGGTCCGTGCGGGCCGCCCTCGGCGACATCGACCAGCGCCTCGTCGCCACCGCGGCCTTGACCGAGGAGCGCACGCTCACGCTGACCGAGGGCTACCTGCTCTCCCGGATCGACGGGGTCACGTCGGCGCGGCAGGTCCTCCACCTGGTGCCGCTCGACCCCGAGGAGACCGAGCGCACGCTGCTGGGCCTGGTGCTCACCGGCCGGGTCGAGTACCGCGCGGCACCCGCCCCCGTTCTCGCGCCGGGCTCCGAGGCCGAAGCGCCGCCGCCGATGGACGACCCCGCGGTCGCCGAGCCGCCGCCGGCGGGGAGCGAGCCCGAGCCCGTCACCCTGCCCGAGGCGTTCCCGGAGGTTCTCCCAGTCGAGGCCAGCGAGCCCTGGGCGCCGCCGGACGTCCAGCCGCGCCCGGCCACGGCGGAGCTCGACCGCGAGATCCGCGAGCGGCGCCGGGAGATCCTCCAGCTCTTCCAGTCCCTGCCCTTGAAGAACCACTTCGAGGTGCTCGGCGTGGAGCCCGGCTGCAGCGACGCCGATGTCAAGCGCGCCCACGCGGCCCTCGCGAAGCGCTACCACCCGGACGTCAACCGCGACCCGCGCCTCGAGGACCTGCACGACATCCTCGGAGCGATCTTCATCCGCGTGGGCGAGGCGTGGGAGGTGCTGGGCGATTCCCGGAGCCGGGCCTCGTACGAGGCCCGCTTCGGGGTCGTGCGCCAGCCGGGGGCGGTCCCGTCGCACGGGACGACGACGACGGAGTCCGGCCCGGCCCCGCCGCGACCGCAACCGCCCGCTTCGCCATCCGCCACGGAGTACGTGCCCGCGGAGGACACGCTCTTCAAGGCCCGGCTGCTGCTCTCGCAGGCACGGTACTGGGAAGTGATCCACATGCTGGAGAGCACGGTGGAGCAGATGGAGGAGCGGCGTCACCAGCACAAGGGCCGAATCCTGCTCGCGAGGGCCTACGCCAAGAACCCGAACTGGATGCGCCGCGCCGAGGAGACCCTCCAGCACGTCGTGCGCGAGGACCCGGGGAACGCGGACGCGCACTACGAGCTCGGCCTCCTCTACAAGGCCGGCGGCCTCGCCGCCCGCGCGCAGGCGATGTTCCGCCGCGTGATCGAGCTGCGGCCAGACCACCGCGAGGCCGCGGCCGAGCTCGGCCAGGGAAAGGGCCCGGGCGGCAACGGCCTGCTGAAGCGCCTCTTCGGCCGGGGCAAGGCTTCTTGAGGGCGCGGACCGCGGTCCGCGTCGCCCTCCTCGCCCTCGCCGCCGCGGCCGCCGCCGTCGCCCTCGCCGCGCCACGGTTCACCTGGGAGAACGCGGGGCTGACGGTTCAGCACGCACCCCACCACGGCGCCGCGGCTCTCCTCGGCGCGGCCGCCCTCACCGCGGTCGCTCTTTCCGGCACGCGCCGCCCGGCCGCCGTCCTCGCGCTCGCTCTCGCGGTGGCCCTGGGCGCTCTCGGGGCCCGGCGCCTCGCATGGAAGGTCGAAGCGGTCGAGGCGGGCCTGCACGAGAGGACCCTGACCGGCTGGACACGACTCGCCTGGCGCGAGGTCGAGCTCGTCGAGCCCCGGCCGGACGCCATTCGCGTCCGCGCACGCGACGGCACCTCGATCTCCGTCGCCACCCAGCGCTTCACCGCCGAGGACCGCACACGGCTCGAGCGCACGATCGCCCGCCGGGTCAGGGAGGCGACACCCTAGTCGCCGGGAGCGCCCGCGGCGGGCTCGCCCCCGGGCGCGCGCCCGGCCAGCGGCGCGGGCCGATCAGGAAGCCGGCAGCAGGGGCTCCCCGCGCGCCGCCGTCCAGTCGAGGATGCGCAGGGACGATTGCGCGATCACCGCGAGGTAGTCCATGGCCATGCCGAAGTTGTCCTCGAAGACGTCCACGAGGACGCCCATGTGACCCTGCAGGGCCACGACCGGCGTCTCGGCCACGGCCTCGTACCAGCGGGGCACCTCGCCGAGCGCCTCGAGCGCTCCGAGCGGGAAGCCCGGACCCGGACGGAAGCTCACGCCGTTCGACCCCCTCGCCCGCAGCCAGCCGCTGCGGAGCAGGAAGATGCTCGGCGCCGCCTCGCCCTCGCGCCACAGGACGGTGCCCGGCTCGAACCGCACCTGGGCCATCTCCCGCGCCATCTCGGCGAGCGCGGTGATCGACGCACGCTGGAACACCGCCATGCCGCGGAGGAAGAAGATCCGGTCCACGAGGTCGATCTCCCCGGTCCCGGGACCGTCGAGCGGGCACTCGGGCGTGCCCGCGCTCGGGTCCAGCCGGAACCGGGTCAGGAGATCGATCGAGCGCCGGCTCATCTCGCGCAGGATGTGGTGCAGGATCGGAAAGTGGTCGTCGAGCACGTCGGACACGGCGTCCGCGTCGAGCTCGAGGGTGAGCGTGTCCTCGTCCGCGACGACCTCCGACCCGAGCGGATCCCGGGCGAACACGGCCAGGCCACCCACCCCGGCACCCGGGCCCACGCGCCCGACGCGGACTCCGCGCCGGAACGTGGCCAGCGAGCCCTGCACGATGAAGTGCACCGAGCCCACCGGCTCGCCCTCCCGGAAGACGACGGCGCCCTGCGGGAAGAACCGCTCCGTCGCGGCGTCGGCCACCACCGCGATGTCCGCCCCGGGCAGCCCGGAGAGCATCGGGACGCGCTTGAGGTGCAGCATCCGCTCGAGCGGCGGGACCAGGCGCGGGGCGTCAGGCACGGGCGAGCCCCTCCGGGCCGGGCGGGAAGACGGCGAGCGTGCGCTCGACGACGCGCGCGAGGAAGAAGCTCGCGTCCTTCCCGCGCAGCCGTTCGAGGCGCGGTCGCAGCGCGACGAGGCCCAGCTCCCCGACGTGGTGCGCGGCCACGCAGCGCAAGGACTCCCCGCCCCGGTCCAGGATCAACGCGAGCACCTCGTCGTAGGCGAGGTCGGCCGGCGCGTACAGCTCGCCGGCGCGGGCCAGCCGGACCTCGTCGGGCGCCTCGTCCACGATCGCGAGCACGGGCCCCCGCAGCGGGGGCGCCAGCAGGTTCTCGAGCAGCTCGCGGCTGCTGGCCCGGGCCCGGGACTCCGCCGCGCGCAGCCCGCGGTAGATCCTCTTGAAGTCCTCGCCGCGGTGCAGCAGCGCCAGGAGCCGGAAGAGCCTCTCGATCGCCTGGGCCTCCTTGTCCTTGAGGAGCTGGACCAGGAGCCCGTGGCCGGGCGTCGCCCGTTCCTCCCGCTCGCGGGCCACCCGCTCCAGCACCGATCGCCAGTGAACGAGCCGGAAGACCCCTTCCGCCGTGGCGGTGGCGGCCCGCCGCAGCCGGGCGGGGTCGAACTCGGCATCCCCGAACGCGGCGAGACGGTTCATGCCGCGCAGGATGCGGTAACGCACCGCCCCCGACCGCTCCTCGAGGACGTGCCGCTCGAGGACGGCCGCCGCGCGGGTGGGGTCGAAGAGGGCGATCGTGCGCGGCAGGTGACGCCGCAGCTCCACCGGCATCCCGGGGTCGCCGAGGGCTTCGTCGAGGAAGGCGAGACCCTCCTCCCCGTAGGCGACGAGGGCCGCGCGCGCCTCCTGCCGCACCTCGCGCCGGCCCAGCAGGCCGAGCAGAGAGGGCAGGAAACGCGGGCTGTGCACGGCGCGCATGGCCCGCGCCACCTGCACGAGAACCGCCTCCGACGGGCCGTCCGCCAGGCGGACCAGCACGTCTTCGAAGGCGGCCGAGGGCTGCGCGACGATCGCGCGCGCCAGCGCGAGCGAGGTCTCGCCGTCGGCGAGCAGACCCTCGAGCGCTCGCCGCGCCTCGTCGCCCTCCCAGCCGCCCGCCACCCGGCCGGCCACCGCCGTGGCGCGGACGAGGGGGCTCGGGTCCGAGGCGGCCGCCTGCAGGAGGGCCTCGTCGGGCCGCACGTGCGTGCGGGCACGCAGGGCGGCCGAGCGGATCTCGGCGTCCGCGTGACGCATCAACCGCTCGGCCACGGGAAGGAAGTCGGCTCGGCCCTCGAGCGCGAACAGCTCCAGGGCCCGAAGCACGACTCTCTGCGACGGATGGTAGAGGATGAGCGCGGGGACGAGCCGCGCGCGGCCCTCCTCGGCCAGCAGGTCCATCGCCGCCAGGACCTCGTGATCGTCCGCGCTGTTGAGCGCGCCGAAGAGGGTCTCCAGGGAGACGAGGTCCACGGGCGGAAGGTCCACGGCCGGGCGCAGCGTCCCCTCCCGCAGGGCGGCGCGGAAGACGTCGAGGTAGAGGCCCTTCAGGTCGGCGACCCACGCGATCCAGACGAGCGAGACCGCGGCCGACGCTCCCGCGAGCACGACGTCGCCGCGGGCCAGGACGTTCTCGGACAAGATGAGCAGCGACGCCACCGCCTGCCCTCCGCGCTGCCCCGCGATGTCGATGAGGGGCTTGGCCCGGGCCCGGACGGTGTCGGCGAGGGGCAGGTAGAGCAGCTCGCTGCCCGTGCGATGGACCGAGTTGCGAAGGCTCCCGTCGGCGCCCTTGAGCAGCAGCGCCGCCACCAGGCCGCCGCCGAGCGCCACCCCCGCCGCCCCGAGGAACAGGAGGGCGGGCAGGATCCACAGCACGCGGTGCAGGCCGATCGCCCGGAAGAGCCAGCCCCCGACGACGAACTGCGCGACCAGGGCGAGGAGGTTGAGGACGGCGTAGAACCCGCCGAAGAACGCGCCGAGCCTCTCGGCCGGGACGGCGCGGGCCACCGCGCTCTTGAAGACGTAGTCGCCGAGGGTCAGGGCCACCGTCGAGACCAGCACGAGAACGGCGAGGCTGCGGACGTAGGCGTCCCCCTTGAGGATCTCGACACCCTCCGCGAGCGAGGCGCTCCCGCGCGGTCGCACCGTCGAGCGGCCCTCCGCGCGCCCGAGGACGAGCGCCGGGCCGAGGGCGGTCAGGCCGAAGAGGACCGCCGCGGCCAGCACGAGGGCGGGGGCCGGCACGCGCTCGGCGAGCAACCGCGCCGCCGTGGCTCCCGCCGCGGCCCCCAGAAGGCTGCCCGTCCAGACCAGGCTGTAGAGCCGCTTGGCCTGGGTCATCGTGTACAGGTCCCCGAGGACCATCCAGAACTGCAGGACGGCGAGGCTGCCGAGCAGCCCCGTCCAGACGTAGAGCGCGTACAGCTCGAGCGAGCTTTGCCACCGCCCCAGCGCCCAGAAGGCGAAGGTGACCGCCGAGCCCGCGCCGAGGAGCCGGCTGAGGGCGAAGCTCCCCGTGGCGCGGCGTCTCCCCCAGGGCGCCTGCGCGAGCGCGACGGCCACGAGGGCGATCAGGAGGTAGACGATCGCCAGGCGCGAGGCGGGCAGCCGCGCCAGGAAGAGGGCGTCACGCGCGGTCTCGAGGAGCGTGTGCGCGGCGAGCGTCCCGAAGATCGTCAGGAAGGCCGCGACCGTGCCCCGGCGCTCCTCCGGGCGCACGGCGAGGAGGCGCGTCACCACCTCACGGCCCGGGCTCGTCGAGGACGGCCAGCGCCTTGTTGAACCGGCCCGCGTGGCTGCGCTCCGCCTTCGCCAGCGTCTCGAACCAGTCCGCGACCTCGGGGAAGCCCTCCTCTCGCGCCGTCTTGGCCATGCCGGGGTACATCTCCGTGTACTCGCGCGTCTCGCCCTCGATCGCCGCCAGCAGGTTGCCCCGGGTGTCGCCGAACGGGAGGCCGGTCGCCGGGTCTCCCGCGGGCTTCAGAAAGTCGAGGTGGCCGAACGCGTGGCCCGTCTCGGCTTCCGACGTGTCGCGGAAGAGGCCTCCCAGGTCCGGGTGCCCCTCGATGTCGGCCGTGCGCGCGTAGTAGAGGTAGCGCCGGTTCGCCTGGCTCTCCGCGGCGAAGGCGACCTTCAGGTTCTCGTGGGTCTTCGTCCCCTTCACGTTCTTCATGGCTGTCGTCCTCTCCGGTCCCTCCATTATGGCTATACTGTCCATTCCATGCCGCACGTGATCGCCGTCGTGGACGACCTCATGTTCCTCAGCCGCATACGGGAAGCCGCCCGCGGCATGGGCGTGGAGCTGCGGTCCGCGCGCGGCACGAAGGATCTCGTGGAGGCCGCCCGCGACGGCGGTCGCCTCGTCCTGGTGGACGCCGACAGCTCCCGCCTCCCCTGGGCGGAGGCGGTTCTTGCGCTGCGCGCCGACCCGTCCGTCCCCCCCGTCCCCGTCATCGCCTTCCTGAGCCACGTCCACGCCGAGCGGGCAGAGGCGGCGCGAGTCGCGGGAGCAACCCGCGTCCTCGCGCGCAGCGCCTTCGTCCAGGAGCTGCCGCGCCTCCTGGCCGCCGCCGCGGACCCCGTCACCCTCGAGGAGAACGACCGTTGAGCACGACCCTGCGTCCCCTTCCCCTCCTTCTCGCCCTTGCCGCCTGCGGCGGGGCCTCGGCGCCACCCCCGCCGGTGGCGACGGCGACCCCGTCCCGCACCGCGGACGACCTGCGGCCGATGTCCTCGCGCGAGAGCGCGACACCCGCCGGGGCGGCCGGCGCCTCGGCCCCGCTCCCTCCCGGCCATCCCCCTCTCGAGGGCACGCCGTCCCCGGGCGCGCCCCAGGCCGCGCCCCTTCCCGCCGGCCACCCCCCGATCGGCGAGCCCGCGCCAGGTGCCAGGGCCGCGGGCAGCATCACCGGGACGATCGCTCTCTCGCCGAAGCTCCAGGTCGGCCCCGCCGACGTGATGTACGTGATGGCGAAGAAGGGCACGGCCACGCTCGCGGTGCGCCGCGTGGACAAGCCGTCCTTCCCGTTCGCCTTCGAGATCGCCGGCGGCGACGCGATGATGGGCGGCGCGGCGTTCGAAGGCCCGGTCGACGTGGTCGCGCGCGTCTCGAGGACCGGAGACGCGATCCCCGCGAAAGGCGACCTGGAGGGCGTCGCGAAGGGCGTCAAGGTCCCCGCAAGAGACGTCAAGCTCACGATCGACTCCGTTCGGCCGTAGCCGGCGTACCCTGAGCCGTCCGTGGCATTGTTCGGCCCGAGACCGGTGAAGTAGGCTCTCTCCGCCCGCGGAGGTGCCCCTTGCGCTCGCCCCGGCTGATCTTCGCCGTTGCGGTCGTCCTCGTGCTCATCTCGCCCGCGGCGGCGCCGGCCGAAGTGCGCCTGCCCGCTCTCGTCGGCAGCCACATGGTGCTGCAGCGCGACGCGCCTTTCCGCGTGTGGGGCTGGGCCGCGCCCGGCGAGGCCGTGCGCGTCGCAATCGGGGCTGCGCGCGGCGGGGCGACGGCGGCGGCCGACGGCCGGTGGAGCGTGGACCTCCCGTCGCAGCCCGCCGGCGGGCCGCTCACCCTCACGATCACCGGGCGCAACGCGATCGCCCTCGAGGACGTGTGGTTCGGCGAGGTCTGGGTCGCTTCCGGCCAGTCCAACATGGAGTGGCCGCTCGCGCAGTCGACCGGCGGGCCCGAGGCCGCGACGGCCGGCTGCGACGGTCTGCGGCTGTTCACCGTGGCCAAGGCCACGTCGCTGACACCGAAGGACGACGTCTCGGGCCGGTGGGCCCCGTGCGACGCCTCCACCGCCCCCTCCTTCTCGGCGGTGGCTTTCTTCTTCGGCCAGGAGCTCCACCGGGCCCTGGGCGTCGAGGTCGGCCTCGTCCACTCGTCGTGGGGCGGGACGCCCGCCGAGGCCTGGACGAGCCGTGACGCCCTCGCCGCCGAGCCGTTTCTGCAGCCGATGGTGGCGGACTTCGACGCCGCCCTCCACGACCCCGAGGCGCGGAGGACCTTCGCCGCTCGCCTGGAGGCCTGGGAGACGAAGAACTACCACCAGGACGGGGCGAACGAAGGCCTCGCCCTGGGCTGGGCGAAGCCGCAGACGGACGCGAGCGGCTGGAAGCCGATGGACCTTCCCCGGCAGTGGGAGAAGGCCGGTCTCGCGATCGACGGCGCGGTGTGGTTCCGGCGGCTCCTCGACGTCCCCGCGGCGTGGGCCGGGAAAGACCTGCGCCTCTCCCTCGGCGCGCTCGACGACTTCGACATGACCTACTTCGGCGGCGAGGAGATCGGCCGCACCGGCAAGGAGACTCCCGGCTACTACTCGGTGCCGCGGCGCTACACCGTGCCCGGCCGCCTGGTGAAGCCGGGCCGCACGGTGATCGCCGTGCGCGTGTTCGACCACTATGGCGGCGGCGGCTTCTCGGGGGCCTCCCCCGAGATGACGCTCGGGCCCGCCACCGGCCCCGGCGAAACCCTGCCGCTCGCGGGACCGTGGGAGTACCGGGTGGAGCGCGAGCTCGCGCCGGCCGCTCCCGACTTCGCGACGCAGCCCCGCTACCCCTCCGCCGACAACCCGAACAGCCCCACCGTCCTCTACGGGGCGATGATCGCCCCGCTCACCCCGCTCGCGATCCGCGGGGCGATCTGGTACCAGGGCGAGAGCAACGCGGGAGCGGCCTTCCAGTACCGCACGCTCTTCCCCGCCCTGATCCGCGACTGGCGTCGGGCGTGGGGCCGCGGCGACTTCCCGTTCCTGTTCGTGCAGCTCGCGAACTACATGGCGCGCGGAGCCGAGCCGGGCGAGAGCGCCTGGGCCGAGCTGCGCGAGGCGCAGGCCCTGACGCTCGGGCTCCCGGGGACCGGGATGGCCGTCGCCATCGACATCGGGGAGGCCGGCGACATCCACCCCCGCAACAAGGAAGACGTCGGCTCGCGCCTCGCGCGCTGGGCCCTCGCCGACAGCTACGGCCGCGACGTCGTGAAGTCGGGACCGCTCTACCGCTCGGCCGCGGTCGAGGGCAACGCGATCCGGGTGCACTTCGACCACGCGAGCGGCCTCTGCGCCGCCGCGGGCGCGGCGCCGAGGGGCTTCGCCGTGGCCGGACCCGACCGGAGGTGGCGGTGGGCCGAGGCCCGGGTCGACGGAGAGACCGTCCTCGTCTCGTCGGCCGCGGTGGCGCCGCCGGTCGCCGTCCGGTACGCCTGGGCCGACAACCCCGAGGCCACGCTCCGCAACGGCGCCGCCCTGCCGGCATCGCCCTTCCGCAGCGACGACTGGCCGATGCTCACCGCACCCCGTGCGCCCGCCGACGGCCGCGAGCTGGTCGAGGCGATGCACGCCCGTTACGCCGGGCGCTGGTACCGCGACCTCATGCTCGTCCAGGACGTGACCCGCTACCGCGAGGGACGCGAGGAGAGCCGCGAGCGCGTGACAGAGTACCTCTCCCTGCCCGGCCGGGTGCGGGCGATCACCGGAGCCCTCGAGGACGGGAAGGCCGAGATCTACTCGGGCGGCGTCTTCCACCTGTACGAGAAGGGCCAGCTGACTCGAACGGTCGAGTACGTCCATGGCGTGCTGATCCTCGGCTTCGACGTCTACGTGCAGGAGCCCGAGCGGACGATCGCCCAGCTCGAGGCGCTCGGCATCGACCTCGCTCGCATCCGCGAGGCCGACTGGAAGGGACGGCCCGCGTGGGTCGTGGGCGCGCCCGAGGGCGACGACGCGACGCCCCAGTTCTGGGTCGAGAAGGAGCGGCTTCTCTGCCCGCGCGTCGTCTTCCGCCGGCCGACCGCCGTGCTCGACGTCGAGATGGGGCGCTTCGAGCCGCTCGGCGAGGGCTGGATCGCGGCCGAGCTCCTCTTCAAGAGAAACGGGGAGCTCGCGATCCGGGAGGACTACGCGACCTTCCGTCTCGTGGACCGGATGGACCCGTCCCTCTTCGACACGAAGGCCCTCAAGACGAGCGGCCCCCTGCCGTGACCGTGCACTCCCCCCGCCTCCGCCCCGACACCAGGAGAACCCGGAGATGAACAGACGCCTTGCCGTCCTGATCCTGGCCGCGACGGCCCTCGCTGCCGACGGAGGCCGGATCACCTCGTACCGCAACCCCGTGATCCCCGGCTTCTACCCGGACCCGAGCGTCGTCCGGGTGGGTGGAGACTTCTACCTCGTCAACAGCAGCTTCGAGTTCTTCCCGGGAGTGCCGCTCTTCACGAGCCGCGACCTCGTCCACTGGAAGCAGCTGGGCCACGTGCTGAGCCGGGAGAGCCAGCTGCCTCTCCAGAAGGCCCGTCCCTCGGGCGGCATCTACGCGCCGACGATCCGCCACCACGACGGCACGTTCTACATGATCACGACGAACGTGGACGGGGGCGGCAACTTCTACGTCACCGCGAAGGACCCGGCGGGACCCTGGTCCGAGCCCGTGTGGCTGCGCGACTTCGGCGGGATCGACCCTTCGCTCTTCTTCGACGACGACGGGACGGTGTACCTCACCGGCCAGGGCAGCGGCGCGCCCGGGCAGCCGCGCGGCATCTACCAGACGACACTCGACCCGAGGACGGGGAAGCTCCTCGAGCCGCTCCGCCTCGTCTGGGACCGCACCGGCACGCGCTACCCCGAGGGCCCGCACCTCTACAAGATTCGCGGGCGCTACTACCTGATGATCGCGGAGGGCGGCACCGAGTACGGGCACACGGTGACGATCGCGCGCGCCAACTCGCCCTGGGGCCCTTTCGAGGCCTGCCCCCGCAACCCCATCCTCACGCACCGGCAGACCGAGAACGACATGCCCGTCCAGGGCACGGGGCACGCCGACCTGGTCGAGGCCGCGGACGGCAGCTGGTGGATGGTGTTCCTCGCTTTCCGCTCCGTCTCCGGCTACTGGCACCACCTGGGCCGCGAGACGTACCTCGCCCCGGTCACCTGGGACGCGGACGGCTGGCCGCTCGTCAACGCCGGCCGACCCGTCGGACTCGAGGTGAAGGCCGAAGGTCTCCCGGCACGGCCCTTCCCCGCGCCACCCGTTCGCACGGATTTCGACGGGCCCCTCGGGCCGGAGTGGAACCACCTCCGCCACCCCAGGCGAGGGTCCTACGCCCTCGACGTGAGGCCGGGCTGGCTCACTCTCCTCGGCGAGGCGGCCGGGCTCGGGGCCGTCGGCTCCCCGACCTGGATCGCGCGGCGGCAGCAGAGCCTGGCCGCCCGCGTGGCCACGCGCGTCGACTTCGTGCCGGGCCGCGACGGCGAGGAGGCGGGGATCAGCGTCTACATGAACCCCGACCACCGCTACGAGATCGGCGTGGGCCGGGCCGGCGGGAGGCGCCAGGTCTTCGTCCGCCAGCGCATCGGGCCGCACCTCGAGGCCGTCACGGCCTCCGCCCCGCTGGAGGGCCATGCGCCCGCGGTCCTCCAGGTCGACGCGACCGAGAGCGAGTACGCCTTCTCGTACGGCTTCGCGGCGGGCGGAGGGACATCGTCCGGGACGACGCCCCTCGGCAAGGCCCTCGCCCGATACCTCTCGTCCGAGGTGGCCGGGGGCTTCACCGGGGTCTATGTCGGCCTCTACGCGACCGGCCAGGGCGAGCCGGCCTCGGCCCCGGCCCACTTCGACTGGTTCGACTACGAGGCCCGCTGAGCGCCGGCCGCGATACATGAACGCTCTTCATGCCACTCGCCGCAGTCACTCATAACTGTCACAAATAACAGCCTTTCACCGCGCCTGAACCCTGTGGTAGTCTCCCAACCGGGGCAGGGAGTGCCCGCCCCTTGGGATATTCCCTTCTGATGTCGGGAGCGTGGGCGAATGCCGGGGCAACCGGGCGCTCCCGCACCATCGACGGACGACCCGGAGGAAGCAAACACATGAGAAAGCAGTTCGTCACCATCCTCGCTCCGGCCCTCGCCCTGGGCTTCCTGGCGCTCACCGCCGAAGCCCAGCAGCACAAGGCGACCCGGCTGGGCAACCCCGCCACCCGCTTTGCGAAGCCCTTGAAGAAGGCCGACGACCTGCGCGTGCTGCTGCGCGCGGAGAAGATGAAGGCCGACGTGGCTGCGATCCTCACCGAGGTCTCCTGGAAGGGGAACCTCGAGGACCTCGACCGCGCCGCCGCGTCCGCGGAGATCTCGGCGGTCCAGATCCCGTCCGGCACCCGGCTGCCCTTCATGGCCTCGCGGACGAACAAGAAGCCCCACGCCCTCGTGGACGTGCTCTGGGCCGGTAGGAAGCCGATCGACGCGTTCGCGTTCGAGTTCTCCTCGAACTGCGTGCGCTACCGCCTCGTGACGCCCAAGGCCTGCAGCAACTTCTGGGTCGAGGAGCTGGGCAAGGACACGACCGACCCGAAGTGCGCTCCGGCGCCTCCGCCGCCGCCGGTCGTTTCGGTGAGCGGCGCGAGCGAGACCTGCGTCACGCAGCCGGTCGAGTACGCGATCACGGTCAAGAACCCGCCCGCGGACAACAAGATCACCCTCCTCGTCAACGGCAAGGAGCTCGTCTCGGACAAGCTCACGAACGGCGCGTTCCGCTTCACCTTCACCGGCGCCCCCACCCCGGGCACCTACGAGGTGAAGGCGGTGTCCGGCGGCGTGACCGGGACCACCAGCGTCCAGGTGAAGCCCTGCCTGCCGACCTGCGGCATCACGGCCAGTCCGCTCCCGGCGAAAGCCGGCAAGCCCTTCACCGTCGACGTCTCCGGCTCGCGCGTCGCGGCCGGCGTCAAGGGCGGCGTCAAGACGGCCAAGGTCGAGGTCGTGGACCCGAAGGGCGTGGTCGTCGACACCTTCGAGATGGGCTCCGGTGCCATGACTCGCAGTGACTTCGTCATCAAGAAGGGTGGCATCCACACCCTGCGCGCCGTGGTCACGGACGAGGCCGGCCAGGTCTCCACCAACGCCTGCACGGCGCAGGTCGACGTCAAGGGCGGCCTGCCGATCTACCTCGGCGCCTACTTCGGCAAGGAGCGTCTCGTCCACGACGAGGCGGCCGACCACGACGACGACTTCACCGGCGCCGTCTGCGCCGAGCACCTCGGTCTCGGGATCGGCTTCCAGCCCATGCTCGGCGACCACGCGCAGTTCGACGCCCAGCTCGGCGTGAAGTTCAACTTCGAGGACTACGCCCACACGTCGCTCTTCGCCGACGCCGCGGTCAACTACGTGGGCGGCCGTGGCTTCTTCGGCGGCGGGCTCAGCTGGTGGGACATGGGCAAGGACTCGGGCGGGATCGGCCCCCTCGTCCAGGGCGGCTTCGACCTCGACAAGGACGGCAAGTGGCAGCTGGTCGGACAGGCCCGCGCCCCGTTCTCCGAGTTCGACGACCTCTCGAACAACTACCAGTTCTGGGGCGGCATCCGCTTCCGCCCGAACAGCTGGAAGTAGCCTGAACCGGGCCTAGCGCCCCAAGGCCCTCGTCGGCTCCGGCCGGCGAGGGCCTCTTTTCTTTTCGGCTCCCCGGTCCCGACCCGCGCGGGTCACCTTGTTTCGTATTTCCCGATGCTATCGATCCGAACATCGTCTTTGCCAAACTGATCGCCTCGCCCTATCCTGTGCCGATGATCTGGATGTACGCCGGCTTCGTCGCCCTCGTCCTCTCCCTCCTGGCCCTCGACCTCGGGGTGTTCCACCGGAAGGCGCACGTGGTCTCGGTCAAGGAGGCCCTCGGGTGGTCCGCGTTCTGGGTCACCCTCGGCCTCGCCTTCGCCGGCTTCATCTACGCGGGCTACGAGAGCCACTGGCTCGGGCTCGGCTTGAGCCCGGACATGATGACCCTCGCGCCCCAGGCGGTCGAGGGGGTGGGCACCGTCTACAACGACGGGGCCAGCGCCACCGTCAAGTACATCACCGGCTACCTCGTCGAGAAGTCCCTGGCCGTCGACAACATCTTCGTGATCGCGATGATCTTCGGCTTCTTCGCGGTCCCGCAGATCTACCAGCACCGGGTCCTGTTCTGGGGCATCGTGGGCGCCCTGGTGATGCGCGGCGCCATGATCGCGGTGGGTGCCCAGCTCATCCAGCGCTTCACCTGGATCATCTACGTCTTCGGGGCCTTCCTGATCCTCACCGGGATCAAGATGCTCTTCCTCAAGGCGGACGAGACCGACCCCAACCGCAACGTCGTGGTCCGCCTCACCCGGCGGCTCTTCCCGATCACGGAGCGCTTCCACGGCCAGCACTTCTTCGTCCGCGCGGGCTCGGCCGCTTCCCACGAGGCGCCCACGCCCGGGGCCGCCGAGGAGGTGGACCGCGTGGTCGACTCGGCCCGGCGCGGCGCCCTGCTGGCCACCCCGCTCTTCCTGGCGCTGGTGATGGTCGAGTTCACCGACCTCATCTTCGCGGTGGACTCGATCCCGGCGATCTTCGCGATCACGGCCGACCCGTTCCTCGTCTTCACCAGCAACGTCTTCGCCATCCTCGGCCTGCGCAGCCTCTACTTCGCGCTCGCCGGGATGATCGACCAGTTCCGCTACCTGAAGCTCGCGCTGGCCCTGGTGCTGATGGTGGTGGGCGTGAAGATGATGACCCACGCCTGGCTGAAGGCGCTCCTCGGCCCGCACTTCAACTTGTACCTGCTCGCCGTCGTGCTGCTCATCCTCGCCGCCGGGGTCGGGGCGTCCCTGGTCGCGGGGCGCCGAGGCCGGCTCAGCCCGCTGCCGCCCGCCTGACCCAGAAGACAGGCCCCTGCCCGCCGAACGGCGGGCGGTCCGGCGGAATATCCGCCTCGCGACGGCACGTGCCGCCTTGCGTCAGGCCCCTTCCGTGTGAGAATACGCGCCGAAGTCCCCACCCGGTCGCGCCGGCCGGTCCCGCCGGCAGTCAAGCGAAGGAGGCTCGAACGTGAACAAGATGACCGCAGCAGTCGCCTTGATGGCCGTGTTCTCGCTGGCCGTCTGTTTCATCCTTCTGGGCTCGGTGTCGTCCGACCTGATGACGTCGCTCGGGCTCGACGAAGCCCAGTTCGGCTCGCTGATCATGGCCCTCTTCCTGACCAGCTGCATCGTCCAGCTCTTCATCGGACCCGCCGTGGACCGGTTCGGATACAAGCCCCTGGCCGTCCTCGGGTTCGTCGTCACCAGCGCGAGCATCTTCATGCTCGCGTTCGCGACCAGCTTCGCCACCGCCTTCCTCGCCTGCGTGTGCCTCGGCGTCGGGGCGATGTCGCTCAACACGGTGGGCAACACCCTGATCCCGGTCGTGCTGTTCGAGGGCAAGGACCCGGCTCGGGCCAGCAACTTCGGGAATGCGTTCTTCGGCCTGGGCTACGTCTCCGTCCCCTTCCTGTTCACCCTCTTCATACAGAAGATGGGGATGAGCTACGCCGTCTCGCTCTCGGCGTTCGGCGTCCTGACCCTCGTCTTCCTGGTCTTCAGCCTGACCGCCTCCTATCCGAAGGTGCAGATCGGCTTCAGCTTCGCGAAGGCGGCCGCGCTGTTGTCCAAGCCCGCGGTCCTCGTCGCCGCCCTGGCCCTCTTCTGCTACATGGCCCTCGAGGTGTCGATGGGGTCGTGGATCCGGAAGCTGATGGAGGAGTTTCTCGGCAAGACCTACGCACCGGCCGACGCCAGCTTCTGGGCCGGCATGGTCCTGAGCCTCTTCGGCGTGGCCATGGCCGCGGGCCGGTTCCTGAGTTCCGCGGTCAAGAACCTCACCGCTATCGGAGTCCGGGTCATCGCCGGGGCGGCCGTGGTTTCGCTCGTCTCCATCCTGATCATGATCTGGACCCAGTCCGCGGCGCTCGCGATCCTCGCCATCGTCCTGATGGGGCTCGCCTTCGCCCCGATCTTCCCCACGGTGGTGGGCGTGACCTTCTCCAAGTTCGACAGCAGCCAGTACGGGTCGATTTTCGGCATCATCTTCGCCGTCGGCCTCCTGGGCGGCACGTTCGTGCCGAAGTGGATCGGCAACCTCAGCGCCGGCGGAACGGTCCAGGGCGGCCTCAAGGTCGCCGCCGCCATGGCCCTGCTGCTCGTCCTGGTGGCGCCGATGCTGGGCGCAGGCGGGAAGAGAGCCTCCCGCTGAGCACGCCGCGGAGGCAGCGGATCCCGGGGCTGGCCCCGAACCGCTGCCTCCGGCCACACGGCAGGGACGCCCCGGGGCCCGTGCTAGAATCCGCCCGCCCGGGCGCCCCCTCCGGGCGCCAACCGTGAAGCAAGGCCTGCCACTTCCGTTCCCGTCGTCCGACCTCCACCCTAACCGGGAAGCCTCGGCATGAACTCAGCCCTTCCGCTCCTCGCCGTGACCACGCACCTCACCGGCCTCGACTGGGCGGTCATCGCCCTCTACTTCTGCATCCTGGGCACCGTGGCCTGGTGGGTCGTCCGCCACAACAAGGACACCGCCGACGACTACTTCCTCGCCGGCCGCAACCTCGGCTGGTGGGTGATCGGTGCCTCGATCTTCGCCTCCAACATCGGCTCCGAGCACATCGTCGGCCTCGCCGGGTCCGGCACCACGGACGGCGTGGCCATGGCGCACTACGAGCTGCACGCCTGGTGCCTCCTCGTCCTGGCCTGGGTCTTCGTGCCCTTCTACATGCGCTCGCAGGTCTTCACCATGCCGGAGTTCCTCGAGCGCCGCTTCAGCGAGGCCTCCCGCTACGTGCTCTCGATCGTGTCCATCATCACGTTCATCGTCTCCAAGATCGCGGTGGGCATCTTCGCGGGCGGCGTCGTGTTCGGCACCCTGCTGCCCGAGCTGCAGCTCAACCTCGGGCCCATCCACCTCGACGCGTTCTGGATCGGCTCCATCCTCGTGATCGTCCTGACCGGGCTGTACACCGCGCTCGGGGGCATGCGCGCCGTGGCGTACAACGATGCGGTCCAGGTGATCATCCTCATCACCGGCTCGGCGCTGCTCACCTTCTACGGCCTCGATGTCCTGGGCGGCTGGGGGGAGTTGCGCCGCATCTGCGGCTCGGACATGTTCAACCTCTGGAAGCCGCTCATCCCGGCCGGCGTGGAGGGGACCTGGGCCCCGGTCCTGGAGAGGAACACCGCGGGCCAGGTGAGCCGCATGGCCTGGTACTTCAACGGCCACTTCCCGTGGCTCGGCATGCTCTTCTGCGCCCCGATCATCGGCCTCTGGTACTGGTGCACCGACCAGTACATCGTCCAGCGCGCGCTCGGCGCCCCGAACCAGACCGTCGCCCGCCGGGGCAGCGTCTTCGCCGCCTTCCTGAAGCTCTTCCCGGTCTACCTCTTCCTCATCCCCGGGCTCGTCTGCTACGCCCTGGCGAAGAGCGGCAAGGTCCCCGGGCTCGAGCCCCTGATCGGCCCCGACGGCAAGGCCATCGCCTCCCTCTCCCAGGGCGCCTTCCCGATGATGGTGCAGTACCTGCTCCCCGCGGGTCTGCGCGGCATCGTGGTGGCGGGCCTTCTGTCCGCCCTCATGGGGTCGCTCGCGGGCGTCTTCAACGCCTGCTCGACCCTCTTCACCGTGGACCTCTACTCCAAGTGGAAGCCGAACGCCACGCAGCACCAGATCGTCCGGACGGGCCGGACCGCCACCGCCGTCATGGTGGCGATCGCCCTCGCGTGGATCCCGGTGATCAAGGGCGCGCACGGCCTCTACAACTACCTCCAGGCCATCCAGGGCTACCTGGCCCCGCCCATCTTCGTGGTCTTCTTCCTGGGCGTCTTCTGGAAGCGCATGAACGCGCAGGGCGCGCTCTGGGCCATGGTCGTCGGGTTCGCGATGGGCGTCTTCCGCATGCTCGTCGACACCCCGGTGACCCTCGGCCTCGCCGGGTTCGAGAACGGCTACACCCCCGGGTCCTTCTTCTGGATCTGCAACAACATCTACTTCCA
>Ga0316622_100000758_pt1 | contig 19722 bp, 16 predicted proteins | sample OWC_Aug_OW2_C1_D_FD_207646 | JGI IMG/M metagenome (GOLD analysis project Ga0316622, IMG submission 207646) | Wetland soil microbial communities from Old Woman Creek delta, Ohio, United States - OWC_Aug_OW2_C1_D5_C | ecosystem: Environmental > Terrestrial > Soil > Wetlands | place: USA: Ohio... | reverse complement strand
TCGAAAATACCCTCCATCTACCTCAGATTCGAGATAATTTATCTACAACTTACTTCAAAGTTCGTTTTTTGAGGGAGCCCCTCGCAGGCTCAGAGCTTGCCCTGAACGGAGTGAAGGGATAAACTTTGCGACCGAAGAATCTCGATCTTCATTTGCTCAGACGCTTCGTCCCACAAAGTAGGGCTCAACGAACACATTTTGAAATGATTTCTACCCAAAATCAGACACATTTGCCCGCCAATATTACCATAGAACTCCTGCCGGGCTGCTTTCACGTATTTAATCTAACATTATTATCAGATAACCGTCATCCTCTTCCTGTGATATCTGTCACTTGTAAATTGGCTAAAAGTTGTCTAAAATATCAATGATAAATATTATCCATAAGACCGTAAAGGGAGCATTTACCATGCAGATCACACGCCAAGCCGACTACGCCGTTCGCGCCGTACACTACCTTTCTCAGCTAGAAGCTGACCAGCGCGCCGCCACCAGCCAGATCGCGCAGCAACAGCGCATTCCACCATCTTTCCTGGCCAAAATCGTGTCCCAGCTCTCTGTAGCCGGGTTGCTACAGACTTCGCGCGGGGCGCGCGGCGGTGTCTCCCTCGCCCGCCCGGCAGACGAGATCACTCTGCTCGAGGTGGTCGAGGCCATCGATGGCCCCATCCTGCTCAATGACTGCGTCGCGGATAACGGCAGCTCTTGCGTATTCGGCGAGGATTGCCCGATGCGCCCGGTGTGGTGCGATGCACAGGCCGAGCTGGTCGTGCGCTTGAGCAACGCCACCTTCGCCCATCCCGTCAAAGCTTTCGCTGATTGAGCCCGGGCTACCGCTTCATCGCCCCTTCATAGCACATCCCACCCCGCACCTTGAGGCGGCAGCCGATAAGCCGCCCTGGATGCCTCAACCTGCCCGGGATTAACCAACAGGCGGGCACCGGTCCAATAAACCGGTTTGCCCGCCGTTCCCCTTCCAGCTATAATTTACTGGAAGGGGATTTTTTTTGCAGGAGGTTGCCATGTCCGCTGCCCGCACCGTGCGCGCCCCGCGCGGGACAATATTGTCGTGTAAATCCTGGCTCACCGAAGCCGCTTACCGCATGCTCCAGAATAACCTGGACCCGGAGGTCGCTGAGCGCCCCCAGGACCTGGTCGTGTACGGTGGTCGCGGCCAGGCTGCCCGCAACTGGGAGGCATTTGACGCCCTCCTGGCGACCCTGCGCCAGCTGGAAGATGACGAGACCCTGCTGGTGCAGTCGGGCAAGCCAGTGGTGGTATTTAAATCCCACCGCGATGCGCCGCGGGTGCTGATCGCCAACTCCAACCTGGTGCCGCACTGGGCAACGCAAGAGCACTTCGACGAATTGGCGAGGCGTGGCCTGATGATGTACGGCCAGATGACCGCCGGCTCGTGGATCTACATCGGCACACAGGGTATCCTGCAGGGCACCTACGAGACCCTCGGATCATTGGCCAGGCAACGCGGCTGGGAATCCCTGAAGGGTAAATTTGTGCTCACCGCCGGGCTGGGAGGCATGGGCGGGGCGCAGCCCCTGGCGATCACCATGAACGAGGGTGTGGGGTTGGTGGTGGAGGTCGACCCGGAGCGCGCTCATCGCCGCAGGGAGATCGGCTACATCGATGTGGTGGTGGATACGCTGGAAGAGGCCATGACCCTGGTGGAAGACGCCTGCCAACAGGGTGAGCCCAAGTCCATTGGGCTGATCGGAAACGCTGCCGAGATTTTCCCGGAGCTGGCGCTGCGCGGCGTGACTCCCGACGTGGTCACAGACCAGACCCCCGCTCACGATGTGCAAATGTACATCCCCAGCGGGCTGAACGTCGCTGAGGCAGACGCCCTACGCCTCCAGGACCCGGGTGAATACACCCGCCGCTCGATGCAGTCGATGGCTCAACAAGTAGAAGCCATGCTCGAGCTCCAGCGCCGCGGGGCAGAGGTGTTCGACTACGGCAACAACCTGCGCCAGCGGGCGTTCGACCATGGCGTAAAGGATGCCTTCAACTTTCCCGGCTTTGTGCCGGCTTACATCCGCCCCCTGTTCTGCGAGGGCAAGGGGCCTTTCCGTTGGGTGGCCCTATCCGGCGATCCGCAGGACATCTACACCACCGACGAGGCGGTGATGGAATTATTCCCGGACGACCAACACCTGCATCGCTGGCTGCGCCTGGCGCGAGAGAAAATCCCCTTCCAGGGCTTGCCGGCGCGCATCTGTTGGCTGGGATACGGGGAGCGGGCCGAGGCCGGGCTGCTGTTCAACAACCTGGTAGCCGAGGGCGCGGTTAAAGCACCCATAGTCATCGGCCGCGACCACCTGGACGCGGGTTCGGTGGCCTCGCCCAACCGCGAGACGGAAGGCATGCGCGACGGCACGGACGCGGTCAGCGACTGGGCGATCCTGAACGCCCTGATCAACGCCGTGGGCGGCGCTACATGGGTTTCCTTCCATCACGGCGGGGGCGTGGGCATCGGTTTCAGCCAGCACGCCGGGCAGGTGATCGTCGCCGACGGCACACCGGAAGCCGCCGCCCGCCTGGAGCGCGTCCTGACATCCGACCCTGGCATGGGCATCGTGCGCCACGCCGACGCCGGTTACGAGATCGCCATCGAAGCGGCAAAGCGGCACGGCATCAAGATGCCGATGCTGGGATAGGATTTCTTGCATGACTGACCAGGTGATCTTCTCCATGGTGCGCGTGGGGCGTATGCACCCACCTAACCGGCAGGTCCTGCGAGATATCTCGCTGGGCTTCTTCTATGGCGCTAAGATCGGCGTGCTCGGCTTGAATGGGGCTGGTAAGAGCACCCTGCTGCGCATCATGGCGGGCGTGGATACCGGCTACAGCGGTGAAGTTACGCTCTCTAAGGGTTATTCGGTGGGCATGCTGGAGCAGGAGCCGCAGCTCGACCCGGCGAAGACCGTCCGCCAGGTGATCGGAGAAGCCGCCCAACCAGTGCTCGACCTGCTGGCAGAGTACGACCTGGTCAGCGGACAGTTCGCCGAGCCGGATGCCGATTTCGATGCGCTGATCGAGAAGCAGGCCCGCCTGCAGGAAGCGTTGGAGAAACACGACGCCTGGACGCTCGATAGCCGCCTGGAAATGGCCATGGATGCCCTGCGCTGCCCCCCTGGTGACACGCCTGTTGCGGTGCTCTCAGGTGGCGAGCGGCGCCGCGTGGCGCTCACCCGCCTATTGCTCAGCGAGCCAGATATCCTGCTGCTCGACGAGCCTACCAACCACCTGGATGCCGAATCGGTCGCCTGGCTGGAAAAGCACCTGCAGCAATACAAGGGGACAGTCATCGCCGTCACCCACGACCGCTATTTCCTCGACAATGTGGCCGGCTGGATCCTGGAGCTCGATCGTGGTTTCGGCATCCCCTGGAAAGGCAATTACACCTCCTGGTTAGAGCAAAAGCGCGAGCGGCTCTCCCGTGAAGAGAGAGTCGAGAGTAAACGCCAGAAAACCCTGGAGCGCGAGCTGGAATGGATCCGCATGGCGCCCAAAGCCCGCCAGTCCAAGGGAAAAGCGCGCTACACCGCCTACGAACGGCTGCTCTCCCAGGAATTTGAGCAGCACCGCGCAGATTTGGAGATCTACATCCCACCCGGCCCACGCCTGGGCGATGTCGTCGTCCAGTTCGACCAGGTCTTGAAAGCTTACGGTGACCGCCTGTTAATCGATAACCTGACCCTGAGCATTCCGCCTGGAAGCATCGTCGGTGTGATCGGCCCGAACGGGGCTGGCAAAACCACCCTGCTGAAGTTGATCACCGGGCAAGAAAGACCAGATGACGGCAAATTGCGTATCGGCGAAACGGTCAGCCTGGCCCATGTAGATCAGAGCCGCGAGACGCTGGACGCCGCCAAGACGGTGTGGGAGGAGATCTCCGGTGGGGAGGAGATTCTCGTGTTAGGCAACCGCAAGATAAATTCGCGCGCTTACGTCGCAAGCTTCAACTTCTTAGGCAGCGACCAACAGAAAAAGGTGGGAGAGCTCTCCGGCGGCGAGCGCAACCGCGTCCACCTGGCCCGCATGCTGACCGAGGGCGCCAACCTGTTGCTATTGGATGAGCCGACCAACGACCTGGATGTCAACACCCTGCGCTCGCTGGAAGAAGCCATCGATGACTTCGCTGGCTGCGCTATCATCGTGAGCCACGACCGCTGGTTTCTAGATCGGGTGGCTACGCATATCCTGGCCTTCGAAGGGGATTCACAGCTGCGCTGGTTCGAAGGAAACTGGTCGGACTACGAGTCCGACCGTCGCAAGCGCCTGGGCATCGCCGCCGACCAGCCACACCGCCTCAAGTACCGCAGCCTGAAACGATAATTCCGGGACAAGGGCTTAATATTGCCAATTAAGATCATCTTCGTAAAATTATTAACAAATCTTAATCGAATCTGGTCACCCCTTTAACCACAATACAGCCGAACGACTGTAAACTCACCTATCCGAGATATAGGCTTATCGTGATCGGGCAGGATTCCGACTGTCCTCAATCACCCAGAATCTCACCTTCGTCCTGTGTTACTGGGGATTGGAATAATTCGATGAAGGCTGATGAAAAGGATACATCCGCTGTTCTCATTGCTCAGTATAGGGTTTGCGCTGATCTTGTTTACCGGGTTGGGGTTTATTATGTGGCGTAACGGCAACATGCTCTTCAGCCCAGGAGAGCTCAGCGCGTTAAACCTGACTGGCATGGCCTTGGGCGGGTTCACATCACATGCGGAGTTCGAGACGGAGTGCCAGCTCTGCCATGCACCGCTTGAAACCACGCAGGATGTCTTGTGCGAGGAATGCCACACGCAAATCAGGGAGCAAATTGACAGCCAGGGTGGCACGCACGGCAAGATCCCGGGAGTCAACCGTTGCGCCGACTGCCACCCGGATCACAAAGGGAAAGCGTTCAACGTGGTCGAGCCAGCTATGGAAAAATTTGACCATACCCTTGTAAACTTCAGCCTGGCCCGGCATAATTTGAACTATGACCACTCAAAGATGGACTGCATGGCCTGCCATGAGACGAATCAAGGCTTCACCACCTCGCTTGAAAAGTGTGCCCAATGCCACGCTACGCACGACCTCTCCTTCCTCCAGCAGCACATCCAGGACTTCGGAGAGAACTGCCTGGAATGCCACGATGGCCACGATCGGATGACGGGCTTCGACCATGCCCAATCCGGCTTCCCGCTGGAAGGAAAACACGCCGAGGTGTCTTGTGCAGATTGCCATGGCAGTGCGCCTGAGGGCCTAGCCCTGACCGGCGCCACGGCTCAAGATGAAACAGCTGAGTGCCTTGACTGCCACGCTGAACCGGCGGCGCACCAGGGGATGTTCGTCACGGATTGTTCTGACTGCCATACATCCGACGCCTGGTCCCCTGCCAACTGGGAGGGGTTCGCATTTGAGCATACCACCGCCAGCGGTTTCAGCCTCGCCCGGCACAGCGTGGATTACGCTGGGCAAGCGATGGAATGCGTCGCCTGCCACACTGGCCGTATCGAGCTGCATGACTTTCAATCCTGCATCACCTGCCATTCCAGCGGCGTCGAACAGGCAGAATTTCTACAGGGACACATGATAGAATTTGGCCCTGCTTGCCTGGACTGCCACGATGGCGCTGACCGGATGGCCAACTTCGATCACGCCCGCATCTTCCCGCTGGAAGGCGCCCACGCCGAAACCGCCTGCCAGGATTGCCACCAAAACCAGGTTTTTAGCGGCACGCCTGCTCAGTGCATGAATTGCCACGACGAGCCGAACATCCACGCTGGCTTTTTCGGGCTGCAATGCCAGCTTTGCCACTCGACAAAAGCCTGGTCGCCGGCTGGCTTGCAAATGCACAACTTTCCTTTGGATCACGGTGGGCAAGGCGAGGTGGCCTGCGAGACCTGCCACACCAGCTCATACACGCAATACACCTGCTATGGCTGCCACGAACACCAGCCAGATGAAATTCTTCACAGCCATTCTGAGGAGAATATCGATCTGGATGTACTTCAATCTTGTGTGGAATGCCACGCAGATGGTCGCAAAGATGAGTCGTAGAGAAGAGTGACATGCGAAGGATTCTGCTGCTCACGGTGCTTTTGATTTTACTGTTAGCGATCCTGGGGACAGGCGTTGGCCTGTCTTTGTCACAGGATGGTCCTTTTCAACCTGGAGAAGCGCTATTCCCCTATCAATATTTGGCGGAACAACAGCGCGCCAGCCTGATTGCCAATCCCACAGAGAGGGTCATCTTCCTCGCCCACCTGGCTGGCAAGCGCGCCGATGATCTGGTCATGCTGGCGGGCACGCCTGACGAGGAGCTGGCCTTAGATTACCTGAGCCGTGCGTTCGACCAGGTGCTGCAAGCCCTCCGTTCGGTGCCGGCAGACGAGCTGCCCGTTCTGCAGGCGTATCTAATTGAAATGGCGGGCAAGATTGAGAATGCCCTGTCAGCATCTCTGGTTTCCAACCCAATCCTGGCAGACCTGCAAGCCAGTTTTGCGGCCTTCCGGGGTTTGCTCGCTGCCTACAACCCAGAGAGTAACCCGGCATCAAATCCCCTGGGCCTCTCTTTGGCCAAGCCACCGAATGGCAATAACCCGAATAGCGGTGCAAATTCCCCTGGCACGCAGTTAATCGATCCCCACATAGTTGGCTTTCCCCCGGGGAGCAGCGGCGCAGCGCACGCTTTCTTCCCGCTCACTGGCAGGCATGCTGCGCTTCCTTGCGAAGCCTGTCACAGCCAGGGCCGGTACGCGGGAACCGCGGATCAATGTGCTGCCTGCCACGCCAATGTAAAACCTGCGTCCCATTACGCCGGGGATTGCGCGGCCTGTCACACCACCGTTTCCTGGCGCCAGGCGCAATTCAACCACAGCCTGGCCATAGCAAACGATTGCCAGGCATGCCACACCCGTAATAAGCCCGCCAACCATTTTGCCGGGCAGTGCTCCAGCTGCCACAATACCAACGCCTGGCGGCCAGCCAGCTTCAACCACCAGGCTGCCAGCGCCACCAACTGCACATCCTGCCATTCCGGAGATAAGCCCGCCAACCATTTCGCCGGGCAGTGCTCCAGCTGTCATAACACCGATGCCTGGCGGCCAGCCAGCTTCAATCACCAGGCTGCCGGCGCCACCAATTGCACATCCTGCCATTCCGGAGATAAACCGGCTAACCATTTCACCGGGCAATGCTCCAGCTGCCACAATATCAACGCTTGGAAACCAGCCACCTTTAATCACCAGGCTGCTGGAGCTACCAACTGCGCCTCCTGCCATTCCGGAGATAAGCCCGCCAACCATTTCGACGGGCAGTGCTCCAGCTGCCACAACGCGGACGGCTGGAGGCCCGCCAGCTTCAACCACCAGGCAGCCGGCGCCACCAACTGCACCTCCTGCCATTCTGGGGATAAACCCGCCAACCATTTCAGCGGGCAGTGCTCCAGCTGCCACAATACGGATGCCTGGAGGCCAGCAAGCTTCAACCACCAGGCCGCCGGTGCGACGGACTGCGCCGGTTGCCATAACCGTCCCTCGAACCACTATGCCGGGCAGTGCGCCAGCTGCCACAATACGGATGCCTGGAGGCCAGCAAGCTTCAACCACCAGGCCGCTGGCGCTACCGACTGCGCCGGTTGCCATAACCGCCCCTCGAACCACTATGCCGGGCAGTGCTCGCAATGCCACAGCACGGACAATTGGCGGAACGTGAGCATCGCAGGGCATTCTTTCCCGATGAATCACGGTGGCGCAGGAGGCTCATGTTCCAGCTGCCACAGCGGGGGGACTAACTCGGTAAACTGCTACACCTGCCACGACCGGCAGGAGACAGAGAAACACCACGCCGAAAAGAATATCCTCGACATCGCCGGCAATTGCCTGCAATGCCACCCAAATGGAGATAAGAACTGATGCGCTTGTGCTCGGCAGGAAAAGACAATGAATATCCGCAGCCTCTTTACGTCTGAAGCAACTCGCCGCCAGGTGCTGGTTGGCGGTTGGGTGATCCCCGAGCCGACGCGCTGCGTCCAGTGCGGCATCTGCTCATTCCATTGCCCCATCAATATCGACGTCCGCCACTACGCCTGGCAGGGGGAGGCAGTGAAGGACAGCCATTGCCTGACCTGCGGTGAGTGCGTGGCGCGCTGCCCGCGCGGCGTGTTGAGCTTTGGGCATACCGGTTTATGCAACGAAGAGAGAAGCTGAGAGGGTAGACGATGCGCCGCTATGTGATCATCGGCACAGGGGTAGCTGGCTTTTCCGCCGCGGAGTCAATCCGCGAGCTGGACTCGAGCGGCCGCATCGATATGATTGGTGATGAGCCTCACGGCTATTACTCCCGCCCCGGCCTGGCTTATTACCTGACAGGAGAGCTCAACGAAGCCCAGCTCTACCCGGTTGGGGAGAAAGATTTTCGCCGGCTGGGCATAAACCACCTGACAGCCCACGCCAGCTGTATCGATTCGCAAGCGCACCGGATACGGTTGCACGACGGCTCAGACCTGGCATTCGACCGGCTGCTGGTCGCCACGGGTTCCCTCGCTTCTCCGCTGCGTGCCACAGGATGCGATGCCGAAGGTGTGGTCAAGCTGGATAGCCTGAATGACGCTAGGAAAATCATCCGCCTGGCAGGCCGGGCTCGCCGAGCAGTAGTGGTGGGAGGCGGGATCACTGCACTGGAGATTGTGGAAGGCCTGACAGCCAGGGGGGTGAAAACGCATTACTTCCTGCGCGGCGATCGGTATTGGAGCAACGTGTTAGACGAAACCGAATCCAGGATCGTCGAACACCGGCTCAAAGAAGAGGGGGTAACCATCCACTACCATACCGAGCTAGGAGAGATCATCGTAGAACGCGGCAGGGTCGTCGCAGTGAGCACCAAAGATCAGCGCAGGATACCCTGTGAGATCCTCGCCGTCGCTATCGGCGTGCAGCCGCGCAAGAAGCTGGCAGAAGCATCCAGCATCCGCACCGAGCGCGGCATCCTAGTAGATGAAACCCTGCAGACCAGCCAGGCAGACATCTTTGCCGCGGGGGATGTAGCCCAAGTACTCGATCCGATCACCGGCGAAACCACGTTGAACACGCTCTGGGCTCCTGCTCGCCAGCAGGGAACAGTAGCCGGCAAGAACATGGCAGGGATCTCGACGTCTTATCACCAGCAACCACCTTTGAACGTCACCCGCCTGGCAAACCTGACTACCACCATCGTGGGCCGGGTCGGCCGCGGCGACGATTTGGACCTGCTCGGCATTGCCAGAGGAGACAGCGAGACTTGGCGCCGCCTGCCGGACGCCATCGCAGCCCAGGAAGACTTCGATGTTAACCGGCTGCGCCTCCTGATAGGCCAGCAAACGCTGCTTGGCGCTATCGTGATGGGAAACCAGACACTGTCACGTCCATTGCATCAACTGGTCAGCCGCAATATCGATATCACCCCTATCCGCAGCCAGTTGCTGCTCCCCAACGCCCCCATTGCCGATATCATCGCCAGTTTCTGGACAGAACACAGGACGAGGGAAGCTGTATGCAGAGCCGAAACCGTGAACTCTGGCTAGCGCTAGTTGCCATCCTCGTCATATCTGGCGTATATTTCTTGATCACTGCCTGGCTGCATAAAGTACCACCAGCCAGTGAATTATTTGGGCATTCGCTGGGCATCATTGGTTTTATTATGATGTTAATGACCGAGACCTTGTATACGATCCGCAAGCGCAGCCGGAGCGCCCGCTGGGGGCGCATGTCAGGCTGGCTGGAGTTCCATATTTTTACCGGCATCGTCGGACCGTTTATGGTGCTGCTGCACTCATCATGGAAATTCCACGGCCTGGCAGGCATCGTCACCCTGATGACACTGGTCGTGGTGGTCAGCGGGTTCATCGGGCGCTATATTTACACCTCCATTCCGCGCACGCTGGATGGCGTGGAGATAGAGGCCAACCAAATCCGCAGCCAGATCCAGTCGATCGAGTTAGAGCTTGCCAACCGCATGCAGGCAGCTTCTCAATCCTCCCAGATCACCCAGCCTGTACCCAAGACAAACACCTTAATCCCGGGCAATCTCTCTTTCTCCACCTCAGATGGCCCTAGCGTGACAGATAGCCAACCACCGCTGTGGGGGATCAGCAGCCAACCTGATGGCGCTGCCCAATCATCACCAGATGAACAGCTAGAACAATTGGAGAAACGACACGAGGCCCTGGATCGCCAGCTAACCACCCTGGCTGCGGCACGCCGCCTGATGGCGCTGTGGCACACTATCCATATCCCGCTTGGACTGGCACTGTTCACAGCGGCCTTTATACACATCGCGGCCGCGATCTATTACGCCACCCTGCTACGCTAGGCGCTGATCGTCAAGCGTCCTATTCCGGGCTGACACGAAAGCCCCAGCCTGTGCCAGGATCATCCCAACCAGCATCAAGCCGCAGCCAACCAGCTGAACAGATGTCAGCTGCTCACCCAGGATCAGCCAGCCGGCCAGGGCGGCAAATACCGCCTCCAAGCTGAGCAGGATAGCCGCATCGGCCGGCGGGGCTACTTTCTGCCCCACCGCCTGCAGGGTGTAGCCGATCCCAATGGAAAAAATCCCCGTATACACCACCGCCCACCAGGCGACAGATACACCACGAAGGCTGTTGGCCTCGACGAACAGGCTGAACAGCAAGCTGAGCAATCCGCAGATGAGATATTGCGCTACCGCCAGCTTCGGCACGCTGACCCGCTGCACTAGCCAGCCGATCAGGATGACGTGAAACGCCCACATAAACGCGCCGGCCAGCTCCAGCGCATCGCCCAGCGCCAGGGTGAACCTGCCGCTTGTGCTTAGCAGGAACAGCCCTATGGTTGCCAGGGCGGCAGCCAGCCATATAACCGGGCGCGGCGGCTGTCGCCAACCGATCGCCAGGATGACCGGAATCAATACGACATACAGCCCGGTGATGAATCCGGCGTTGCCCGCCGTGGTGTAGCGCATGCCAAGCTGTTGCAGCGAAGCGCCGGTGAAGATCAAGCCGCCAGCCAGCAGCACCCATGGCAGCGTGCCACGCCTGCTGAGCGGCGCTGTTTGCCTTCGCTGGAGAGCCAGGGGTAGAAGAATCAGCGCCCCCAGCAGAAAGCGCAGCCCGTTGAACAGGTAAACACCCATATGCTGCGCCGCCACGCGCTGGGCGACAAAGGCGCTCCCCCAGATGACCGACACGAGCAGCAGGGTCAGGTCGGCGCGCAAGCGCAGGGTGTGTTGAGCAGGTGGTTTGGGTGCAGCCATCCCCCTGATTATAGTAGTGTTAGCCGATATCGGCTGGAATAAACCCACAGCTGAGCCACCCGACTGGCGGCTGATCCGCTCCAAGGCTATGATGGTACAATTCGCCTATGCAGGGTAAGGTCTGTCTGGTCACCGGAGCGACCTCCGGAATCGGGCTGGTCACTGCCCGCGAACTGGCGCGCCAGGGAGCGGTCACGGTGGTGGTCGGCCGCAACGCGCAGCGCTGCGCGGCGGCCGCGGAGCGCATCCGTCAGGAGACCGGGAATCCCAGCGCAGACTTCATCGCCGCCGACCTGTCCTCGCAAGCACAAATCCGCCAGCTGGCAAAGGCTTTCCAAAGCCGTTATTCCCGGCTGGACGTGCTGGTGAACAATGCCGGCGGGTTTTTCTTGCGCCGTATGCAATCTGTGGACGGCATCGAGATGACCTGGGCGCTCAACCACCTGAGCTACTTCCTGCTGACCAACCTGCTGCTGGAGACCATGCGGGCTAATCCCCCAGGGCGCATTGTCAATGTCTCATCAGGTGCACATTATGGGGGCCGCATCAATTTTGCCGACTTGCAAGGCAAACGGGGGTACTTTGGCTGGACAGCCTACAGCCAATCCAAGCTGGCCAATGTGCTCTTCACTAGTGAGCTGGCCCGCCGCCTGGACGGCAGCAGGGTTACCGCCAACGCTCTCCATCCGGGTTTCGTCGCCACCAATTTTGCAAAGAACAATGGGTGGGTGGTGCGCCTGGCTATGACGCTGGCTCACATCGGAGCCTTATCTCCTGAAGATGGCGCCCGCACCAGCATTTACCTGGCCTGCTCACCCGAAGTGGACGGTGTTTCCGGTAAATATTTCTACAAAGAGCAGGAGATCCCGTCAGGCCCGACATCATACGACCTGGACGCTGCCCGCCGTCTCTGGGAAATCAGCACTCAGATGACCGGGCTACCAGCCGGATAACCTCTAATCACCCGGGAACTCCAACAGCCAGATGTTCCCGTCGCCAGCCGAGACAAAGGCGATGCGATTCCCATCTGGCGAGACGCTCCAATCTCCATTAGCGATTTTAAAGGGGGTGATCTGCCCATTGGTAAGAGGCCGCTCCTCCCCATTGGCGGGATCGACTTCCCATAGCTGGTGTGCTGTCTGGCTTAAATCCAGCGGCACGACGAGCAGATGTCCGTCATCCCGCCAGCGGTATGCCCCAAACAGACCCAGCTTGCGGCGCTCGCCTGTCCCGGTATTGACCAGCCAAATGCCTTCTGCCGCCGGATCCCCAGTGAACACGACCTGGTAAGCTACCCAGCTCCCGCCGGGGGAGATGGCGGGAGAGCGCAGGCGTCCTCCACGGGCAAGCTCTTTGATTTCCCCATCTCCTAAGGGTACTTTCCAAAGCACAGCGTCCGGATCGGCGATATCCATCACTCCGCTCACCAACAGGCTGTTATCCGGGAACCAGCCGGAAAAACCCCCACCGTAGACATTGGTCACCAATCTCGGCTGGCTGCCATCGACCCTGCTTACCCACACTTCTCCCGGTGCAGTCTCGAACGGCGGGCCGGATTGCCCCGCAGTCCAGGCGACCCAGGCGCCATCCGGTGAAAAGCTGATCGCCCGCCCGCCGCTCGGGATGGTCCAAGTCTGGCCATCCGATACCCGCTCCACGATTGCCTGCCCGTTCCGGGGGTATGCCAGGTAGCTCATGTCTCGAGAATAGATCCCCAGGCGGTCAGTGTACAGCTCTGGTGGGCTGCCGTCCAGGCCCACGCTCCAATAACCCACCGCGGTATCCGGGGACGGCTGGTCGATGTACAGCACCCGGCTGCCATCCGGCGACCAGGTCGGCTCAACGCAGCACCCGCCTTGGGTGAGCTGGAGCAGAGTCGGGGCTGGCGCCGGCGTGGGAGTTCCTGTGGGTGGCGGGGTAAGAGTAGGGCTGGGACTGGGCTGCGTCGTTGGGAGAGCCTCTACCGTGCTCTCAGATGCGGTTGCGAAAGGTAGCGATCCTGGCGTTTCCGGGGCACGCGGCTGGCAAGCCGCCAGCCCGATCCCCAGAACTGCTGCCAGGAGAATGGCTTTACCTGTACGTCTGATCATGCTGCGGCGCATCTTAGCGACCCCATTCCGGCGGCCAGGGATTGGGATAATCGTTCAGGCGCGGCCCCCAAAAGGCCACTTCGGGTTGCTCCGCCAGTCGTTGCCAGCGGCGGGGATCGCTCAGGTCGCGGGCAAAGCCTCGCCCGAATGGGCCCACCAGAGCCAGCGTATCCCAATCAGTGGCGATCAAGGGGATGGGGTTGTAAGCCTGGTTGTACACGCCGGCATTGCGGATCTCCAGGTGCAGATGCGGGCGCGAAGTACAGGTTTCGTCGGGGTCGCCCACTTTGGCGACCACCTCACCCCGTTGTACCGTCTGCCCCACCTGCAGATTGGGACGCTCCAGCAAATGACCATAGAACGAAGCGTAACCGTTGGAGTGGTCAATCATCAGGTTGTGCGGCGCCGAGCCGTGCTCCATGGCATCCACTTTGCTGACCACCCCATCGCCGATGGCCACGATGGGATAACCGCAGCGCGCCGACAGGTCTACTCCAAAGTGCAAACCCTGCCCAGCAGCATAGGTGGTGGTGCGCTGGCGGTACGCCCCCACGGTATTGCCATAAGCCTGCCCGAGCAGCCAGGTTCCCGGCCCGGGAGGGTCAGGGAATGGCAAGCCGAAGGGGGGCGTTTCCTGCTGCACAGCAGAAGAGCGCGCTAACCTGGGAAAGGCTGCGCCCAGGAGCAAGAACAGCAAGGACAAAATGACGATTTTGCGGAGCAATAAGCTCCTCAGAATGGATTGGCTCGATTTCATAAAGTTGAAGGGGTTCCTCCTTGGAAGAAGCAATCCCAAGGGATGTCGAGCGGCGCGTGCTTACAGACTACCTGCGCCATGGCAATGAGCAAGGGCAAGCGAGCGCCGTCCAGCATGCCGTTCTCAACCAGGCTCTCCAAGGCCGGTCCGATCTCCAGGAGCAGCTCAGCGCCCTCCACCGTCTCGTCCGGCATGTGTTTTTCTTTAGCTTCCTTGTAATTCCAACCTAAGGCCAGCAGGCGACCCATACGACCGTTGCGGCCTCCCATGGAAGTGACGTACAAATCACCTGCGCCGGGTAGAGAGTATACGCTGCTGAGCTGGCCTCCCAGGTGTTGCACCAGATAGGCGGTTTCATTTAATCCCTGAGCGAAGATCGCCGCTGCCGAATTGTACATTACAGCGCCGTTGGCGGCTACGCCTTCCCGCTCCAGCCAGCCATGCACCAGTCCGACAGCCAGGGCATAGGCATTCTTCAACGCCACGCAGGCTTCCACGCCCACCAGATCGTTGCTGGTCCAGATGTGGTAATAAGGGGTTTGCAACATCCGGCGCAGCTTCTCCAACAGCACACTATCCGATCCCGCAAAGACCACGCACGTATGGCGCCGGCTGGCCAGCTCTCCAGCGATGGATGGACCGCCCACTGCGACAATCGATAGCCCGGCGCCCAGCGCTGGCGGCAGGCCGTTGCGCAGGATATCCGGCAGGATCGACAGCCCGTGCTGGCTGCCAGACAGCCCCTTGGTCAGCATCAGGACCGGCACCCCCGGCGGCAGCACCCGGCCCAGCATCTCAGCTGCCCATTTCACACCCAGCGAGTTCACCCCCAACACCACCAGATCGACGCCGGAAACGGCCTCTTCCAATGCAGCGACCGGGTATGGCATGACGCCGTCTGGCACCCGAGAGCGCAACTTTGGATGCACCCTGTTCTGGTGGATCTCTTCAATAATATCGGTATCCAGATGGGTGCCAACCAGTCTCACCTGGCAGCCCCGGTCCGCCAGCGGGAAGCTGAAAGCAGTGCCCATCAGGCCTGCGCCTAAGATCATGACCTTGTCCATATATTATCGATCCCTCTAAGAAAATCCGTTCACGCTGTGCTTAACCTGTGCGATCGTGCGCACGATCTGCGCAAAACTGCCCGGGGCGCGCCCCTTGCGACCAGCGCCCAGGCCGTCTACATCCGGGCAGGCAAGCAAGCCGGCAGCGTGAGCAGGTGAAACGCTCCCGCCATAGATGATACGTATCTTCTGGGCTGTCAGATGACCAAAGCGGGTTGCCAGCCAGTTGCGGATCAATCCGCAGCCAAGGGCGGCGCCTTCTGGTGATAACGGGCCGCTGGCGCCTATAGCCGCCTCGGGTTCATATAAGAAAACCATCTGTTCCGCATCATCCGGCTGGCAGTCTGCCAGCAAGCGCTCCAATCGATCCGCCAGGACGCCCTCCAACGGCTGGTATTCCTGCGCACTCTCGCCCACCAGGAGGATTGGATGAAGGCCTGCCTGAAGCGCCAGGTGGATTTTACGGTTGACCAGGCTGTCGTCATCACCCTGGTAACGGCGCACTTCCCAATGCCCCAGCATCACCCAACGGCAACCAGCATCCGCAAGCAAGGCTGCCGAAACCTGTCCGGTGTAGGCAGGGTCATTCACCGCCGCCTGGTTTTGAGCGCCCAACTCCAGGTGGCTGCCGGGCAACGCCTGGGCCAGCGCCCAAATGGCAGTGAATGGTGGGCAGATCACTACATCCACCTCGTCCAGCACGTCCGCGGCCAGGGTGCGTAACTCCTGCACATACGCCAGGCTCTCGGCGACCGTCATCGCCATTTTCCAGTTCGCCAGCGCCAGCGGTTTACGCTCTGCCAGGTCAGCCATTCTTACGTCCGTTCAATTCGATGATCGACAATTCGGTGTGTGAGCTATAAATCAAGACACCATCCACGCATTCAGTAACCCGATCTTCCTGGTATTGTAGAAGCAGACGCCGAATACCCGCCGGAAGAGTTGGTTCTGGGTGAATCTTCGATGGAAAGATTTCAACCCGCTAACATACGTCTATGGCATTGACCGGTAGTGCCGCTCCAGTTCTGGGGCGTAACTCTGACCGAGCTGGGCAGCGTTTTCAGCCAGCCAGGTGCTGAAGGCAGTACTCCCCGTAGGCGGCTGCTTGGAAACCAGCAGTCCCGCCATCAAGCCAGCCAACTCATCGTGGGTCAAAACCACGTCTCGTACCAGCAACCCCACGATTTGCGATAGCCACAAGGCTGCGCGGACAGGCAAGTGGACGATGCGGGATTTGCTGCCTGTCTGCCTGGCAATAGCCCGAACCAGCTCATCGAACGTGTATATCTCTGCACCACGGGCATCTTGAAGCAGGTTTGCACTGCCTTCTCCGGCTGCAATAGCCAACTCGGCCACGTCGCCAGCAAAGATGGGCTGGAGGGAGTAGTCCCCCGAACCGGGTATAGGGAAAAACGGGTATCTGCGTAGCAGGTAGGCGATGTTATTGATCAATATATCTTCCAGAGCGAAGATCAAGGTAGGCCGCAGGATCGCATAGGAGAGACCAGAGCCCTGGACGGCCTCTTCCGCCTGGGCTTTTCCATGAAAGTAAGGCAGCCGCGATTCCAATGACGGGTTGCTTACACTGATGTGCACAATGCGGCGCACACCCGCCTGCCTTGCACACTCAACCAGGATCCGTGTGTTGGCCACTGCCTGGTCGAACGTCATTTTCCCATAGGGGAAACGCACCCAATAAGTATTATACAGGGTGTCAATCCCCTTTAAGCTTTCGATTAACTCCCGTGGATCCTCAAAGTGATATAGAAATGCCTGCACCTGGCTGGCAAGCTCGCTTTCTCGATCAGGGTGGTTTGTCAGGGTGATCACCTGCCGGCCAGATGCGACCAACTGGCGAGCAATATATTTCCCCGTATAGCTGAATGCACCCGTCACAGCATCTCTTTCCGCCCTAATCATAATCACCTCTCCCTCCTGCTATCCGGAGATCGAATACCATGCTATTGCGCACCTTCTACCACCAGGCGCGCCTCCGCCCGCGCGAAATAGGCCCGGTAAGCGGCGCTTTCTTCCAGCAGGTGCATCAACGCTTCCCTGGACTGCGACAGCTCACCAGTCTTTTTACCATCTCCTCTGGCCAGCCAGGCCAGGTCACCTTCCCGCCGTAATAACCGGATGTATCCGCTCGCCTGCAGCCAATCCAGGCCAGCCTGCACCGCAGACATTCTTTGGGCAGTGGCAGCCGCCAGCCGGCTGAGACTGGCGCAGCCGCCTTCCTTTTCCAGAGCGTGCTTCACCAGCCCCGCCAGCCGCTTTAAGAACGACTCGGGGTGATCCATACCAGGATCAACGGCGAAGAGGTATACCACCTCAGGAGCGACGCTCTCCAAAGCCTGGCGCAGCTCCGCTCGCCCGGGTGGAGTCGACCAGATCGCCAGCCGAGGCGCAGGGATAAGCTCGCTGCGTGTCAGCCCACCCAGCTCCTTCTTAGCCTCCGCCTCACACCAAACCGATAGCTCCACCTCAGCCTGCAAGCGAGACAGCACAGCCAGCGGGTCGCTTACATTCCGGCAATCAACGATCTGGAGTTGGCGAAGCGCCGACCGGAGATCTACGCCTGACTCCAAATCCAGGCGGGCATCCAGCCACTCCACCTGGACATCGCGCTGCCCGCGATAGGTGCTGGCGCGCACGCTATAAGCCAGGTCGAAACGGCCCTCGGGGAGCGGCCAACCAGCGCCTTGCCACCAGATCACCCGCTGAGTACGCTCGTCCTCATCTTCTACGGAGATCAAGAGGTGCTCATCACTGCGACCAACGCTGGCATAACCGGCCACCTTAAGGCCGCGCGTCGCCAGCACCAGTGGTGGATTTCCCGGCCCAAATGGGGACAGGCGCTCCAGATCGGCTACCAGGTCAAGAGACAGGTCGGTGAGAGGCAGGTAACCATCGATTTGAAGGAGGGCTTCGCTGACCGTTTCACCCTGCATCTCGCGGATGGTCTGCGAGAAACGCCGGCGGAATTCCGGGATGCGCTCGGCCGGGATGGCAAGCCCGGCTGCCATGGGATGCCCGCCGAATCCAGCCAGCATCTCTGCCTGGGCGGCGATGGCAGCAGTGATGTTGACTCCCTCAACCGAACGGGCAGAACCGCGCGCCAACTCGCCGGGTGGGGCTGATATCAACACCACTGGCTTGCCAAAGCGCTCAACCAGCTGGCTGGCAACAATGCCGATCACACCCGCCGGCCAGGCCGGGTGAGATAACACCAGGCCGCTCTGCTCGCGCAGCTCCGCTTCATTCTCTACTTGTCCCAGCGCAGCCTGGAAGACCTGGTCGGTGAGCAGCTTGCGGCGAGCGTTTAGCGCTTCCATCTCGAGTGCCAGTAGCCGGGCGCGCCCCTCATCTTGCGTCGTCAGGAATTCCACCACCGGATTGGCATCCGCCAGGCGCCCCAACGAGTTCAAGCGCGGCGCCAGTACAAAGCTGATATGCTCCTCGGATAGCCAGGTGGGATTTAGCTCCGCAAGCTCCATCAATACCCGCAAGCCAGGTCGCTGGGCGAGACGCAATACCTGAAGGCCGCGTTGCAGCAGGAAGCGCGCCTCGCCGGTTTGCAGTGCCAGGTCAGCCACAATACCCAACGCTACCAGATCCAGAAAGGCGTCGCACGCATCCTTTTTTCCGGCAAGATCGTACAGCGCCTCTGCCAGCTTGAAAGCCACTCCTACACCGGGCAGGCTGGACATGGGGTGGCTGCTGGGGAGTAATTTAGGGTTTACCAGCGCCGACGCTGGGGGCAGGGTGGGTGGCAGGTCGTGGTGGTCGGTGACGATAACATCCACGCCGCGACTCTGGGCGTACTCTACGGCCGGATGCGCCGAAATACCGGTATCGCAGGTCAGCAGCACGCCCGATCCATCCAGGCTATGCTGCTCCAGAATGCGCTCTAAGGCAGGCAGGTCCACGCCATGCGACTCGCTGGCGCGCACGGGGATATGATAAACCACCACCCCACCCAGGCCGCGCAACGCCGAAACCAGCAGCGTGGTGGCGGTCTGTCCATCAACATCAAAATCTCCCCACACGCAGATCGTCTCCCCTCCATGGATGGCGCTTTCTAAACGCCCCACGGCTGCCTGCAAACCGGGAAGGTCACCGGGCGCGACGGAAGTGTACAAAGCCGGGTCGAGGAAAGCCAACGCCGCCGAGGCATCCTGAATGCCCCGCCGCGCCAGGGTCTGCGCTACCAGCGGGTATCCGCCCACGGCTTCAAACAATGCGGGCGGTATGTCAATCTCAGGGGGCTCGATCCAACGCTTCATTTGAGAATCCTGTCATGGGCCAGTGCGGTTGCCTACCAGCCAGGTACCCCAACACACCCTGCTTTAAAACTCAATCTCCTGAATTTGCTCAAAGTCGAGCTCCAACTCAAATCCTTCACCGGTCTCTATTTCTAACTCATACTCTGCCAGCATCCCGGCTTTATCGCCGCGCTCACATAGAGAGCGGTACACGCAGAAGGCGCAGCGGCGAAGGTCAGGGGTGAGGGTAAAAT
>Ga0316622_100000757_pt1 | contig 19728 bp, 12 predicted proteins | sample OWC_Aug_OW2_C1_D_FD_207646 | JGI IMG/M metagenome (GOLD analysis project Ga0316622, IMG submission 207646) | Wetland soil microbial communities from Old Woman Creek delta, Ohio, United States - OWC_Aug_OW2_C1_D5_C | ecosystem: Environmental > Terrestrial > Soil > Wetlands | place: USA: Ohio... | reverse complement strand
CCGCGCCCAGTCCTTACTCTGCCTCGCAGCGTGACGCTCCGCGATCTTCCGCCCGATGTCCGCCTCGGACAGGGGGATCTTCTTCGTCAGGAGAAGCGCCACGTTCCACTCCTCCGGCGTCCTCCGGAAGAGGTTGAAGACCGACCCGAAGGTCTCCATAAGCTGCCGGGCGTCCCTGACAAACTCCTTCGCCTGTTCGCCCGAGGGTTTCCCGTCGAGGAAACGGTTGATCTCTCGGATGAGCTCGAAGATCTGGGCAACGGCCAGGGCCGTGTTGAAGTCGTCGTCCATGGCATCCTCGAAGCGCTCCCGGAGCCTTGTCAGCAACTTCCGGAGCTCCTCCGAGACAGCGGTCTGCTTTTTCTTCTCCGCCTTCTGAGACAGGGACGGCGAGACGAAATCCTCTATCCTCGATATCGTGCTGTAGTACCGCTCGATCGACAGCTCAGCGTCGCGCAGCTGTTCCTGGGAGAACTCGATGGGGCTGCGGTAGTGTGTGGAGAGGATGAAGAGCCGCACCACCTCGGGGTCGTACCGTTCGAGGATCTCGCGGATGGTGAAGAAGTTGCCCAGCGATTTCGACATCTTCTCCTTGTCGATGGTGATGAACCCGTTGTGCACCCAGTAGCGGGCGAAGGGCTTGCCGGTGTACGCCTCGGACTGGGCGATCTCGTTTTCATGATGGGGGAAAATGAGGTCCGCGCCGCCGCCATGAATGTCGAAGGACTCGCCGAGATGCTTGATCGACATGGCCGTGCACTCGATGTGCCAGCCCGGCCGGCCCTTGCCCCAGGGGCTCTCCCACCAGGGTTCACCCTCCTTTGAGGCCTTCCAGAGCGCGAAATCAGCGGGGCTCTTCTTCCGCTCATCCACATCCACGCGGGCGCCGGCGAGGAGATCATCCCTGTTCTTCCCTGAGAGCTTGCCGTATCCCTCGAAGGTGTCAATGGCAAAATAGACGCTCCTGTTTTCCCCCTCCTCCACCTCGTAGGCATGGCCTTTGTCGATCAGTCCCTGGACGACTTCGATCATCTCTGCGATGTGCTCGGTGGCCTTGGGCTCAACGCCGGCGCGGGCAATACCGAGCCTGTCCATGTCCGCATAGTATTCCGTAATGTATTTCCGCGCCACTGCGTCCCATGTGGTCTGCTCCTCCTGGGCGCGCCTGATGATTTTGTCGTCAATGTCGGTGAAGTTCCTTACGTAGGTCACGTCGAACCCGCGGTATTTGAAGTAGCGGTACATGACATCGAAGACGATGGCACTGCGGGCATGGCCGATGTGGCAGTAATCGTACACGGTAACGCCGCACGCATAGATGCCCACCTTGCCGGTCTGCAACGGCACGAAATCCTCCTTCCTGCCGCTCATGGTGTTGAAGATCCTCATCCTGCCTCCCTTTCCTTCAATTCGCTCAATCCTGCTCTCGAGTGCCTCGATGTATCCCTTCAGTTCCTGGAACCTCTCATCCACAGGGTCAGGCATTTTCACGTGGTCGAGGGCCTCGACAAGCCCCTGGTCCTCCACGCGTACGACCTTTTTCTTGATGATCCTGCCGGGCACTCCCACAACAATGGAAAAGTCGGGCACCGGTTTCAGGACCACCGAGTTGGCGCCGATCTTGACGTAGTTGCCGATGCGCACGGGGCCGAGCACTTTGGCGCCGGCGCCGACGACAACAGAACTGCCGAGCGTGGGGTGGCGTTTGCCCTTCTCCTTGCCTGTGCCTCCGAGGGTCACCCCCTGGTACAGCAGGCAGTTCTCCCCAATCTCCGTGGTTTCCCCGATCACCACTCCCATGCCGTGATCTATGAAAAAGCCGGGACCCACCCGTGCTGCAGGGTGTATCTCGATGCCGGTGAGGAGCCGCGCAATGTGCGAGAGGAGTCTCGGCAGAAGCGGGACCCTGAGATTCCAGAGGACGTGGCTGAGCCGGTGGAAGAGTATGGCGTGAAACCCGGGGTAGGTGACAAGCACCTCAACCGTGCCGCGGGCCGCCGGATCCCGCTCGAAGACCGCGTCGAGGTCTCTTTTTATGGTCCGGAAAAAGCCCATGCCGGGACACGCTCGGGCAGTTTCACGGGTTGAAAGGCCAGGACTTCTTGAGCGCCATCCGGGACATCATCAACGAGGCGACGGAGGGGAATTTCTCGATATCCGTGTGGGGGAGGAACAGGGCGGACATGTACTCGTCCATGAAACTCCGCGAGACCGAGAGCTCGATGTAGGTCATCTGCGAAGCGATGCGCTCAGCCTCCTGCCTCAGATCCTCCGAGAGGAGGCAGAGATAGGTGCCCGTAACGGAGCTGTTCCCCAAAAACACGTACCGTTCCTTCGGTATATCGGGGAGCATGCCGAGTATGATTGCCCGTTCAATGTTCAGGTAGTTCCCGAACCCGCCCGCGATGTACACCCTCTGGATGTCATCCATGATGAAACCGGCTTCTTTGAGCAGCGTCGTGATGCCCGCGTAGACGGCGGCCTTTGCCCTCATGAGGTTTTCGATGTCGGCCTCCGTGAGGACCACGTCCCTGTTCAGCTTCTCGTCCCGGTAGAGGAGATACTCGATTCCCTCCTCGCCTTCGCGGACCCGGCTGCTCAGGCCCCTGATGAACTTGCCGTTCCGGTCGGTGAGGCCCGTCAGGAACATCTCGGAGATACTGTCAATCATCCCCGAGCCGCAGACCCCGAGGGGTCTGCCTGCACCGACAACGGTTATCGAAGGTTCAAAAGTTTCGGGGTCGATCTTCACGGCCTCTATGGCCCCCGAGGTAGCCCGCATGCCGCAGCGGACACCGCTGCCCTCAAAGCAGGGGCCGGCAGAGCACGCCGCAGCCATGAGCCACTCATTGTTCCCGATCGCGATCTCACCGTTGGTACCGATGTCCATGAAGAGGGCCATTTCCTCATTTCTGTGCATCTTCGACGCCAGGACGCCGGCAACGATATCACCCCCGACGTAGCTCGCGACACAGGGGACCGTGTAGACCGGCGCCTGGGGGTTGACAGAAAGCTGGGCCGTTCCGGCCTTCCAGCCGGGGAAATAATTGAGGGTCGGTATGTAGGGCTCCTCCCTGATGGAACCGGGGTCGAGGCCCCAAAAAATGTGCGCCATTGTGGTGTTGCCCGCGAGGGCCACCATCTCTATCTCGCACCGGCTTATGCCGCGCCGTTCCCTCAGGGAGTCGACGATAGTGCAGATATCGGCCACCACCGCCTCGCGCAGTGTCTGCAGCTCCCCTCCCTCGGTGGCCTGGACGATGCGCGTGATCACATCGTCCCCGTACCTCATCTGTGAGTTGTAGGTCGAGCCCGTGTCGACGACTTCTCCGGAGAGGAGATCCACCAGATACACCACGACCGTTGTCGTCCCGATGTCAACGGCGATGCCGAAGCGCCTGGTGCAGGCCTGCGGCGACGAGAGGAAGATGGCTTCGTCAGGCCCGTCATGAGATTTCACATAGGTGAGGTCCACGTTCCACCCTGCCTCACGCAGGGTCTTGCTCATGGTCGAGACGAAGCCGTAGGAGAAGCGCATGCCCGACAGGCCCTTCTCCTCAAGTGCCCGTTTCAGGCGTTCGAGGTCGCTGATGTTATCGCTGATGGTCGGGGGCGGCAGTTCGAGCGAGAGCCTCTTGGTGACGGGGTTTATCGCGACTCCGTAGGACCCGAGGTATGCGGCAAGGTCCTTAGTGCGGGCCACGGCGATCTTGTCGCCCACAACGAGCCTCGACTCCTTCGGAATGTCGACGAAAACATCGCCCACCGGGAATGTCTGACAGGCCAGGGTTGCACCGGATTCCCTCTCCTGCTCGGTCAGCTTCGCCTGAGACCTGATCTCGGCCTCTCCCTGGAGGAGCCTGACCTTGCACTTTCCGCAGAGGCCTTTGCCGCCGCAGGATGCCACAAGGTAGATGCCAACCCTCTTGAGGGCGGAGTTGATGTCCTCGCCCTGCCTGAGTTCAATGACTTCGTCTGACGTGAGTTTCAGCTGCATGGTTTCTACGCTCCCTGAAACGCTATATTACCATACGTTACAGAACGAAGACGATAGAGATCGGATGCAACCTTTGCATCGACAGCTGCAATTCTTGCACCGAGGAAGCGTGATTTCACAGAGCAGTCTATCCTTCCAAGCGAGTCGGTACTTACCCGTCTTGAGTGTCGGAATGGGCGCCGAAGTGCCGATTTTCCGAAGAGTCCGGGACTCAATGGGTCTCCACGGTCAATCCACCGCGCAAGGCAACCGGTTGTCCCCCTCGACCGACCATGAAGGACGTGGTACTATACTTGCTAAGTTCATCGCAGAAGGATGAGCACCCGGCTCAAGGAGGCACCATGAGAATGAGAGGTTTTGCGGGTCTGTCAGTAGTGGCACTGCTGCTGTTCGGGGTGTCACTGGCGTCTGCCCAGCCGATGAAGGGCTGGCAAGGCAGCGGCGGATGGGGCCCTCAGGGTCAGTACCAAGGGATGTATAACCCTGCAACGGTGGAGACCGTGACCGGGGAGGTGGTAAAGGTTGACAAGATCACGCCGGCCAAGGGAATGAGCTACGGAATCCATCTGCAGCTCAGGACGGACAAGGAGACCATCGCTGTCCACCTCGGTCCCGGCTGGTACATCGAGAGGCTCGACACAAAGATCGAAGCGGGCGATGCCGTCGAAGTCAAAGGATCACGGGTCACCCTCAAGGGCGGACCGGTGATCATCGCCGCAGAGGTCAGGAAAGGGGACGCCGTTCTGAAACTGAGAGATGACAGCGGCTTTCCCTACTGGGCCGGCTGGAGACGGCGATAGCGAAACGGTTCTGAGCGGTGCCCTGCGGCGGGCCGGGTCAGGGCACGCTCCACTCACCAAAGCTCCCCACCGTTATGCAGTCCTGCCCCCTGTGCTCCCTGTGGTAAAATTGCCTATCACAGGTAACGACTACCGGGAGAGAGCGAATGACAGAGACTTTCTTTCACCTGTACCGGACGCCGGCGCTGACCGGCTACAGAAAAGACGTTCTTCGTGCCGCCGTCAGACAGCGTGCGCTGTCGTCCCTCACAGAGATCGAGACAGAGTCCTGTTTCAACATTTTCACCTCGACACCCCTCACGGACGGTGAACTCCAGACCCTCAGATGGCTGCTCTCCGAGACCTTCGAACAGGAGAAGTTCTCGGGCCGCAGTTTCCTGACCACCCTCCCATCGTCCCCTCGCGAAGAGGCGGCCTCGGTGGAGTACGTTCACCGCCTCATCGAAGTGGGCCCCCGGATGAACTTCACCACGACCTGGTCCACCAATGCAGTGTCAATCTGCCATGCCTGCGGCCTTGACAAGGTCCTCAGGATCGAGCGGTCCCGCCGCTACCGCCTCTCCGGACCCGGCCTCTCCGATCTTGCCGGAGAAGATCTCGGTCTTTTTCTGAGGCTCATACATGACAGAATGACCGAGTGTTTGTACGCGGAGCCGCTCAGAAACTTTGAGACCGGTGTCAAGCCGGCGCCGGTCCGTACCATCCCGCTCATCGAGAAGGGAACGGATGCTCTGAGAGAACTGAACCAGGAGATGGGTCTCGGATTCGACGACTGGGACATTGGGTACTACCACAATCTCTTTGTGAAGGAACTCGGCAGAAACCCCACGAATGTCGAGTGCTTCGATCTGAGCCAGTCGAACAGCGAGCACTCGCGCCACTGGTTCTTCAGGGGCAGGTTGATCATAAACGGACAGGAGGCCCCGGAGAACCTGATGCAGATCGTGAAGGGTCCATACCTGCAAAACCCGGGCAACAGTGTCATTGCCTTCAACGACAACTCGAGCGCCATCAGGGGGTACACCATCAGGACCATCCTGCCGGAATCCCCGGGCAGACCATCCCCCTTCAGAGAGAGTGAGGCCACCTACCACGTCATCTTTACCGCTGAGACGCACAACTTCCCCTCCGGTGTGGCCCCCTTTCCCGGCGCCGAGACCGGCACCGGGGGCAGGATCAGGGACGTCCATGCCACCGGCAGGGGCGGCCTCGTGGTGGCCGGGACCGCCGCGTACTGTGTCGGCAACCTGCAGATCCCCCGATACCCGCTCCCCTGGGAGGACTCTTCATTCGTCTATCCCGGCAACCTGGCGTCCCCTCTGCAGATCGAGATAGAGGCGAGCAACGGGGCTTCGGACTACGGCAACAAGTTCGGCGAGCCCGTCATCCAGGGTTTTACGCGTTCCTTCGGACTTAGGCTCCCCGGCGGAGTACGGAGGGAATGGATAAAGCCGATCATGTTCACCGGCGGCATTGGTCAGATCGACGGCCGCCATCTTGAAAAGGGTGCGCCCCAGCCGGGCATGCTCGTGGTGAAGATCGGCGGGCCTGCCTTCCGCATCGGGATCGGGGGAGGCTCGGCGTCGAGCATGATCCAGGGAGAGAACGTCGAGGAACTCGATTTCAACGCCGTCCAGCGGGGCGACGCGGAAATGGAGCAGAAGGTCAACCGCGTGATCAGGGCCTGCATCGAGCTCGGCGACGGCAACCCTATCGTGAGCATCCACGACCAGGGGGCCGGGGGCAACTGCAATGTCGTGAAGGAGATCATCCATCCCGCCGGCGCCCGGATCAATGTGCGCAGGATCATCCTCGGCGACGAGACCCTGTCGGTCCTCGAGATATGGGGGGCCGAGTACCAGGAGCAGGACGCCCTGCTCCTGCGGCCCCGGGACCTGTCCATGTTCAGCGGTCTCTGCGAACGGGAGAAGGTACCTGTTGCCGTTATCGGAGAGATCACGGGCGACGGCATGGCCGTTCTCGTCGACGAGCTCGACGACTCGACACCGGTGAATCTCTCGCTGGCAAGAGTTCTCGGCGAAATGCCGCAGAAGACCTTTCACCTGGACCGCCTGCCGCTGGAAACAGCACCCCTGAGCCTGCCCCAGAACCTCAGGGTCCGGGAGGCCCTCGACAGGGTCCTCAGGCTCCTCCCGGTAGGTTCGAAACGTTTCCTCACCAACAAGGTCGATCGTTCCGTGACAGGGCTCATCGCGCGGCAGCAATGCGCGGGACCCCTCCAGCTCACCGTGTCGGACGTGGCCGTCATCGCACAGAGCCATTTCGGCCTGACCGGGGGGGCGCTCTCAATCGGCGAGCAGCCGGTCAAAGGGCTCATCAACCCCGCCGCCATGGCGCGGATGAGCGTCGGCGAGGCCCTCACGAACATCGTCTGGGCAAAGGTAACAGCCCTGGAGGACATCAGGTGCTCGGCCAACTGGATGTGGGCGCCGAAACTACCGGGCGAGGGCGCGCGGCTCTATGACGCGGCCGTGGCGATGCGCGACCTCATGCTGGAACTCGGCATAGCCGTTGATGGCGGAAAGGACAGCCTCTCGATGGCAGCGAGAGTGCTCCATGCCTCGGGTGAGCGGGAGGTGGTCAAGTCACCAGGCACCCTCGTCATATCGGCCTATGTAACCTGTCCGGATGTGACCAGGGTGATCACGCCGGACCTGAAGTGTCCCGGAGAGAGCAGGCTTTTGCTTATCGACCCGGCGGAAGGACGCGCCAGGCTCGGCGGTTCGGCCCTCGCACAATGCTTCAGCCAGATCGGCGACGACTGTCCCGATGTGAATGATCCGTCGCTCCTGAAGAGGGCTTTCAGGACCGTCCAGGAACTGATAGCCCGAAACCTCATCCTGTCGGGACATGACCGGAGCGACGGAGGCCTCATTACGGCGCTGCTCGAAATGGCCTTCGCCGGCAATTGCGGCATGGACATCAGCCTCGGTAGTCGTCGGCCGGGAGTCCACGGAAAAGTATCACCGGAGTTCGATGTCATGGCTGCCCTCTTCTCTGAGGAACTGGGTCTCGTCATCGAGTACCTGCCCGGGGACGAGCAGCCCATAGTTGCCGCCCTTCAGGACTCGGGCCTTCCGTTTGCGCTCCTCGGGAGGACCGCGCGGGACGCACGAATCACTCTCACCTACGGGCACGATACGGTGCTCGACGAGGACTTGCGGGTTCTCAGAGACATCTGGGAGGAGACGAGCCACCACATCGACATGCTCCAGGCAAACCCCCGCTGCGTGACAGAAGAGAAGGAGGCGATCTATGACAGGCCCGGCCCGGCTTACCACCTGTCCTTCCTTCCGGAGCTCACGACCGCGGCCCAGCTCAGGAGGGCGGTGAAGCCGGCCGTCGCCATCATCCGTGAAGAGGGGAGCAACGGGGACCGGGAGATGACCTCCGCCTTCTACGCTGCCGGGGTCGAGCCCTGGGACATCACCATGACGGACCTCCTTGGCGGAAGGATCGACCTCTCGCGCTTCAGGGGCGTTGTCTTCGTCGGCGGTTTCAGCTACGCCGACGTGCTCGATTCGGCAAAGGGCTGGGCAGGGGTGATCCGCTTCAACAGCAGGCTCGACGATCAGTTCAGGGCCTTCTATGACAGGCCGGACACGTTCAGCCTCGGCATCTGCAACGGCTGCCAGCTCATGGCGCTGCTGGGGTGGGTTCCGTGGCCCGGCATCGCCCAGGAGGCACAGCCGAGATTCATCCACAATCTGTCGGGCCGGTTCGAATCGCGATTCTCCACCGTCACCATCTTCGGAAGCCGCTCGATCATGCTGAAAGGGATGGAAGGCTCCACACTCGGCGTCTGGGTGGCCCATGGCGAGGGCCGCGCCCATTTCCCGGACCCACAGATTCTCGGTCGTGTCATCGACGGCAACCTCGCACCGGTACGGTACGTCGACGACCGGGGGAAGGTCACCGAAACCTACCCCTTCAATCCGAACGGATCACCCCAGGGCATCGCCGGTCTTTGCTCGCCCGACGGCAGGCACCTCGCCATGATGCCCCACCCCGAGAGGGCCTTTCTCACATGGCAGTGGGCCTGGATGCCTGAACAGATGAAGCAGACTCTGGAGGCGTCGCCGTGGCTCAGAATGTTCCAGAACGCCCGGCAGTGGTGCGAAGAAAGATAAGGAAATGCTCGACAAGCTCACAATCTATTATTTGAAGCCCCTCCACGGGGCCTTCAACACGGGCATCTTCATCCTCCTGCTCCTGCAGGCGCTGCTCGGATTGAAGATGCGGATCCATCGGAGGGCTGCTGCCCCGCCCGTCCCCGAAGTCGCGAAGAAGCATCGCAGGCTCGGCCCCGTCATCACCCTCTGCAGCATCGCAGGCTTCGGCGGGGGTGCAACGCTCGCGTACCTCGATCATGGCCGTATCCTTGCCCATCCCCTCCACTTCTCCGTCGGGCTCTTGATCGTCTGCCTCATGGTCACAACAGCACTCATATCGAGGCGGATTACGGTGAAGACCGCATCCCTGAGGAATCTCCACTTCGGGCTCGGCATCGTCATCCTCGCCCTCTACACCGCGCAGATGTTCCTGGGTCTGACGATGATTCTGAAAAGATGATTGCTTGACAGGCAGGGATCAAGGGCGGGCCCGGGCCCGCCCTTGCAGAGATCGGAAGAGGGGAAGACTAGAGGTTCTTTCTTCTCAGGTGGTAGAGCGAAGCAAGCCCCGCCGCCATCATGAAGAGGATCATGCCCCATTCGGTCATGGTGGGGATGGGCACTGTCGGCTGCTGTTGTGTGACCACCAGCTGTATGGCAGCGCTTTCGGTCAGATTGCCGCTCGTGCCCACCACCTGAGGCGTGAAGGTCCCCAGAGCAGCGGTGGAACTCACGGCAAAGGTCAGCGTGCTGCTCGCGGTACCGTTCGCCGGTGGCGTCACCGCCGCCGGAACGAAATTACAAGTCACCCCGGCAGGCAGGCCTGAGCATGACAGGTTTACGGCACTCGCGAAGGAGTTGGCAGACGCTACCGTGCATGTCGTTGCGGCAGTCCCCCCAAGGACCCCGGAAACAGAGGCCGGGCTGCATAAGACGCTGAAGTTAGCGTTGGGGGGAGGTGGGGGTTCAGGTTGTGTGTCGTAATTTATCGCGACCACGGCCGTTGTCCCCCTGAGGGAAAAGGCAAAGGCCAACCCCAAATCACCCACGGTGACAAAGTTGGAACCGTTCGATGAGAGGACCGAGAGGTTCCCACCCTCCAGCGCCGTGCCCCAAGCCGTCCAGAGACCAGCACCAAACAGCGTCATGGTAGAGTTCAACCCTGCGACACCGGTCATTCTAACAGTCATACCCCGTGCTGCCGAATCGTACTGGTATAACACCAGATCGTTGCCTGCGATAGACCCGGTGAAGGCTGCCTGGTCGTCGCCAGCACCGAAGAGATCATTCTCCGCGTAGAAAAGAAACGTCGTGCCATCAAGGGGCTGAGTGGATGTGAAGGTAAAGGTCGTTTGTGCGTTCGTGCCGACGAGCTGTGTATCTGCTTGAACGGAAATTGTGTTTCCCAGTCTGTTTACCGTCGCCATGCTACGAACGACACCACCTCCCATATTTGCGGGCGAGCCGAACCCACCGGCCGAGCCGTTGCTTAGGACAGCGGTGCTCGAGTCAGAAAACACCAAGACTGGATCAATTGACCAGGTAGTTTCCTCCGACTGAGCAAGGTCGGTGTAACGGAAGAAACCGTTTGACGGAACAAGCCCGTTGTTGGCTTCCCCACCATTCACGACGAGTTGGGTGGTTCCGTTCGAAAGGGTGACAGCTCCATGAGATGTCGTAGGACAGACTGCAGTAACGGCAAGAAGAATGAGTCCGATCAGTATGGAAAGTAATCGTTCCATGAGCCCCCCTCCTTCTGGTCTGTGCGTGTGTCTTGTATAGCATATTAGGTAGTTGTTGTCAAGCACAAAATCTGCTCCACGAAATCAGCGTGTCACAGCAAGAAGAGCGTAGTTGTCAGAACTGGTCTTTGGAGCTGATTCTCAGCGACTAAGGTCTGTTACAATAGACTCATGACTCCCGACAAGAAGAAGCGGGAACGAGCGAAAATACAGGACGCAGGTTCCGCTGGAAAGGTGAGCGTCAGGAGGTTCGCGCTGACCTATCTTGTTCTTATGGGGATCTTCTTCGCAGTGATCGGTTTCGTGCCCCTTCAGGAAATCATCGACATCAACGGGGTCTACTCCAGGAGTGTGGTCGCCGTCACCGCGGCAATTCTCCGCGCCTTTCACATTCCGGCCGTCTGCAACGGGTCGGTGATCAACCTGCCCCAGATCTCGCTCGATGTGAAGTTCGGCTGCAACGGGCTTGAGGCGGTGATGATATACTCTGTTGCGGTTCTCGCCTTTCCCTCCTCGTGGAAGACAAAGACCGCGGGGATACTCCTCGGCTTCGTCGTCATCCAGGTGATCAATGTCCTGAGGATCGCAGCCCTTGCATATTCAGGGATCCATCTCAGAGGCGTCTTTGAGTACATCCACCTGTACGTTGCCCAGGGGATGATGATAGCCGTTTCCCTGGGCCTCTTCTTCCTGTACCTCGCCTATGCAAACAGGGAAGATCCGGCTTCATAAGAAAACGGTTCTCAGGACCGTCCTGATCTTCCTGGGGTCCTATCTCGTGTTCATGCTCCTCTGGATACAGGTAAAAGACACCTATGCGCAGGGGATCACCCATGTCGCCTCGAAGATAGCCGCCGGTATAAAGGGCGCGAAATTCGAGAGGATGCAACCCCACAGGGACGAGATAGAGCTGACGTTCAGCCCTCTCCGCCAGTCGAGGATGCTGATCGACATTCCGGTGAAGACCTCGTCCTACACGTTCAACGCGCCCCTGACCTTCGCAATCGTCACAACAGTGTGTCCCTTCATAAGGAGGAGGGCCCGCGCCACGATCGAGGTCCTCATCGTCCTCGTCAGCGTCCACCTGCTCTACGTCACGTCCCTCGAGACAAAGCTTCTGACCGAAGTCCTCACGAACAGGGGGGTCGAGGCCGGGGGCAGTCTGAGCACGCTCTTCTACGAATTCCTCTGGAGCTTCACCGACAACATGGTGATACGATTCGAACCGTTCCTGATAGGCTTCTACATGTTCCTGAGGTTCAGGAGATAGAGCCATGAGGCCTCCACCTTCACTGACTTATTCCGCAGAGTTCAAGTATCATAAGAGGGGTACGACGGAGGAGGTGACACCACCATGAAGGTAGGCTTTATCGGTCTCGGCCATCTTGGCAAGACCATGGCACGAAGATTGATTTCACAGGGCCTGGAGCTCGTGGTCTGGAACAGGACCAGGGACAAGGCCCTCGACCTCAGCGCTGAGATCGCCGAAAACCCTGCGGGTCTCACAAAGAAGGCGAGAATCATCTTCCTCAACCTCTTTGACAGCGACGCCGTGCGCACGGTCCTCGCCTCGGAAGACGGCATTCTTGCCGGAGACTGTTCCGGCCGTATCATCATCGACACGACCACGAACCACTTCGACGCAGTGGATTCCTTCCATGAAGCGCTCCGACAGCACGGCGGCGCTTATCTCGAGGCTCCGGTCCTGGGGAGCGTGATGCCCGCGTCACAGGGTGCCTTGACGGTGCTGGTGAGCGGACAGGGCCCGGCCTTTCAGGAAGCACAGCCCTACATCGAGAAAATCGGAAAGAACATCTTCTTCCTCGGAGACCAGACTCTTGCGACAAAGATGAAACTGATCAACAATCTCGTCCTCGGCTCCCTCATGGCAACGCTCGCCGAGGCGGTCGCCCTCGGCGAGTCAGCAGGCCTCGAGAAAGCAAAGATCATCGACATCCTCGGCGCAGGCGCGGGCAACTCCATGGTGCTGAATGCCAAGAGGGAGAAACTCCTCAGGGAGGACTTCTCGACCCACTTCTCATCCATCGCCATCTATAAGGACCTTCACTACCTGCAGGACCTTGCCAGGACCCTGCGGCGCCCTCTCTTCACCGGCAGCGTTGCGAAGGAGCTCTTTGCCATGACCTGGTCGAAGGAGATCGAGGATCTCGACTTCTCCGCCGTGTACAGCGTTCTGAAAGGCCTGTGACCGGCTGCCCGACCGATGGCACGAACAGCGGGGATCATCATAATCGGGGACGAGGTCCTTTCCGGCAAGTTCCAGGACGAGAATTCCCCCTTCATGGCAAAGCAACTGAGGGAACACGGCGTCGACCTTCGGCGCATCTCGGTCATACCTGACGACATCGACGAGATCGCCCGCGAAGTCCGTGCCTTTTCGGACCTTTTTGACTGCGTCTTCACCACCGGCGGCATCGGCCCCACACACGACGACATGACGATCGAGGCAATTTCAAAAGGCTTCGGCGTGAGACCCGTCGTCGACGGCTACCTGAGGGGGCTCCTCGAGCAGAAATACGGGACCGCCCTGACACCCGAACGCCTCAAGATGGCCCAGATTCCCGAAGGCGCCGAACTCGTGAAGGACGAGACCACCTTCCTGCCGGCCATCCGCATCAGGAATGTCTACATTTTCCCCGGCATACCGGAGTTGTTGCGGAAGAAGTTCACCGCCATCCTCAAACATTTCAGCGACACACCCCTTTCGCTAAGGAAAGTCTATGTCACCGAATACGAGTCCGAGATCGCTCCCCACCTGAACGAGGTGGTCAGACAGTTCCCGCAGGTAAAGATCGGGTCCTACCCATTCATCGACACCAAGGACTACCGCGTCATGGTCACCTTCGAGGCCCTCGACGTCGAGCTCCTCAATCAGAGCGTGGAGAGTTTCACGTCCGGGCTGTCAGCTGATAAGATCTTCAAGGTCGAGTGACGGGCCTTGATTGGAGAATCTTGCGCACGCGCACAACACCAGGCAGGATAGTGGCGCTGAGGTGCAGAACTGAAAGGTTGACTTTAGAAGTCGGGAAACATCTTAAGGCTGAAGAACTTCCCCGTTCCGATCGGCGCCCGTGCCGAGAGTATGCCGCCTTCGATGTACTGAAGGTCAAAGTTTCCAAAGCCCCGCGAGACCAGATCCTTCGCGTTCGACGGGCAGCCATGCTCGCAACCCGCAACTCCTCTGATCATCTGCGGGATGAGACTCCCCACATCAAGACGAGAGATGTCGGCTCCTTTTGAAGAGGCAAACCGGCTGATCTGGCTGACGACCGCATTGAGGTCGTACTTGTAAGGATTGCCGATCTCCACCGTCGTCGAATTGTCATCAATGATCACATCAAGAGTCATCTGATCCCTCCCTTTGCCTTCTTCCGTTGATGGGGCACCCTTATCCTACGAACGGCGGTACAGGTCGAGCACCTTCCTCAGCAGTGTGCTCTTGCTGTAGCCCGTCACATCCTCCGCCGTCTCCTCATCGGGCTCTTTTCCGGCCCCTGTACCCGCCGCTCCGGACCGGTCCGCCTCACGGCGGTCGAGCTTCGACAGGACGTTCCGGGAGTCGAGAAACCTCGACATCTTGTTGAACTGATAGATGCCGCCCCTGGTCCCTTCGTGGTGGAGAGTCAGGAAGAGCCTGTTCTTCGCCCTCGTGACGGCCACATAGAAGAGCCGCTGCTCCTCCTCAATGTCCTCTTCGCTGTCAAGGGCAAAGGTCACGGGCAGAACGCCGTCAACGAGGCCCATGAGACAGACATTGTCCCACTCGAGCCCCTTTGCCGAATGGATAGTCGAGAGGACAAGGGGCTTCTCCTCGTCCTTTGTCTCGGGCTCGACCCGCCAGATGCCCCGCTCGGGCGGCTCCACGGCAAAATCTTCAAGGAGCTCCTCCAGAGTGTCGTATCGAGCGGAGATCTGCCGCAAGGCCTCTAGGTCATTGAGCCTGAGATGCCAGTCGTCGAACTTGTCCTTCAGGTGGGGTATGTAGTAGTCGAGGCTGTCTTCGAACCTCTCGCCGACTGTGACCCCTTCGCCCTGGCACCGGCTGAGGACCTGTACCAGCCGGTCGAGCCCCCCCGAGTAACCATGCCCTTTCGCATAGCGGGACAGCACCTCGGTGAGCGCTTCACCAAGGGAGGCGCACCGGACAATCTCGTCGGTGATGGCCCCCGCCGTCTTTGGCCCGATCTTTCTGATCAGCATGAGCACCCTGTTCCAGGCTAATTCGTCCCGGGGATTGGCCATGACCTTCAGGTGGGACATCAGGTCCTTCACATGGGCGGTCTCGTAAAACTTGAGACCCCCATAGGTCTCGTACGGGATGTTCCTCCGGCTCAGCTCTGACTGAAGCGGGATTGACAGGTAGAGGGACCTGAAGAGCACACACTGATGGTGCAGCGGAACGCCGTTGTCAAGTTGCTCCTTGATCGTCTGGGCCACCCAGGCCGCTTCTTCGTAGGCGTCCCTGAAGAAGAGCAGTTTCGGCTTGTCGCCCTCCACACCCTTCGCCGACACGAGGCACTTCGAATATTTGTCCTTCATGTTCTCGAGCACGGCGTTCGCCACATCGAGCACCGCCTGGGTGCTCCGATAGTTCTCCTCGAGCTTCACCACCCTGCAACCCGGAAAGTGCCGTGGAAAATCCATGATGTTCTCGTGGGAGGCCCCTCGGAAGCCGTAGATGCTTTGGGCGTCGTCGCCGACAACCATGATGTTGCGTTCCGGCCCGGTGAGGAGGCGCGCGATGTCTCCCTGGAGCCTGTTCGTGTCCTGATACTCGTCGACCATGACGTACCGATACTTCCGTGCGATCCGCTCACGGACCTCGTCTCGCTCGAGCAGCAGTTTCTGAAAGACGATGAGGTCGTCGTAGTCGAGGTAGTTCTTCTCTATCTTGTAGGCTGTGTAGTCATTCCGCAGCTGCTCGATCTCGCCTGCATATTCCATGAAGTGGGGGTACTCTTTCTTCAGGACCTCGGCGAGGGGGACCATCTTGTTCACCGACATGCTGATGAGGCTCCTCAGGGTATCCTTTTTCGGATAGCGCTTCTCCTTGTCGAAGAAACCCATCTTGGCAGCGCACCGGTGGATCGCCTCTTCAGCGTCGCCCTCGTCAAGGACCGTGAAGGATTCGGTAAAACCTACGGTGCGCGCATACTTCTTGAGAAGACGATAGGCAAAGGAATGGAAGGTCCCTCCCTCGACATTCCTGCAGCGGGGATCGTGCCTCGAGGCGCGCGAAAGCATCTCGCGGGCGGCCTTCTTCGTAAAGGTAAGCAGCAGGATCGAATCGGGCTTGACCCCGCTCTGGACGAGATGGAGCACCCGGTACTCGATCACCCGGGTCTTGCCGGAGCCGGCGCCGGCCAGAACAAGAAGGGGGCCCTCAGTCGTCGTGACAGCGGCAAATTGGGAGGGGTTGAGATGTCGCTGCAGGTCGATCATCAGACACTGATCAGTGAGAGATTACTCATCACTCCTTACCCATTACAATGTTTGCCCAGGTATCGCCAGCACAAGTTCTTAAGCAGGCTGCCCTGACCCATTCGCTTGCTCATGCAATGTTCACGTCTGCCCTCTTACCGGCTCCAGATTAGTATATCACCGCCATGAGGAGGCTTGTAAAAACACTACCGCTTGAGATAGAACCACAGGTTGAACAGACAGAGCGCTGCGGTGAAGGCGGCGATGACGGTCTGCGAGACGTCCAGGTAGACCACCTTTTCCAGATAGTGGACAACATAAGACCCCCCGTAGGCCGTTTCAGGGGCGTGTCTCAACCTCAACCAGAACTCGAGATGAGTGAGGGGGCAGTACCAGTCAAAGACCTGAATCACAACGGCGAAGGCAAGACCGCCCACGTGAAGCCTTCTGATCGCCCTGTTCCGTTTCCCCCAGAAAGCCCCGAATATGAGGAAGAGGATCCAGAGAAAGTGGACGAGGACCGTGAGGTCTGCGAGGACCCGGTAAAGCACTTCCTGTTTTACTCTAGCCTTTTTGCAATAACGTGCTGATAACTCTGCATAGTATCGCCTTCCCCGTGCCACCCTTCCGCCTCCTCGGGCGGAGAGTAGACATCAGGCACAGATGGTATCCTATCGGATCGGCATTATCAACCGCAAATTCATCCCGGTATCGCACGAAAATTGACTCTGCAAAAGCCGCGTCCGCCAATGCGGTGACATCCGTCACTGGAACCGCGGCCGCTGATCGTTCATCATTCCGCTGCCTTGTTGTGAGGAGACACAGGCCTCAAAGCGGAAAGAGACACCAGTCCGACCTGGCAGTGGGAGAGATAAGGCTTGAGGCACAACCCCTTGAGTATTATGATTAAACTTCGTCTTCTCGTCTCTCCTTCTCGCCGACCGATGCAGTCACGCCGGACGTCCCAGTGGCACCCGAAGGGGAGGCCCTGCGTTGGGGAGAACCTCAGTAAACCACCTCAGATCTAAGTCACGATGATGGCATACGATTTGCTACAGGAATTGACGAAAAAGGCGTGGATTCTTCCGGCCAATGGGGCATGATTGAAACATTCCGTTTTATCAATAATATTTGAGTCTGAGCTGTGCCCCCGAGGTCGGCAGATGCCATCATGAGGCCTCCACGGCCCACAAGCAACTGCGGAGGGCGGCACTTCTGTCACGACTCTGGTTTAAGGGCGGGAGCCTCACGGACGACCATACTATAAAACACACGTCTGTAGCAGAAGGAGCACACCGTGACCAACAGCCAGGCAGAACTCGACGAACTGAAAGGCCGTTCTCAGGACCTCGATCGCTTCAGGTCTTCCCTGCAGAAGCTGACCGATGAATTCTCATCCCTGAGGCATGCTGCCGAGGGGGTCCTTGGTCGGCTCCGGGAGCATGACCAGTTCGTCGACTCCCGCAAGGACGAAGTCAAGCAGCTGCTGACAGCCGCGACAGATACAATCAGGACCTTCGAGGGCCGGAAAGAGGATCTGATCGAGGAAATCCACGGGGTACTCACCCAGGTGCAGGGCAGCTTCAATCGCCTCAGCAGCGAGATCGGAACCAAGGCGGTCGAGACGATCAATAGCACATCCCTGCAGATCTTTCAGCTCCGGAAGTCACTGCTCGACTTCACTGAAAAGAAGTCTGAGGAGCTCAGAGCCGCCCTTTCAGGCTTCGAGGACGACCTCCTCAAGCTCAAGACCGAGCATCGGCAGGCACTCAAGAATCTTCCCGCAGTGAATGAACAGATAGTGCTCGTCGAGGACCGTCTGAAGGAGATGATCTTCTCCGGACAGGCAGCCACAGCCTCCCTTCGGGAGGAGGCAGACGTCCGCTATCGTGATACAAGAGACGGTCTCGACCGTCTCGATCGGAGAGTGGGGGACACCCAGAATCTGCTGGAACGGACACGACAGGAGATTGAAGCCGCTCTCCGAAGCACGAGGGACGAGATTTTCCGGCTCCTCACCGATTCGCAGCAGAAGTGGGACCAGCTCACTGCAGGTTATTCCGACATGCAAAGCGCCCTGGACATATTAGATTCCTCCGGAAAAGAGTATGAGCGCAGCCTTCAGTCCCTCAGGCAGGAGATCGATGAAGGGCTGAGGAGCAACGCCGACGAGGTTTCGATCCTTTCCGGAAGCTTCGGAGAAAGGATAGAGGCGATACAGGCCGAGTATCGTCACCAAATGGGCGCCATGCTGGAGCGCGTCGAAAGCGCCACGCAGGACACGGAACAGAACATAGGAGTCATACGGCAGGAAATCGAGAAGACCCTCAAGGAGAGTTCGGAGCGTATCTCGGGATTCCTCATCTCCTCGGAGGAGAAGATCAACGATCTGAAGTTGAACTACTACCAGACCCGGGCCGCCCTTGACCGTCTTGAAAGGTCTCAGCAGGAAAGCGATAAAGCCGCTTCAGCAACAAGGGTCGAGGTCTCCGAAGCAGTCCGTGAGAGCCGGGACCTCCTGTCGGACTTCGCCGCCATGACCAACCAGAAGATCGAAGAGATGAAGTCGACCCACCGCCGCGAACTCGACGGCGTGCTCACGCGACTCGACACGTTGAGGCGTGAAGGTGAGTCGGCGATCACCAGGGCAAAACAGGAGACCGAGAGGACCTTGAAGGACAAACTGGACCACATGACGGGTTTCCTTCAGAGTTCGGAGGAGAAGTTCGACACCTTGAGATCGGAGCAGCTCGCGATAAAGGTCTCCCTTGATCAGGTCGAGCACTCACGGGAAGAGGCTGACAAGACCGTGGCCGCACTATCGGGTGACCTCGGCAAGGCTCTGAGCAGGACAAGAGACGAGGTGACAAGCCTCTTTCAGGAATCAGACGAGAGGCTCAAGAGCCTTCGGGCCGATTACGAGAAGCTGCAAGTGTCGCTCGAATACTCTGGAAGAGCGCCAGGAGGCACAGCGGCAGCACTAGACTCACTCAAGCGGGAGGTCAGCGACATCTTAAGGACCCACTTGGAGAGCGCCGACCAGCGGTACGATGCGCTGACATCGGAACACCGCCGCGAGATTGGAGTGCTTCGTCAGGAGGTCGAGGAGGCCAGGGGCCAGTTCGAGGGCATCACCGGCAGCATCAGGAACGAACTCACACAAACAGTGCTGCTCGCCAGACAGGAAACACCCGAGCTCGCACGGGACTTCGAGCGGAGGCTCGAACACCTCGGCACAGCGCAGGACAACAAGATCAGGTCCCTCTCCGGAATGGTTGAAACGCTGAAGGAAGAGCACGACAGGGCTTTGACGAGCCTGAGGAACCAGCTTGCCGAATCGGCCAGGCAGAATATGGAGGCCCTGGCTTCGCTCGTCAAATCGGCAGGCGAGAGAGACAGCGAGTTGGCCTCCCTCTATGTCGAGCTGAAGGGATATCTTGAGACCCTCAAAGCCTCTGAGAGCGAGACACGGGATGCTGTCGGCAGAATGGCTGGAGAGTTCGAGGTCTTCAAAAGAGAGACTGCAACCCGGCATGCAGACACCCTTCAGGAGACCCGCGCACGACTCGATCAACTCCGGACGGAGGGCCAGCACCTCATCGGCGATGCCGTCG
>Ga0316622_100000756_pt1 | contig 19742 bp, 19 predicted proteins | sample OWC_Aug_OW2_C1_D_FD_207646 | JGI IMG/M metagenome (GOLD analysis project Ga0316622, IMG submission 207646) | Wetland soil microbial communities from Old Woman Creek delta, Ohio, United States - OWC_Aug_OW2_C1_D5_C | ecosystem: Environmental > Terrestrial > Soil > Wetlands | place: USA: Ohio... | reverse complement strand
AAGGGCCACACGCTGCAGCACGCCCTGGTGGGCAAGCACGGCGCCGCGCGGGTCTACATGCAGCCGGCGTCGGAAGGCACCGGCATCATCGCCGGCGGCGCGATGCGTGCGGTCTTCGAGGTGTGCGGCGTCCACAACGTGCTCGCCAAGTGCATCGGCAGCAACAACCCGATCAATGTCGTGCGGGCCACCGTCCAGGGGCTCGTCGACATGGCCGACCCGGAATCGGTGGCGCTGAAGCGCGGCAAGACCGTGGAAGAGATCCTCGGCTAGGGGCCTGACCATGGCAGACAAGAAAATGATGAAGGTGACCCTCGTGCGCAGCGCGCACGGGCGTCTCGAGTCCCACAAGGCCTGCGTGCGCGGCCTCGGCCTGCGCCGCATGCACCATACGGTGGCGGTCGAGGACACGCCGGCGACGCGCGGGATGGTCAACCGGATCGCGTACCTGGTGAAGGTCGAGGAGGCCTGAGATGCGGCTCAACACCCTCAAGCCCGGCGCGGGTGCGAAGACGGCGGCCAAGCGGCTGGGTCGGGGCATCGGCAGCGGCCTTGGCAAGACCTCCGGCCGCGGCCACAAGGGTCAGCATGCCCGGGCCGGCGGCTACCACAAGGTCGGCTTCGAAGGCGGCCAGATGCCCCTGCAGCGGCGCCTGCCGAAGGTGGGCTTCCGTTCCGAGCTCAAGCGCGTCACCGGTGAGGTGCGCCTGTCGGAGCTGGCGAAAGTCGAGGGCGACGTCGTCGACATGGCCGCGCTCTACCAGGCAGGCCTGCTGCCGCGTGCGATCGCGCGCGCCAAGATCGTGCTGTCGGGCGCCGTCGCCCGCGCCTATACGGTGCGCGGCGTGGCGGCTACAAAGGGCGCCCGCGCCGCGATCGAGCAGGCCGGCGGCAAGATCGAGGACTGACGGGGCGGCCGATGGCGACGCGAAACGTGTCGACGGGACTGGGTAGCCTGGCGCAGCTCACCGAGCTGCGTCAGCGTTTTCTGTTCCTGATCGGCGCCCTGATCGTCTACCGCATCGGCACCTACATCCCCGTGCCGGGCGTCAATCCCGCCGCGCTGGCGTCGCTGTTCGACCAGCAGTCGGGCACCATCCTGGACATGTTCAACATGTTCTCGGGCGGTGCGCTCGAGCGCGCCAGCCTGTTTGCGCTCGGCGTCATGCCGTACATCTCGGCGTCGATCATCGTCCAGCTGATGACCTCCGTGATCCCGAAGCTCGAGCAGCTGCGCAAGGAGGGCGAGTCCGGCCGTCGCAAGATCACCCAGTACACGCGCTATGGCACCTTGGGCCTCGCGATCTTCCAGGCGATCGGCATCTCGATGGCGCTGCAGGGCCAGCAGGCCGGCGGGATGTCCATGGTGGTGGCGCAGGGTCCGGGCTTCGTGTTCACCGCGACCGTGTCGCTGGTGACCGGGACCATGTTCCTGATGTGGCTCGGCGAGCAGATCACGGAGCGCGGCCTAGGCAACGGCATCTCCATGATCATCTTCACCGGCATCGCCGCGGGCCTGCCCACTGCGGTAGCCCGCACGCTCGAGCTCGTGCGGACCGGCGAGATGAATGCCTTCACCGCCCTGCTGCTGTTCGCCGCCGCGTGCCTGGTCACCGCTTTCGTCGTGTTCGTGGAGCGGGGCCAGCGCCGCATCACGGTGAACTACGCGAAGCGCCAGCAGGGGCGCCGCGTGTTCGCGGCGCAGAGCAGCCATCTGCCCCTGAAGCTGAACATGTCGGGCGTCATCCCGCCGATCTTCGCGTCCAGCATCATCCTGTTCCCGACCACGATCGCTCAATGGTCAGGTGGCGGCGACGGCATGCGCTGGCTCCAGGACATCGTCGGCATGATCTCCCCCGGCGAGCCGCTGTACGTGATGCTCTACGCGGTGGCCATCGTGTTCTTCGCATTCTTCTACACGGCGCTGGTGTTCAACTCCAAGGACACCGCGGACAACCTGAAGCGCTCCGGCGCCTTTGTTCCGGGCATCCGTCCGGGCGAGCAGACGGCCCGGTACGTCGACGGGGTGATGTCGCGTCTGACGCTGGCTGGCTCTATCTACCTGGTCGCGGTCTGCCTCCTCCCCGAGTTCCTGATCGTCGGCTGGCAGGTCCCGTTCTACTTCGGCGGCACGTCGCTGCTGATCCTGGTGGTCGTGATCATGGATTTCATGGCCCAGGTCCAGGCCCATCTCATGTCCCATCAGTACGAGGGCCTGATGAAGAAGGCCAATCTGATGGGCTACGGCGGCGCGGGGCAGCTGCGCTAGCCGGGCCGCTGCACAGGCATCTCGAGGTACACCATGAAAGTACGCGCATCCGTCAAGAAGCTGTGCCGGAACTGCAAGATCATCCGGCGCAACGGCGTCGTCCGCGTGATCTGCAAGGACCCGCGGCACAAGCAACGGCAGGGTTGAGGGCTGGCGCCTCGCGCTTGCTTTTCCTCAATTGCCGGGTTAGATTTCCGCGCTTCCGCCCGGCGGCAGGCGGGATGAGTTTCAGGAGCACAAGATGGCCCGTATCGCAGGCGTCAACATTCCCGATCGCAAGCACGCGGTGATCGCGCTGCAGTCGATCTTCGGCATCGGCTCGACCCGCGCAGCCAAGATCTGTGAGGCGGCGGGCGTCGTCCCGACCCGCCGGATCGTGGAGCTCACGGAAGACGAGGTCGAGAAGCTGCGCGTCGAGGTGGGTCGGTTTACGGTCGAGGGCGACCTGCGCCGCGAGACCAACATGAACATCAAGCGGCTGATGGACCTCGGCAGCTACCGCGGCATCCGGCATCGCCGGGGCCTGCCGGTGCGCGGCCAGCGCACCCGCACGAACGCGCGCACCCGCAAGGGCCCGCGCCGTCCGATCAAGAAGTAAACCCTGGGTAGTCGGTTTTCAGGAAGCACGCATGGCCAAGAGAGCGACCCGCGCGACCAAGAAGAAGGTCAGAAAGACCGTCACGGACGGCGTGGCACACGTCCAAGCCTCCTTCAACAACACGATCATCACGATCACCGACCGCCAGGGCAACACCCTGTCGTGGGCGACCTCGGGGGGGTCGGGCTTCCGTGGCTCGCGCAAGAGCACGCCCTTCGCGGCGCAGGTCGCAGCCGACAAGGCGGGCACGCTCGCGAAGGAATACGGCCTGAAGAACCTCGACGTGAACGTCAAGGGGCCGGGTCCGGGGCGCGAGTCGGCCGTGCGGGCGTTGAACAACGCGGGGTTCAAGATCACCAGCATCGTCGACGTCACGCCGATCCCGCACAACGGCTGCCGTCCGCCGAAGAAGCGGCGCGTGTAAGGAGAGGTTAGCGAGATGGCAAGGTATATCGGGCCGAAGTGCAAGCTGTCGCGCAGGGAAGGGACCGACCTCTTCCTCAAGAGCCGCGTCCGCGCGCTCGAGACCAAGTGCAACCTGGAAAAGGCACCGGGCTCCCATGGCGACAAGCGGCGCCGGGTCTCCGACTACGGCGTGCAGCTGCGCGAGAAGCAGAAGGTGCGCCGCGTGTACGGCGTGCTGGAGCAGCAGTTCCGCAGCTATTACGCCAAGGCCTCGCAGCGCAAGGGCGCGACGGGCGAGAACCTGCTGCAGGCGCTCGAGTGCCGCCTGGACAACGTCGTCTACCGGATGGGCTTCGGCTCGACCCGCGCCGAGGCCCGGCAGCTGGTCGGCCACAAGGCCATCACGGTGAACGGGAAGGTCATCAACGTCGCGTCCTACCAGGTCGGCGCCGCCGACGTCGTCGCCGTGCGGGAGAAGGCGAAGAAGCAGTTGCGCGTCCAGAACGCCCTGTCGGTCGCCGAGCAGTATGGCTTCCCGGATTGGCTCGACGTCGACGTCAAGGCGATGTCCGGCGTCTTCAAGCGCGTCCCCGAGCGCGTCGACCTGCCAGCCGAGATCAACGAGCAACTGATCGTCGAGCTGTACTCGAAGTAAGGGACGAACTGAGGATCATCCATGGCGGATTCCGTCGCTGAATTTCTGAAGCCGCGCATCGTCAACGTGCAGGCGCTCGGGGCGCAGCGCGCCAGGGTTTCGCTGGAGCCGCTTGAGCGGGGCTTCGGGCACACCCTCGGCAACGCGCTGCGCCGCATCCTGCTGTCGTCGATGCCTGGCAGCGCCATCACCGAGGCGGAGATGCAGGGTGTCCTGCACGAGTACAGCAGCGTGGAGGGCGTGCAGGAGGACGTTCTGGACATCCTGCTGAACCTCAAGGGCGTCGCGCTGATCATGGAGGATCGGGGCGAGGCGAACCTGAGCCTCAAGGTGAAGGGCCCGAAGGTCGTCACGGCGGCCGACATCACGCTGCCCCACGGCGTCGAGATCGCGAACCCCGAGCACATCATCGCCCACCTGACCGACAAGGGTCAGATCGACATGACGATGAAGGTGGCGCGCGGTCGCGGCTACCAGCCCGTGTCGGCGCGCGAGAACGCGGCCGAGGACCGGCCCATCGGGCGGCTGCAGCTCGACGCCCTGTTCAGCCCGGTGCGGCGCGTCGCGTACAACGTCGAGGCTGCGCGCGTCGAGCAGCGGACCGACCTCGATCGCCTGGTCATCGACCTCGAGACCAACGGCACGATCGACCCAGAGGATGCGATCCGCCGCGCGGCGACGATCCTGCAGGACCAGCTGGAAGCCTTCGTGAAGCTCGACGAGACCACGCCGAGCCCGGGCCAGCCGCGCCAGGTCACCCCGACGATCGATCCGATCCTGCTGCGGCCGGTGGACGACCTCGAGCTCACGGTGCGCTCGGCCAACTGCCTGAAGGCGGAGAACATCTTCCTCATCGGCGATCTGATCCAGCGCACCGAGGTGGAGCTGCTGAAGACGCCAAACCTCGGCAAGAAGTCGCTCACCGAGATCAAGGACGTGCTCGCCACACGCGGGCTTTCCCTGGGCATGCGCCTGGAGAACTGGCCGCCGGATAACCTCGACGAGCTGCTCGCGAAGCAGTAAGCAACCGCTTTAGGGAAGTACCGCCATGCGTCACCGCAAGTCCGGACGTCACCTCAACCGCACCTCGGCTCACCGGCACGCCATGTTCCGCAACATGGCCTGCTCGCTGTTCGAGCACGAGCTGATCAAGACCACCCTGCCGAAGGCCAAGGAGCTGCGTCGCGTGGCGGAGCCCCTGATCACGATGGCGAAGAGCGACAACGTGGCGAAGCGCCGGCTGGCGTTCGCGCGCCTGCGCAGCGACGCGGCGGTCGGCAAGCTGTTCACCGAGCTCGGTCCGCGGTACCAGGCGCGGCCTGGCGGCTACCTGCGCATCCTGAAGTGCGGCTTCCGGGCCGGTGACAAGGCGCCGATGGCCTATGTCGAGCTCGTCGACCGTGCCGCCGCCGGCGGTTCCGCGGTCGAGGCCGAATGACGCGGGCGCGCCTCGCCGCCTGACACGCACCGGGCCTCGCGCCCGGTGTTTCGTCTCCGGGGCAGAGCCGTGATCTTCCTCTACACCGACTTCGGCGCCGACGGGCCGTATCTGGCCCAGGTGCAGGCGGTGCTGGCGGCGGAGTCGCCGGGTACGCCAGTGCTCAGCCTGCTCTCCAACGCCCCCGCCGGCGACCCGCGCCGAGCCGCCTACCTGCTCGCCGCGCTGGCGGGCGAGCTGCCTCCGAGTGCCGTAGCCCTCGGCGTGGTCGATCCCGGGGTCGGCGGCGGGCGTCTGCCCATCGTCGTCGAGGCCGGCGGGCGGCGCTTCGTCGGTCCCGACAACGGCCTGTTCTCGCGCGTTGCCGCCCGTGACCCGAACGCCCGTGCCTGGCGCATCGACTGGCGACCGCCGCGGCTCTCGGCGAGCTTCCACGGCCGCGACCTGTTCGCGCCGGTGGCCGCCCGGCTCGCCGCCGGGGCCGGCGTGCCGCTCACCGAGCTGCCGGTGTCACAGCTGGTCGGCGCTGACTGGCCCGACGAGCTCGCCGAGATCATCTACGCCGACGTCTACGGCAACCTGTTCACCGGCCTGCGTGGCGATCGACTCGCCGACTCGGTGGTCGTCGAGGTTGGCGGCCGACGTCTCGCCCACGCGCGAACCTTCTCCGCCGTGCCGAAGGGCGAGGTCTTCTGGTACCGCAACTCCTGCGGCCTCGTCGAGATCGCAGCAAGCGCTGGCAGCGCGCGCGATGCACTGGGCCTCGGCGTCGGCGCCAGGGTGCTGCCCGGCGTCTAGCCGACCGTCCGACGACGGCGTTGCGCGATCCGGCCGGTGATGCCCGGCGGGGGGCGGCGCGCCGCGCCCCTCAACCCCGCGCCTTCCTTGCCGCTACCCGCACCTGGGCGCCTGCTGACGGCCGCGCAGGCCAGCAAAGCGGCCGGAGCGTTGGGAGGGCGATGCTTGAGACCGATCCGATGCCCGAATCCGGCGGGCCGTCGCGCACAAAGCTCCTCCTGGCCCGGCCTGCCCGGGCAGTGAACGCGTGCGCTATGGACGCTGATCCCTACCGGCTGGTCGTCCCTGCCTCGTTCCTGCTCGGCGGGGCTGCCGGCTACGTCATGCATCGGGGCGATTTCTGCATCGCGGGCATGTTCCGCGACCTGTTCCTGTTTCGCCGCGCGGCACCGCTGAAGGCGCTGCTGCTCGCCGTCTGCCTCAGCATGGCCGGCTTCGAGGGTGCCCGCGCCCTCGGCCTCCTGGGCGCCCATCCCTTCCCACTGCTCGGCACGGCGTCGCTCGCGAACGTGCTCGGCGGTCTGGTTTTCGGCATCGGCATGGTGCTCGCGGGCGGGTGTGTCGTCGGTTGCCTGTACAAGCTTGGTGCCGGAAGCGTCCTCGGCCTCGTGACCCTCGTCGGCCTCGTCGGGGGCAGTGCCCTCTATGCCGAAATCCACCCCTGGTGGTCATCGGTCGCGCGCAGCGGCGCCATCCTCGGGACCGCGGTCACGGTGCCGCAGGCCCTGAACCTTGCGCCCTGGGTGCTGCTGGCTCCTCTGCTGGTCGCCGCGGTCGCGTTGCTCGCAGGCTGGCTCGGCCGCGGTGAACTCTCGTGCGACGTCCACCCCGAGGGCTACCTGCAGCCCTGGCAGACCGCGACACTGCTCGCGGTCGTCGGCCTGCTTTCCTATCTCCTCGTGGGCATGCCCCTCGGGATCACGACCGCATACGCCAAGGCCGCGGCCTTCGTCGAGTTGTGGCTGGCACCCGGGCACGTCGAGGAACTGGCCTATTACCGGGTCGAATCCCTGAGCTATGTTCCGCCGTTCAGCGAGATCCGCGTCAGCGGTGGTCCGGGGCCCCGGCTGGACGCCGTCGCCGCGGTCCAGTTTCCGCTGATCCTCGGCATCGTCGGGGGGGCGTCGGCGTCGGCGGTGCTCCTGCGCGAGTTCCATCTGCGAGTCCGGCTCCCCTGGCGGCAGTACCTGTCCGCCTTCGTCGGGGGGATCCTGATGGGGCTGGCGGCCCGCGCGGCGCCGGCGTGCAACGTCTGGCACCTGCTCGGCGGCCTGCCGATCCTCGCGCTCCAGAGCCTCCTGTTCATCGCCGGCATGGTGCCCGGGGCTTGGCTGGGCAGCCGGCTGGTGGCCCGCCTCGTACTGCGTTAGGAGCCCGCTGCAATGTTCCTTATCCGGAAGCACCCGAGCACGGCGAAGACCGACCACGCTGCGGCGCCCCGCGCGCAGCAGTGTCTGGAGCTCGACGTCTGCGGCCAGCTGTGTCCCTCCACCCTGCTCACTGCGCTGAAGGTGGTCAACGAGCGCCAGGACGAGCTGCGCCGGGGCGACCTGTGCCTCCGCTTCCGGACCGACAACAGGGACTCGATCACGACCATACCCGACGCCCTTCGCAACATGGGCTACGCGGTGGCCATCGACAAGGAGGAGGGGAATTACCTGATCGCGGTCACGGCCGAGACACGCCGAGGCCCGCTCGGAAGCTGACTCCGGACAGCGACTGCCCATGCGCGACTCGACTTTCCTGCAGGCCACCCGCATCCCCCCGGAGCCAGTCGTCACGCGCGAGGCGGCGCCGTGCACACCGGAGCCCACGCTTGCCGAGCGGCACGCAGCCGTCGTCGCCTACCTGTGCGACAAGGTCAACCAGCTGCTGCAGGTCGTCGGCACCTGGCCGCTGCAGCCCGAGGCGCTCGACGACGATATCCTGATCTCGCTGGACCCGATCGGCATCATCGCGGAGTCGTTTGGCCAGATACTCCTGCACCTGCGGGAGACGAACGAGGAGATCCGGCTCGCCCACGACGAGATCCGCGCGATCATCGAAGCGGCCGGCACGGCCATCATCGTGGTGGACCGCGAAGCCCGGGTGCTCGGCTTCAACCGCCGCAGCCAGGACTATTTCCTCGGCTCGGCGCCGGAGTCGCAACGCACCATCGAGTACGCGCCGCTGCCGATGCCAGAGGACGAGTTCTTCCGGGTCGTCGTCCGCACCGGCACGCCCATGGAGCATCGCGACCTCCCGTTCGGGGACCGCCACTTCCACCTCGCCGCGACGCCGGTGCCCGGCCCCGCGGGCGAGGTGGAGCGGGTGGTGCTCGCCTACACGGACGTCACCGCCCGCATCGAGGTCGAGGCGCGCCTCAAGACCATCCTCGAGTCGCTGCCGGTGGGGGTCATCGTGGTGGATGCCGAAACCCACGCAGTTCTGGACGTGAACTCGTCCGCCAGCCGGCTGCTGGGGCGCCGCCGGGAGGACATCGTGGGCAACGCCTGCCACAGGTTCGTCTGCCCGAGCGAGGTGGGGCAGTGCCCGATCACGGACCGTGGCCAGTCGGTGGACAACTCGGAACGGAGCGTGATTCACGCGGACGGCCATCTCGTCCCGGTGATGAAGACCGTCACGACCGTGATGCTGGACGGCCGGCGCTGCCTGCTCGAGAGCTTCATCGACATCAGTCTGCGCAAGCGGGCGGAGGCGGCCCTGCAGGACAGCGAGCAGCGCTACCGGTCCCTGTACTCCACGATGAAGGAAGGCGTCGCGCTGCACGAGATCGTTCACGATGCCAGCGGCGAGCCGGTCGACTACGTCGTGCTCGACGTCAACCCGGCCTACGAGCGGATCCTGGGGATGACCCGCGACGAGGTGATCGGGGCGCGCGGGACGCAGGTGTACGGCATCGGCGATCCGCCGTACCTCGACGGCTTCGCCGAGGTGGTCCGCACGGGCGAGCCAATGACCTTCGAAACCGCGTTTCGCGGCCGGCACATGTACATCTCGGTGGTGCGCCCGGCGGAAGGCAAGTTCGCCACCATCTTCGACGACATCACCGAGCGCAAGCGCGCCGAGCAGCAGGTCCAGCACCTCGCCTACTCCGACACGCTCACCGGGCTGCCCAACCGTGCGCTGCTGATGCACCAGCTGCGCGACGCTCTGGCCCGATGCGACCGCGAGGCGACGCAGCTCGCCGTCCTGTTCCTCGACCTGGACCGCTTCAAGCCGATCAACGACACCATGGGGCACGCCGTGGGTGACGAGCTCCTGAAGGCGGTAGCCCAGCGGCTGAGGAACTGCGTGCGGCGCAGCGACACGGTCGCCCGCCTCGGTGGCGACGAATTCGTGGTCGTCCTCGCGGGGATCCGCGCCCAGCGGGAGGCCACGCGCGCGGCGCAGGAGATAATCGAGCGCATCGCCGAGCCTTTCGTCTGCGATCGGCACGAAATCTTTTCGAGCATGTCGATCGGCATCGCGACCTACCCGGCGGACGGACGCGATCCCGGCACGCTGCTGAAGAGCGCCGACATGGCGATGTACGTCTCGAAGCAGCGCGGGCGCGGCAACTACCAGTTCTATTCCCACGAGATGAACCAGGCGGCGCGGGAGCGGCTCGAGCTCGAGAACAGCCTGCGCCGGGCGCTCAGGCAGCAGGAGTTCTCTCTGTGGTACCAGCCCCAGGTCAACCTGGCCGATGGGCGGGTGACCGGATTGGAGGCGCTGCTGCGCTGGCATCACCCCGAGCTCGGGATCGTGCCGCCGGGTCTCTTCATCCCGACATGCGAGGAGATCGGACTGATCCTGCCGCTCGGCGAGTGGGTGCTGCGCAGCGCCTGCCGCCAGGCGAAGGCCTGGGTCGAGGCCGGCTATCCGCCGATATGCATCGCCGTGAACCTGTCGGTCATGCAGTTCAGGCAAAACGACCTGGTCCAGCGCGTACGGGCCATCCTCGAGGAGACCGCGGTGGATCCCGCGTGCCTCGAGCTCGAGCTGACGGAGAGCATGATCATGGAGGATGCCGAAGGAACCGTGAGGACGCTACGCCAGCTCAAGGACATCGGCCTGCGGCTCGCGATCGACGACTTCGGCACCGGCTATTCGTCGTTGAGCTACCTGTCGAGCTTCCCCATCGACCGCATCAAGATCGCCCAGCGCTTCATGGCCGATGTCACCGGCGACCCGCGGAATGCGGCCATTGTGGAGACCATCATCGCCATCGCGCGCAGCCTCGGCATCGAAGTGATCGCGGAGGGCGTGGAAACGGCGCAGGAGCTCGAGTTCCTGCGGTCGCGCGGCTGCGACGATCTGCAGGGCTACTATTTCTCCAGGCCGATACCGAGCGATGCGGTGACGGCTCGTCTCGACGAGTGGCTGCTGCAGGGAGCGTGCTGCCCGGTCGGCGTCAGCTGAGACCTGCGACCGGGCAGCGCCGGCGCAGCCCGCTCAGCCTCGCGCCAGCACCAGCGCCAGATACCGCCCGGTGTAGGAACGCTCGGTGGCGGCGACCTGCTCGGGCGTGCCGGTCGCGATGATCTCGCCGCCCTTGTCGCCACCCTCGGGCCCGAGGTCCACGATCCAGTCGGCCGTCTTGATAACGTCCAGGTTGTGCTCGATGACCACGACGGTGTTGCCCTCGTCGCGCAGCCGGTGCAGCACCTCGAGCAGGTGGCTGACGTCGTGGAAGTGCAGGCCGGTGGTCGGCTCGTCGAGGATGTACAGGGTGCTGCCGGTCTCGCGCTTCGACAGCTCGCGCGACAGCTTCACGCGCTGCGCCTCGCCGCCCGACAGGGTCGTGGCGTTCTGGCCGAGCTGGATGTAGGACAGGCCGACGTCCATCAGCGTCTGCAGCTTGCGCTTGATGACGGGCACCGCGTCGAAGAACCCGAGGGCCTCCTCGACGGTCATGTCGAGCACCTGGTTGACCGATCGGTCCTTGTAGCGGATCTCCAGCGTCTCGCGGTTGTAGCGCTTGCCCTTGCAGACGTCGCACTGCACGTACATGTCGGGCAGGAAGTGCATCTCGACCTTGATGACGCCGTCGCCCGCGCAGGCCTCGCACCGGCCGCCGCGCACGTTGAAGCTGAAGCGTCCCGGCGTGTAGCCGCGCGAGCGGGCCTCCGGCACGGCGGCGAAGAGCTCGCGGATCGGCGTGAACAGCCCGGTGTAGGTGGCCGGGTTCGAGCGCGGCGTGCGGCCGATCGGGCTCTGGTCGATGTCGACCACCTTGTCGAAGTTGCCGAGGCCCGAGACCGAGCGGTGCGGCGCGGGCCTGGCGTTCGCGCCGTTGAGCCGCGCCGCCGCGAGCGGGAAGAGGGTGTCGTTGATCAGGGTCGACTTGCCCGAGCCCGACACGCCGGTCACGCAGGTGAACAGGCCGACCGGGATCTCCAGCGTCACGCCCTTGAGGTTGTTGCCCGCCGCACCCTTCAGCTTTAGAAGCCGCTTGGGGTCGGCCGGCCGCCGCTCGGCCGGGATCGCGATGCGCCGGTGGCCCGCGAGGTACTGGCCGGTCAGCGATTCGGGCGCCGCCTCTATCTGGGCCGCGGTGCCCTGCGCGATGACCCGGCCGCCGTGCACGCCGGCACCGGGACCGATGTCGACGACGTGGTCCGCCGTGCGGATCGCCTCCTCGTCGTGCTCGACCACGATCACCGTATTGCCGAGGTCGCGGAGGTAGGTGAGGGTGCGCAGCAGCCGGTCGTTGTCGCGCTGGTGCAGCCCGATGGACGGCTCGTCGAGGATGTACATCACGCCGACCAGCCCGGCGCCGATCTGGCTCGCGAGCCGGATGCGTTGCGCCTCGCCGCCGGAAAGGGTTTCTGCGCTCCGCTCCAGCGTCAGGTAGTCGAGCCCGACGTTGACGAGGAAGCTCAGGCGCTGGTGGATCTCCTTCACGATCTTGGCGGCGATCTCGCCGCGCTTGCCTGGCAGCGCCAGCGACTCGAAGAAGGCGAGAGCGCGCGCGATGGGCAGGGCGGTGATCGCCGGCAGCGTCTGCTCGGCGACGTAGACGTGGCGGGCTGCCTCGGTGAGCCGGGTGCCGCGACAGTCGGGGCAGGGCTGCGACGAGATGTAGCGCGCCAGCTCCTCGCGCACCGCGTTCGACTCGGTCTCGCGGTAGCGCCGGTCCATGTTGCGGATGACCCCCTCGAAGGGGTGCGTGCGCTTCACGCCGCGGCCGCGCTCGTCGAGGTAGCTGAACTCGATCGCGTCGAAGCCGCTGCCGAACAGCACCACCTTCTGCACCGGCTCCGGCAGCTCCGACCAGGGTGTCTCGACGTCGAATCCGTAGTGCTTGGCCAGCGAGCGGATGAGCTGGAAGTAGTAGGCGTTGCGGCGGTCCCAGCCGCGCACCGCGCCGCCGGCGAGGGACAGCTCGGGTTGCACGACCACCTTCAGCGGGTCGAAGAACTGCTCGACGCCGAGTCCGTCGCAGCTCGGGCAGGCGCCGACAGGGTTGTTGAAGGAGAAGAGCCGCGGCTCGAGCTCCTCGAGCGAATAGCCGCAGACCGGACAGGCGAAGTTGGCCGAGAACACGAGCTCGGGCTGGCCGGGGTCGTCCATGTGGGCGACGCGCACCACCCCGCCCGCCAGCCTGAGCGCGGTCTCGAACGACTCGGTGAGGCGCTGCTGCAGGTCCGGGCGCACCCTGAAGCGGTCCACCACCACCTCGATCGTGTGCTTCTTGCGCAGCTCGAGGTCCGGCGCCTCGTCGAGCTCGCACAGCTGACCGTCCACCCGCGCCCGCACGAAGCCCTGCGCCGCGAGCTCCTGCAGGAGCTTCTGGTACTCGCCCTTGCGCTCGGAGATGACCGGCGCGAGCAGCATCAGCCGCGCCTCCGCCGGCAGGGCGAGCACCTGGTCGACCATCTGGCTGACGGTCTGCGCCTCCAGGGTCTCGCCGTGCTGCGGGCAACGGGGCACGCCGGCGCGGGCAAACAGCAGGCGCAGGTAGTCGTAGATCTCGGTGATGGTGCCGACCGTGGAGCGGGGGTTGTGACTCGTGGTCTTCTGCTCGATCGAGATCGCCGGCGACAAGCCCTCGATGTGGTCGACGTCCGGTTTCTCCATCATCGAGAGGAACTGGCGGGCATACGCCGAGAGCGACTCGACGTAGCGCCGCTGGCCTTCGGCGTAGATCGTGTCGAAGGCCAGCGAGGACTTGCCGGAGCCCGACAAGCCGGTGATCACGATCAGCCGGTCGCGCGGCAGATCGAGGTCGATGTTCTTGAGGTTGTGCGTCCGGGCGCCGCGGATCTGGATGGTGTCCATTGGCTGCGAGCGGTCCAGGGAAAACTGCCACTGTATGCGAAAGGGTCGCGGCAGGACAAAGCCGGACGATCGTGCCGAAACCCGGGGGCGCCGACCCGTTTAGAATGCGCCGCCGGCTCGGGTTTGCCGCCCGCCGTCCGCTAACCCCAGGAACTCACGGCCGCACCGAAGGAAGGCATGAGCCCGTCGCAGGACCCCCGACCACTGATCGCGCACGTCATCTTCCGGCTGGGGGTGGGGGGGCTCGAGAACGGCCTGGTGAACCTGATCAACCGCCTGCCGGCCGAGCGCTATCGGCACGCCGTCGTCTGCCTGACGGATGCCACGGACTTCCGCCGGCGCATCGAGCGTCCGGATGTGAGCGTCCACGAGCTGCACCGCCGGCCTGGCCACGACCTGCGCCTGCCCGGCGCCCTGTTCCGGCTGTTCCGCTTGCTGCGGCCGGCGATCGTGCACACCCGCAACCTGGCGACCATCGAGTCGCAGGTCCCGGCCTGGCTGGCCCGGGTACCGGCCCGGGTGCACAGTGAGCACGGCTGGGACGTGTTCGATCCCGACGGCACCCGCCGCAGGTACCAGTGGCTGCGGCGCGCGCACCGGCCCTTCGTGCACCGCTTCGTCGGCCTGTCGGAACAGCTGGTGGCGTACCTGCGCGACCGCGTTGGCGTACCGCCGGCGCGCCTCCTGCACATCTGCAACGGCGTCGACACGGTGCGCTTCGCCCCCGCCGCGGGCGGCGCGGCGCCGATCCCCGGCTGTCCGTTCGAGGGCGGCCGCTTCCTGCTGATCGGTACCGTCGGTCGCATGCACGGCGTGAAGGACCAGCTCACCCTCGTTCGCGCCTTCCTGCGACTGCTGGAGAAGCAACCTGCCGCCCGGGAGCAGGCCCGCCTCGTCCTGGTCGGCGACGGGCCGCTGCGCGCGGAGGCGGCCGCGCTGCTCGAGTCCCGCAATGCCGGCGGTCTGGCCTGGCTGCCGGGCGAGCGGGCCGACGTCCCTGCCGTGCTGCGCGGACTCGATCTCTTCGTACTGCCGTCGCGGGCCGAGGGGATCTCGAACACCATTCTCGAAGCCATGGCGAGCGGGCTACCGGTCGTCGCCACCGCGGTCGGCGGAAACCCCGAGCTGGTCGTGGACGGCGAGTGCGGGCGCCTCGTGCCGCCCTCCGACCCGGAGGCGATGGCCGAGGCCCTGGCGACCTATGTCACCGATCGTGCGATGCTGCGCGCGCACGGCCTGGCCGCCCGCCGGCGTGCGGAAGACAGGTTCGGCATCGATACCATGGTGCGCAGTTACCAGGACCTCTACGACGGCCTGCTGGCCGGGAGCTGAGCACGACCATGTGCGGAATCGTCGGCATCTTCGACCGGGTGGGCACACGCGACATCGACCGCGACCTGCTGTCGCGGATGAACGAGAGCCAGCACCACCGCGGCCCCGACGAGGGCGGGCTGCACCTCGAGGCGGGGCTGGGCCTCGGCCACCGCCGCCTCTCGATCATCGACCTCGCCACCGGCCAGCAGCCGCTGTTCAGCCGGGACCGCAACCTCGTCGTCACCTTCAACGGCGAGATCTACAACTTCATGACGGTGCGGGCCGAGCTCGAGAAGCTCGGCTACCAGTTCGCCACGCACAGCGATACCGAGGTCATCGTCTATGCATGGGACGCCTGGCGCGAGGACTGCGTGCGCCGCTTCAACGGCATGTTCGCGTTCGCGGTCTGGGACCGGCCGCGCCAGACGCTGTTCCTGGCGCGTGACCGCATCGGCGTCAAGCCGCTCTATTACGCCGAGACGGCCGACGGCCAGGTGCTGTTCGCCTCCGAGCTCAAGGCCCTGATGGAGCACCCCGGGTTGCCGCGCGCCATCGAGCCGCTGGCGATCGAGGAGTACTTCGGCTACGGCTACGTCCCGGAGCCGAAGACCATCTTCCGGGGCGTGTGGAAGCTGCCGCCGGCGCATCGGCTGACCCTGCGCCGCGGCGAGTCCTATCGTGCCGAGCCATACTGGGACGTGGGCTTCCGGCGCGACGACTCGATCACCGAGGCCGCCGCGCGCGAGGAGCTCGTCGGGCGGCTGCGCGACGCCGTGCGCAAGCGCCTGATCTCGGAGGTGCCGCTCGGCGCCTTCCTGTCCGGCGGCGTCGACTCCAGCGCCGTCGTCGCGATGATGGCGGGGATCTCGGCGGAGCCGGTCAACACCTGCTCCATCTCCTTCGGCGACCGGGACTACGACGAGTCCCGCTTCGCCCAGCAGGTGGCCGAGCGCTACCGCACCAACCACCGGGTCGAGCGCGTCGACCCCGACGACTTCTCGCTGGTCGACCGGCTGGCCTGGCTCTACGACGAGCCCTATGCCGACAGCTCGGCGCTGCCGACCTACCGGGTCTGCGAGCTCGCGCGCCGGCAGGTGACGGTGGCCCTGTCCGGCGACGGCGGCGACGAGAACCTCGCGGGCTACCGGCGCTACCGCTGGCACACCTACGAGGAGCGCGTACGCTCGCTGCTCCCGCTGGCCCTGCGCCGGCCCCTGTTCGGCCTGCTCGGCCGGGTCTACCCCAAGCTCGACTGGGCGCCGAAGGTGCTGCGCGCCAAGAGCACGCTGCAGGCGCTCGCCCGCGACTCGGTCGAGGGCTATTTCCACAGCGTCTCGATCCTCGGCGACCCGCTGCGCGCGCGGCTGTTCAGCCCGTCCTTCAGGCGCGAGCTTGCCGGCCAGGCCGCCGTGGACGTCATGCGCCGCCATGCCGCGCAGGCCCCCACCGACGACCCGCTGTCGCTCGTGCAGTACCTGGACTTCAAGACCTACCTGGTCGGCGACATCTGCACCAAGGTCGACCGCGCCAGCATGGCGCACGCGCTCGAGGTGCGCTCGCCGTTCCTCGACTACGAGCTGGTGGAGTGGCTTTCCTCACTGCCGCCCGGCCTCAAGCTGCACGGGCGCGAGGGCAAGTACCTGCTCAAGACGGCGATGGAGCCGCACCTGCCGAACGACATCATGTACCGGCCGAAGATGGGGTTCGCCGTGCCGCTCGCGAGCTGGTTCCGCGGCCCGTTGCGCAAGCGGCTGCGCGAGGCCGTTCTCGGCCCGCGAATGCTGGATTCGGGCTATTTCGAGCCGCGCTTCCTCACCACGCTGGTGGACGATCACCAGTCGGGCGTGAACGACCACAGCGCGGCCCTCTGGTCGCTGCTGATGTTCGAAGGCTTCCTGCGTCGCGCGGCCTGACGCCCTGCCGGCAGGGCACCCGCGCCGACGGGTGCGGCCACGCGCGGCCATCCGCTACACTACGCCGCCCTCCGTCAGCCCCCGCCATTGCCCGTGGCCGAGCCCCACCGACGTGCCAACGCCATGACCGCGACCGAGCAGCGCGCCACCTTCGCGCTGGCCGGAATCTACGCCGTGCGGATGCTGGGGCTGTTCCTGATCTTTCCGGTCTTCGCCCTCTATGCCGAGCACCTGAGTGGCGCGACGCCGCTGCTGATCGGCGTCGCGGTGGGCGCGTACGGGCTGACGCAGGCCCTGCTGCAGATCCCGTTCGGCATGGTCTCGGACCGGCTCGGCCGCAAGCCGGTGATCGTCTTCGGCCTGCTGGTGTTCGCACTCGGCAGCGCGGTCGCCGCGCTGGGCACCGACGTGTGGACGGTCATCGCCGGGCGCGCCCTGCAGGGGGCCGGCGCCGTCGCGGGCGTGGTCATGGCCCTGCTCGCCGATCTGACGCGCGAGTCGCAGCGAACCAAGGCGATGGCGACCATCGGCATGACGATTGGCCTCTCGTTCTCGGTCGCGCTCATGGCGGGTCCGCTGCTCGACCAGCTTTGGGGCGTGCCCGGGATCTTCTGGCTGGTCGGGGCGGGTGCGCTGGGCAGCATCGGCCTGCTGCTGGGGGCCGTGCCGACGCCGCAGCGCAGCATCGTTCACCGCGACGCCGAGGTGGTCAGCGGCCAGCTCGGTGCCGTGCTGCGCAATCCCGACCTGATGCGCCTCGATTTCGGCATCTTCGCGCTGCACATGGTTATGACCAGCCTGTTCCTGGCCGTGCCGCTGCTCCTGCGCGACACCGCCGGGCTCGAGACGGTGGACCACTGGAAGGTCTACCTGCCCGCGCTGCTGCTGTCCGTCGCAGCGATGATTCCCTTCATCGTCCTGGCGGAGCGGCGCGGCCGGATGAAGGGCGTGTTCCTGGGCGCGATCGCCCTGGTGTTGATGGCGCAGCTCGGCCTGAACGCCTTCGCCGGCTCGGGCCTGGCGATCGGCGCCTGGATCTTCGTGTTCTTCGCCGGCTTCAACGTGCTCGAGGCGACGCTGCCCTCGCTCGTCTCGAAGATCGCGCCCGCCGCCGGCAAGGGGACAGCGATGGGGATCTATGCCACCGCCCAGTTCGCGGGCGCCTTCCTCGGTGGTGTCGGCGGCGGGCTGGCGCACCAGCACTACGGCCTGGGCGGCGTCTTCACCTTCGGGGTGGTGGTGTGCGCGGCCTGGCTGGGCATCGCGGGCGGGATGCGACGGCCGGCACAGCTGTCGCGGCGTCTGCTCCCCGTCGGACCGGTTTCGGCGGCGGAAGCAGCGGCCCTGGCCGCCCGGCTGCTCGCCGTGCCCGGTGTCGTCGAGGCCGTCGTCGTCGCCGAGGAGGGCGTGGCCTATCTCAAGGTGGACGCCGCCCGCCTGGACGAGGGCGCCTTGGGTGCGCTGAATCCGGCCGGCGCGTAAACTTCCGGTTCCCGTCAACCCACGGAAGGCGACCGAGCCACTAGGAGGAACGCATGGCCAGAGGCATCAACAAGGTCATCCTGATCGGCAACCTCGGGGCGGACCCCGAGACCCGCTACATGCCGAGCGGAGGGGCCGTCACCAACCTGCGGCTCGCCACCAGCGAGAACTGGAAGGACAAGAACACCGGCGACATGCAGGAGCGCACCGAGTGGCACCGGGTCGCCCTGTTCGGCCGCCTCGCCGAGGTCGCGGCCGAATACCTGCGCAAGGGCTCAAAGGTCTACATCGAGGGCAGCCTGCGTACCCGCAAGTGGCAGGACAAGGACGGCCGCGACAATTACTCGACCGAGATCGTCGCCGGCGACATGCAGATGCTGGACAGCCGCGGCGGCGGCGCGCCTGCCGGCACGTCGGAGGGCGCCGGCGGCTATGGCGGGCCGCGCGGCGGCGGTGGCTCCGCTCCCAGCCAGCCGGGGCCGGATACCGGCGGCGGCTGGGACGACGATGTCCCCTTCTGACACCGGGCCGCGCCGCCTGCTGGTCACCGGCGGCGCGGGCTTCATCGGCGGCAACTACGTCCACCAGGTCCTGGCCGATCCGGCCGTCGCGGTCCTCGACCTGGACCTCCTGACCTACGCCGGGCACCTGGCGACGCTGCGCGATCTCGAGGGCGATGCCCGCCACCGCTTCGTGCGCGGCGACATCGGCGACCGCGACCTGGTCGCACGCCTGCTGGCCGAGTTCCGGCCGGACGCCGTCGTGAACTTCGCCGCCGAGAGCCACGTCGACCGCTCGATCGACGGCCCGGCGACCTTCATCCAGACCAACGTCACCGGCACCTTCAACCTGCTCGACTGCGCGCGCGGCTACTGGCGCGACCTGCCCGACGAGGAGCGCCGGCGGTTCCGCTTCCTGCACGTCTCGACCGACGAGGTCTACGGCTCGCTCGGCCCGACCGGCCTGTTCACCGAAGAGACCCCGTACGCGCCGAGCTCGCCGTACTCGGCGTCCAAGGCGGCATCGGATCACCTGGTGCGCGCCTGGCACCACACCTACGGTCTCCCGGTGCTGACCACCAACTGCTCGAACAACTACGGGCCCTATCAGTACCCGGAGAAGCTGATCCCGCTGATGATCCGCAACGCCCTCGCGGGCCGGCCGCTGCCGATCTATGGCGACGGGGGCAACGTCCGCGACTGGCTCTACGTCGGCGACCACTGCAGCGCGATCAGGCGCGTGCTGGAGGCCGGCCGGCCGGGCGAGGTCTACAACGTCGGTGGCAACAGCGAGCGCACCAACCTGCAGGTGGTCGACGCCCTGTGCGCCGTGCTCGACGAGCTGGTACCCGCCTCGCCCTACCGGCCGCACGCGCGGCTCAAGACCTTCGTCGCCGATCGCCCGGGCCACGACCGGCGCTATGCGATCGACGCCACCAAGCTCAGGCGCGAGCTCGGCTGGCAGCCGGCCGAGAGCTTCGACTCGGGCATCCGCCGCACGGTCCAGTGGTATCTCGCCAACCAGGCCTGGTGCGACGAGGTGACGGGTGACCGCTACGACGGGGGGCGGCTCGGGCTGGGGGGGGCATCGTGAAAGGCATCGTC